>ERZ824473.186-NODE-186-length-124552-cov-11.088902_pt1 | contig 124552 bp, 90 predicted proteins | sample MGYA00519874_ERZ824473 | MGnify/ENA primary metagenome ERZ824473 (study PRJEB31778, sample SAMEA3449151) | human gut metagenome | biome: human gut; feature: human-associated habitat; material: faeces | place: United Kingdom | collected 2010/2012 ...
TGCTGAAAGCATCTAAGTACGAAGCCAGCCACAAGATTAGATTTCTTAGGGTCGTCATAGACGATGACGTTGATAGGATGCAGGTGTACAGGCAGCGATGTCATAGCCGAGCATTACTAATTGCCCGTTCACTTTTGGTTTTGCCATGTATGGGTGGTATATACGTTCAGTTTACCGGTTTCATTACCGGTTACTCTTTACTTTTTTACATCATGTCTGCCTTATTCAGGTGACTATAGCACTGAGGTTCCACCTCTTCCCATTCCGAACAGAGAAGTTAAGCTCAGTCACGCCGATGGTACTGCGTAACAGTGGGAGAGTAGGTAGTCGCCGTTTTTTTAGAGAGAAGCCCCTGTATCGGAAGATGCAGGGGCTTTCTTGTTTTTGGGGCTATCATTCCGAACAGAGAAGTTAAGTTCATTTGTCTGCCTTGCCTTGTTTTGCTTGCTTTGCTTTTCTTTTCTTTGTTTTGCTTGTTTTCTTGGGGTCAGCAGATTTTTAGTGGGGATTATTTTATACTTGTGAAGTATTTTTCTTTCTTTGCTTTTAGGATATTATATCGTATCACATCATACCCATATCACATCATATATCTGGCAAGCATCTCCTCTTATATCCTTCTGTTCTTATGTCTAAAAGAATGCTATGCATCCGTTTATTTGCCCCTTTCATCTCTCTTTATGGTAACTTTTGATTATGAAATCCGTTGAAAATAAGAATTTTAAGATTAGTGTCAATAGATGTATACTTGCATCTTGCACTAAAATTTATGAAATTAGCGAGATTGGACAATCATATATTTGTATAAACTCTATATATTTACAAATTATATAGTTATAGATGAAAAGTAGCATTGAAAATATATACAAGCTGAAAGTTAATCAAATAATTGATTACATAAAGTTTAATTTGCATCAGCCATTGCAATTGAATGTAATAGCCGATATAGTAAATATGTCTCAACGGCAATTGCTTTGTATGATGAGCTCTGTTCTGAATGAACCATTATACCCTTATGTGGCAAGGCAACATGTAGAACGGTCTGTACTATATATGCAAACTGAAGACATGAGTTTACAGAATTTGATTGGGTTAGTCGGCTACGATAACCCGTAATTGTTCTCCAAAGCATTTAAGAAATAATTTGGTATTTCTCCCAAAACATATATCAGTAGATTAAGGATGTGATTAAAAGAGTGCGAACATAATAGAAAGGAGTGTGAATTGCATGCTGAACTCCAAAGTTTCGAAGGACTATATTCAGTGTATATGCGTATATGGGGCAAAAATGGAGGGACAGAACTTTATACAACAGCCTGGAGTACATTTTGAGGAATACATCAATTATTCAAAAGAGAATAAAGAATAGAATATCACAAAAATATGCATATACCGATAAAATAAACTAAGTCATGGAAAATAGCTTATCTAAATACATCATTCTAACAGAAGAAAACATGGCCAAAGAGCATATCTGCTGTGCATTCTCTGACAAAAAATGTGCAGCAGGTTATGAGTTGAAAAAAGAATGGCTAACGAAGGAATTTGCAAATGGTTATGTTTTCAGACGGCTTGACGCACGAGCCAAAGTCTTTATAGAATACGTTCCTGCTGAGTATGCATGGCTTCCGGTTACTGCTCCCAATTATTTAATGGTGAATTGTTTTTGGGTTTCAGGCCAGTATAAAGGGCAAGGGCATGGATATAATTTGCTTCAGTTTGTGATTGAAGATGCAAAAAAGCAACAGAAGGATGGATTGGTTACTGTTGTAGGTACAAAAAAGAATCATTTTATGAGTGATACGAAATGGTTACTGCAACATGGCTTTGAGGAAGTAGAAAAACTTCCAAATGGATTTTCATTGTTAGTAATGAATTTTCATGAGAATAGTGCAGTTCCATATTTTAATGATTGCGTTAAAAGTGGAGAATGTCCCGACAAACAGGGAATGGTGGCTTATTATTCCAATCGTTGCCCATATACGGATTATTATGTAGATGGTATGTTGCGTGTTCTTGCTCAAGAAAAAAATATTCCCTTAAAAGTGATTAAATTAGAAACAAGAGAGCAAGCACAAAACTCTCCTACACCAGCTACTATCTTTTCTCTTTTTTGTAATGGGAAATTTGTAACAACGGATTTAAGTGTATGTACAGAAACTAAATTTGTTAAGCTGATAAATTTGTAAATGAAAGAGTTTATTGGTGGTATTTTAGTACAAATAGAGGTTTGAATTGAATAGAGCCAACATATCCCGATTTCAGCTTGCCATATTATCTGTCCGTACGTCGTGTCGGTCGCAGTGAGCCACTACAATTCTTTTTCAAATCAAAAGTTGTTCGGTCGCTTGTTCCCATGTGTATTTTTCTTGTGACAAGTCGCGGAAAATACACATGGAAAGCGTAGCGTTAGCGCCTGTGACAAAAAGGTTTTGATTTACCTTTGATTATAGGGAATCTGCTGTAACCATTCTGTTTTTGAGAAGAATATTAATTTCAGACTTACGTTATATTAAAAAAATCTCAAAAAGAGATTAAAAGCACCTCAAGCTATTTTATTCGACTTGATTTCTACCATGCTTTTACCCGAACATTTTATCTGCAAAACAGTCTCTCCATAACCATAAGATGTCAACTCTCAGTTTAATTGAGCACCTCTGAATAGGTTTAAATGGGAATATCTTTTAAGTATACGTTTATGAGTAAACTAGTTAATATTCCCAGCTTCAGGAAATCCTGGCTTACCAATACCCCGTTTCATTAAGGTTTTCAATTCTGATAGATATTTAAGGTATATATACCTGGGATTAGTACAATGTTTTTTGCATAAGGAAGCTGCCATTCCTACTACTTCTCCCATCATACCGCCAGTTCTCATTACTCGTACCGTTCCTAATGCAATATGAGTTACGCTTATATTTCGACCTGCCATAAATAAGTTTTCAATATTTCGGGAATATAGGCAGCGGTATGGAACCGCATATGGTTTTATGTCTTGTACATCGCAATAGGAAAGAAACGGTGCTTCTTTTATTCCGGGTATCGGTTTGGGATAATGGAGATCTATTCCCCAAGTCGTGGTAAATGTTGCATCTTCATACTGGATATTATTTAAGATGTCTTGTTCTCGTAAGACAAGGTCGCCCATCAAACGTCGTGATTCCCTTTTGCCTCCTATGTAGGCTACCCATGTCAATTTTTTTCTTGCAAATTGCTCTTTCATTTTACTCTTGTTTTTCAGAAAATCCCAATTACCATAGATTGCGCGGAGGGCATAATCCCGGATAGATTCAATTTCCGTTATCTGATTATCATTTAGACCAACTTCCCAATCCCAATCTCCGCGAGTAATGGGAATGCAGGTTGTATCATTAAATTGAATAGCCCAAGGACAATTTGGAAAGACAGAAATGTCTTGTGTATCTTCTGCATACCATTGCACCGAAGTTCCCATTACCAACTGGTCGGCTATTAGAGGGGCTCTGAGTTCACCTGTTTCGGCTTTACTTTCTCTTCCCATACGATAGTCTGCTCCGGCTAGAAAACCGATTTCTCCATCTCCGGTACAATCTGAAAACAATTGTCCTTTAAATATGTACTCTTTTCCAGATTCAATATTTTTCCCGATGATTGCGATGATTTTATTCCCTTTTGTTTGAACATCAACCGCTTGTGTATTTAGAAACAGATTCAAGTTTTTTTCATTTTGCAATAACTCAAGTTTTTTATTGTCTTCATAAATAAAAAAAGGTCCTGCATTATGTATTTTTCTTGCTGGTTCTTGTCGTAAAATTTTCATTATTTGTTTACTTCTAAGAGATGAAGTATCTTGTTGGGCTTCCCAATCGTTCCAATATCCGACAGGACCTAGTTCATCTACGAGATTCCCTAATTGGGGATAAGGTTGTTGGGTTATTAACCCTGAAAGCCCGACTCGAACTTCCGAACTGTTATTTCCACCCAAAACCGGACGATTTTGAATCAAAGCCACCTTGCATCCAAGGCGGGCAGCACTGATGGCAGCGCAACAACCTGCTATTCCGCCACCGACAACAACCAAGTCGTATTCTCCTCCATCCTCTGGAATTATAGGCTCTTCCGACATATTACGGCGAAAATCTGCTAATTCATTTCCACTATCAGGAAGCAACATGTTCATATCCGAAGTGAGGAAAACTGCATCACATCGACCGTCAAAACCAGTCAAGTCCTGAAGTTCAATTTTATTTTCGCCTGCTTTTAGTGTGATAATCCCACCATTCTGCCAATGCCACTCAGCTTTTTCTGTTCCAAATGTTTTTTCCAATGCTTTTCCATTCAATAATACTTTGAAACGTCCGGGAGCGGCTGTCTGATCCCATTTCTTAACCCAATTTCGCGTTCTGACCCAAATTCGGTATTTTCCCTTATTCTCAATTTGGAACTTTGTTGAAGCATTTTTTACGGGTATACCCAATCCGTGTGCTAACAAATAAGAAGAACCCATTTGTTTCATAGATTGATTATCCAATACCCATCCACCTTTATTATCAAAACTTTCGGCTTCAATAAATATATTGTCAGCCTTTAATGACCAAGATATACTCAGCAATAAAATCATCCACAATAATTTCATAAGGATTTTTATTTATATAATTATACAAATAGTACCACGTAGAATAAGATGTTTCATGGGAAAACCATTTTGTTTCTAATTGTAATTTGAATGTCATTTTTTCTGTCTACATTGACCTTCTCATCCAAATATCCGGATTTGCAGAAAACAAGTACGTCGTCTTCTGGTGCATCTATAAAGTATTTGCCATTTTGATCAGTTACACCTATTACCTGTTGTTGTGCTGTAGAGTAGATTTCTACTTTATCTACAGGTGTAGCCTGCACATCGCGCACCACGCCTTTGATATGTATAATGTTTCCTTTACCTATTTCTTCGGGGAGCTGCTCTTTGATAGAGCAAGGGCTAACAGCCATATTTTGCCCTATGCTAATAGTCTGCTTTAATAGTATATGGTCTGAAGCATCGCCTATCATTATTTCAAAGCTACCAGGTTCTACCATTGTCTTTCCTGCTTCATCGGTAAGGGCTAAGTCTTGAACTGCAAAGTGCAGAGGAACTCGGGTTGTCTCGCCAGGTTCCAATGCTACTTTATTAAATGCTTTCAACTGTTTGACTGGAGTAGATATGGAACTGAAAACATCTCTTACATAAAGTTGCGGTACGGCTTTTCCTGCCCAACGACCAGTATTTTTCACAGTCACAAAAACTTTTATAGAATCTACGGATTGTTGTATCTGCATATCTGTATAATTGAAAGTAGTATAAGTTAATCCATGCCCGAAAGCCCATAGAGGACCTGGAGAAGAGAATACATAGTCTCGTCCAGGTTGTTCATAACTTCCAGGCTTATGGTAAAATCCTCGATCTGTAGGCAAATAGTTATAATAGGCAGGCAGGTGGCCGCTACTTTGAGGAAATGATACGGTCAGATGCCCGGACGGGTTTGTCTTTCCGAAAAGTATATTAGCGATGGAACTTCCTTCTTGTTCTCCTGCATACCATTGTATAAGAATAGCAGGTATGTGTTTTTTTTCCCATGCTATAGAAAAGGGCTTGCCTGTTACCAGAACCAAAATGACCGGTTTTCCAGTGGCATGAATAGCTTTTATTAGCTTTCCTTGGGCACCGGTCAAAGCAAGGTCTGCAAGGTCAAAACCCTCTCCACAATTGGTTTCGTTGTAGTCTCTTGCCAATGAAGCACTGGAACTGCCACAGAATAAAATGGCTACATCGCTCTGCCGGGCTGCTTCAACAGCAGATGCAATGTGTATGGTATCTAAAGACATCATACTACATCCTTGTGCATAGCGTATTTGTATGCCAAATGGTTCTGTCAGTTTGCGTATACCTTCCAATGGAGTGACACCATCTTTGTTTGTGCGGCTCCAGGTATAATCTCCGAATTGCACCTGGTTTGCGTTCGGACCGATGACGGCAATGGAGTTCAATTCAGACAAATTCAACGGAAGCAATCCTTTGTCATTTTTTAAAAGGACGGTAGATTCATCGGCTATTTGCCGTGCTACCCGGATATTTTCCCGTGAGTGCAAGGATTGTGCTTCATATTTCTCTCCATAGGGATCTTCAAAGAGTCCCATACGGAACTTGGCTAATAAAACTCTGCTTACAGCTTTATCAATAAGTTTTTCATCTATTTTCTTTTCTTTGACCATTGCAATTAGATGTGGGAAGCATTCGCTAGAGGCCTCTACATCCAATCCCGCAGAAATGGCTTGTATAGCAGCTTCAGTCTGGCTGGATGCGGTATGCTGGAAAGTATGGAGCATGTCTATAGCTCCCCAGTCAGAATATACATATCCCTGAAATCTCCAGCGGTTACGCAGGATTTCAGTGAGTAGATAATATGAAGATGAATTTGGAACGCGATTCCATGAATTGTAAGCAGACATCACTGCTTGTATTGGAAGAGAAGTTATGACTTTTTTGAATGGCTGGAGATAGACATCGTGTAGTTCTCCTATGCCGCAATGAACGGAGGCAAGATTGAGTCCACCCAGTGGATTACCATGTGCCCCATAATGTTTCAGCATAGGAGATATTCCATTGTCTAGATAGCCTTTAGCTTCTTTATAGGCAAAAATACCATTTAGATAAGGATCTTCTCCATAACTTTCTTCTATACGCCCCCATCTTAAATCCCGCACTACATCTATGCAGGGTGCTAAGATCTGGTTGATACCCTGATAGTGTAGTTCCTTGGAGATCTCTGTGGCACGCAGGTAGGCTAACTCCGGATTAAAAGTGGAGGCCAGTGCAATATTTTGTGGGTAAATGGTAGACCCTTCATGCACTGAACCATGCAATGCTTCGGCAACAGTAAATATAGGAATTCCAAGTCGGGTATGGTTTAGCATATATTCTTGTATATGCCGCATGTGTCGGTGACAGTTTTCTCCAGTTAGCGGAAAACCTTCCACAAATCCCCAGCATAAGTCACCTACAAATTCCTGTAATTTGCTTTTATTAAGCTCTTGTTCTTCAAAAATATTCCAAGAATGTATGTGACGTATTTGGGCTATTTTTTCTTCTAATGTCATCCGCTGCAGGAGATCTGCTGTGCGTTCTTCGGGTGAGAGTGAAGGATTTTTATATGGCTGTGCCTGTAGGGATGGCATAACCATCCCACAGAGCAACAATGCCAGTGTTAATAAATGATATAAAAAAGTCGGTTTCATAGTTTGTTGTTCTATTTGGCAAAGGCATGCCTATAACCTTGTATTTTGTTCCACGCCCCTCGGGTAAAGTCGGGTATTTCTACGGGGACCGAACCGTTTTCAATGGAAAGTTTGGTCAGCGGGATGAGTGAGCACCACTCTGCGAGGTCATAGACATCCATATCCAAAGGTAAGCCATTATGAAGACAATAAATAAGCCGTGAATCCATAATGAAATCCATTCCCCCATGTCCACCTACTTCCTTAGCTCTTTTTTCCATCTCTTTGATGATGGGGTCTTTATATTGCTCCATCAACCTACTTTTAACAGCGTCGGGCATGTATTCGTGAGCAGTGAAAGTTTGTCCGTTGGTAATACTTTCAGGTAGGTCTTTGCTTTCGAGAGCATATCCTTCCAGCGGATATTTATCTGCAAATCCCCGTGTTCCGGATAATTGATATAAACGGCTATAAGGCCGGGGTGAAGCGACATTGTGTTCAATTTGAATAGTTTTACCTTTTTCTGTACGTATCAGAGTGAGTGTAACTTCACCGTTTTGGAATTTTTGGGCATCTTCCGTTCTTCCGCACTTCTTTAAATAATCGGGAAGAGAAACGGGGTTACTGTCCATTGCCACTAGATATTTCATACGATCACCTCGATGAATATTCAGCAATTGACATGCTGGACCCATTCCATGGGTAGGGTATACATCTCCTCTATGTCTCATGTTATACTGCATACGCCAATCTGCATTATAGTCTGGCCAGATGTCATGCAGGCAATGGTTATATGCTCCTTTCACATGGGTAATATCTCCAAAAAGCCCTTGTTGTGCCATGTTTAGAGTGGTAATTTCGAAGAAATCATAAACACAGTTTTCCAGCATCATACAGTGTTTGCGGGTGTGTTCTGCCGTATCTATCACTTTCCAAATCTCTTCCAGGGACATAGCGGCAGGAACTTCACAGGCTACGTGTTTCCCATGCTCCATAGCATAAATCATCATAGGTGCATGGTGAGTCCAGTCGGTAGCTATGTATATCAGGTCTATGTCATCTCGTTCACATAATTGTTTCCAGGCATTTTCACTGCCGTAGTAGGCTGTCGCTTCGGGTATGCCAGCGCGGTTTAGCATATGCTGGCAACTATCTACTCGAAACTGGTGTAAATCGCACAATGCTTTTATCTGAATTCCTTTTTGATAGGTAAAGCGTCGGATCGCTTCAGTGCCTCGTGCGCCCAAACCAATGAATCCGATACGTACGGTCTCAATTGGTTCGCATGCCAGTCCCACCACATCAGTCTGTCCTGCAGGGCGAAGTGGAGCAGGAACTTTTATTTGGCTTTCTGTTTCAGTTGTTTTTGAAGCAAAGGTGCATGCTGAGAGATTAGCCAAAAGGCAGCCAGTCATTAATATCATGTAAAAAATGTGTCTTGCTTTCATAGAATATTTTTTATAGGGGAATTACTTACTAAGTTTTAGTTAAAATATCAATAACCAGGATTTTGAATAACAAATCCTTTACCGTCATTGATCGCAGAGAGTGGTAGTGGATACAATTCTTTGTTCTTGCTAGCATAAACTGTACCTTTTACAGTTTCGGCATGTTCTACAAATTTGTTAAAACGAATCAAATCTGCACGATATTGTCCATTCTCACACCATAATTCATGACTTCGTTCTTTTAAAAGTATCTCTATGAATTTTTCTTCTGTAGTGATGTCCTTGCTGTTGATTTCATCCAAATTGGCTCTATTACGTATTGTATTAATATAGGATATTGCTTCCTCTTTGTCCGTTTCGGATGATGCTGGTTTCAAATAGAGCGCTTCTGCTAATGTTAGATATACGTCTGCCAGACGGTATATAATTGGGTCAATATTGCTTTTTCCACCATTGCCAGTGACATTAATGTCATAGCCGTATTTCAGTGGGATAGGTCCTAATTCAAGATGTAAACCGGGATTTTCACGATTTATGATACTTCCATCTTGAGCTTTATAAGAGGTTACCAAATAAGTCTTACGGACATCATTTACTTCAAAACTGTCATAAAAATACCAAGTGCTGTTTACACATTCGTATCCGCTTGTCATACTATGATCTGCAAAATCAGTGGGCAGCACGAACATATGCCAGTCATTCCAACTTACCGCTTCCGTGTTGACTGGTATTGCCCATATTATCTCTGCATTACCTTTTCCTTGTCCACCAACTTCAAACATTTGAGTATAGCTCGTTGATAATCGGTAGCCGTAGGATGGTGCCATTAGTTTTCGGGCTATTTCTTCAATTTTCGTATAATATTCTTTGTTTTCCGGACTCTCGTGCAGATAGAGTCTGATAAGCAGCATGTTGGCAAGTCCTTGACTGAATCTTCCGTATTCAGCTTCCGTAGGAGTAGGCAAATAGGTTGCGGCAAAGATTAAATCATCTTCTATGAACTTGACCATTTCTTCTTTGGAGAGGCGTGCCAAAGGCTTTTCTACTGTCGGATTATTCAATACTTCTATGGGAGCTATAACTAAAGGACCGAACATGTCATACAAGGTATAAGCTATCAGTCCGCGTGCACATCTTATTTCTGCTTCATAATATTGTTTTTTTTCTGCACTTAAGAAGTTGCATGCTTCAATTTGAGCAAGTACAGAGGTACAACGACTGATATCATTGAGCCAACCGTCACTATATGCATCGGTATCGGTATAATAAAAACGGGTAAGGTCTGCAGTGGTTGAGAAATAGTTCAATTCAGATACATCTTTTAAAAAACCAGACTTGCAGGACAAGATTTCTGTAGTAAGGTCATTTATTACAGTAACTCCGCGCTCACTGGTTGAGAATAGTCCGTCAAACCAGCTAGAACGTACAGAGTAATAGCACGAATTGACCATTGATTGAATATCTGTTTCCGTTTGTGGAAAATTGGAAGGGTTAATGTCAGAGTAGTCTACTGGATCAAGGTCAATGCAGCTGTTTAAAGATATTCCTCCTGTCAGAGCAGCTGCTAATATCAATAATTTACATATTTTTTTCATAAGGGCATTTTTTATGATTAGAATGAAACGTCTACACCAAAACTGAAAGTACGTGCGTTGGGATAGGCTGCCGCATATGCATCTGTTTCAGGATCAAGACCATTATAAGGCGTGATAACAAATACGTTGTTAACGGAAGCATGGAAACGTACATTGTTCAATATTTTACTTTTTGTTAATATTGACTTGGGAAGTGTGTATCCGAGGCTGATGTTCTGCAGACGGATAAACCAAGCCTTTTGATAGAAGAAGTCTCCTGCTGTATACTTTGTTCCACTTGTATAGTAAGAACTGGGACGTGTTGTTGACGGATTGTCAAAAGTCCATCTATCTTTAATTATTCGTAGCATATTAGATCCGTTTTGAGCAATATTTCCGCCATTCAAACCAAAGTCCATTTCTGTAGGATCTTGCATGATTCTGTCGAACATTCCATTGAACATTATATTAAGGTCAAAGCCTTTGTATTTAAATGTATTGGTCATGCTTGCCATCCAACCTGGATCTTGTGTACCAATGAGTTGAGTATCGGCTTCATCTATGGTACCATCGGCGTGTCCTAATAACATGAAACGTCCATTCTGATCTACTTTGGGATTACCATTCTCATCGCGTACATAGCCATCAAGGTCTTTGATTACAATTTGTCCAGGACGTAAATCGGGTTGCGCTGCAGGAGCTTTTTCTCCTATCTGCATGATATGATCAGCTCGACGGGCATATATGGCTCTAATCGGATCTTTCTCTTTCTCATACACATTTGGTTTCCAGTCTGGAGTACGCTCTTTCCACCGGTCTTCATATTTAGTATAAGTCAGTGAGGTTTCCCAAAAAAAATTGTTAGTTATGATATTGCGGCTATTCAAGGTAATCTCAACACCGCGACTTTGCGTTTTGCCTACATTAGCCATTATTTGTTTTACTTCTTGGTAGGAATTTAGAGGCTTGTAGTTCAGCAAATCCGAAATCACTCTTTGGTAAAGTTCCACTGAACCTGTGATACGGCTTTTTAGAAAACCGAAGTCTAATCCAAGATTCCATTCCGTAGTCGTTTCCCATTTTAAATCAGGGTTTTCTAGACGGCTTTTCATCACACCGCTTATTGTTTTGTACTCTGAATTTATCCAACTGCCTTGTGCTCCATAGCTAGCGAAAGCATTAGTGCTGATGTCTGCATTTCCAGTCTGTCCCCAACTGAGACGTAGTTTGAGATTAGATAGCCAATTAATGTTTTTCATAAAGTCTTCTTCACTCAAAGTCCATCCTGCGGCTACAGATGGAAAATATCCCCATTTATTATTTTTTGCAAATACACTGGCTCCATCGGCACGTAGAGTCGCAGTTAATAAGTAGCGGTTTTTTAGGATATATCCTGCGCGAAAAAAGTAAGACATCATTTTATTTTCGGTAGAGGTTGATTTAGTAATTTTGGTACCTGTACCAGCGTCCATATTGTTCCACAGAAATGCGTCTGTAATGAAATTATTGTTACCTAATTCTGAAGCGTCATAATTGAATTTTTCATAGGAGGTACCTGCCAGTAAGTTGACATTATGTATGTCGTTAAAAGTACGTTGATAAGTAGCGGTTGCCTCCATGAGATACTGATTGTTAGCAGTATTGTAGATATAAGCTACACCATTGAGGTTTTTCCCATTTAAGGTGCTGCGAGGCTGGTAAGTCTTACGGTCTATATTGGCATGGTCCAAACCGGCATTGACGCGTAGTGTCAATCCTGATAAAGGGGTTGCTTCAATGAAAATATTTCCTAAAAGACGATCTGTACGTCCTTTGTCCGTGTTGTTCAGTAGAGAGTATGGATTAGGCTGTTGTCCCAATAATGGATTTATGGGATAAGTATCAGTTTCTTTGTCATATGCTTGAATATTGGGTCCCATTTGTATAGCAGAACGAATGATACCGGAATTTTCAAATTTTCCGGAGCCTAATTGCGTGTTGTCATTATCAATGCGTGTTAATGTTAGATTTAGACCTGCCTTGAATATGTTCAAAAACTTTTGGTCAATGTTTGCTTTGGCGGTATAACGGGTCATACCGGAATTTTTGACGATACCTTGATGATTGTAGTAATTGAACGACACCATATATTGTGTGCTTTCACTTCCACCCTGCAGGTTAATATTATGTTCATGTATTTGTCCGTCGCGCGTAATCAAGCCTAACCAGTCTGTGCCAGGGCCTGCATTCTTAATATCACTATCTTGATAAGGGCGTGAATAGTCAATTCCATTGACCGGATTGGCCTGGGCTTCTTCCAAAGTTCTGTTTCCCCATGGACTGACGTTGTTGGTCCATAACCAATGTTCCCATGTAGTATTGTTTTTCTCTATCATCCACTCTTGTAGAGACAGAAGGTCATAATTGTCCGTGTATTTTTGGAAAGAATAGTTGTATGAATAACTTATTCGAGCCTTTCCTTCCTTCCCTCTTTTTGTGGTGATAATTACAACACCATTGGCTGCACGTGCACCGTAGATGGAGGTGGCGCTTGCATCTTTCAGCACTTCAATAGATTCTACATCATTGGGATTCAGAAAGTTCAGAATTCCTTGTGTTCCGGGATCCATTTTGGCATCTCCGCCCGAGGCCTGATCTAGTTTGGCTATGGGGAAACCGTCCACAATGTACAGTGGGTCGTTGCTGGCATTGACGGAACCTGCACCACGAACTAAAATGTCTAACCCTCCACCGGGCTGTGCGCTATTTTGACGGATGTATAATCCTGCAGCTTTGCCTTCGAGCGCATGACCAATTGAAGAAACACCATTCAGGCTTAGGTCATCTCCTTTTACACTGGAGACAGAGCCTGTTAAATCGCGCTTTTTTACTGTACCGTATCCTACAACTACTACATCGTCCAACATTTTGCTATCCTCTTCCATAATAATCCGTTGGAAATTATTGCCTTTCAGAGTAACTTCTTGAGTGGTGTATCCTATGTAAGAAACAACTATTGTGCTTTTGGCTGGTACTTTCAAGGAATAGTTACCATCTATATCTGTAATACAGCCTAAATTACTGCCTTTAACAAGGATATTTGCACCGATAACGGGGATGCCACTTTTATCTGTTACTTGCCCCTTGATTTCTACCATCTTGTCAGATTGTAATGAAGTGCTATTTTGTTTTTGGATTAGAAGAATTCGTTTTTCGGAGATTGTATAGGTTATATTTGTATTTTTTAAAGCTTGTTCTAAGGCTGCATTAATAGATACGTTCTGTACATTGACAGTGATGTGTTGCTGTACATCTACTTGTTGTTGTTCATAAAAGAATTTGAAATCTGTCTGAAGTTCAATACTTTGAATAAATGCAGACAAAGGCTTATCAGTTAAATTGATATTAACACTTACACTTTGTGCATGAGCAGCACAAGGAGATAAGCTTGCAATAAATAGCAATAGAAAATAATAAAGTCTTGTGGGGGACTTTATCAGAGCATTCTGTAGCCAGTATGTTCTCATAATGGATTAGATTTTAGTTAATAATAATTTTTCTCTTTAAATATTTTAATTCCTATTATTATAGAGCCAAAGCAATATAAAATTACTCATTAACGGAACTGAAAAATAACATTTGTTAACTTATTTATCCTAAAGATATATTGTTAAAAAAGCTCTTTTTTATTGCGAATAATATAGAAATATTTATTTTTGTCAAATCTTTAATATTTTAATCCCTTTTTGAATAAACCTATTTGATAATTTGGCTTAATATAATGTCTATGAATAGCTACGCTTGAAAAGGAGGGATAAATGGAAGAACATATTCTCTTTTCCAAAATACAGCAGGGAGATGCTGGTGCCTTTGAATGGTTGTATAAAAAGTATCACCCTAGAATGTATGTCTTTTGTTATGGACTCTTACATGATAGTGATAAGGCGAAAGATATTGCTCAGGAATGCTTTGTTGCTTTTTGGGAATATCGTACTCGTATTGATGCTCCAAAGGCTATAAGTACTTATTTGTTTTGTATTATGAAGAATCTTTGTATGAAGCAAATACGTCGGGATGCTATATTGGACAATTTTTCTAAAATAGAAACGATGCATCTACGGGAATTGGAGCTTGCCAGCTATGCGGATGAGCATAATATCCTAAATGATTTATATTTTGAGGAATTGAATAATAAATATTTAGATGCACTTGAAAAATTGCCCAAACAATGTCAGACTATTTTCAGGATGAATAGAAATCAAGGTATGCGAAGCGATGAGATAGCCAGTGTGTTGAAGTTATCCGTACGCACTGTTGAAAATCAACTTTACAGAGGTCTTAAATTGATAAGGCAATCATTGGATGATTATTTGACTATATTGATTCTTTTATTTGTCGATAACTTATTTAAATGACGTGCACAATGGTGATAGATGAAGATTATTTCATAAAATATTTGAAAAATGAATTAACAGAGGAAGAAACTAGACGCTTAATCGCTTGGGTGAAAGAAAAAAAAGAAAATCAGGACTTCCTTTTTTCATTGAAAGACTCTTATGTGTATCTTAATTATGAAAGCGATTGCAAAGGAGTGAATACAGAACATGAATGGCAGAAATTTGCTCAAAAAGTTGGTTTGTCTTGCCAAAAGAGTGTGCTTCCCAAAAAGAATTTGTCATGGAAGCGTTTTCTGTTTTATGCCGCTGCTATTATAATTGTTGCCTTTACGGGTTGGCAGGTCAATTTTTATTATTCTGAGATTATGTCAGTGGATAAGAAGATAACTTTGGAAACAGAAGTAGGGCAGCAGGCTAAAGCAGTATTGCCGGATGGTTCTATAGTGCTGTTGAATGCTTGTTCCAAATTGACTTATTCTTTGGGAGAATGGTTAAATGCACGTAGTGTACAGTTGGATGGTGAGGCTATATTTGATGTGAAGCATAGGGATAATGAACCGTTTTATGTACGTACCCGTCATTATAATATCCGCGTTTTAGGAACTAATTTTAATGTGCTTTCTTATCCAAAAGAACCTAAGGATATTGTGACTTTAAAACATGGGAAGGTAGAAATTGATGTGGAAGGTATTGCAGATAATATTACATTGAAACCCGGAGATAGTTTTATCTATAATAATCTTTCCGAAACTTACAAGATCGAAAAGCGCCCGTTGGATCAGATATACGCTTGGGAACATAGGGAAATTGTTTTTGAAGGGCATACATTGGAAGATAAAAAAGCAGAATTATCCCGACATTTTGGTTATCAATTTCAAATAGCATCAGAACTGCAACAGCTTAGTTTTAAAGCAACCTTGCGTGATGAAAGTTTGAATGAGTTTCTATCACTGTTATGCAGCGTAGCTCCACAATTATCCTACAGTATAGATGTAGATAATAAGGTTATTCGGTTAACAAAGTTGGAAAAATGAACAAGGTAAGTGTTGCTTTTATAGGTATGGGGTATCGTGGTAAACAACTATTTCGATTATTGCGGAATATACCTTTCTTTCAGATACTGGCAGTTGCTGATCCGGGAATGGAACCGTCTGAACTGCCTGATATTTCTTGCTATAATCATGGAGAGAATTCCAGTCTTGAAATGTTGGAGAAGCATCATCCGGAGTTGGTGTTTATTGCTTCTCCCTGGCAATATCATGTGCAGCACGCCTTGCTATGTGTGGAGCATGGATGTCATGTGGCTTTGGAGGTTAAGGGCGGGCTTTGTCTGGATGAGTATGCCCCGCTGATTGAGTCGGCAGAACGTCGTGGTTGTCATGTATATCCTTTGGAAAACACACTTTTTACACGTGAGAATCTTGCAGTTCTCAATATGGTGAATGAAGGATTGCTGGGTGAGATTATTTTTATGCGTGGTGGATATCGGCATGACTTGCGTCGATTGCTGTTGGATGATGCGGGTAATATTGGTAATCGTGAAAAAACGGAAAGTGTTTGGAGGGGTAAATATTATCTGGAAGAAAATGGAGACCTTTATCCGACACACGGACTGGCTCCTCTTTGTATGATTGCCGGCATTAATAGAAAAGACAGGATTAAATATCTGACATCGTTTTCATCCAAATCTGCCGGAATGCTGCAACGGATTAAGGAACTGGGTGGAAATACAGATGTCAAGGTATGTATGGGAGATGTTATTGTAACTCAATTGGAAACAGAAGGAGGTATCATTATCTCCTTAGTCCATGATACGACTTTGCCTCGTCCTCGCAGTTTGGATTTTGAAATACAGGGGACAAAAGGAATTTGGCAAGGAGACAGGCGTTCTATTTATATAGAAGGGATCAGTCCTGATGAGGAATGGGAAGATGATCGCTCCTATATTAGCAATTATAACCATTTTTATTGGTGTCGGTGGGGACAAGAGGCGTTAAAATTGGATAGGCACCACAGTGGAATGGATTACGTTATGCTGAAAGCTTTGGAGGCGGATTTGAAAAATCAAATTCTCTTTCCTATAACTCTTAAAGATTTGGCTTTATGGACTTCTATTACTCCTTGGTCTAAAATATCTATCCGCGAAAAACGGACAATCTGCCTGTTGGATTGACATAAGAAAATGATTTTTCTCTGATGAAAATTGATAGGAAATGAATACTTAGTCATAATTTCTATTATAGGGATATTCAGTAAATGCCCCTAAAAAGCAAGATGGCATATGAAGATAATAGAGCATAACCACTTCATATGCCATTATTATGGGTCAACGTAACAATCTGAGGGATTTTATATTTAAGCATATAATTTAGCAAGTCTATATAAGAAAAAAGCAGCTATCTTTTTAGATAGCTGCTTGATTTTCAAGTGATCCGCTTGGGGCTCGAACCCAAGACCCCAACATTAAAAGTGTTGTGCTCTACCTGCTGAGCTAGCGAATCAATCCTTATTGCTGTTAAGCGGGTGCAAAGATATGGACTTTATATTTAATATGCAAGACTTATAACGAAAAAAGTTTGCATTATTTTAGTTGTTTATTTCTTTTGTTTGATTATCAGTTGATTCTGTCTTATGAATATTTTCTCTGTTGATAATGAAACGTTGATAGTAGGAGAGCATCAGCGTTGTGAGCGGTAGTGCGATAATCATTCCCAACATTCCCATTAATGAACCCCATATGGAAAGTGATAATAGAATGATAGCAGGATTTAGTCCGGTAATTTTCCCCATAACACGTGGCACGATGAATCCGTCTTGGATAGTTTGCACTACAATGAATACTGCCATGGCTGAGGCGATGATTATCCAAAAATTCTCGCCTGTATCGGAGGCTTTCAGGATTGCCAGTATGATAGTAGGAACCAAACCGATGATTTGAAGATAAGGCACCATATTCAATGCCCCGATGAACAAACCGAGACCTATGGCTAATGGGAAGTCTATGATAAGAAAGCCTATGCTGAATAAAATGCCGACACATAAGGCTACGAATGCCTGTCCGCGGAAGTATCTGTTCATACCTACTTTTACGTCATTTAGTATGCCTACCACGAAAGAACGGTATTTCATAGGCACGAGATGCGTCCAACCTTCTGCGATGCTTTCGTAGTCTAATAAAATGAAGATAACGTATAGTAAGATAATGAATATGGTGAATACGCTGAATAATAAGTCAACGGAGTCCGATAATAAAGACCATAGGCGGGGAACTGCTTCTTTGAGCGCATCCAATAGGTTCTCTTTATTGAATAGTTCGGTTATAAATTTAACATCGATATTATCTCGTAAAAAATCGGAAAGAGAGGTGGGGACATTACTATTATATGTTCCGTGCGAAAAGTATTGGACCAATAAAGTCTGTACTCTGCCGCACTCTTGTATCATAGGGGGTACTAACAGATAAAAAGCTCCGGCACCCACAATCAGAAGTGTGAGTAATGCGCAGAATATGGAAACAATCCTATTTCTTAATTTTAGCTTGTATTGGAAAAATGTGACCAAAGGATATACCAGATAGGCAATAAGCCAAGCGATAAAGAAAGGTAATAGAACGCTGCTTAAACGCTTCAGAAGCATCAATATGCCGATAATGATAACTCCTAAAATGACACCGCGGATAAAACTGTCGAATGTAATCTTTTTACGTTCCATAGAATCCTGTATTAAATTTATTAATCGCTTGCTGTTTGCTGGTCTTCCTTTATCGCCCGTAAATAACACTCTCGGCACAAGGGTTCGTATTCGGCTGTTTCACCCAACAGAACTTGTTTGTCATTTTTTACAGTACGATGAGAGAATGAAGCAAGCTGTCCGCATTTTACACAAATGGCATGCACCTTGGAAACTTCATCTGCAATGGCGCACAGCCCCGGCATGGGGCCGAAAGGATTACCGCGGAAATCCATATCCAATCCGGCTACTATTACACGTATACCATTGTTGGCAAGCTGGTTGCATACATCAATCAGACCTTCGTCAAAGAATTGCGCTTCGTCGATACCCACTACGTCTATTTCGGAAGTGAATAGCAGTATGCTTGCCGATGAGTCTATCGGTGTAGAGGATATGATGTTGCTGTCATGCGATACGACATCTGCTTCTGAGTAACGCGTGTCTATTGCCGGCTTATATATTTCTACACGTTGCTTGGCAAATTTGGCACGTTTCAAACGGCGTATCAGTTCCTCTGTCTTGCCGGAGAACATGGATCCGCATATAACTTCAATTCTTCCTCTGCGTTTGGTTTCTTGTATGTGGTCTTCCGAAAATAATACCATATCTTTGAGTGTTATATTCAGTCGCAAAAGTAATGATTTTGTTCGCTTCCGGATATTTTTTCATTATTTATTTCTACATTTGTGCCATTAATACGGACAGGAAAAGGATATGCAAGCATTATTGAATGATATAGAACTGGATGTTCAGGAATTGAAATGTTTGATACAGTCGATGCTCACTGATACAAATCCTGTGCTGAGAATAGTTGCTAAAAGGAATATTCATCAGATGCAGGAGCGGTTGGATGCGCTGACCAAACTGTTGGACGACACTTTTGTGATAACTCCGGTGGAACATGTTGCTTCTGACATTGTGGAGAAAACAACTGAATCGGAAGTGATTTCCGAACCGGTTGCTGATGTTCCGGTTGAGGCAACTCACGTTTCGGATATTGCAGTACCTGCTTCTCAGATTCTTGCCGAACGTATTAAGCCGGCTACAGACTTACAACATGCCATCAGTCTGAATGATTCGTTTCGTTTTACCCGTGAATTGTTTGCCGGAGATGCGACACGTATGAATGAGGTGGTGCGCCTTTGCGGTGGGGCTTCCTCTTTGGATGAGGCTATGTCTGTGTTTATGTCAACTGTACAACCGGATGAGGAAAATGAGGCGGCTGCTGATTTTATAGAACTTCTCAAGAAGTATTTCAGTTAAAAAAGTTGCGGATATGGGAAAACTTTATGTAGTGCCTACGCCAGTAGGAAATTTGGAAGATATGACTTTTCGCGCTATCCGCATATTGAAAGAAGCGGATTTGGTGCTGGCAGAAGACACGCGTACTTCCGGAATATTGCTGAAGCATTTTGAGATAAAGAATGCGATGCAGTCTCACCATAAATTTAATGAACATAAAACAGTAGAAAGTGTTGTAAATAGAATAAAGGGTGGTGAGACTGTGGCGTTGATTTCAGATGCCGGTACTCCTGGTATTTCCGATCCGGGTTTTCTGGTGGTTCGCGAGTGTGTCCGCAACGGTATCGAAGTACAGTGCCTGCCGGGGGCTACTGCTTTTGTTCCGGCATTGGTGGCTTCCGGATTGCCCAACGAGAAGTTCTGCTTTGAGGGTTTTCTTCCTCAGAAGAAAGGTAGGATGACACGTCTGAAAGGTTTGGCGGAAGAACGCCGGACAATGGTTTTCTATGAATCTCCCCACCGTTTGGTAAAAGCACTGACGCAGTTTGCAGAATATTTCGGTTCGGAACGGCAGGCGTCCGTTTCCCGTGAAATATCCAAGATACATGAGGAGACGGTACGTGGTACTCTTACCGAATTGATAGAACATTTCACAGCCAACGAACCGCGTGGTGAGATAGTGATTGTAGTAGCAGGAATAGACGATTAAATAACTTCATTAACAAAACGTAAAACAAAAGCGTATGAAAAAGTTAGCAGTTTTGATTGTATGTACAGCCGTTATGGCTTCATGTGACAGCTTTTCAGGTGGTAGCAAAGATCAGTTGAAAGCTGAGAATGATTCTCTTTTAATGGAACTGACTCAGCGTAATGCTGAACTGGATGAAATGATGGGCACTTTCAATGATATTTCGGAAGGATTTCGTCAAATCAATGCGGCAGAAAGCCGTGTAGACTTGCAGCGTGGTGCAGTTGCAGAGGGTTCTCTGAATGCTAAACAGCAGATAGCCTCTGATATTGAATTCATCCGTAAGCAAATGGAAGAGAACAAAGAGCAGATTGCCAAGCTGCAATCTATGTTGAAAAACAGCAAGACCAACTCTTCTCAGTTAAAAAGAGCCGTTGAGTCTTTGACACAGGAACTGAATGCGAAAACCCAGCGTATCGAAGAGTTACAGGCCGAACTGGCTTCTAAGAATATCCGTATCCAGGAGTTGGATGCCGCCGTTACGGATTTGAATGCTGTCAAGAGTGAATTGACTGCTGAGAATGAGGCAAAAGCCAAGACAGTGGCAGAACAGGATAAAGCGCTTAATACTGCATGGTTTGTATTCGGAACGAAGAAAGAACTGAAAGACCAGAAAATTCTGAGCGGTTCCGGATTATTTAAAAAAGGTTCGGTCTTGAAAGATGGTGATGTTAATAAGGATTATTTTACCCAGGTTGATATTCGTACTACCAAAGAAATCAAACTGTATTCCAAAGATGCCGATATTCTGACTACCCATCCTACCGGTTCTTATGCCTTGGAAAAAGATGATAAAGATCAGTTGACATTGAAGATTACTAATCCGAAAGAATTCTGGAGTGTTTCCAAGTATCTGGTAATTCAAGTGAAATAGTTACTTGATTGATAATTGATAGGGCTGTTTCAAAAGTGCGTTTCATTTGTAGGCCTGCTTTTGAAACAGCCTTTTTAGTATTCTTTTTTATGCTTTATAAAAATCTTTTTTTTGATTTGGACGATACGCTTTGGGCGTTCTCTCTCAATGCTCGTGATACCTATGAAGAAATGTACTGGAAGTATGGATACAATCGCTATTTCGATTCGTTCGAGCATTATTATTCACTTTATCAGCGTCGCAATCTGGATTTATGGGCAGAGTATGCAGATGGTAAAGTCACGAAAGAAGAGTTAAACCGTCAACGTTATCTTTATCCTTTGGAGGCTGTAGGAGCAGGTGACTCCACTTTGGCAAAGGCTTACGAAAGAGATGCTCTTGCAATGATTCCTACCAAAAGCAAATTGATGCCACATGCGCGTGAAGTGCTGGAATATCTTTCGGGAAAATACAATTTGTACATTCTTTCAAATGGATTTAAAGAACTCCAAAGTCATAAAATGCGTTCGTCAGGCATTGATGAATATTTCAAAAAAGTGGTTCTTTCCGATGATATCGGAATCCTGAAGCCTTGGCCTGAGATTTTTCATTTTGCTCTTTCGACAACCCAGTCCGAGTTGAATAATTCGCTGATGATCGGAGATAGTTGGGAAAATGATATAGTCGGAGCGGCGGGAGTAGGCATGCACCAGGTGTTTTACAACTTGTCCGGTCGTACCGACTTGCCTTTTGCTCCTACCTATCAGATTACTGATTTGAAAGATTTATTTAATTTTTTGTGACATTGACAGATTAGTTGTACTTTTGTTTCCAATGATGAACATCTAAAAATACTATTATGGAAACTCTCATTCCTTTTGCATTGTTGTGTTTCACATCCTTCTTTACGTTGACTAATCCGTTGGGCACAATGCCGGTTTTTCTGACTATGACGCAGGGTATGACCGATAAAGAACGTTGTTCTATCGTAAAGCGCGCAACATTAGTCTCGTTTATCACATTGATGGTCTTTGTCTTTGCCGGGCAATTCCTCTTCAAGTTTTTCGGTATTTCGACAAACGGTTTCCGAATAGCGGGTGGCGTTATCATTTTCAAGATTGGTTTTGATATGCTGCAGGCACGCTATACACCGATGAAATTGAAAGATGAAGAAATCAAGACCTATGCGGATGATATTTCGATTACTCCTTTAGGTATTCCGATGTTATGTGGTCCGGGCGCTATTGCCAATGCAATCGTACTGATGCAAGATGCACATTCCTTTGAGATGAAAGGGGTGCTTATAGGCACTATTGCCCTTATTTATTTTCTTACATTCTTGATATTGAAGGCTTCTACCCGTTTGGTCAATTTATTAGGGGAAACCGGTAATAATGTGATGATGCGCCTTATGGGACTCATCTTGATGGTGATTGCCGTAGAATGTTTCGTTAGCGGAGTGAAGCCGATATTGACGGATATTGTAAAGGAAGGTTGCTTGATGTAATTAAATAAGAGAGCCGGAATTTGGCAGTAATGAAAAAAAGGTTGCAAACAGGAAAACAGTCTTCCGTTTGCAACTTTTTTTATAGCTAGCATGAAATACCATATCATGCTTTATGTTTTATCATCAGAAAGCTTAACTACCGGTTTGTCTTTTCTGCTATTACGACAAACCGGTACTGGTTAGGCTTTGTTTAATAACCCGGATTCTGCTGTGCTTTCAAAGTCGGGTTGGCATTGGTTTCACTTACAGGAATAGGCAACAATGCTTTTGTATACGTACGGTCGAAACTTTGTGATTTTTTAAGTAATGAGTAGTGCCAGCCTTGGTTTTCCTCACTGCTATAGCGTACAATCGTTTCGTTATTGCGCATGGCATCGAAAAAGCGTTGCCCTTCGCCAACCAGTTCCTTACGGCGTTCAATCAAAACTTTGCTCAGGAATTCGTCATCAGCAATAGCATCGGATACTTTGGCTGTTGGAGTTTTGGTGCGTTTGTCCAATAAATCGTTCAGATATTTTATACCTTCTGCTTTGGCTGCTCCGCCCAGTTTGGCAGCAGCTTCGGCTGCGTTCAGGTAAACTTCGGACAGACGTAAAATCGGCAAGTTGGCAAGGCGCATATCTCCCAGTGCTCCCAGCGGGAACTTATTGATGAAAATTGGATTTTCCCCATAGGTTTTCTTCAAGTCTTTGTCGTACATTGCTGGTATCACAACTTCGTTACGGACATCTGCAGGATCGGTTTGCAGCATATCAACAAATGATTTTGTACAGATAGCATCGGCATATCCTTGTTCATTCAGCAAGTAGCCTATGCCTTCACGGTCGGCCCAGTCATCAGAACCATTGTTTATCAATTCAAAAATCATTTCTTTTGTATGGTTCGGATCTTGCTTGTCCCATGCCTCAGCGTATTGTTCGGGAGTCCATAATTCATAAGGAGAGTCGTCGATGATTTCTTTTGCTAAATCGAAGGCTTCCTGATTTTTGTTCATGTATAGATACACTCGGCACAGCAAAGCTTTAGCTGCCCATAAATCGATATAGCCTTGTTTTTCACCTGCTTTTTTGGATACGGTCAGTGCTTCTGAGTCGATGGCATTATTCAGGTCTGCAACAACTTTAGCATAAACATCGGCTACCTTGTCACGTCCGGGTTGTGCATCACGATCCAGTGGTTTGTCAACGAAAGGTACTCCAAGCGAAGCACCTTCATCGTATGTATAGGGCATGCCGTACACTTTTACCAAATCAAAATGTACTAAGGCGCGTATTACTTTGGCCTGATTGTAGATATTTGCCAATTCAGCCTGAAAATTTTCCGCATCGGTAATTGTCTTGTTATCTACAGCCTCAATCAAGCGATTGGCGCGTCTTATCACATTGTACTGTATATTCCACATGTTTGGGGCATCATCTGCGGTATATCGCATTTCATAGCAAGAAGAGGTGCGCATACCTTGAGTGCGTGCCTGCATGTCGTCCCCCCGGACATCTCCATAGTAGAACATGCGAGCTGCATAGTACTGGGTGTAAGTGGAATTGCCTTGCAGGCCATCATACATACCATACATTGCTGTGCGGGCATCATTATAATTGGTAATGGCGGAACTTGTTGGCGTTCCGTTGGAAGGAGTTTGGTCCAGCCAGTTATTCACACAGGACGAAAGCCCTGTCGTGACTGCTGCTAATGCTAGGATATTATATATTTTCTTCATAATGTATATGCTAAGTAAAGATTTTAATTAGAAACCAAGTTCGATACCAAATGTAATTGTTCTTAATGCAGGTGTCTCGAAGTAACACAGTCCGTCAACAGGGGTTTCTGGATCTACATACAAGTCTTTGGATTTCCAGGTAAGCAGATTATTACCCGAAATGTAAGCTCTTAATTTGCTTATTCCAGCCTTTTTGGACAAGTTGCTTGGAAGAGTGAAACCTATGGTCAGGTTTTTCAAACGTAAGTGATCGGTAGGCATCATCCAACGTGAAGAAACCGTATTTTTATTGCCATAGGCAAATAGGGGCAATTTAGCGTTGTCGCCCGGTTGCTTCCAGGTATCTTCAATCTTATAGTATGCCGGAACATTACCTACATAGTTGTAAGTACCGCCATTAGACTGTAACCAAGTTGCAGCATCGTATGCATGACCGCCCAAAGAGTAAGTCAGAGTAAAGTTTAAATCTATGAATTTCCAACTTACAAAGTTAGTCAGACCACCGGTCAGTTTCGGGTCGGGCGAACCGATAATCACCTTATTGGCCTCATTCGAATGTATGGTGGTTTCACGACTTCCATCTTCTCCGTTAATGTAGAACATTTCCGATCCGGTTTCCGGATCAACACCTGCGTATTCGTAAGCATAGAATGATTGATAAGCCTCTCCGATACGATGAATGGCTATGCCGTCAATCATTTCGTTCTGTTCGCCGTCCAGTTTTAACAAGGTGTTTTTGTTGTGTCCGAAGTTCAAGGATGTGCTCCAATACCAGTCTTTGTTTTGGATATTGGTGGATTTAATTTCAAATTCAACACCGCGGTTTCTCATAGAGCCGACATTCATCAGCATAGTGGCTCCACCGCTACTATTGATTACACCCGGCACGGCTGAAATATTCTTGCTCATCAACAAATCCTTAGTGTCTCGGTTATACCATTCTGCAGTAATCGACAATCTGTTCCACAGCGTAACGTCCAAACCTACGTTGGTTGCGTAATTCTTTTCCCATTTCATATTGGGATTGTCAAAACGAGCTTCAGCCGAACCGCCATTTCCTGCATAGTTATAACCAAATTCATATACGCCCAAATAACCGTATAAATCTGTGGGTTGTGTACCGTTCACACCGTAAGATACACGTAATTTGGCATCGGTCAGCACATGCTTGATATCCTGCATGAAAGCTTCTTCACTCAGTCTCCAAGAACCGGATATAGACCAGAAATCTCCCCAACGGCTTTCTCTTGACAAGCGGGAACTGCCATCCCGGCGATAACTTGCACTAAAATAATACTTGTTATTGTAGTCATAATTGATACGTCCCAGGAAAGAAGTCATTCTGTATCGTTCTACATGGCTTGAAGCACGGCTATCGCCTGCATTTTCTATTTCCGGCAGGTAAGAAGGGTATTGGTTTCCGTTGGCATATAAATAATCATATTTATAATCTTCGGTTTCAAAGCCTACCAAAGCATCCAGATTGTGTAATCCGAAGGATTTGTTGTAAGATAATTGTGTTTGTGTATTTAACTGCCCTCTGTTGCCCATAACACGCTGATAAACACCGTTTGATGAACGACCGTCGTTGCTGCGGGGATCCCACCATATACGTTCATTGTTTTGGTTGAAGTCATAGCTGATGGCTTCTTTCAATTTCAGATTATCCCAAATAGTCCAGGTAGCGGCCATTGAACCGAGGAAGCGGTTTATGGTAGCCCTGTTGTAATTATATGTTTCAGTTTGTATAGGGTTGGCACCATTCAGTGCAGGGAAGTTACTGCTGAATGAACCGTCTTCATTATATGGATATGTAGAGGGAGAGGCAGTCATTGCATAGCACATGATAGGGCTTGCAAAGCTGGTCCCTTCATTATTTACGTTTTGGGTTGAATTGGTATACATGGCGTTGGCTTCCAATAACACTTTGTCGGTTTGGTGTGTAACATTGGCGCGACCGGTGAAACGCTCATAGCCTGATACATTTGTAATACCTTCTTGCTTTGTATAAGCAAAAGAAGTATAAAACCTCGTTTTTTCATTACCGCCTTGTGCATTTACTTCATAATTCTGGTGGCTACCGTTACGGAATAAGACATCTTTCCAGTCTGTATATCCTGACCAGGGTTCTGCTGCATATTCATCGATGTTTTTATTGGCCAAAGCTGCTGCTTGTTCTGCATCATAGCCAAGGGTATATTTGGCATAATTCTCAAATCCCAAGTGTAGGATTTCACGTCTTTGCTTACCATCGAGAATCGGTCGATAATCGATTGCCATATTAGACATACCCCAGTCTGCTCTTACCCCTATCTTGGTTTTGCCAGCAGAGCCTTTTTTGGTTGTTATGACAATAACACCATTAGCGGCACGCGAACCATACAATGAGGCAGCCGCAGCATCTTTGATCACCGTCATGGACTCTATGTCATTGCTATTCAGTGTAGCCATTAGACTGTTACCGGAATCTGCGTAAGTGAATTCGCTGACGTTTCCGTTCAGCATGGGCACTCCGTCAATGACATATAATGGTTCATTGCTGGCATTGATAGACCCCATACCGCGAATACGCACGGAGGCAACGGAGCCGGGCTGACCGGAAGTAGAAGTGATTTGAACACCGGCAACAGAACCAGCCAAACGATCTTGCACGCTGATAGAAGGTAAATCCTGTAACTTTTCGGTAGTCACATTTGATGCAGAACCTGTAAATGAGGACTTTTTGAAGGTACCATATCCGGTTACTACAACTTCATCAAGCACCTCAGTATCAGGTTTCAATACCACTTTTAAGTTCGGTTTGATAGCCACTTCCTGAGTCTGCATACCGATGTATGAAATCTGCAAAGTTTTCGCAGAACTGTATCAATGCGTAAACTTCTATAAATAAACATTTTATAAGTAGATGCAAAATCATTGCATTTAATTAAAAACCTCAATAGAATATGCTCTACCATGTATTTACAAAACTATCAAGTTACTCATATGTTACCATATTTCACAATAAAACAATGATTATCAACAATATACACATATAGATGTAGCCTATATTGAAACTATCGAAATATACTTTAGTTTTTTGTTGAACTATTTTTGTAAAATAAAAAGTAATGTGAGTAGCCGTGGTTGACCATAAAGAAATACACTATGATAAAAGTCGCAAACAAAGATTTATGTCAAAATAAAACATAATCCTATTACAAAAAAATATCATAAACAAGTTATTATAATAAGATTATAATTATCTTTGTGTAAAACATGTAACCTATGACAAAAATAAACCCTTTCATAACCAGTGGCTATATTTCAGCAAAGTACTTTTGCGACCGTATAACCGAAACAACTACATTGACACGTTATATAACCAACAGAAATAATGTAGCTTTGATATCCCCTCGCCGTTTAGGAAAAACCGGGCTGATAGAGCATTGTTTTCATCAGCAACAAATAAGGGAAGTATATCACACATTTTTAATCGATATATATGCAACAAAGAATTTTCAGGAGTTTGTATTTGAACTTGGTAAAGGTATTCTGAATGGTTTGAAGCCGCGTGGAAGAAAAGCATGGGAGCTGTTTCTCAAATGTTTATCCTCTCTTCGCACCAGTATCTCTTTTGATTTCAGTGGTAATCCCAGTTGGAATTTGGAAATGGGTGATATAAAGACTCCCGCTATAACGCTTGATGAAATATTCCGTTATTTGGAAGAAGCGGATAAGCCTTGCCTGATTTCCATTGATGAGTTTCAAGTCATAGCCAAATATCCGGAAGGGGATGTTGAAGCCATATTACGGACACATATCCAACATTGTTCCAATGCAAAATTTATCTATGCCGGTTCGCAACGTCATATGATGGGAGAGATATTTACTAGTCCGTCACGTCCGTTTTACCAAAGTACGGCCATTATGGAACTGTCTCCTATTAATGCAGATATTTATACGGAATTCATAAAAAAACACTTTGCGGAGAATAAGAAAAAAATTGCAGTAGAAACAATTCAAGAAGTTTATAAACGTTTTGAAGGAATAACCTGGTACATTCAGTTTATGGCAAACTCGCTTTATGCAATGACTGCTGAAGGTGAGGAGTGTACTGTTGATAAAGTGAATTTTGCCATTGAAAATATTTTGTCACAACTGAATTTTCCCTATTCTTCACTTCTGTTTCAACTCCCACCTAAACAAAAAGAAGTCCTCATTGCTATTTGTAAGGAAGGAAAGGCTCAGGAAATCACTTCCTCTAAATTTTTAAAAACTTATAAGCTAACAGCGAGTTCTGTGCAAGGAGCCATAAGAGGACTTTTAGATAAAGATTTTGTAACTAATGAATTGGGAGTGTATAGCGTGTATGACAAGTTCTTCGATATTTGGTTAAGGAAACGGATCAGTTAAAAAGGAATACTATTATTGACAGACCTTTTCTAGTGATGCAATAATAGAAAAATCGGTAAAAGCAGTTTGCCTTTACCGATTTTATCGTATAACATATTCTTTACCTCTATCAATTCTGGTCACTCGGAGAAATCTGAGAATTATTCTCTATTTCCGAGATGGGCAACTGATAAAGGAACGGACGTTCTTCCTGATTATAACGGAACTTGGCAGCAGAGAAGTGATTGTTGTTTTCTGCACCCCAGGTTTCATCTGTACGGTCTACAGGAATATTCAAACGACGATTGTCAATATATTCCAAGCCTTCTCCCCAGAACTCTACACGTTTTTGATAAATGATTTCCTCTATCAAGTCGGCTTTGTTCGTAAAGGTGTAATCATAATCGGGTTGACGGGTCTTCATGAAGTTTTCCAGTTCGGTTACAGCATCCGGAGAATTCTTGTGTGCCAAAGCTTCTATCTTTATCAGATAAGCTTCTTCCGAACGCATATAGATATAGTCTCCCAATTCCCAACCGCTGAATGTACCTGTCTGGATATTTTCACGACCTGTGCCGATGAATTTCACAGCCTGATATTCTACGGAAGCTGGCGTCTCAGTATCACGCAACAATGTCACACGGATAGGCTTACCGTCTTTATCTTCAGTATCCACACCTGTAGAACGGTCGCAGCAGAACCATTGCAGACGAATATCATTATCCGCGATGCGGTCTACAAACGGCTTAAAGGCGGCACGCCATACACCGATACCAGCATAGCCTTCACTGTAAGCATCCATCTGCGAGAAGTAAGATGCATAAATCGTACTATTATCTGCAGTAATGTCGCAGCCGAATACCACATCCGGCAGGCTGATGTTACTGAACCCTTGCAGTATCTGATTTTCATTCGTTAACATAGGGATGTTGTCTATCACTACTTGCGCATATTCTATCGCTTTATCCCATTCATGGATAACCATATTTGCACGGGCCAAGTGCATAGCTACTACGCAACCGTCCATATCCGTAGGTGAGGAGGTGTGTATCATATCCAACTGTTTGAAGAAGCCAAAGGCAGTAGTAAGGTCGCTCATGATTTGCTCATATATCTGGGCTACAGTAGCACGCGGCTGGTCGCCTTCCGTTTCTTCTGTGATAAGTGGCACGCACGGAGATTGCGAGAAGTCATATTTCTCTCCACGTCCCCATTTCGTTCCGTCTGCACCGGTATAATAAGAGTGTTGGTACAGATAGGTTAGTTGCAAGTAGGCATAGCCACGGAAGCCGAGAGCGATGGCACGATATTTCAAATTGGCAGGATCTTCACTGCTGGGGTCAATCAGTTTGAGAATATTATTGGCATTGGCTATGACACGATAGTATTCTTTCCAGCGATTGTTGGTCGGAGTATAGTTCTGTTGCCAATAATCCAACAAATAATGATAGAGACTCATACCGAAACGTCCGGTCATAATCATGTCGTTACCCATCAACGATGTCAGGTAATCAAAGCTCTTTTGACCGAAATAATTATGTTGCATATCGGTATCATAATACTTTTGCATATCAGAATACATACCTGCCACAGCGGCCGAAAAAGTTTTATCAGGGTCGTCCTGAGCCACATTACTCAGTTGGTCTTCGGTCAAATAAGCGGTAACATCGGCATCTTCAACACAAGATGTAAGCAGGCTACCGACAACGAGTACCTGCATCATATATTTTATTATCTTCATATACAAAACTTTTTTAGTTAGAATGTAAGGTTGATACCTCCTGAAATCACACGCATCGGAGAATAGCCTCCATATTCATCGTCAGCGCCTGCCATTGCCACACGGGGGTCAAATCCTTGACGTTTGGACCACAAGGCAAGATTGTCTGCTGTAGCATAAATGCGCAACTTTTCAATACCGAATTTCTGCATCAGGTTTTTTGGTAATGTGTAACCCAAAGTAATGTTACGGATACTGAAGTAGCTGGCCTTTATCAGATTGAGGTCTGACTGCTGAGTGAAAGAGTTAGAAGCATTGTCCGCATTCCAGATAGGGAGTGAGCCTGTACCTGTCTCCGGATTGAACGTCTTCCACATATCCTTGTTATGACCTACATAGAATGAGGAGCTCATACCATCCAAATAGGAATAATCATAAGCATAGCCTCCAATCTGGAAAGCCGTTGCTATAGAAAGATCAATACCTTTGTAAGAGAAAGTAGTACTGAAACCGCCATTAAAATCAGGCAATGCAGATTTGCCGATGAAATAGCGGGTTGCCTCGGCGTAAGTAGTAGTGGTAGTGCGGCCTATTACTTCTCCTTTATCATTTGTTTCGTCCATGTACCACATGGCATTTCCTTTTTCATCCATACCGGCATACATATAAGTATAGTATTCAAAGCGGCTCTTGCCTTCACGCAGGTTGAATGGACCACTGGTAATACCATCTTTGCGATTTTCTTCGGGCAGCGTCAAGATGCGGTTTTTGTAGTGGGAACCCACAAGCGATACCGTCCACTTCAAGTCAGGCTGATTGAAAATATCTACATTTACATCGAACTCTATACCGGTGTTTTTCATCGCACCCAGGTTTTCCCAGTTATATGGACGTCCGGCTGTAGAGAAAGCTACGGGACGCTTGAAAAGCATATCATCTGTACGGCGATAGAAGTATTCAAATGAACCATATACCCGGTCGAACAAGCGGAAGTCTACACCCACGTCAAAAGTTTTCTGCTTTTCCCATGTCAAATCCGGATTACCGTAAAATTCCGGTGAATAGCCTAATTCAGCACCATTCCAAGTAACCGTATATTGGTCTTGGTAAGGTGTGTATACATAGGCGTAACCTTCATCCGAAAGTATATTTTCATTACCCTGGGTACCATATGAAGCACGTATTTTCAGGTCATTTAACCAAGCGTCCGTTCCGTCCATGAATGCTTCATTGGAAATACGCCAAGCGGCCCCTACCGACCAGAAATTACCCCAACGGTCCAGGAAGCGGGAAGTACCGTCGCGGCGGAAAGCTGCTGAGATATAATATTTGTTATTGTAATCATAGTCTGCCATACCGAAGTAGCCCTCGATGTTGTGGTTCACCTTGTAGCTATTGATGTATTGCATCTGTCCACCATTGTTCAGTTCCGGATTGCTCGGATTAAAAAAGTTTGTTTTCTGTCCGTCAAAATAGTCGTATTCATACTTATAGTATTCATGACCGACCTTAGCCGATAAGTGGTGGTAATCGCCGAATACATTGCTGTAGGCCAAAATTTGGTTGAAGTTGGTAGTTGTTGTGTTGATACTTGCCTGTGTACCTCGACCACCGAACGACTGTCCGTCACCGATAGTCGGCGTGTAATAGAGTGTTTCGCTGTCATTCGTAAAATCATAACTGTAATTTGCCGTAAACTTGAAATTCTTCAAGAATGAGATTTCTATATATGAACGTGAAGTCAGGTTATTATACACGCTTTCACGAATGTCCTCTCTCATGTTGGCTATCACATTTTGATTAGTTGCAGTAGGGCGTTTGGATGTACCGTCTGTTTCACCGTTTCCGGCATCATACATGGGACGTCCGTCTTCATAATATTTCATGTTACCTTCTGCGTCATAGGCATGAACCGGAAAGATAGGAGCCCAGGAGCGTGCCACAGCGAAAGGATTAGAAGCAGTTCCGGCATTTTCCTGTACACCGTTTTGAGTAGCTTTGGAATACCCTACATTGGTACCTACTTTCAACCAAGACTTCAGTTGGGAGTTAACATTGGCGCGAGCTGTAAAACGTTCATAAGAAGAACCTAATACATAAGAGTCATTGTCCAAATATCCCATAGATACATAGAAATCCGTACGGTCGTTACCGCCTGATGCAGACACATTATATTCCTGACGGAAAGCGTTGTCGAACAAGGCATCAGCAAAAGTGTCATCATAACGCAAACGCGCATTGGGGTTAAGTTTACCATCAGGTGTCACCAGATATTCTCCTTGCGGAATAATGTAAGCATTGTAATTACCTAGTTCGCCCAGCAAATCCTGACTGGCTGCCAAATTAGAATCTTCAATGGAGTTTCCGGCTGCCCAATAGGTATTACGAATACCGTACCAAGTCAGGCGATAGAACTCTCCGGGATCGGTAGCCATGTCATAATCCTTATACGCACGCTGTGCTACCCCCCAACTACCGTCAAAGTTAATGGATACTTTGTCCTTACGTCCGGTCTTGGTCGTAATCATAACTACACCTCCGGCTGCACGAGAACCATACAAGGAGTTGGAAACAGCATCTTTCGATACGTTCACCGAAGCAATATCTGTAGGGTTGATATCCGACAACTTACCGTTGAAAGGCACGCCATCTACCACAATCAACGCATTATTGCTAGCTGAAATAGAACCTATACCGCGCAGGACGATATCGGCATCCTGTCCCGGCTGTCCGGAAGAACTTACTACCTGTAAGCCGGCTACAGCTCCTTCGAGTGCGTTTGAAACGGATGCAGCCTGCGAATTGCTGATAATTTCATTTTTCACACTACTGATGGAGCCTACCAGATCCTGCTTACGTTTAGTGCCATAAGCTACTACGGTTACTTCATCAAGCAGCTCCGTATCAGACTTTAATATTACTTTTAGGTTTGGTTTGATAGCCACTTCCTGAGTCTGCATACCGATGTATGAAATCTGCAAAGTTTTCGCAGAACTGTATCAATGCGTAAACTTCTATAAATAAACATTTTATAAGTAGATGCAAAATCATTGCATTTAATTAAAAACCTCAATAGAATATGCTCTACCATGTATTTACAAAACTATCAAGTTACTCATATGTTACCATATTTTGCAATAAATCTGTGATTATCAATGATATATACATATTAGTATAATCCATATTGTAACTATCGAAATATACTTTAGTTTTTTATTGAACTATTTTTGTAAAATAAAAAGTAATGCAAGTGGTCGCTGTCAACCAAAAAGAAACACACTATGAAGAAAGTCGTAAACAGAAATTTATGTCAAAATAAAACATAAACCTATTACAAAAAACATCATAAACAAGCTATTATAATAATCTTTGTATAAGGCTCTCACTATAACTCTTGATGAAATATTCCGTTATTTGGAAGAAGCGGACAAGTTTTATCCAGTTTCCATTGATGAGTTTCAAGCCATCACCAAATATCTGGAGGGGGGCCATATTATGGACACATGATAAAGTGAATTTTGCCATTGAAAATATCTTATCATAACTGAACTTTACCTATTCTTAGCTTCTGTTTCAATTCCTACCTAAGCAAAAAGAAGCTCTCATCACTATCTGTAAGGAAAGGCTCAAGAAATCATTTCCTCTAAGTATTTAAAAGTTATAAGCTAACATCCAGCTCTGTGCAAGGAGCTATAAAAGGACTTTTGGATAAAGATTTTGTGACTAATGAATTGGAGATATATAGCGTGACAGATCTTTGATATCTGCTTAAGGAAGAAGACAAGCTAAAAAAGGAAGACTACCGTGGGTATATATTTGATAATCCGGATTCTGATTTACTTTCAAAGTTGTACTTGCATTGTTTTCACTTATAGGAATAGATAATGATGCTTTTTCGTATACGTGCGGCTCTAAAAAGTATGTCTTTCGCCAATCAATTCTTTGGTCAGAAATTACACGAAAGATTACGAATAGATTTAAGCAAATCGTGAAAATCCGTGTAATTTCTGTCCTTAAAAAGAAATAAATAGTGGGTACATGTTCATGTTGTAACCCATCGTTGTAATGATGCTATTTCGTTGGAAGTACAAGTATTTCTTGCTTCTCACCAAAACTACCAGCAGAACAAGTAAAGGTTAGTGTCATGTTGATGTTGTTATCAGTTAATACTCCTTTTCCTTCTGCGTAAACAGCTCCATACTCAGAATCTGTAAATACATATTGTTGTTCTATAGCAGCATTTGTACCGTTCATTTTGATGACAAGATCCTTTCCTTCCTCAAAAGGTTCAATCAATTTATACCATTCAGCATGGGCAGCCTTTCTAACTTCTACTGCAAAAGTTGCATTAAACATACTAGAGTGGTACGTACCTTCTCCAAAGACATCCCACTGAATACCATAAAAAGAACTTTCAAACGCTGTTTTGGTATTACCTTTTACTGCCACTGCCGTAATAGTATAATCACCTATCAGTCCGGTGACAACTACATCTTGATTGGATGTGCCTGAAATTTCCTCGAGTTTGATGCCTTTTTCTGTTACCTGGTCCATATAGGCTGCTTCACCATTGATTTCAATGAAGTCTGCTTTTTCCGAAGTAAGTTCACATAAGTAGTAAGCTTCTTGTGTCTGGCTATTGGCAGAAATTCTTAACTTAATATCGTTATCTGCATTATAGCCTTCACCTGGAGCATATTGGTAGATAATGACAGCGGGTCGGGAATCTTCTCCGGGATTGGTGCCTTGCTCCTCGGAACAAGAGGTTATGGAAGCTGCAATGAGCAGCCCCATAAAAAGTGTATTAATATATTTTCTCATCACTTAAATCTTTGTAGGTTATTATTACCATTGATATTCACTTGAATCAGAAGTAGGGGCTATCGGAGTAGGGTTATTGGTACAAGCTGGATTGTAGTTTGTCTCCGTTTCCACAATACATAGATTCATCCAATCTGGGGGTGTCTGTACATTCCACCGGAAAGTTTCTATGTGATTTGTATTAGCATAGCTTCGGATAATACCCTTGTTCAGCCTCTTGATGTCGAATGTAGCGAAACCTTCGCCCCATAATTCTACACGTCTCTGCCACCATACTTCATTTTGGAAAGCAGATGTCTCATAATTATAGTAAGAATCATTGTGCTTGCCATATACATACTCTGCATCACGAGTCTTTGCGAAGTCTGTTAACAATTGTATTCCTCTGCTTTCATTTTGCATGCCAGCTGCCTCTATTTCTATAAGCTTCATTTCTTCTATACGCATTAAAGGTACTGCGCCCAAGAAACCAATATATTGATTACTATGTCCTTCAGTGCCACCAGCAGCACGGAATTTCAAGGAGAAACCACCCACAGTTTTAGGTCCTACACCGTCATAACCGGATGAGTATACATCTTCTGGATAATCAGAGTATTCTTTTAGTGCTTCTATAATTTCATTAGGTGATTCCAAATTATCCAGTTTGAAATCAATAAAGCACTTCTTACGGAAATCCGTTGCCGGAATCGTTTCATACAGATGGCGATCTATACTGAATTGGTAGCCATAACTGGAAGCATATCCGCATTTTGAGCCGTTGACCTCAAGGTACATGAATGATCCCCACGAACCATCCGCATCGTTATTAGTAATGACAGGGTCTGTACTCTTGAATTGCAAACCAAACATCCACGAGCTGTTAGGCGTGTTGAAGCCGGTTTCACGGCTCAGATACTCTTCCCGACTCATCATGCTATAGCCTTCCTGCGCTAATTTCGCATATCTCTCGGCATTAACCCAATCTTCCATGACCTGATAAGCACGGGCTTTCAGTCCATATACAACAGATTTATCCGGTGTAGTGATATCTGTACGTGTATATCCATCCAGATATTCTTCTGCTTTATCGAGGTCGGAAATGATAAAGTTCCACATTTTCTCGTTTGTGGCACGTGGATTATTGGTCAAGTCTGCAAGAGCAGTCTGTTCCGTAATGATAGGTACGGTTTCTGCATTCTTGTCCAATCCATAGGTTTTGTTAGCAAACATACGAGCCATATCCATATAGTACATGGCACGCATGGCAAGTGCAATGCCGGCACCAATTTTATGTTCTTCCGAAGGATTTTCTCCAGCTAAAGAAAGAACTGTGTTGCAATTCTTTATCCATCCGTAATAGATGGTCCATGGGAACTGTGCAACGGCATAACGCGGTCCCAGGGATGTAGAACATGTATACCAAGTCTGATACCAATGTCCGGCATCATCTATAACTACATCTTGTCCCATAACATCACGTATCTGGAAGAATGTAGGATAACCAAAGTCATATGGATAGTTGGCATTATACAACACCTGACCTATCATTGATGAAGTAATGCCGTCCACAAAATTCTGATAAGCATTAGGGGCATCGGCTGTCTGATCTTTGGAGGCATAATCCGTTTGAGGATTAATCTCCTCTATGCAACTGGTTGCAGTAAATAATCCTGATACAACAATAGCAAAGTTTAATATTATTTTTTTCATATTATTTTCTTGGTTTATGTTTAGAATGTCAGTTGAATGCCACCCGAAATATTTCTTGCAGGAGAATACGTGGAAATAGAAGTGTTTCCGTCATAAGAATAACGTGGATCAAACCCTTTGCGGGCAGACCAGAAGCAAAGATTCTCACCGGCTGCATAGACGCGAAGTTTGGAAACAAATTTAGTCCACTTTTTCGGGAAGGTATATCCTACTGTGAAAGACTGGAAGTTTAGGTAGCTGGCATTGGTCAAGAAGCGACTTGAACTACTGAATACAGTATATTTGTCACCAAACTGCCAACGTGGAATATTGCTTTCTGTATTGTTAGGACTCCAAGACTTAGCATAATCCTTGTGAATAGCAGAGCCTGCACCATTTGAGGTCTCATTGGGTGACATTAATGAAGCATAGCGGAAGTCTTGAACCTTGCCACCTATTTGATAATCAAAAGAAACAGAGGCATCGAAACCATGTATACGTAATGTCGTATTGAAGCCACCGAATACTTTTGGAAGAATAGAACCTTGCTTGTAATAAGTAGCCTCATTAGGGTTGGTGGTTGTAAATGAATGGTTTTTACCTGGAGCACCAGCTTGTTTCAATTCAGAATCTACCCAATAAAGTGCTTCACCCTTTTCATTGACACCGGCATATTCAATGCAATATGCGTTATAAAGCGGGCCACCTACTTCATACCAATTACCACCCATTCCTGTGCTGTTGGTTTCGTTGAAACCGCCCATTCCACTGGTCTTGGATTCCGGCAGACTCAATATTTTGGTCTTGTTATGTGACAAATTGGCCGAAACCGTCCAATCTATATTATTCGTACGGATGATTGCACCTGTCAAAACAGCTTCAATACCCATATTGCGTATGTCACCTACGTTGCCGTAGTAACCACGTGTACCGGAAGACTCCGGGATAGACAGCCAAAACAGCAAATCTGAAGTCTTTTTTACATAATAGTCTACATTACCGCTTAAGCGACCTTCCCATAAACTGAACTCAACACCTAGATTATAATTGGTTGTTGTTTCCCATGTGATGTCCGGATTACCCATACGTTTGAAAGTTGCTCCCATGGATGTGCTTCCAGTAGGTACAAGGTCGTAAAGATCCGTGTAGGCATAAGCACCAATATTGTCATTACCTTGTTGTCCTACAGAGAATTTTAATTTCAGCATATTGAGCCATGATGCACTGCTTTGCATAAAATTTTCTTTACTGATTAACCAGGCACCACCTACAGACCAGAAATTACCCCAACGATTTTCTTTGGCAAAATAAGAAGATGCATCACGGCGGAAAGAAGCAGATGCAAAGTACTTTTGGTCATAGTTGTATTGCGCACTACCAAAATATCCCTCTACATTATATCCGCTTTTATAAGAAGATGCATCTGAAATCTTAGCAAAAGCATCTATTTCTGGAATGGAGGGCGAAAAACCACCTTGAGCTATAGCCCCTAGGAATTTAGTGGTTGTCTTGTAATATTCGTGTCCTACCATTACATTCACACTATGCCGGTCAAAATCTTGGAAGTAAGTCAACGTCTGTACATTATTGGTACGTAAGGCAGAAGTAGACTGCTTATTGATTTCACCATTTACGCCAACTTTAGAACCATAGAATGGATTAGAGTAATTAGAGTAATTGGTCTGTCCCCAATTCACAGTACTGGTTACATTGGCTTTCAGAAAGCTGGTTATATTTACGTCTGCTGTAAATGTAGCGTTCAATTGGTCGCCACCGTTTTCAAGTACGTCATACTGATTGGCTGCTAACGGATTTGCAGTCGACATAAACGGACGATTCAAGCCATAATCATTTGAAGGAATACCGAAATCATATGCGTTATGTCCACGGTCATCTTGTTTGATAACCACATTTCCATTAGCATCAACAACTCGTACATAGGCTGGATAGATGGGGGCGATAGAACTTGTAAAATACATCAGGTTTGCACTGTTAGCAGCAGTACTTTGATTCGGAACAGAATGTTGTACAGAATGAATATAACCTACATTGGCTCCTAACTTTAGCCATTTTTTTGCTTGATAGTCTGCACGGATACGTCCACTGATACGTTCATAATCCGAGTTGACTATAATACCTTCATCGTTCAGGTAGCCTAAACTTGCATAAAAGGAAGAACGTTCATTGCCACCGTTCACACTTATATTATATTCTTGACGCAAAGAGTTACGATAAGCCAAATCCTGCCAATCATCTGGCTGTAAATAATATTCTACTCCATCACGCGTATATTTGCGTCCCAAAGTAGCATTCGGATTCAAGTGACCATTCATGCCAATAAGCATTTCACCTTCCGGAACGTTATATACATTATATCCCAAATGGTCAATCATTGTTTTGTTAGCCCATGCATTCGCAGTAGCTGCAGAATTTCCTTGTCCAAAGAACGAATAGTTGTAAAGTTGTGAATAATAAGCCTCATAATATTGCCCCGGATCAGTAATGACATCATAGTCTTGTACTGCACGTGAGTTTACGCCCCATCTCATATCAACATTGACCTCGGCATCCTTGGTTTGTCCTCTTTTAGTGGTAACAATGATTACACCAGCTGCACCACGTGCACCATAAAGTGAGGCAGAAGCCGCGTCTTTCAAAACAGAAATCGATTCAATGTCGTTTTGAGGTATATTGGAAAGGCTAGCTGTATAAGGAGCCCCATCTACAATAATCAAAGGATCTGTACTGGCATACATGGAGGCAATACCGCGTATGTTGATTTTATTATCGTTGGAGCCTGGTGCACCAGAGCTTCCGCGAATCTGCAGACCGGCTACTGAACCCACCAAAGCATCAGATACATTAGTTGTTATACGCTTAGACAATTCTTCCGTATTTACCACTGCAGCAGAACCGGTAAATGCCGACTTTTTTGCAGTACCGAAAGCTACTACCATTACCTCGTCAAGCATCTCTGTATCAGATTTCATGATTACTTTTACACTAGGCTTGATAGCCACCTCCTGAGTCTGCATACCGATGTATGAAATCTGCAAAGTTTTCGCAGAACTTGGTACATTCAGTAATGTAAAATCACCATCTACATTGGTAATAGCACCGATTTGCGTACCTTTTACCAATACAGAAGCTCCAATAACTGGCTGCCCATCTTCTTCAGAAATCACAACACCTGTGACTTTCTGTGTTTGGGCAGTTACCAGACCTATACCCACAAAAAGGCAGGCCAATAACAGCATTAATTTTCTTTTCATAAATTCTCTCTTAAAGTTTAACTTTACATTAATTGTTTCTTTACTCTAACAAAATGCAAATATATTAATAAATATGAAACACACAACTATTTTATTGAAAAAACCTTGTAAATCTATCAATCTGTTAAGAATTTCGATTATTTTATGCTGAATAGCATGTTTTATGCAATTATAGAACCTTAAAATGGTAATGTTTACTACCACTATGTTTTAATCATTTTGTTCTATTATTAATCCGAATATATATATTTTAAAATAAAATAGTTAAAAACGCTCTCATATTTACGCTAGTTCATCCGATAAAGCAAGATATCTTGAATCTTTTGAGTGACTTCAAAGAACAGACCGTCAAAGAAAGAGTCTTTTTTTGCAGATATTAATTCTTATTCAAACCCTGTTTTGCACAGAATATCATCTTATTTGTTTATAGTATTAATCAAAATAACTTGAGATGAATAAAATTATTTACAGTCTTGTGTACAACAGAAAGAAATGTCTGAACAAAAGAGGAATGGCACTGGTACAAGTAGAAGCTTATTTGGACAGAAAGAAGAAATACTTTTCAACCAAAGTCTATCTGAAACCGGAACAATGGGATGCAAAAAAACTAGTTGTAAAAAACCACCCTAATGCAGATGCTCTCAACCGCCTAATTTACGAATTTGTCGCAGCAATAGAGAAAAAAGAATTGGAATTATGGCAGCAGGGCAAACGTATATCATTGGAATTATTAAAGGATGCTTTAGCTACCAGAGAGAACAATTCTTCATTTATATCTTTCTTTAAGCAAGAGGTTTCGAATTCGTCTTTAAAGGACAGCACCAAACGCAATCATCTTTCTACTCTTCTATTGCTGCAAGAATTCAAAAGGGATATAGTATTTTCCGATTTGACATTCGAGTTTGTTTCATCTTTTGAGTACTTCCTGCAACAGAAAGGATATCATACCAATACCATTGCGAAACATATGAAACATTTAAAACGCCACATAAATATTGCTATTAATAAAGAATATATTGAAATCCAGAAATATGCTTTCAGGAAGTATAAAATAAAAACCGTGGAAAACAAACACACTCATTTAGTACCAGAAGAACTGGAACAATTGGAACGTTTGAGCCTGACGGACAAGCATATGAAACTGCAAAAGTCCTTGGATGCTTTTCTGTTCTGCTGTTATGCAGGAATGCGATACTCTGATTTTACAAATTTATCAAAGAAAAACATTGTAGATATAAATCAGGAAACGTGGCTTATATATAAATCTGTAAAGACCGGAACAGAAGTGCGGTTACCCCTTTATCTCCTTTTTGCAGGCAAAGGAATTGTAATCCTTAATAAATACCGCAATAATCTGGAGGATTTTTTCCGCTTAAGAGATAACTCAAATATTAATAAAGACCTGATAATCATTGCAAAATTGGCAGGGTTATCAAAAAAGATTTCATTTCACACAGCCCGTCACACCAATGCAACTTTACTTATATATAATGGTGTAAATATCACTACTGTACAAAAGCTGCTTGGCCATAAAAGCGTAAAAACGACACAAGTGTATACCAATATTATGGATATGACGATTGTCCATGACTTGGAAAAAATAAAGCAAGCAGCACTTGGTATCAAAAAAAAAACAGATAACAGCTTTAATAAGTAGTAAGCAAGTTGTTTTGTAATGCTGGAACTTTTAGTTTTCTCCTATAAAACTAAAAGTTTTACACCGATAACCAATAAATTATTCCGTGCAATCAGGTGTGAATACACATAGGGGTTAGCCCATTTTTAAGGCGATGTGTGGCGTGATAGATAGTTGTAAATAATTTTATCTATCACGCCTGTTTTACACGGATTAATATGCTTGAAATCAGAAGTATATCCCCTATAGTATGATAGCATAACAGATGATTTTCATTTTAAACTTGATAGAGAGGCCGAGTTCAAGTTATAAACGGAAGACTTAAGCTACCAATACTTTTTTGCTTACAAAATGTTATTTCAAAAAGCAATAAGTATATTTATGATATGATTATTATCCAACAGTCGTCCATACAAAGCGCTAATAATCAACTGTTATTATAGATTATAGGTAGCACTTTGGTAATATAATTCGATTATTAGATATGGCCAGAATGATATGTGTAAATACTTTTGCTCTGAATGGCAACTTAACTGTCACTTATAAAACTCTTATTTTTAGCAACTTATATCTTTATGAGTTCTGCGAAAACTTTGCGAATTTCATTCGTTGGCATGCAAACGCAGGATGTGGCTATCAGACCAAATGTAAGAGTGATACTCAAATCAGATGCCGAACAATTGGATGAAGTAGTAGTAACTGCCATGGGTATCAAACGTGATCGCAAAGCATTAGGCTATGCGGCACAGGATTTGAATTCAGAACAACTGAATAAAGCAGGAACAACCTCGCTTGCCAGCGCTATACAAGGTAAGCTGACGGGTGTAGATATTCGTCAGTCATCGGGTGCACCGGGTGCTTCTTCTCAGATTGTAATTCGTGGTGCTCGCTCGTTTGATGGCAACAACCAGCCGTTATATGTAATTGATGGTATGCCTGTGAATACAACTGCGGATTTTGATACCGGTAAATCTGTAACGGGTGCTAACTACGCCGATCGTAGCATAGACATTAATCCTGAAGATATAGAGTCTGTGAATATACTGAAAGGTCAGGCAGCATCCGCATTGTATGGTATCCGTGCATCCAACGGTGTGATTGTCATTACGACCAAACGCGGTTCCAAAAACAATATGAACAAACCAAGCGTAACGATTTCAACGAACCTGAGTGCACAACGGGTTTCACGCAAATTCGAACGTCAAAATATATATTCGCAGGGCAACAGCATTGCAGCAGGATATGATCCGTCTTCTTCCATGACTTGGGGACCAAAAATCAGCGAATTGGCAAATGACCCCAAATATGGTGGAAACATGAATAATCAATACACTGCGGCAGATGGTATGCGCGAAGGACAATATTACAATCCCAAACGCGCACAAGCCGGTTTGGATGGTTGGACTACGCCACAGATTTATGATAATGTGGGCGATTTTTTAGGCACAGGATTCACTGAAAACACAAACGTGAATCTATCACAAAGCATCAACGGAATAAACTATTCGTTCGGCGTGAACAATTCGCACCAGAATGGCATCATTCCTTCAACAGGCATGGACCGTTGGGGAGCGCGCGGATTGGTAGATTGGAAAATCAATCCACAGTGGAACACAGGATTCTCCATGAACTATTCATCTACTAAAATTACATCTGCACCGGGAGCCAACGATGGTATCATGAATGTGGTTTACTCTGCTCCGGCCGAATATGATTTGAAGGGTATTCCCAATCATGAACCGGGCAATCCGACAAACCAGATATTGTTCCGTTCCACCTCATTTACCAACCCTTATTGGTGGGCGGAACATAATGAATATCTCCAGCATACCAACCGTGCTTTTGGCAATACCTATTTGGAGTACCAACCGGATTTGGGCTTGGGAGAGAACTTCTCACTCAAGATTAGGGAACAGGCTGGTCTTGACATTTGGACTTCTGACTATGCCACCGTACGGGAAATGGGCAGTACGTCATCGCTGAAAGGTGGAGACATAGAGAATTACGGTTCTCAGCATAATGTATTCAATAATCTGTTCACCGTTAATTTTGACGGTAAATTCGGAAAAAGCGACGAATGGAGGCTGAACGTAATATTAGGAAACGAGTTCAATCATGAGAGTATCCGTAACTGGGATTATTACGGCAGCAACTTCAACTTTCCTGGTTTTACCAACATTGGAAATGCTACTTCACTAACATCTAGTGAGTATAAGCGACAAGAACGTACAGTAGGCTTTTTCGGAAGTCTTTCAATGTCATGGCAAGATCAGGTGTATCTGACCGTAACCGGACGTAACGACTACGTATCAACCATGCCGCGTGGCAGTCGCAGTTTCTTTTATCCTTCAGTATCATTAGGCTGGGAGTTCACCAAATTACCTTTCTTACAGAACAATAAAATATTAAACTATGGTAAACTCCGTGCTTCGTTCGCACAAGTAGGTCAGGCCGGTAACTATTATGCCAATTATTATTATACTCCCACCTACGGAGGCGGTATGTACTCTTACTATCCGGTTACCTATCCTCTACCCAGCGGAGTATCTACTTTCACACCCTATTACCGCGTGTATGATGAAGAATTGAAACCGCAAAATACAACCAATTATGAAGTAGGTGCCGATTTACATTTCTTTGGCAGCCGTTTGAAAGTGGAATACACATACAGTTTGCAGAATGTAGAAGATCAGATATTTTATGTACCCGTAGATGGAGCGACCGGCTATCAGGAAATGTTGACCAATGCCGGAAAAATGCGCACGCATGCTCACGAACTTTCTATTAATGCTGCTATTCTGCAAGCCAAAGATTTCGACCTGAATTTGGGTATCAACTTTACCAAAGTAAACAACAAGGTTATAGAACTGGCTCCGGGTGTGGAATCCATTATGCTGGGCGGATTTGTAGAACCACAAATTCGTGCACAGGCAGGATGTACTTATCCGAACATATATGGTTTGGGCTTCAAACGCGATGAAGCAGGCAATTTGCTGTTACTGAACGGTCTGCCTCAATCCTCGGGCAATAGCCAAGACTTGGGCAACTGCTCTCCGGACTTCACTACTGGTTTTACGCTGGGTGGCCGTTATAAACGTCTTTCACTCTCTACCACATGGAGCTGGCAACAAGGTGGAAAGATGTATCACGGAACAAACATGACTCTGAATTATTTTGGTGCTACCAAAGAGTCACTTCCTTATCACGAAGGAAGTATGGTTGCTGAAGGTATAGATGAAGCAACAGGACAGCCCAATACAGTTGAAGTAAATAAAGCCGATTACTATCAGGCTTATTACAATATCACCGAATCTGGCGTGTATGACACGAGCTTTATCAAGTTGCGCGACCTAACTTTGACTTATCAACTGCCCAAACTCGGTATCTTCGACATTTCGATTTACGGCTTTGCCCGTAATGTGCTTGTTTGGGCCAATTTGCCCAACTTCGATCCGGAGTCTTCGCAAGGCAATAATAATATGAGCGGATACTTCGAACGGTTCTCAGTTCCCAACACATCTAGCTTCGGCGGTGGTCTTACTATTAATTTCTAAACATATAACATAAAGATTTTGATTATGAAAAAATACATATTCATGACTTTGACGGTAGCTCTTCTCGGACTGGCAGCATGTACGGAAGATGCATTTGACCGCATCAACAAGGACTATGAACATCCTTCACCGGAAGCCGTCCCGGCAGCACTCCAACTGACAGATGCCATTATGTCCACAGGCTTCAGTACCGTATCGGGTGACTTTGCTTTTTACCTTTCTTCGCTCAATGAGCAAGAGATAGGTATGGGTAACAACCAATTAATGTTTGCCGAAATGCGCAACTCAAGCGAATGGGCTGCTTCTACTACCTTTAACAATGTATGGAACTCTATCTATGGCAATTTACAGAATATACGCCAAATGCAGAGTAAAATAGAGAATGAAGTACCGGGTAATGTCGGACAGTTTGATATACTGGGTATGGCACAAGTATTGGAAGCTGTAAACTTCGGTGTCCTGACCGATATGTTCGGTGATATTCCTTATAGCGAAGCTGTGCAAGGGCAAGGTAATTTGCAACCTAAATTAGATGCACAGAAAGATGTTTATACTGGTATTTTGGCTACACTCGACAAGGCTATTGGTAACTTGGAAAAAGGCAAAAGTTTGACAAGTGCCGGTAATCAGGACATAGCCTACAAAGGGGTTGCATCTAAATGGCTCGCAGCTGCTCACGCTCTGAAAGCACGCTATCTGTTGCATAAACTGGCGGTAGAACCTAACGTACTTTCAGAAGTAGCAACAGCCGTACAAAAAGCTATAGACAACGGATTCGAAGGATTTACGGTTACAGGATTTAATGGTTCTACATGTGACAATCCATGGAGTGCCTATGTTTTCAGCCGCCAGTACACAGCACCTTCAAAGACAGTAGCGGACTTGATGGAAGCCACAGATGATCCTCGCTTGGATTATTATCTGAATGCTTTGGGAGAGTCTTATACTCCGGGAGATGAAACTATTGCCAAGACAGTAGATGATGCCAGAGTAATGAAATATCAGCCGGCATGGTATTTGTTCGGTTCACAGCCTATTCATATCATGAGTAAAGCCGAACTCTATTTCATTCAGGCAGAAGTTCAACTGCGTTCAAACATTGATGCCACCTCGGCGTATCAAAAAGCAGTAGAAGCTTCTGTTACGGAAATTCTGACTTGGTTTGGAGATGAATCCACTGTACCGACTGCTGCAACAATAGCAAAAAACTATGCCATGTCTTTGGGCGCACCGACACTCCAAAAACTTTTTGAACAGAAATATGTGGCGCAAGCATTGGACGAGCAAGTGGAAACTTACAACGATCTGCGTCGCTTGAAAGCAATGGGAGAAGAGTATGTAATACTGACTAACCCGAGAAACACCCAAAGCGGTATTAACCGCTATCCGGAACGCTTGCCCTATGGCAACAGCGCGGTCATCGGCAATCCGGATGTGAAAGAAGCCTACGGCGACGGTTCTTATATCTATTCTGAGAAGACGTGGATAAACGGAGGTAAATAAATTCCAGTAAATAAATCCCTTTGTTTTAGGTTGTTTTCACAAATTCAATCTAAAATGGAGGGATTTTTCCGTATTAAAACTCATCTCCAAACATTGTTCTTTCTTTAGGAATAAAGCATTTATAAATATTTACAAAAGAACAATAGTTAATACAAGATATACTATAGTATTCCATAACAATGTATTCGTTTAAGTTCAATATATAATTAATTAAATTATATCAACAAAAAGATAAAGAAAAAAACAGAAAGTAAATTTTCAATATGATAATAAAACTGCATTATTGTCATAAATGTCTGAATATTAATGATATGTATTAACTTCAAGTAGATAATGGGTATACCTCCAAATCCCGTACCTCTCTTATATTAGCTTTTAAAGAAGACTATACTAATTATAATCAGTTCTATCAAAGACATAATATATTAATAATCAGACATTTGATTTTTATGCAGTTCTGCGAAAACTTTGCAGATTTCATACATCGGTATGCAGACTCAGGAAGTGGCTATCAAACCGAACTTAAAAGTGGTATTGAAGCCTGATACTGAGGTGCTTGATGAAGTTGTCGTTGTTGCTTATGGTACTGCCAGCCGCCAGTCCATTACAGGTGCTGTAGCTTCTATCGACTCAAAGAAACTGGAGATGCGCCCTGTTACTGAAGTAACGGGAACTTTGGAAGGTGCTGCTCCCGGTATTCAGGTGAATAACTCATATGGCGAGCCGGGTAGCGATAAATCCGAAATCCGTATTCGCGGATTTGGTTCTGTAAACGGAACTAATGCTCCGCTGATTGTCGTAGACGGCTCTCCTTATGGCGGAAGCTTGAATGATATCAATCCGCAGGATATTGAATCTATTTCTGTTCTGAAAGATGCTTCATCTGCCGCTCTTTATGGTAATAAGGCTGCTAATGGAGTTATCATGATTACCACTAAAAAAGGTAAAAGTCATAAGTTGAACTTTCGGATTGGTGTGAAGCAGGGTATGTATACCCGTGGTATACCGGAATATGACAAATTGGGCGTAAACCAATGGATGGAAGCTATGCGTTCCGGTATGCAAAGCTATTGGGAAAAAGACGGTGGAGTTACTCCGCAACAAGCATTCGAAGCATCTAAAACAGTCAATGATAACATTGTTTTGTCTCCTATCTTTGATAAGAACGGTGCTGCCATGTTCGATGAAAATGGAAAGTTCGTTGCAAAGGTAAAACCCGGTTACAATGATTTGGATTGGTTGAAGGCATTGGAGCGTACAGGTTATCGTCAGGAATACACAGCCAGTGCGGATGCTATGGGAGAAAAGTATGATATTTTCTCTTCTTTCGGCTATTTGAATGAGAAAGGATATATCATTGGCTCGGATTATGACCGTTTCACTGCACGTTTGAAGGCTAACTATCAGCCGACTTCCTGGTTTAAAACAGGTGTAAGTCTGAGCGGAACAATGTCCGGCTCTAATTATCAGGCTAATGCTCATGATGCATATTTTGCTAATCCGTTCTATACAGCCGGTCAGATGGCACCGGTCTATCCTTATTTGATGCATAATGAAGACGGAAGCGTGGCTACAGATGGCAACGGTAACTCTTATGATATAAGTAACTATGATTATTTGGGTGGTCGTAATATTATTTATGAGATTCAGAATGATATCAGCCGTAAGGAACGTAATGCCGTATCAGGTCAGATATATGGTACGATTTCTTTCTTGAAGGATTTTGCGGCTACTGTAAGGGGGGACCTCTATAATGTAAATAACACGGAAAAAGCCTTCAATAACCCCTATTGCGGTGACGGTGCTGCTAACAACGGCCGTCTTTCAAAAGTACATGACCGTACACGCGAATACCGTTTTACACAGGAACTGACATGGGCTCACGATTTTGATAAGCACCATATCGATGTATTGCTGGCTCACGAATCTTTCAAGCACTCCTATAATTATGATTTCATGATGAAGGAGCAGATGAAAGTCAGTGGAAATACGGAGATGAGCAATTTTGCAAAAATGACAAGTATCGATGGTTATAACCAAGAATACACTACGGAAAGCTATCTTTCCCGTGCACGCTATAATTTTGCGGAAAGATACTTCCTGGATGCTTCATTTCGTCGCGACGGTTCTTCACGTTTCTCCGATCCGTGGGGTAATTTCTGGTCGCTGGGTGCAAGCTGGATTATTTCTCAGGAGAAGTTCATGAAAGACCTTACATGGATTGATAATTTGAAGTTCCGTGTTTCTTACGGTGAAGTTGGTAATGATGCCGGTGCCGATTATTATGCTTACAAGGAACTGTTCTATTCGGATGTCAATGCCGGTATCGGTGCGTTCTATAAAATTCAGATACCTAATAAGAATTTGAAATGGGAAACTTCCGGTTCATTGGATATCGCGTTGGAAGGTCGTTTGTTCAACCGTTTCAATTTCTCTTTGGATTTCTTCAATAAAACATCTAAAGATTTGCTTTTCACGGTTTACAATCCGCTTTCTGCCGGTGCAACCGACTGGTTTGCCACTTCTGACGAGACGCCGTCCGGAATGTCACAATATTTTGCTAACATAGGTAGTGTTCGCAATACCGGTCTTGAAGTTGCTATGGATGTAGATGCCATCCGGACTAAAGATTGGAAGTGGAATATCGGTTTGAACCTGACTACTATCCATAACGAAATTACAAAATTGCCCGGCGGTAAAGACATTCTGCATGGAACACAGAATTACAGTGAAGGACACAGCATCTATGAATTCTATACTTATACTTATGCCGGAGTAGACCAAATGAACGGACGTGCGCTTTATAATGCAAACTCACAGCTGGGTGAAAGTACAATCAATGCTTTGAAAGCTCAAGATGAGTATGTTACTATCAACGGTAAAAACTACGTGTACAATACATCATATGCCGAAAAAGAATGGCAAGGCAGTGCACTGCCCGATGTATATGGAAGTATCAATACCTCTTTGACATGGAAAGACCTGACACTTTCCGTACTCTGTACATATTCATTGGGCGGAAAAGTATATGATTATAATTATCAAGGATTAATGTATACTACGACTAATGGTCCGGGAGCCTTGCATAAGGATGTGCTGAATGGCTGGCAAGCTGTTCCGGAAGGTATGACCGAAGATTCTCCCAATCGTTTGAATCCGAACGGTACGCCTCAGTTCGACCTTTCAAGCTTGGCTTCTACTTCTTATGGTGCAAGTTCACGCTGGCTGACGGATGCTTCTTATTTTGTCATCAAAAATATCAATCTGAACTATTCTTTCCCAAAGAAAGTCGTTACAAAATGGGGATTGGGTGGATTGAGCGTTTACGGCTCCATTGAAAATGCGGCTACTTTTACGGCGCGTAAGGGTATGAATCCTCAATATAGCTTCACCGGTTCTCAAGATAATACATTCGTTGCGGCACGTGTGTTTACGCTCGGACTTAATTTAAACTTCTAAAACGAAACAGATTATGAAATATACATTCAAGAACGTAATGATATTAGGACTCGGCTGTCTGTTGGGATTTACCTCTTGCTCGGACAGTTGGCTCAATACAGACTCCACGCAGACTGCGGAGGGAGATGTGATTTTCTCTACAACGGATAATGCAAAACTTGTTATCAACGGTATTTGCAGGACAATGGTTCAGCAACATGCCTATTATGGACAAAACTTCAACGGCGAAGGTACTATGAAGTTGCTTTATGGCGAATATCCCGGTCAGGATTTCAACTTCCCTTATATGGCACCGGGATGGTCTCCGCTGATGAACAACCAGTCTACCATAACCCAGAGCAGCAGTTCTATCTATGATTCTTACCCCTGGTATTACTATTATCTGATTATCGGAAATGCCAATGCGGTAATCAATCGTATTGATAAAGCAGAAGGTTCGCAAGAGGAGAAAGACTTCTTGAAAGCCGAGGCGCTTACATTCCGTGCTTATTCTTTCTTCCGTTTGGCTGAATTATATTGTGAGCCTTGGGCACGTAGTAATGATGGTGCTACCGATGGTGTGGTACTGCGCATTAAGGAAGTGGCCGAAGCTGGTGAAGAGACAGACTTGAAGTTGTCTACATTGGCCGAAACCTATAAGCAGGTTTATGATGATCTTGATGAAGCCCTTAGATTATATGAGGTTTCCGGACTTACCCGCGATGACATTTACTGGGATGCTACCTCTAATATCAGTTTCCCGGATGCTCCGGTGGCTCATGCCATTTATGCCCGTGCTGCTTTAACATGTCAGGATTATGCCGTGGCCAAGGAACATGCGGCTTTGGCGCGTGCCAATTTCCCCTTGATGGACACGAATACATATTATAGCGGTTTCTGCACTCCCAGCAGTGAGTGGATTTGGGGTGTGTACAATGATGCTTCCGAAACTATCTGGTATTATGGATGGCAGCTCTTCATGGCTTGTAACGGTTACTATGCGCAGCAAAATATCAATGTATGTATCAATCGTGATTTGGTTGAGTCTTTTGCCGACAGCGATATTCGTAAAGGATTGTTCTTGACGGAGTCTACATTCTTGCCGGAAGATGGAAGTAAAACATTCTTGGAGGTCGTAGGTACTGAAAGCCGTAATGCCAATAAATTTAACAACACAGCGGAGGGTCAGGCCGCTTCTACGAAAGCCAATAAGTATGTAAAGGAGACAGTAGCATCTGCTACGTCACAGGCATATGCTTATGCCAGCCTGAAATTCCAGGCTACGGCACAGCCTGCTGTAGGTTGTCAGCCCATTTTCCGTGCTTCGGAGATGTTGTTGATTGAGGCGGAAGCTAATTACTATCTGAGTTCAGACCCGACTGCTGCACAAAACAGCTTGGTTGAATTGAATAAAGACAGCGGTCGTGACCCTCAATATACGTGCACGGTTACCGGTGAGGATTTACTGAAAGAGATTAAGAAATACCGTCGTCTGGAGTTATGGGGCGAAGGTTTCAGTTGGTATGACTGCAAACGTTGGGGCGATCCGGTGGTTCGTAACTCTTTTAAGGAAGGCGGTAATTACAGTTCGTATATTAGCGGAACATTCGGATTTAAAGATGGCAACTATGTATCGGAGTTCTGGAAATGGATTCTTCCGAACCGTGAAAGCGATTATAACAGTGCTATCGAAATGAAATAAACGGAATCCGTAAATAATTAAGGCGGGTGTGCAAGGCCGAAAGACCGGAAGGTATGGGCTGGCACATCCGCTTTCCGTTTTGTGGCATCTGGCGGCGTTCGGTGGTTTACGACAGGAATCCCTATCCTTATTATTAAAAATGGGAATGAACACTATGAGAATGGTTTTGTTTTTTCTTATATTTGCCGGCACATATAATAAAGATACATATATATAATAAGGTATAAAGTAGAATGAAAGAATTTGTAATTTCCGAAGCGCAGGTCGAAACCGCAGTATTGGTAGGTCTTATCACAAAAACTCAGGATGAGCGTAAGACGAACGAATACCTCGACGAGCTGGCATTCTTGGCTGAGACAGCCGGGGCGGAAGTAGTGAAAAGATTTACTCAGAAGTTAGACCAGGCAAACTCCGTGACATACGTCGGTAAGGGTAAACTGGAAGAAATAAAAGAATATATCCGCAGCGAAGAAGAAGCCGAGCGCGAAATCGGTATGGTGATTTTCGATGATGAGCTCTCGGCAAAGCAGATACGCAATATCGAGGCTGAACTGAAAATAAAGATATTGGACCGTACCTCACTCATCCTCGACATCTTTGCCATGCGTGCACAGACAGCCAATGCGAAAACTCAGGTTGAATTGGCGCAGTACAAATACATGCTTCCCCGTCTGCAACGTTTATGGACACACTTGGAACGTCAGGGAGGCGGTTCGGGAGCCGGTGGCGGTAAAGGTTCCGTGGGTCTGCGCGGACCGGGTGAGACGCAGTTGGAAATGGACCGCCGTATCATCCTGAACCGTATGTCATTGCTGAAAGACCGTCTGGCGGAGATTGACAAGCAGAAAGCCACCCAGCGCAAGAACCGCGGCCGTCTTATTCGTGTGGCATTGGTAGGATATACCAATGTCGGTAAATCTACTCTGATGACGCTGCTTTCCAAGAGCGAAGTGTTTGCGGAGAATAAGCTGTTTGCCACGTTGGACACTACGGTGCGCAAGGTTATTATCGAGAACCTGCCGTTTCTGCTGTCGGACACGGTAGGCTTTATCCGTAAGTTGCCCACCGATTTGGTAGATTCTTTTAAATCTACGTTGGACGAGGTGCGCGAAGCCGACCTGTTGTTGCATATCGTAGATATTTCCCACCCTGATTTTGAAGAGCAGATAGAAGTGGTGAACAAGACATTGGCGGACATCGGTGCGTCCGGTAAGCCCATGATACTTGTATTCAATAAAATAGACGCTTACACTTATGTGGCAAAAGCGGACGACGACCTTACCCCCAGAACCAAAGAAAACTTAACACTCGAAGAACTGATGAAGACGTGGATGGCGAAGTTGGAAGACAATTGCCTTTTCATCTCTGCCCGCGAACGTATCAATGTAGAGGAACTGAAGAGTGTGGTTTACCGGCGTGTAAAAGAATTGCATGTGCAGAAGTACCCCTATAACGACTTTCTTTATCAGACTTACGATGAAGAGGAAGTTTAATTCAATGAAGAATTGATTCTTCATTTTTAATTTGAATGTTATGACTTACAGAAACTTGACCGAAGACGAAGTTCTTCGGTTGAAGAGCCAGTCGTGTCTGGCAGATGATTGGGGGAAAGTAACCGTTGCAGAAGAGTTTTCAACGGAATTCGTACATCATACCCGTTTTTCGGGTGAGGTGCGTTTGGGGGTATTCCATTCTGAATTTACTTTGCCGGGTGGAATAAAGAAACATTCCGGTTTGCGGCATGTAACGCTTCACAATGTAACGGTGGGTGATAATTGCTGCATCGAGAATATCCAGAACTACATTGCCAATTATGAAATAGGGCATGATACTTTTATCGAGAATGTAGACATTATTCTTGTAGACGGATTGTCCAGGTTCGGTAACAGTGTGGAAGTGTCTGTCTTGAACGAGACCGGCGGGCGCGAAGTGCTTATCAGTGACAAACTTTCTGCCCATCAGGCCTATATCATGGCGCTGTACCGTCACCGTCCGGAACTGATTGCGCGGATGAAGGAAATTACCGATTTCTATTCCAATAAGCATGCTTCCGCTACCGGTTCTATCGGCAGCCATGTAATGATACTCAATACCGGCTCTATCAAGAATGTCCGCATTGGCGACTATTGTCACATTTGTGGTACGTGTCGTCTGTACAACGGAAGTGTCAACAGTAACGAGAACGCGCCTGTACATATCGGGCACGGCGTTATTTGCGATAATTTTATCATATCGTCCGGTTCGCATGTGGATGATGGAGCCATGCTTACCCGTTGCTTTGTAGGGCAGGCTTGCAAACTGGGACATAACTACTCTGCCTCAGACTCTTTGTTTTTCAGTAACTGCCAGGGAGAAAACGGTGAAGCGTGTGCTATTTTTGCCGGACCTTATACGGTGACACATCACAAATCCACCTTGCTTATAGCCGGTATGTTTTCCTTTATGAATGCCGGTTCCGGTTCCAATCAAAGTAATCACATGTATAAGCTCGGTCCTATCCATCAGGGTACGTTGGAGCGTGGAGCCAAAACCACTTCCGATTCCTATATCCTGTGGCCCGCAAGGGTGGGGGCGTTCTCTCTGGTTATGGGACGTCACGTCAACCATTCCGATACTTCCAACCTGCCGTTCTCTTATCTGATAGAACAGAACAATACGACATATCTTGTGCCCGGCGTCAATCTGCGCAGTGTGGGTACTATCCGTGATGCGCAAAAATGGCCCCGGCGCGACCAACGTACCGATACCAACAAACTGGACTTCATTAACTACAATCTGTTGAGTCCCTATACCGTACAGAAGATGTTCAAGGGACGGGAGACTTTAAAAAATCTGCGTTATGCCTCCGGCGAACTTTCCGATATTTATTCTTTTCACAGTGCCAAGATACGCAATTCGGCTCTGGTGAAAGGTATCCGCTTTTATGAGATAGCCATTCACAAGTTTCTTGGCAATTCGGTTATCAAACGTTTGGAAGGTATCGGTTTTCATACCAATGAAGAGATTCGCGCCCGGTTGAAGCCCGATACACCTATCGGTAGCGGCGAATGGGTGGATATTTCCGGACTGATAGCTCCCAAAAGTGAGATTGATGCCTTGATAGACGGCATAGAGTCGGGGGCGATTAACCGTTTGAAGCATATCAATGCCGAGTTTGAACGGATGCACCGGAATTATTATACCTACGAGTGGACATGGGCTTATGAGAAGTTGGAAGAATTCTATGGCATTGCTCCGGAAAATATGACTGCAGAGGATATAATTCATATTGTCGAGAAATGGAAAGAAGCTGTTGTTGGTCTGGACCGCATGGTTTATGAGGATGCCAAAAAGGAATTTTCTCTGGCTTCCATGACCGGTTTTGGCGCGGATGGTTCACGTCTTGAAAAAGAACTTGATTTCGAGCAGGTACGTGGTGACTTCGAAAACAATCCGTTCGTAACGGCCGTTCTCAAACACATTGAAGTGAAGACCGCATTGGGCGATGAGCTGATAGGACGCATGCAAAAGGTACAATGAAGATGAGGCGGAGGGATGGCAAATCCATTCGTTTTATATGATTAAAATAGAGAAAGCGGGGTTGAAGTATTAGGTTTCAATCTCGTTTTTTCTTTCTAATTAAAGAAATATTTCAAGATTACTTCTTACCTTTGCTGTTACGAAATCACTTTTAAACTAAATGAACAAGTAATTATGGCAACAACACCTCCGTTCAAGTATCAGCCCATGTTCGAAAAGGGTAAGGATACGACTGAGTATTATCTGCTTACCAAAGACTATGTGTCTGTAAGCGAGTTTGAAGGAAAACCTGTCCTGAAGATTGAAAAAGAAGGTTTGACTGCAATGGCCAATGCCGCTTTCCGTGACGTTTCGTTCATGTTGCGTCGTTCGCACAACGAGCAGGTGGCTAAAATTCTGAGTGACCCTGAGGCAAGTGACAATGATAAGTACGTGGCACTGACTTTCCTGCGTAATGCTGAAGTTGCCTCGAAAGGCGTGCTGCCTTTCTGCCAGGATACAGGTACTGCCATTATCCACGGTGAAAAAGGACAGCAGGTATGGACGGGCTATTGTGATGAAGAAGCTCTCTCATTGGGTGTGTACAAGACCTATACCGAAGAGAACCTGCGCTATTCTCAAAATGCTCCTCTTACTATGTACGATGAGGTAAATACGAAGTGTAACCTTCCGGCACAGATTGATATCGAGGCTACCGAGGGCATGGAGTACGAGTTCCTTTGTGTGACCAAAGGCGGCGGTTCTGCCAACAAGACTTATCTCTATCAAGAAACGAAAGCTATTCTGAATCCCGGTACACTTGTGCCTTTCCTTATTGAGAAAATCAAAACGTTGGGTACGGCTGCATGTCCACCTTATCATATCGCATTCGTTATCGGCGGTACATCTGCCGAGAAAAACCTGCTGACTGTAAAACTGGCTTCCACTCATTTCTATGACAACCTGCCGACTACGGGTAACGAATTCGGCCGTGCATTCCGTGATGTAGAACTGGAGAAAGAAGTGCTGAAAGAAGCTCACAGAATTGGTCTTGGTGCACAGTTCGGAGGTAAGTATCTGGCTCATGATATACGTATTATCCGTCTGCCGCGTCACGGTGCTTCCTGTCCGGTAGGCTTGGGCGTTTCCTGCTCTGCCGACCGTAACATCAAGTGTAAAATCAACAAGGACGGTATCTGGATTGAAAAGCTCGACAGCAATCCGGGTGAACTGATTCCTGCCGAACTCCGTAAAGCCGGTGAGGGTGATGTGGTGAAGATTGATTTGAACCAACCGATGGAAAATATCCTGAAAGAGCTGACTAAGTATCCGGTTTCCACCCGCCTGTCTCTGAACGGTACTATCATCGTGGGTCGTGACATCGCTCATGCCAAGCTGAAAGAACGTTTGGACCGCGGTGAGGATTTGCCGCAGTATATCAAAGACCATCCTATCTACTATGCCGGTCCTGCCAAAACTCCGCAGGGAATGGCTTGCGGTTCGATGGGCCCGACAACGGCCGGACGTATGGACCCGTACGTAGACCTCTTCCAGAGTCACGGCGGAAGCATGATTATGCTTGCCAAAGGTAACCGCAGCCAGCAGGTTACGGATGCCTGCAAGAAGTACGGCGGTTTCTATCTCGGCTCTATCGGCGGTCCTGCCGCTATCTTGGCGCAAAACAATATCAAGAGCATCGAATGTGTGGAATATCCCGAACTCGGTATGGAAGCTATCTGGAAGATTGAAGTGGAAGATTTCCCGGCATTTATCCTGGTGGATGACAAGGGTAATGACTTCTTCAAACAGTTGAAACCGTGGAATTGCAGTAAATAACGGATAATCCCGAATATGATATAAAAGCCGCTCAGGAAACTCTCCTCGAGCGGCTTTTTGTATGATGACCGGTGGAATATAAGGCAGGTAATGGAATTTCCTTTTTAATGTTGCCGTTAATCTTTTATCTGTTTTTTCCACTGTTCGTACTTTTTCAGCACTTTCAATCCGGCATTGTTATACCAGCTATAGCCGTTGCGGCGCTCATACCCTATCTCGGAAATATCGTACTTCTTCACTCCGTCGCGGTCGCAGAAGAAAGGGCGGTTGTCTTCAAGGGTATAGAAACGTGCCCAAAATACGGGGCAAGGATAGTCATCCTGCGGGCAAGGAACCATCCGGTAGTCTTTTTTACCTTCGTTGTTGGTAAAGTCCTTACGCATGATGCCCGTAATTTTGTTTGCCTTGAACCAACTGACGGCTGCTTCTACAGAAGCGATAATCCGGGGTGAGGGGTCGGGGATGGACATCAGCAGCAGGACGATATTGTCCGATTCGGCGCCGCTGAGCGAGGGAAGTTCGTAGGCGCGTGCTTTGGCAGGGGCAAGGGTGTGTTCATCGTGCTGGGCGCACCACACAGTCAGTTTGCCGTTTTGTTTTACCTGAGTGTTAAGAATGCACTCTACACCTTTGTCGAATGCGGTACGGGCGCGTTGGCAAAGGGTATCCGGTACATAGGTGTACGGGGCTTTCTTGCTGTACACATCACGCAACAGGTTCATGACGTTCACCATTGCATTGTCGTTGTAGGTGATGTGGGTATAATAACCTTTGGGGCGCGGCCAGAACTGAGGCCAGCCGCCGTTGGGGTATTGCGCTTTCAGTAGGTAGCGTATGCCTTCTAAGGCAGCGTCTTTGTATTTCTCTATGCCGGTGGCAAGGTAGATGCGGGAAAGGTAGCGTATCTCTGTGCTTGTGGCATTGTTGTCGATGGTGCTTTGGTTGACGTTATCTTTGTCGGCAAGGGCTTTCTGGTACTCATCGGCTGTCAGTTCGGCGGGCATATAGATGTTTTTGGGCCAGCCACCGGTTGTTTGCTGGTAGAGCAGTACGTTGTCGGCAATACGGACAGCTTCGGGAGTCGTGAAGAAGGCATCGTCCAATTTAGGGGCCAGTTTTACCCAATCCTTATAAGGATGTTTCTCTTTGTAGTCGGTTGTTTTCTGTGCATTGGCGCCTGTAAACAAGGCAAGCAATGCACAGAAAAAGATTGTTCGTTTCATATTGGTATTGTTTTTGGTTTCTCTTTACGAACAAAAGTAGGGAAAAGTTTGAAGAGAAGATGGCAATATTTGTTTTTAAGGGAGTAAAAATTGTGATTTATACGGTATGTCTATTCCAAATACTGTTCTACTCTTCCGCTGATTTGCAGCAGGGATATTTCGCACAATTTGGTGTCGTACTCTGCCGATAGGATACGCTCCTCGGCATCCAGCAGGCTCTTTTGCGCTTCGCGCATCTCGATACCGGAGAGGTTGCCGAGCATATAGCGTTCCATGGCAATCTCATGGTTCTCTTTGGCTGCAACGAGGTTCTGTCGTTCCAGCTTCAGCATCTGGAGATTGTTCTGGTAGGCTTGCCATAGGTTGCTCAAGTCGGCGCGCAGGGCTTGTTCCAGTTGCTCGCGTTCCAAACGGGCGTTTTGTACGGCAATGCGTGCATTGCGGAGTTCGCGGCGGCGGTTGCCGTCAAAGAGATTGAAACCTACGGTGACGCCGAAGTTCAGCCCGAGGTTGCTGCGGCGGCTGTTGGCGGAAATATCATATTTGTTGAGGGTATAGCCGTAGCCGCCATTCATCTTTATGTACGGGTAATCGCGAGAACTGGCTTTTTTATAGTCCAGCCGTGCCAGCGTATTGTTCTGTTCGGCTTTCAGTAAGGCGGCGTTGGCTTGCAAGGTGGCATTCCAGAGCTCATCGAAATTCAGTTTGGCGCTGACGTTGATGAGGCTGTCTTCAACGATGAAAGGGCGGTCTACGTCTTCACTTGCCATCAGCTCGTTCAGTTGGATACGCGAGGTATGCAGTAATTCCTGTTGTTTCATGTATTGCGCGCTGTCAGCATTGAAGTCTACTTTGGCCTGCTGGTAGTCCAGGCGGGAGAAGTTACCGATGTGATACCGTTCCTCTACGATGCGCAGACGCTCTTTGGAGAGCGATACGGCGTAGCGGAAATTTTTCAGACGGATGGTGTGCTGCACGTAGTTGTAGTACTCGGCGGCGATATTGGCAATGAGGTCTTCGATGGCGATACGGGTGTTGGTTTCGCCCTGGCGTTCCAGCTCTTTCAGCTTTTGGTAGTTGGCGGTGATGTTGAAGCCGTCGAAGATTGTCCAGCTCAGGTTGATGCCGGCATCGACGGTCTGGTCGAACACGCCGTTTTCTTTGGTGGTTTCACCGGTGGCGCGCAGTTTGGTTTCGGTATTGTCCAAAGTACCTTTATAGCCGGCAGACAAGTCGAGCGTGGGCAGGTAGCCGGCATTGGCAAGGGTGGCGTTGTTCTTGCTTACTTGCTGTTCGTTACGGGTGATACGCAGGGAATAGTTGTTCAGCAGTCCCTGTTCCAGACAGGATTTCAGGGTATAGACAGGTGCTGGCTGTGCCTGGACGGCAAGCGCGGTGCACAGAATGATCAGGAAAGATAAAAGCGTACGTTTCATTCGTTCTTCAGTTTACTTCGGTTGGTAGATACATAACTATAAATAGCGGGGACGATGTACATCGTAAGCAATGTAGACACAAGCATACCGCCTACTACGGCCGTACCCATGGCGATGCGTTGGTTACACCCTTCGCCCGTGGCGAATGCCAGCGGTATCAGTCCCAGTACGGTAGAAGCGCTCGTCATCAGGATAGGGCGCAGACGTTGCAGGGCGGCATCCTTGATGGCTTGCATCTTGTCCTCGCCGGTTTCCTGCTTCTGGTTGGCGAACTCTACAATCAGGATACCGTTCTTTGCCACCAGCCCAATCAGCATGATGATACCGATTTGGCTGAATATATTCATCGTGATGCCGCCGAAATACATGAATACCAGTGCGCCCGCAATGGCAAGGGGCACGGTCAGCATGATAATCAGCGGGTCCTTGAAACTTTCGAATTGGGCGGCAAGAATCAGGTAGATAAGCAGGATGGCCAGGATGAAAGCGAACATCAGGCTGGAAGAACTTTCGCGGTACTCTTTTGAGTCACCGGTGAGGGCGGTGCGGAAAGTATCGTCCAATGTTTCTTTGGCAATCTTGTCCATTTCGTCCAGACCTTGCCCGATGGTCTTGCCGTCGGCAAGTCCGGCGGAAATAGTAGCGGACACGAAACGGTTATAGCGATACAACTTGGGCGGGGCAATGCCGTTTGTCAGCTCTATCAGGTTGTCGAGCTGTACCATGTCTCCCTTGTCGCTACGGATGTAGATACCTTTCAGGTCGGCAGGCTTGTTGCGTTGCTGACGGTTGATTTCTCCCAATATCTCGTATTGCTTTCCATTCATATAGAAGTAGCCCATACGCTGGCCGCTCAGACCATATTGCAGTGTCTGGGCGATGTTGCGGGTGCTGACACCCATGATGCTTGCCTTGTCGCGGTTGATGTTGATGCGGGCTTCCGGTTTGCTGAACTTCAGGTCTACGTCCGCCATCTGGAATACCGGATTCTCATATACCTTTGCCATGAACTTGGGTAGCACTTCCTGCAATTTCTCAATGTTGGTGGCTTGCAACACGTACTGCACGGGCATACCGCCGCGCCGTCCGCCGAAGGATGAGGACTGTTGTACAAAAGAGCGTGCCATGGTCTTTTTCTGTACAGCTTTCGACAGCTTTTCCGCCACTTCCATTTGCGTGTAGTCACGGTCCTGCATGTCTTTCAGGGTGATGCGTACGTTACCGCTACCGCTGGATACGCGGGCGGTTACCGCTTCGGCATCGGGGACGATGGAGTCGACAAGCTGATTGATGTCTTCCGTGTAGTCGCGGATGTATTCGTAGGTAACACCTTCGGCTCCGCGCGTGTTGATGCTGATTTGCGAACGGTCTTCCAGCGGCGCCATTTCCGCAGGGATATGGTTCCAAAGAAAGCCGATAATGAGAATGGTTGCCGCAGTGAAAGGAAGTGCAATCCAGCGTTTGCGCAGGAAGGCTGCCAAAGAACGGCTGTAAAGGTTGTTCAGTCCTTCAAAGAACGGTTCGGTCTTACGGTAGAACCAGCTTTGCTTCTCTCTCTTTATCAGCAGCTTGGTAGCCAGCATCGGCGTAAAGGTCAGTGCGGCAAAAGAGGAGATGATGACCGAACCGGATACTACGATACTGAACTCACGGAACAGACGTCCCGTCATACCGTCCATAAATACGATGGGAAAGAATACCGCTACCAGCGTAATGGTGGTAGAGATTACGGCAAAGAAGATTTCTTTGGCTCCCTCGATACCGGCCTCTTTCGGGGGCATTCCTTTTTCGATGCGGACGTAGATGTTCTCCGTCATTACAATGGCATCATCAACCACAAGTCCCACGGCAAGTACAATGGCAAGCATGGAGAGTACGTTGATGGAGAATCCTGCCAGGTACATAACGAAGAATGCTCCGATTAATGACACGGGAATTACGATACACGGAACCAGGGTGACGCGCCAGTCGCGAAGGAACAGGAAGATGATGATGATGACAAGGACGAAGGCCTCGTATACGGTCTGTTTTACTTCATCGATGGAGGCACGGATGAATTTGGTGTTGTCGAAGCCGTAGGAGTAATGTACGTCTTCCGGCAGGTCTTTCTTCATATTCTCCATTCGCTCGTACACGGCATCGGCTATCTGGATGTGGTTGGCGCCCGGTTGCGGAATTACTACGACACCTACCATAGGCACGCCGTTCATCTTCATATAGCTTTTGATGTCCGCCGGACCGAGTTCGGCACGGCCTATGTCGCTGAACCGGACAATACGGTTGCCGTCCTCTTTCAGGATGAGGTTATTGAATTCCTCTGCCGTATGCATCAATCCGAGTGTGCGGATAGTCAGCTCGATGGTGTTTCCCTCGATGCTGCCCGAGGGGAGTTCCACGTTTTCATTGTCTACCGCATTCTTTACGTCGATGGGGGTAATGCCGTAACCGGACATCTTGATAGGGTCGAGCCACAAGCGCATGGAATAACGTTTTTCTCCCCAAATGCTTACACTGCTCACATCGGAGATTGTTTGCAGTTGCTCTTTTACGGTGAGGTCGGCTATTTCGCTGAGTTCCAGCAGCGAGCGTTTGTCGCTTTGCAAAGCAACCATGAGGATAGGCATGGCGTCTGCATCGGCTTTGGATACGGTTGGCGGGTCGCAGTCGCGTGGCAGGTAACGCTGGGCGCGTGACACTTTGTCACGTACATCGTTGGCGGCTGTCTCCAGGTCTACGGAAAGTTCGAATTCTACCGTAATACGTGACGAGCCCTGTTGGCTGACACTGGAGAGTGAACGAATGCCGGGGATACCGTTGATATTCTGCTCCAGCGGTTCTGTAATCTGGTTTTCAATAACGTCGGCGTTTGCTCCGGGGTAGGAGCAGGATACGGAAATGATGGGATTGTCCACCGACGGATACTCGCGGACACCGAGGTAGTTGTACCCGATGAAACCGAAGAGTAAGATAATCAGTGTCAATACCGTAGAGAGTACCGGTCGCCGTATGCTTAATTCGGATATATTCATGATATGAAGCGTAAAGTATGAAGTATTAAGGTATAAAGTGCAAAGTATGGAATATAAAGTATAATGTACGGATTATGAGTTACTGCCTCCGGCATAGACTTGCCATAGCTTATACCTTATACTTTATAAAATTTCGTACTCAGTTAATGTTGTCCAATGTCACGGGCAGTCCTGTGCGGAGCTGCAAGGTTCCCGAAGTAATGATTGTATCGCCTATGTTCAGGCCTTGCAATACTTGCACTTCGGCTTCCGTCCGAATGCCGGTAGTAATCTCTACCGGTTGTGCTTTTCCTGATTTATAAAGGAAAATCTTATCCTTGCCCATTTCCGGAACGATGGCTTCGGAGGGTACGGCAAGTGCGTTTTGTATTTCGTCCTTATTCAGCTTGATACTGGCATAACGGCCCGGCAGTACGGCGCTGTTGGCATTGGGATAGAGCGCACGGATAGTCAGTGTATGGGTCGTGGGGTCTATCTTTGATTCGCGTGCATAGACGGTGGCATGGAAAGTGTTCAGTTTGCCTTCGAGCGTGAAGTCCAGTCCTGCACCTGTCTTTACGTCATTAGCATAGCGTTCGGGTACTGCAAACTCTACTTTCAGCGGAGAAAGTTTGGTGAGCTTGGCTACAATGGTGGAGGGAGACGCGTATGTCCCGACACTGACCTGCCGCAGACCGATCACTCCGTCAAAGGGAGCGCGAAGTTCGGTTTGTGCAATGTTGGACTCTATCAGGTCGATGTCGGCATTCAGGGTTGCCAGTTCGGTCTTTACCTGTTCGTATGCTTCCTTACTGACGGCATCTCTTTCCAGCAACGCATTTTGACGGAACACGCGGTCTTCCGCCAGTTTCAACTGTGATACCAGTCTTTGTAATTGCGCCTGAAGAGGGCGGTCGTTTACTTTGGCGAGCAATTGCCCTTTCTTCACGAAGCTGCCTTCTTCAAAGTTTATTTCGATAATCTTGCCGGATGTCTCGAATGAAAGGTCTACTTCCTCATCAGGCAGCAGGCTGCCGCTGATTTGTATTTCGTCTTTCAGCAGTTGCGGTTTGATTATTCGGGCATTTACGTTCAGCACCTTTTTGCCGCCACGTTTACCGGTCATTACCTTGTCGGCAGCTGCCAATTCTTCGTTTGTCTTGGGAAGCTGGGAATAAATGCCTCCGCCTATCAGTCCGGCACCAATGAATATGATGATGCCCCATTTCACTTTTTTATTCATGTTGTAGTATTAGTAGTATATTTAGCCATAGATTTTGACGGAAAATATACCCGAAGGTTTAAAACGGGAAAAGTTAATAAAAGTGATAGGGTAATAGAACGGTAAGGCAAACCTGCCACTTTATTATTCTCTTAGTATGCTGCCCTGTATTTGCCCTCTTCCTTATCTTCCAGCATGTTCAGGTAAGAGGCGTAGCGGGATTCGCTGATGTAATGTTGCTCTACCGCTTCGCGCACGGCGCAGCCCGGTTCGTGGCGGTGGGTACAGTTGTTATAGCGGCAGTCGGCGGAAGCCTTGAATATTTCCGGAAAGTAATGCCCTATTTCTTCTTCCTCCATGTCGAATGTTCCAAAGCCTTTGATGCCCGGTGTGTCGATAATGTAGCCGTCACCCGGCACGGGAAACATCTCGGAAAAAGTAGTGGTGTGCATGCCTTTGTTGTGATAGGCGGAGATTGCGCCGGTTTTGATATCCAGTTCCGGAAGGATGGCATTGATAAGGGTGGATTTACCTACTCCGGAATGTCCGGAGAAGAGCGTTATTTTCCCTTTGAGTTTTTCTTTTATAGTGTCGACTCCCTCACCGGTTTTGGCGGATATCTTGAAACAAGGGTAACCGATGGTAGTATAAAGATTGATAAGTCCGTTCAGGTAGCGAAGCTCGTCTTCGTTGTAAGCGTCTGCTTTATTGAAGATGATATTGACGGGTACGCGGTATGCCTCGGCCGATGCCAGAAAACGGTCGATGAATGTAGTGGAGGTTTCCGGATAATTCACCGTTACCACCAGCATACACTGGTCGAGGTTGGCGGCAAGGATGTGAGACTGTTTGGACAGGTTGGACGAACGCCGGATAATATAGTTCTTCCGGTCTTCAATTTCGTTGATGAACGCTGTTCCTTCCTGATTCAATATGATTTGCACATGGTCGCCTACTGCCACCGGATTGGTGCTACGGATACCTTTCAGGCGGAAGTTGCCTTTAATTTTGCATTCAACGTATGTCCCCTCGTCGGTCTTTACCAGATACCAACTTCCTGTATTTTTAATTACCAGTCCCCTCAAAATAGTTGAAAGTTGAGAGTTGGGAGTTGAAAGTTGAAAGTAAGGAGTTGTTGGAGAACGGTCGGTGCCGTACGGTAACTCTCGGCTTTCAATTTTCAACTCTCAACTATATTTATACTGTCATAATCTCTTTATCCTTTGCTGCCAGCATATCGTCAATCTGCTTGATATACTTGTCGTGAATCTTTTGCAGCTTCTCTTCACCGCCTTTTTGGGCGTCTTCCGCCAATCCTTCTTTCACTGATTTCTTAAAGGCGTCGATGGCATCGCGGCGTGCGTTACGTACACTCACTTTGGCGGTTTCGCTTTCGTTCTTACACTGTTTGGCAAGTTGTTTACGGCGCTCTTCCGTCAACGGAGGAATGCCGATGCGGATAATTTCGCCGTTGTTTTCGGGCATGATGCCGAGGTCGGAGTCGATGATTGCCTTTTCAATGATGCGGAACATGCTCTTGTCCCACGGCTTGATGGCGATACTGCGGGCATCCGGAGTGGTTACGGCTGCTACGTTGTTGATGGGAACCATGCTTCCGTAAGAATCGACACGGATTCCGTCCAGCAAACGAACATCGGCTTTTCCGGCACGGATGTGGGCCAATGATTCTTCCAGATACATTACGGCCATATCCATTTTCTCTTGTGCTTCGTCTAAGATGTCTTTTACGTCTTTCATATTTCTATTGTTTGAAGTAGCTTTTAGTTTGAAACTTTGCAAATATAATTGTTTCACGACAGATTACACAGATTTACACAGATTATTTTATCCGATAATCTGTGTAAATCTAAATCCGTATCCATTAATGTAAACCGGCGGATGTACGCCGGGGAATGTCAGTTATGTACCAGCGTCCCTATTTCTTCGCCTTGCATTACTTTCTTCAGGTTGCCTACGGTATCCATGTCGAAGACGATGATGGGCAGGTTGTTTTCCTTGCACATGCAGGTAGCCGTAAGGTCCATGACTTTCAGGCCGCGTTTCAGCACTTCGTCGTAAGTGATGTCGTGGAATTTCGTTGCCGTAGGGTCTTTCTCCGGGTCGGCGGTGTAGATGCCGTCAACGCGTGTGCCTTTCAGCATGACGTCCGCTTCTATTTCGATGCCGCGGAGGCTGGAGCCGGTATCGGTCGTGAAGAACGGGTTGCCCGTTCCGGCAGACATGATAACCACTTCACCTGCTTCCATACACTCGATGGCTTTCCATTTATTGTAGAATTCGCCGATAGGCTCCATGCGGACGGCGGTCAGTACACGTGCCTTTACGCCTGCCGCTACCAGTGCCGAGCTCAGTGCAAGGCTGTTGATAACGGTTGCCAGCATACCCATCTGGTCGCCTTTGACGCGGTCGAAACCTTTGTTGGCGCCGCTCAGTCCGCGGAAGATGTTGCCGCCGCCGATAACGATGCCGATTTGTATGCCCATCTCGTGTATTTCCTTAATTTGTGCCGCATATTCGGCAAGGCGTTTCTCGTCGATGCCGTATTGCTTTTCTCCCATCAGGCTCTCGCCGCTGAGTTTCAGTAAGATTCTTTTGTATGTTGCCATAGTTTATTAATTTATTTCGCTTAGCGGCAAAGATAGAAAAATAATGCCAATCGGTATAAACAAATTCCGGTTATTCTTTCAACGTGTAGTCGCCGGCTTGGGCGGTGACCACTGCCTGTAACTCGTCGAGTGTCTTTTCGCCTTCCGAAAACTCCACGGCCGCTACCGGCGGGTTGAGGGTTACGGTGGCATGTACGCCTTCCATACTGTTCAATGCTTTTTCCACATGTATGCGGCAATGGTTGCACATCATGCCTTCCACTTTAAATTCTTTTTTCATGACGTTTTCTGTTGATGGTTCTACTTTATTTTCCGGTTGTCCTGCCGGGGTGGCGGCAGGGCTTTCCGCAGTCTCTATCTTTTTCCTTTTCAGCCGCAGACTGTTGGTTACTACGCTGACACTGCTGAATGCCATGGCTGCACCGGCTATCATTGGATTCAGCAGGAAGCCGTTGACGGGGTAGAGTACGCCGGCTGCAACGGGTACACCTATTATATTGTAAATGAACGCCCAAAACAGATTCTGACGGATGGTGCGCACAGTCAGTCGGGAGAGTTTCAACGCTTCCGGTATCTTTGTAAGGTCGGAAGAGATGATGGTCATCTTGGCCACATCCATGGCGATGTCGCTGCCACCGCCCATGGCAATGCTTAAATCGGCTTGCGCCAGGGCTGCACTGTCGTTGATGCCGTCGCCTGCCATTGCCACTTTCCTGCCGTTTTTCTGCAGGCTGCCGATAAAGGCGGCCTTATCCTGCGGCAGCACCCCCGCCCGATAATGGAGGATGCCGGCTTTGCGTGCAATCTCCCGGGCAGTGGCTTCGTTGTCGCCCGTCAGCATATAGACTTCGATGCCGGCGGCTTGCAATTCGCTGACGGCTTGTATGGAGCTTTGTTTTATTTGGTCTGTAATCCCGGCTATGGCAAGTGCGTTTTCGCTGTCGGCAAACCAGATGACGGTCTGCGCATCCGCTGCCAGGCGGGCGGCTTCATCGCTTAGCGACCGGCTGACGGTAATCCGGTTTTCTTCCAGCAGTTTCCGGTTGCCGGCATAATAGGTCTTTCCGTCCGACTCGCCTTTCACACCTTTGCCGGTAATACTTTCAAAGTTGTCTATACTTACGTCCCGGGCATTCTGTAAATGGCGGACTACCGCTTCGGCAAGCGGATGTTCCGATAACTTTTCCAGACTGTAGAAGATGTTTTCATGCGCTGCCGTCTGCGTTGCCCAAATCAAATCGCCGACTACCGGCTTTCCTTCGGTCACGGTTCCGGTCTTGTCCAGTACCACCGTATCAATCTTTTTGGCGGTTTCCAGGCTTTCGGCGTCTTTTATCAGAATGCCCCGTTCCGCACCTTTGCCGATGCCTACCATGATGGCGGTGGGTGTGGCAAGTCCCAGGGCACACGGGCAGGCGATGATAAGTACCGTAACCAGCGTCAGCAATCCGTGTGTAAAGCCGTTCTGCCCGTCCAGCAACATCCATGCGATGAAGGACAGCACGGCAATGCCGATAATAACCGGCACGAAGATGCCCGCAATCTTGTCTGCCAATTGCTGGACGGGGGCTTTGCTACCTTGCGCATCCTGCACCATGTGGATGATTTTAGCGAGCAGCGTATCCGTCCCTACTTTCTCCGCGCTGAACCGGAAACTCCCTTTTTGGTTGATAGTGCCGGCAAAGACTTTGGCGTTCTTTTGCTTGGCTACTGCTACCGGTTCACCGCTCAGCATGCTTTCGTCCACGTACGAACTGCCTTCCGTAACGATGCCGTCCACGGCAATCCGCTCTCCCGGTTTCACTAAAATAATGTCTCCCGGACGAATCTGTTCAATCGGAACAACCTTCTCAGATGAGGGACCGGTGATAACGGTTACCGTTTGGGGTTGCAGACCCATGAGTTTCCTGATGGCGGAAGAGGTATTTCCCTTAGCCTTTTCCTCCAGCAACCGTCCTAACAGGATAAAGGCGATAATGACGCTTGCAGCCTCGAAGTAGACGTGCGGATGGATGCCCCTTTCCAGCCAAAATTCAGGGAACAGCATGTTGAACAGGCTGAACAGGTAGGCGATTCCGGTGCTGTTGGCTACCAGCGTATCCATATTGGCGGTGCCGTGTTTCAGTTGTTTCCATGCGCTGGTAAAGAAACTTCTTCCCAACCAGAATACGACGGGAGTAGAGAACAGCCACATAATGAGATTGGCGTACGGCATATCCATAAAGAACATGCCGATAACCATAACGGGCACGGACAAGACGATGGCCCATGTGGCGCGGAATTTCAGCGCGCGATATTTTTTGTCGTGTGCCTGCTCCACTTTATCCGGTGTATTCTCATCCTGTTTAATCAGCAAGTCGTATCCGGCATTCTGCACGGCCTGCTGCAGGGCTTCGGGAGAGCAATTTTGGGAGTCATATTCCACAGTTGCCGTTGCCGAAGCATAATTTACGGTTGCTCTTCGGACGCCGGGCTGGCGGTTCAGCGTCTTTTCCACTCTTGCGGAGCATGAGGCGCAACTCATTCCCATTACGGGAAAGGTTTCTTGAACGATGCTTTTGTTTGTCATATCAATAGTAGTACAATTTATTTCTTCCAGGATAAACTTCCGGTTTAATGGGAATAAACTTGAAGTTCAATAGGAGTAAACTTGAAGTTTAATAGGAATAAACTTTTAGTTTAATGTGGATAAACTTTTCTATGAAACAAAGATACGGCAAGGAAGTTGTCCGATAGTTGCAAAATTCGGGATATGATTTATAAGATTCTGCTTATATTTCGTCAAGCGGCTTGCGTTTGTTCCCCTTTATCTTCTTGAAGTGACTGGGAGTCATTCCGGTTACATGCTTGAATTGGGCGCTGAGGTAGGAGACACTCGAATAGTTCAGCATATCGGCTATTTCGTTCAGGGATAGCTCCCCGTACATCAGCAGTTCTTTGGCACGCTCTATCTTCTGTGCGATGAGGTATTTTTCGATAGTGGTGTTGGTTGTTTCCGAGAAAAGCTTGCTTAATGCGCTGTAGTCCCGGTGCAGCTTGGATGCCAGGTAATCGGACAGATTGGTTTTCAGTTCGTTGTCATCGTAATGTACCAATTCGATGATAGCATCCTTTATCAGCTCTACTGTCTGTGATTTCTTGTCGTCAATCAGTTCGAATCCGAATGTTTCAAGCGAGGCTTTTACACGCTGATACGTTTCGTCGCTGACTGCGTCGGGCAGGACGGCGATGCCCAGTTCTACCGAAAGCGGGTGCAGCCCCAGTTGCTCAAGCTGGCTTTTCACCACCATGATGCAACGGTTGCAGACCATGTTCTTGATGTGCAGTGTGTTTTCGGGATTGGGTGTAATATCGGGCATTCCGTTCTTTTTCGGGCAAAGATAATAGGTATGGTTTGTTTTTGCTTTCATTTGTCTGCGAATAAATATTAATGGGGTTTATGGCAACCTCATCGTGAAATGCCTTTAGTGAAAGCTTTTTTCCATAACCTTCCGGCTGAGCAATGTCTGCATAGCGCCCCGCATGGACAGGTAAACAAGAAAAGCAAGCCACAGGGCATGGTTGCCTAAAACCGTGTGGAATCCGTAGTACACCGCAAAGAAGCTGACGGCTGAGGCTGCCATGGAGAGAAGCATGCCGCGCGTTGCCGTTGCGCCGATAAAGATGCCGTCCCAGATAAAGGCGGCAATTCCGGCAGCGGGTATGGCAAGCGCCCAATAGAAGTAAGTGTCAGCGGCGGTTATTACGTTCCGGTTATCGGTCAGCAGTGCCAGAAAAGCATTGCCTCCCGAGGCATAGACCAATGTGAACAGTACGGTCAGCCCGGCGCCCCATATAAACAGATGCCGGACGGTATCGGTAAATGCTTTCCGGTTGCGGGCACCTATGTATCGTCCGCTCAGGGCTTCTCCCGCATAGGCGAAACCGTCCATCACGTAAGAGAAAAGGGTGAAGAGTTGCATCAGCAACGTATTTACCGCCAGGATAATTTCACCTTGCGAGGCTCCTGCCGAGGTAAAGAATAACGTAACGGCTACCAGACACAATGTCCGCAGGAAAATGTCGCGGTTCACTTGGAAAAAGCGTATCATTGCTTCTTTTTGAAGCACTCCTTTCCAAACGATATACTTCTTCAGTTTGCCGTAGCGGTTCATCCACAGTACCAGCCCCATAAGAAAACCCGCATATTGGGCAATCAGTGTTCCCAAGGCTACGCCTTCCACTTTCATCCCGAAGAAACAGACAAGGCTGAGGCTTGCCATGATGTTGACAATGTTCTGCGTAATGGCTATGTACATGGGAATGCGGGAGTTCTGCATACCGATGTACCACCCGGAGAGTCCGTATAGCCCCAGCATGGCGGGAGCGCCCCATATGCAGATATGAAAGTAGAGTGTTGCCATTTCCCTGACTTCTTCCGTGGGGTGGATAATCTGGAAAGCCGCTTGCCTGATAGGAACTTGCAGCAGGATAAGGCATAATGCCACGGCAAGTCCTATCCCCACCGAACGTATCAGCAGGCGGACAATTTCTGGCAGGTCCCGCTTGCCGTAAGCCTGTGATGTCATGCCGCTGGTTCCCATACGCAGAAAGCCGAATATCCAATAAATGATATTGAACAGCATGCCGCCTACTGCAATGGCGCCGATATAGGCAGGAGAACCCAGGTGTCCTACAATGGCTACGTCAATCAGCCCGAGCAGGGGCACGGTGATGTTCGATACGATGGAGGGTAAGGCTATCTGCAATATCTGTCTGTCTATGGGATTCATTAGCAATGTTTTATTTAAGAGAACGCAAAGGTACGCAGAAAAAGAAAAAACAGTGGGAAAGATTAACTATATTTCTACTTTCATCTATTGACGATTGCTGCGGAAATCCGTAAATTTGTAGATGAATTTCTATTGGGATATTTCAGGCTGTTTAACTATATACACTTTAAAATGAAAACCTTGACTTTTCTTTTCTTCGGACTCCTGCTGTGTCCGATGACGCTTTTGGCACAATCGGCAGATGTATTGTTGCAGAAGGTGGCTGATGCCTTGTCGGCAGGTAAGGACGATTATGCCGTGAGTCTGTTCCGTCAGGCTGCCGATGCGGATGCGGGACAGACGGAGATGTTCTATTGGACAAGCGTTGGAAAAGCCACTGCGGCAGCTCCGCGGCTTGCGCAGGAACTGGCCGTTTGCTACAGAGACAAACGGAATTACGACAAGGCATACCTTTTTTATAAGGAGTGGCTGCAGTATTATCCGGAAGATGTTTCCACACTTGTAGCCTGTGCAGAGATGCAGATGATGCGCGGTGAAACGAAAGACGCGATGAAACTCTATGAGAAAGTGCTGGCTTTGGATGCCGATAATCTTCAGGCAAACATATTTTTGGGCAACTATTACTACCTGCAAGCCGAGCAAAAGAAGAAAACGTTAGAGGACAACTATAAGAAAATCGTATCGCCCACACGTATGCAGTATGCCGGTTACCGTAACGGATTGTCGGATATTTACTCCAATGGGTATAGCAAGGCTAAGGGGTACTTGCAGAAGGTGCTTCAACTCTTCCCGTCTACCGAAGCGGGGAAGACCTTGGAGCGGATAAAGAAATTGGAAAAAGAGATGAATAATTGACGGTTCATCTCTTTTCTTTTCCTGCCTGTAGCAATGTCTATTTGGCGGTACGGATTGGCAATTTCATAAGTCCGTCTGGTGCAGAACGGGTGTCTGCTTCCTGAACGGCTTTTGGGCCCGGTATCAGAGGACTGTATAACAAGACATGCCGGATGCGTGCCCGCTGTTCGGGAGTAAATTGGTCGGAATGGCTGATTGCGTAATCCATGATGTTGTGTGAGACAAAGGATTCGCCTGTCAGGCAATTCTCACGGTTCACCAAATTGGCAAATGTGAAGTTTTCCGGTTCATTCGCCGCGATATATGCGTAATTCATATCGTATGCTTCCTTATTGTAGGTGGGGGTATCTGTGCAATAGTCGGTATCTTCACAACTGTTTCCTCTTTCTGTTTCGGAGAATACATGGTGTAATCCTAAATAATGCCCTAATTCATGAGCCAACGTAACGGTAATGTCTGCTGGTTTGTATGTGGTTGCCGTACTTTCTTCGTTGATGAACCGGCTGTTGATGGATACACAATAGGGGAAGGACAAGTTCTTCAGTTCCAATCGGGATACATTGATTTCACTGAGACCGGCCAGGCTGTTCGCCCCTTTTGTGGTAAACGGCAGATGGGATATTCCTAATGTCGTTGTATTACTGCCGGGCTCATTGGCAAAGTTGTAGACCATTATATTGATATATCTGTTGGGGTCCCATACATATCTTACATACCCTTTTCCCGCAGTTTCGTTTATATCATCATTCATAAAGGCATCGCAATCTATCGGATAGCTGCCCGGCCATGAAATGTATTCCACTCCCGGCTGGTCCGTCTTTTTTCCATCCGGACTTGCGGTGGCGAGTGTAAAGGTAAGGTTCATGTCTGCGCTTTGCACGCTCTTCTTATAAAGCCGGTTTACTGCGTTCAATATTTCAGACAGGCGGTTGGGGCTGACATACTGTTGCGCGTCGGACTTGTTTTGGTAAAGCACATGGAAAACCACCGGCAGATTGTAGTGATATTGTTCTATGGGTGTATATCCAGCCGCTTGAGTGATTTCTATTTTCCTGCTCATCTTGGTAGCCGGTGATGCGACTGTTACTGTAACTTTTCTCTCTTTACTGTCGGGGTTGGCTTCTATTTGCAGGGTCAATGTCTGATTTCCGGAGCCTTTGCCTGGAGTGACGTTGCACCATTGTGCCGTTTTGGATATTTGCCACTCCACATCGCTTGTTACGGAAACCGTTAATGTGGCTCCGTCGCCATCGACATTGCTGAATGACGATTCGGAGAGTTCCAAACAGTTGGCTTCATTATCTTCGCAACCATATAAGATAAAACTTGCTATAACGGCTACAATTAAGGCTTGTATCTTCATGGGTTTATATATTGATTTCATACAAAACGTGTTTTATAAAGATAATGTTTGCCAATTTGTCTAATCAGATAATGTATTGCACCTCTTTAAATAAATATTCCCGTTCCTTGCCGTTCTCGTCTTCCAGAACAAAACGTCCGTCTTGCTCCACACGCAGCAGGCGGGCAGAGAATTTGCCGCCGGCATCTTCGTAAGGGTGAAAACCTCTGCGGCGGAATAGGGAGCGGGCATAACGGGCGGTTATTTCGGCGGTATAAGTACCGCTGTCTTCCGTCTGCAAACCGTTGTAGTAGATTTGTACCCTTTTCAGTATGTGCGATAGAATCTCATAGCGGTCGTGTTCCTGACCGGTAATTTGTTTCAGCGATACCGGGTTGGGGGCATCACTGTGAAACTCATTCTGATTGATATTGATTCCGATGCCGGAAATGCTGCGTCCGATGAAGTGTCCGGATAGGTCGTTCTCTATCAGTATGCCGCATATTTTCTTGTCTCTCCAGTAAATGTCATTCGGCCACTTTATCGTAATTTCGTCCGACCATCTGTCCAACTCTTCCTTGATGGAAAGAGACACGATTTGTGATAGGATAAACTGGCGGCGCGCTTCCAGAAAAGTGGGATAGAGGACAAAGCTGAAAAGCAGGTTCTTGCCTCTTTCCGCTTCCCAGGTGTTGCCGCGCTGGCCTTTGCCGGCTGTTTGAAATTCGGCTGTAACTGTAGTCAGTTCAGCAACGGATTCTTGCAACTCATTACATAACTGGCTGATGTACCGGTTGGTTGAGTCGGTTTCATCCAACGCTATCAGCGGGTAAGGAAACGTTTCAGGGCAGGGCTTCATACTCATTGCGCATTTTTTTAGTGAATTTCTTTATTACTTCTTCGTAGGAGTGGTCTATCAGATGCTTTATCAGTTTGTCATCTGCATCACTGTCCAGGAGCACCTGGTTCCAATACTTCTTGTTGAAGTGCCAGGCTCCTTCAACGGCATTGTAGCGGTCGCGCAATTCCAGCGCGTATTCCGGGTCGCATTTCATGGTGATGCGGTCGGGAGTGTTGAGATTGATGCATAAAAACATCTTTCCCATTACCCGGATAACGAGGAAATCCTCACCGAAAGGAGTATCTTCGGTTGCGGCCTTTTTACTGAGGCAATATTCGCGGGCGGTTTCTATATTCATTGTATTCAGGGGTTAGGGTTCTTTTAAAACACAGGCGGGTAAAATGCTTCTTTGATGTGCTCTATCTCGAAAGCACCGGCATCGCCTACTGCTGTAATGATGTCGAAGCGCACGGGGGCGTCAATGCGGAAATGTTTTACGTAAGCATCGGCTGCTATGACAATACGGCGTATTTTCTGCCAGTTGACGGCATCTTGCGGCTTGATGTATTCCGTGTTGCTCCGGGTTTTTACTTCTACGATAATCAATCCGTTGCCCTTGGTGGCAACAATGTCCAGTTCCAAACGGTTTTTCCGCCAGTTCCGGTCGCGTATCACATATCCGTTATGTTCCAGATAAGCCGCAACCGCATCTTCTCCGGCTTTTCCCAGAGCATTATGTATTGCCATAGTACAATTTTCTTTCTTTCAGTACAAAAATACGTTTTTTGTTCGAAAGTGGAAATATTTGTTCCAGTATATTCTCAAAGAGCTATAAATTAATCATATTCGTCACTATGTGCTTTAAAAGAACGGGATTTAAGAACATAAAAAAAAGAACGAACCTAAAGAACTGCCTTATGAATGCACAGTTTTTCATAAACGAGATTGGATGTAGTTTCAACTTTTGCAAATCCAAGTCTGAGAAACCGGCGAATATCTATTTTGTGGCATGTGTCAGGAATAAACAAATAAAACTTTCCATTGAAGTAAGGGTATCGGACCAGTCGAACATAAAGAAATAGGAAGCGTATATCAGTTGCAGGCTGACTGAACTGGATAACGAAAACAATACCATCGTCAATGAAAAGATCTAGAGTGACAAGGACTGAATGGCGTTTCCAGCCCTTTTTGAATTTTTATGTTTAAGAGCTCCGGGATTAATTGACTCTTCCTTTTGCTTTTTTGTCCCTATCTTAGAGGCTATTTTTTCAAATCTTCGTTATGTTCGTAATATTTCCGAGTATATCCTATAAATTTCATCTTCTCTTTATTAACAGTTTAATAATTTATATTTCCGAATTCCATAATATGAGGCAGTATTGGAAATCGGTTATTATGATGCAGGTTTATTCTGTGCTTTTATCAGTAACTAACTACCGCCTCACTTTTTCAATTTATTGTATATGATAGTTGCATTCTTAGTATACTCTTTGTCAATCCCATTATATCGGCAACGTCCGTCTTAAATTTCGAACATTCTGCTCCGTGCCAGCATGCAGGCTCCAACTACTCCAGCTTTGTCTTTTAGCTTGGAAACAGTTACCGTGGCGTCTTTGTTGACCAGATTCAATGAGTATTTCCTTATTGCCGTTTTAATTGGCTGCACTATATAGTCTCCCGTCGATGATAGTGTACCTCCGATTATTACTAGTTCCGGATTAAATATGCTGATTAATCCAGCTATTTGCCTTCCTAGTTTTTGGCCTATTTCCTCCACTATCTCAATGCATAGCAAGTCCTCTTTGTTGACTGCAGTGATGATTTCATCCAATGTGGGCGGATTTTCTGCAGTCCGTTTTGACAGTATGGAGCTTTCTCCGCTACCGATTCTTTCCAACAGAATGCGGTACAGTGCCGACCCTGAGGCTTCCGTTTCCAGGCATCCTTTTTTGCCGCAGTGGCACAGTATTTCATTGTCGAAAACATTGACGTGCCCGAATTCTCCGGAAAATCCGGATTTTCCCGTGTATACCTTCCCGTCTATGATGATGCCGATTCCGAGCCCCCAGCTTATATTGACAAAGATGATGTCTTTTTCCCCTTTGACGCATCCCTGCATGTGCTCTCCATAGGTCATGGCTCTTGTGTCGTTGTCTATGCAGACCGGGTATCCTATCTTTTCATTCAGTATATCTGCCAAAGGACGCTCTGAAAAGTTGAACATGCTGAAACTATATCCTGATTCCGGATTTACCCTTCCGGAGATGTTAATGCAGATATTCATTATTTTCTTGTCGTTGATTTCTGTTCTCTTTATGAAACTTCGGATGAGTGCACACAGTTCGTCCAAAGCTTCCTGTGTATTTTCGAACTTGTACGGTATGTTCATCCTGATTTCCACCATATCCCCCTTGAAATTGATTAGTCCGATGTTTATGGCAAATTTCTTAATGTCCACCCCAATGAAGTATCCTGATTCTGGGTTGAGTCCGTATAGACTTGGATGGCGGCCGCTACTGGTCTCCAGTTTCCCGTAGTCGTTTATATAGTTGTCCTCACACATTTCATTGATGAATTTGGTGGTTGTGGGCACACTAAGATCGAGTTCCTTGGCTAAATCGGTAATAGTGGAACTTCCATTATATATATAATGTGTGATAATCCTTTTTTTCAAGAGTGCATTCTTGCTCCCGGCTTCCATTTCTTTTAATAAATTCTGTTTCATAGGTATATGTTTTTATATTATTTGCTCTATTTGATTTAATATATTGATATATTTGAATTAATTAGTTTGAAATATTGCGTATTTAATTCGCTATTATGTAAATTATTTAGTATATATGTATTAATATATGTTAAGTATTGGCTATATATTAATCAAATACTTTATTAATTATTGCAAAGATAATAAATATATATATATTTGCAGCATGATAATTGAATAATAACAATTAATATCTAAAACAATGGAAAGCATAATTGATTTTTATCTTAAAAAAGCGTATTCAATAGGTTTTATATATAATAGTTTATCTTAATTTTATTAATAATGAAAACACGCAGGGATTTTTTAAAGAGGACCGCTTTGTTGGGTGCGTCTGCATTCATGGCCCCTTCATTGTTAGGGCGAGAGAGTGATGGAGATTGTTTCTTTTCTCAAGAGTCTACCTCTTCCATGCTGGTCCCCATGGGCGATGCACTTAAAATTACCGGCACGTTCTTGGATGAGATATCCCATGATATTCCCCATCAGAATTGGGGGGAAAGGGAATGGGATCAGGATTTTCGGTATATGCGGAGTATTGGAATTGACACGGTCATAATGATCCGGTCGGGCTATCGCAAATTCATCACTTATCCTTCAGCGCATTTATTGGGCAAAGGGTGTTATATGCCTTCTGTCGATTTGCTGGATATGTTCCTTCGCCTAGCGGATAAGTACAGCATGAAGTTTTACTTTGGTCTCTATGATTCAGGATGTTACTGGGATACGGGCGACCTTTCTTGGGAGATAGAGGATAACAAATACGTGATAGACGAGGTTTGGCAGAACTATGGCAGCAAATACAAGAGTTTTGGAGGTTGGTATATTAGCGGTGAGATAAGCCGTGCTACCAAGGGAGCTATCGATGCTTTCCATGCTATGGGCAAGCAGTGCAAGGACGTTTCCGGAGGTCTGCCCACTTTCATCTCGCCGTGGATTGACGGGAAAAAGGCTGTGATGGCTAACGGCAGTTCACTGACGAAAGCCGATGCTGTGTCAGTGGATGAACACGAGCGCGAATGGAACGAGATATTCGACGGCATACACGACGTAGTGGATGCCTGCGCTTTTCAGGACGGACACATCGACTACGATGAACTGGATGCCTTCTTCACAGTGAACAAGAAACTGGCAGACAAGTATGGCATGCAATGCTGGACCAATGCCGAAAGTTTCGACCGAGATATGCCCATCAAATTTTTCCCTATTAAGTGGGACAAGCTACGAATGAAGCTGGAGGCTGCCAGACGTGCTGGCTACGACAAAGCCATCACTTTTGAATTCTCCCATTTTATGAGTCCGCAATCCGCCTACCTACAGGCAGGGCATCTGTACAACCGTTATAAGGAGTATTTTCACATCAAGTAAGCACGCTAAATGTACAATAACCATGAATTCTACAGTAAATCTCCATTATCTGATATTCCTTTCTGTGGTGGCTGCTTTGGGTGGTTTCCTTTTTGGTTACGATGCTGCAGTCATTTCAGGTACTATCTCGCAAGTGACATCACGCTTTTCACTTGATGAAATACAGGTAGGCTGGTTTGTCGGCTGTGCATTGATAGGTTCTATCATCGGCGTGTTGATGGCAGGCAAGTTGAGTGACCACTGGGGACGTAAGGTGACGATGCTCGTGGCCGCTATCTTTTTCTCCGTGTCCGGTATCGTTTGTGCATTTGTCAATTCGTTCGACCAGTTGGTGATGGCACGTATTCTAGGAGGTGTCGGTATCGGTGTCGTTTCCATTGTTTCACCGCTTTATATCTCCGAGGTTTCCATCGCAAAATATCGCGGCCGTTTGGTTTCCCTTTACCAACTTGCCGTTACTATCGGTTTTCTAGGAGCTTACCTCACTAATTTCCAGTTGCTTCATTTCTCACAGAGTGGTATCATGCTGGGTAACGAGTGGATGAATCGTATCTTTGTGTCCGAAGTGTGGCGGGGAATGTTGGGAGTCTCCGGAATCCCATCCGTGCTCTTTTTTTGCATTATCTTCTTTATTCCCGAGAGTCCCCGCTGGCTTATCCTGAAGGGACGTGATGCACGTGCTGTAAACATTTTCCGTAAAATATACCTCTCCGAGGCGGAGATGAATGCCCAGTTGCAAGACACCAAATCCGTTATCTGCTCCGAGGCTAAATCTGATTGGAAGTTCCTGCTTCAACCAGGCATCTTCAAGGCCGTACTGATAGGTGCCGCCATTGCCATTCTCGGTCAGTTTATGGGTGTGAATGCCGTACTCTATTACGGTCCCTCTATTTTCGAGAAGGCCGGTCTGTCGGGCGGTGACGCCTTGTTCAGCCAGGTGCTGGTGGGCATAGTCAATGTAATGACTACCATCATTGCCGTATTCATCATTGATAAGGTGGGGCGCAAGAAGCTGGTCTACTACGGTGTGTCCGGAATGGTGCTCTCGTTGCTGTTCATCAGTTTCTACTTTCACTTTAGCGAAAGCATGGGGTTACCCAACTCTTTTCTACTTTTCTTCTTTCTTTTCTACGTCTTCTGTTGTGCCATCTCCATTAGTGCGGTCATCTTCGTACTGCTGTCCGAAATGTATCCCACGCGCATCCGCGGCATGGCTATGTCCATCGCCGGGTTTGCCCTATGGATAGGTACTTATCTTGTGGGCCAGCTCACCCCCTGGATGCTCCAGAATCTTACTCCAACCGGAACATTCCTGCTGTTCGCCCTCATGTGCGTGCCCTACATGTTGATAATCTGGAAACTGATTCCAGAAACCACAGGCAAGTCGCTGGAGGAGATAGAATGCTACTGGATGAAGAAAGAATAAAATCGACCTTATTTATAATAATCAGGTTTCGGACTTTCGAAGCCTGAATCACAAATAATAACCTTCAAACATACCATTATGGATTTTAAAAAATTAGCAGAACAGTACAAAAACGAGTTGCTTGACAATGTACTTCCTTTCTGGTTGCGACATTCGCAGGACTTTGAATGCGGAGGTTACTACACATGTCTGGACCGTGACGGTCGGGTGTTCGACACGGACAAGTTTATCTGGCTGCAGGGGCGCGAAATATGGCTGTTCTCCATGCTCTACAACAAGGTGGAAAAACGTAAGGAGTGGCTCGACTGCGCCATTCAAGGCGGCGAGTTCCTAAAAAAGTACGGCCACGACGGCCACTATAACTGGTACTTCTCTCTCGATCGCCAAGGTAATCCGCTGGTGGAACCCTATAACATCTTCTCCTATACCTTCGCAACAATGGCGTTCGGGCAGCTCAATCTCGCTACCGGCAACCGGGAATACGCGGAGATAGCTAAGAAAACGTTCGATATCATTCTCTCTAAGGTAGACAATCCCAAGGGGCGATGGAACAAGCAGCATCCCGGTACACGTAACTTAAAAGGATTTGCTCTTCCAATGATACTTTGCAATTTGGCGTTGGAAATAGAACATTTATTGGCTGAAGACTATTTGTTAAAGACGATGGATACTTGTATCCATGAAGTGATGGAAGTATTTCTGCGTCCGGAACTAGGAGGAATTATTGTGGAAAATCTGAACGAAGATAATAGCTTGGTGGATTGCTTTGAAGGTCGTCAGGTAACCCCCGGCCATGCTATTGAAGCTATGTGGTTTATTATGGATTTGGGCAAACGCTTGAATCATCCGGAATTGATAAATAAGGCTAAAGATACTGCATTGAAAATGTTGGAATACGGTTGGGATGAAGAATTTGGCGGTATATACTATTTTATGGACCGTAACGGATTCCCCCCGCAACAATTGGAATGGGATCAGAAGCTTTGGTGGGTACATATTGAAACTTTGATTTCTATGATTAAAGGGTATCAATTGACTGGTGACTCCAAATGCTTGGAATGGTTTGAAAAGATGCATAATTACACTTGGAGTCATTTTAAGGATAAAGAACATCCGGAATGGTTTGGTTATCTAAGTCGTAGAGGCGAAGTGCTTCTTCCTTTGAAGGGTGGAAAGTGGAAAGGATGTTTCCATGTGCCCAGAGGTTTGTTCCAATGTTGGCAGGCTTTGGAAGAACTTGCCAATAAGTGATGTTGTGGTGATACGTTTTTAGAGTTAATTAGATATTTATATTATGAAAAGAAGTTTACTTATAACAATGCTGCTGTCTTTTCTCTTGGGAAGTTCATGTGTGAATAAGAATGAAGAGGGAATAGATGTGTTGATTATTGGAGGAGGTGCCAGTGGAGTGTCGGCAGGTATTCAGGCTTCTCGTTTGGGGGCAAAGACTCTGATTGTTGAAGAAACAGATTGGCTGGGTGGTATGCTTACTGCTGCTGGGGTAAGTGCGATAGATGGTAATTATAATCTTCCTGCAGGGATATGGGGCGAATTCAAAAATCGTCTGGCTGTACATTATGGAGATTTGGATTCTTTAAAAACTGGATGGGTAAGCAATGTGCTTTTTGAACCTTCTGTAGGAAATGAAATTTTCAATGAAATGGTTGCGGCCGAGAATAATTTGCAAGTTTTGAAAAAAACTTCGTTGAAGACGTTGAAACGAAAAGGTCAAAAATGGTCTGTTCAGGTTAACTTGCCTAATGGTAAAGTGAAGGATATAGAGGCCAAGATTGTGATAGATGCAACAGAATTGGGTGATGTGGCAAAGCTTTGCGGAGTCCGTTATGATATCGGTATGGAGAATAGGCATGAAACAGGTGAGGATATTGCACCGGAAGCAGCCAATAGCATTGTGCAGGATTTGACGTATGTGGCTATATTGAAAGATTATGGTAAGGATGTGACCATCCAGCGTCCAGAAGGATATAACCCCAATGAGTTTGCATGTGCTTGTACGAACGATCTTTGCGTTTCTCCTAAAGAATCGAATCGCGTCTGGTCGAAAGATATGATGATAACTTATGGTAAATTACCCAATAACAAGTATATGATTAATTGGCCGATTGAAGGCAACGATTATTATATCAATCTGGTGGAGATGTCAGCAAAGGAACGTGAGGAGGCTTTGAAAGCGGCCAAACATTATACAATGTGCTTTGTCTATTTCTTGCAGCATGAGTTGGGGTATAATACATTGGGATTGGCGGATGATGAGTATCCTACGGAAGATAAGTTGCCGTTTATTCCTTATCATAGGGAATCACGTCGCATCCATGGGCAAGTACGTTTCACGTTGAATCATATCACAAAACCATTTGATCAAAAAGAAAAATTATATAGGACATGTATCGCAGTAGGTGATTATCCGGTAGACCATCATCACACTCGTTATCAAGGTAAAGAGAAACTTCCTAATTTATATTTCTATCCGATACCATCCTACGGTTTGCCGTTAGGAACTTTGATACCTCAGGATGTGGAAGGTTTGATTGTTGCGGAAAAATCAATTTCTGTGTCGAACATAGTGAATGGAACTACTAGATTGCAGCCTGTGGTTATGCAGATAGGACAAGCAGCAGGAACTTTGGCAGCTTTGTCCATCGAACAGGACAAGAAGATAGCCGAGGTATCGGTACGTGATGTGCAGAATAAGATTTTGGAGGCCGGAGGCTATTTGTTGCCCTATTTGGATGTGCCAGTTGATTCTCCTTTGTTCGCATCATTGCAACGGATTGGTTCTACAGGTATTATGAAAGGAGTAGGACGTAATGTAGAATGGTCTAATCAAACTTGGTTTAGAGCTGATGCATTGTTGGTAAAGAATGAACTACAGGGATTGTCTGATGTATATCCGAATGTGGGTGTTACAATCGAAGGTAATTTACCCGTATCATTGCGAGAGGCTGCTGATTTGATAAAGAAAATAGCTGTAAGCGAAGGTATCGATATGGATGTGGATAAAAAAATAGAGAAACTTTGGACTGAGTTCCAATGGGGAAATGTTGATTGGACGGAAAATGTCTCTCGTGCGAAAATGGCTTTATTGATTGATAAGATTTTGGATCCATTCAATAAAAAACAAGTTGATGTTTATGGTAATTATATTGGACAGAAAACTTGAAGAGATATCTGAATAAAGAATATGAAAGACATTAAAAGTATACTTCTTGTTCTTATGTTATTAGTGTGTGCTTGCGGGTGCAAACAGATTCAAGAAGAAGAGAATAAGCAAAGAGACTATGTGGCTTTGGTTGATCCGTTGATTGGTTCAGGAGGACATGGACACGTTTTTGTAGGAGCTTCTGTCCCCCATGGTATGGTACAATTGGGCCCCAATAACTTATCTAAGGGTTGGGATTGGTGTTCTGGTTATCATGATTCAGACTCTACTATTATTGGATTTGCTCATACGCACTTGAGCGGAACCGGAATTGCTGATTTAGGTGATATTATATTTATGCCTGTACATGGAGTAAATGGTAATGTGGATATGTTGTATCCTAAGGATTATGTCTCTTCTTTCTCCAAAAAAGCACAATATGTAACTCCTGGTTATTATTCCGTCTCTTTGGAAAAATATGGTATTTCAGCAAAGTTGACAGCAACGGAAAGAGTTGGTTATCATAGTTATGTTTATCCGGATTCAGTAGAGGCGCAGCTGGTTGTTGACTTGGATGAAAGTGTACAATCATTAATGATGCGTAAAGGAACCTTGAAAGCTGAATTAGTGCAATTGAATGATACGGCAATTTCGGGTTATCGCATTTCAGATGAATGGGCTATGGATCATCGGGTCTTTTTTAATACAGTATTTTCTGCTCCTATACGTGATTTTAAACTTTATCAGAAAGATAAAGCCGTTAGAGGACTTTTAAATTTTGGTTGTCTTGATGAGCCTTTGGTGGTGAAAACAGGTATTTCATACACATCGGAAGATGGAGCTGCGTTGAATTTGGCAAAAGAGTCAAACAATAAAGATTTTGATGCAGTGCAGGCCAAAGCTTATGCCAAGTGGAACCAATGTTTAGGGACAATTTATTTTCATGCGGAGGATGATGCAGAGAAGATATTCTATACAGCCTTGTATCATACGATGATTTCACCTTCAATATTTGCTGATGTTGATGGAAAATATCGAGGGGCAGATAGCAAGATACATAAGGCCGTTCCGGGCTTTACTCCGTATACTATATTCTCTTTATGGGATACTTATCGGGCTGTACAACCTTTGAATACATTGATAGATGGTAAGGTTGCTGATTATGTGAATTCTTTATTGGATATTTATGATTGTCAAGGTACATTGCCTGTGTGGCATTTGGCTGGTAATGAAACTAGTTGCATGGTGGGTGTTCATTCCATCCCTATCATTGTAGATGCTTGTTTGAAAAACATTCAAGGTATAGACAAGGAGCGTGCATTCAAGGCTGTTCGGAGTATAGAACAGATGAATGAAAATGGTTTGGACTATGTACGCAATCAAGGATTTATTCCAGCTGATAAAGTTTCTTGGTCTGTTGCTAGGGGGTTGGAGTATGCTGTTGATGATTATGCTGTTGCTATGTTGGCTAAGGATTTGAATAAGGAAGAAGATTACCGATTATTTTTAAAGCGTTCGAAGTACTATACACATTATTTTGATGCTTCATTGGGATTTATGCGTGGTAAATTATCAGATGGTAATTGGCGAATGAATTTCGATCCTTTTCATAGTGTGCACTTGGAAGATGATTATGTGGAAGGAAATGCGTGGCAGTATACTTGGCTTGTTCCTCACGACCCAGAAGGTTTGATTCAACTTTTTGGTGGGAAAGAACGCTTTGTTTCAAAATTGGATAGTTTGTTTACGGTAAGTTCAGAATTGAATGAAGGCGCCTCCATTGATATATCAGGTTTGATAGGGCAATATGCTCATGGAAATGAGCCTAGTCATCACATCCTATATTTGTATGCATATGTGGGAGAAAATGAGAAAATGGCTCGTTTGCTTCGTCAAGTGTATAACAATTTTTATTCAACTCAACCGGATGGGCTGATTGGAAATGAAGATTGTGGCCAAATGTCAGCTTGGTATATTTTCTCTGCATTAGGTTTTTATCCGGTTAATCCTGTTGATGGGACTTTTGTCTTTGGAACTCCATTATGTAATGAGGCAACGTTGAAGTTGGTGAATGGCAAGGAATTGAAAATTAAAGTAAAAAACAACTCCAATGAAAATATCTATATCCAATCTGTTAAATTGAATGGAGTAGAGGTTGACTCTTCTGCCATATCTTATCAAGAGATTATGAATGGAGGAGTCTTGGAATATGAGATGGGAAAAAACAATTAATCTATTACTAAATCAAAATTAATTAATCAATTATGAAAAAAATCCTGTTTTTACTATGTTTGTTGGGGGCTGTCTGTATGCAAGCACAGAATCTAACGGTAAAAGGAGTGGTTTCGGATGATATGGATGTATTACCCGGTGTTACAATTGTTATTGCTGGTACCGATAAAGGTACAGTGACGGACATTGATGGAAAATATTCTATTGATGTGCCTAAAGGAAGTAAACTTATATTCTCTTATGTTGGGTACCGTTCTCAAACGGTTACTGCTAATCAGAGTAGATTGGACATTAGATTGTCTGTAGATGCTATTCAACTGGAAGAAGCGGTGGTTGTAGGTTATGCTAAGCAGAAAAAAGCAACTTTGACGGGAGCAGTTTCTTCTGTAAGTTCTGAGACTTTGACTAAGAGAAATGTAGCTTCTTTGTCAACGGCTCTTCAAGGAGCGATGCCTGGTGTTACAATCCAACAGACTTCAGGACAGCCGGGAGCAGACGGATCTACAATTCGTGTTCGTGGTATAGGTTCTATTAATTCTAATCAGGATCCTTTGGTATTGGTGGACGGCATTGAAACGGATATAAATCAAGTAGATCCTAATACGGTTGAATCTATATCGGTATTGAAAGATGCGGCTTCTGCTTCTATTTACGGTTCGCGTGCATCGAATGGTGTTATCTTGATTACAACTAAAAGAGGAAAAGAAGGAAAGGTTACTACTACTTATAGTGGATATGTAACGATTCAACGTCCTACTAATATGCCCGAGCCTGTTGCAGCTTGGGAATATTTGCAGGCAGAATTGAATTCTTGGGATAATGCTGGTATGACGGTGACAGAGACTCAGAGAGCTCAACAATTAAAATTGATTGAGGAACAGCGTACTTTGCGTCCAGATAATTGGAACCGATATGATACAAATTGGAAGGAAGAAACCATTAGTGATTATTCATTGATGCATAATCATAATGTCACAGTAAGTGGTGGTAGTGAAAACTTGTCTTTCTTTGGTTCTGGTTCTTATATGTATCAAGATGGTTTGATCCCTAATGATAATTATGATAGAACCAATTTGAGATTGAATGCTGATGCTAAGATTTTACCTTGGGCTAAGTTGGGCTTGGAGACTAATTTGCGCCAATCTAATTTGTCGAACCCGGGAATGGGAAGTCCTAAATCAATTATCAATCAGGCTTTATATATGTTGCCGACTATTTCAGCAGCAAAAGAGTTGGATGGTAATTGGGGATATGGAAAAAATGGTCTGAATCCGACTGCTATGGCCAATGATAGTGGAGAAAAACGAACTACGTCAACTGAAGCGTTGGTTAATGGAACTTTGACATTGACTCCTATAAAAGGACTGGATATAATAGGTCAATATTCTCGTAGACAAGTGACGAATCGTGGTCGTAGTTTAATCACTCCTTATACAACGTCTTTGAAAGGACAAGTTTTGGGAAATTATCCGGCACAGGATGGACTTACAGAATCTTGGAATCAAACAATTCGGAATTATTATCGAGCTCAAGCTTCTTATGAGAGGACAATAAAAGAGCACTATGCTAAGTTATTAGTTGGTTTCCAAGCAGAAGATAGTGAATATACCTCATTCTCTGGAGGAAAGAAGGGTTTTGATTTAGGACAGAATTATCTGGATAATGGTGATGGATCTACAGCTACATCTAGTGGAGGAGCTAATTCGTGGGCTATGATGTCATGGTATGCTCGTTTAAATTATAATTATAAGCAGCGTTATTTATTGGAGATCAATGGGCGTTATGATGGTTCTTCTCGCTTTACGCCTGATAACCGTTGGGGCTTCTTCCCATCTGTATCGGCTGGTTGGGTTATCTCCCAAGAAAACTTTATGGAAAAAGCGAACGATATTGTTGATATTTTGAAATTAAGGGTTTCATACGGTCTATTAGGAAACCAAAATATTGGTAATTATCCTTATGCTTCTACAATAAATCCAGGTTATGGTTACTATTTGGGTGACAATAAAGAATTGACTCCGGGAGTAGCTCAGATTGCATTGTCTAATGCAGATATTACTTGGGAAAAATCAAAGCAATTTGATTTAGGTATGGATTTGAGCATGTGGAACGGTTTGTTGACAGTTACCGCAGATTATTATATTAAGAATGTATATGATATGCTAATGAAATTCCCTGTGCCGTATTATGCTGGTATGAAACCAGCATATTCAAATGCAGGTGATATGTCCAATAAAGGATGGGAAATTAGTATTGGACACAGAAATAAGATTAATGATTTTACTTATGGAGTTACATTTACACTTAATGATAATCGTAATAAAATTACGGATTTGAATGGCTTGAATTCGCAGGATAAAACATTGGTAGAAGGTTATCCTAATCAAGGTATATGGGGATATTTGACTGACGGATATTATAAAGATTGGGATGATGTTGCAAATTCGCCTAAATTGAGTAATGCTGCACGTCCAGGTTTTGTGAAATATAAAAAAGTATATAAGGGCGAGGATACTGATCCTATGTTGATAGATTCGCGTGATATGGTTTATTTAGGTGACCCATTTCCTCATTTTGAGTATGGATTGACATTAAATGCAGGTTGGAAGAATTTTGATTTAACAGTTTTCTTTCAAGGTGTTGGACAACGTTCTGCTTATATGAGTGGAATAGGTTTGAAGCCATTTGCCAATGGAGCAAATCTTTTTAGACATCAGTTGGATTCATGGACGCCGGAAAATCAGAATGCCGAGTATCCTATTCTTGTGCCAGAGGCAAATTCTTCAGATAATTACGTGAAATCAGACAAATGGGTACGTGATGCTTCTTATTGTCGTTTAAAAAACTTGGTTATAGGTTACACATTGCCTTCTGCTGTTGCTAGTAAATTGAAGATTGCTAGTTTAAGGCTATATGTTAGCGGACAGAATTTATTTACGATAAGTGATTTTTATAGTGGTTATGACCCTGAAGCCTCTTATAGTGGAACTCAGGGAGGTGAATTCTATCCTATTATGCAAACTTTTACATTTGGCTTAGATTTAAAATTTTAAAATAGAAAATAGTATATGCAAAATATATTGAATGTCAAAGCTTTTTTTGCTTTGTTTTTAGTGACTTTTTCTTTTACAAGTTGTAGCGATTATTTAGATCGTGAGCCTATGAGCGAATATTTGTCTTCAGATTTTTATAATAATGAAGGAGCTATAAAACAAGGTGCAACAGCTTGTTATGCTTTGTTAAAGATGGATCATACGAATGGGAGTAGCAGTAATATTCCTTTGTCTATATTATGGGATATGTATACTCCTTTTGGAATAGAACGTGCTGATAATAGTTCTATGGGAGTGGGAAATATAGATTCTCGTACAAATTTTACTCCAGAATTTATTTGGGCTACCCTTTACACTTCTGTAGCAAGATGTAATTCTGTACTTGATGGAGCGGCTCCTTTTTATAATACTTTGTCTGATAAGGCTAAAGTTTATTTGGCAGAAATTAAAGTTTTGAGAGCTCATTATAACATGCAGTTAGTTTCATTGTGGGGTGATATACCTTATTTTGAAACATCGGTTACTGCTGAACAACTCAAGAATATGACTCGTACTCCATGGAGAGAAGTTGTAGATAAGATTATGATTGATTTGGAGGAAGCAGCATCAATTTTGCCTTGGGAGGCGTCTGAGTGGGGACGTGTTGATAAGTCTGTTGCTTTGGGCTTGAAAGCCCGTATGGGACTTTATGCAGGTTCTTGGTGTAAATTTGGTTTTGGTCGTGATGCTGTGAAAGATGAAGCGCAAGCTGAAATCTATTTTAAAGAATCTGCTGCCGCAGCCAAAAGAGTGATAAATGAGAGTGGGCGTGATCTAGCTATAAATTATAAGGACTTATTTACTCGTACTGGACAGATGAAGTCTGATGTTAAGAAAGAGAGTATGTTGTTTATGATGTTCTCTGATTTCGGTGATAAAAGCTATCATTATATGTCATTGGGAGAGCAATGTCGTATGATTGGGCAGAGTGGCCGTTTTCCTACTCAGCAATTGGTAGATACTTATGAAATGAAGAATGGTAAACGTATTGATGAGGTCGGTTCGGGCTATGACCCTAAGAAACCTTTTATCAGTAGGGACCCTCGTTTGAAAGAGACTGTTTATACTCATCATGATACGATTATTGGTAATACAGGTTCGAATAAGATGAAATTCTTGATGGAGCTATTTAATCCTCAGACTAAATCGTGGGATGAAACCGGTGCAGAGAAAATGGTTGCTAATTTGGATTATGAGGGATCTGTTGCTCAATATGGTTATGTATTTAGCGGAGTAGGATTTGCATGGAAAAAATACAACCATTTTGATGACGAAGCTTCTGCGACTCCTACCTATAACATTCATCTGATGCGTTTTGCTGAAGTGCTGCTGACTTATGCAGAAGCTAAAATTGAATTGAATGAATTGGATGCTACAGTATTTAACGCAATTGATCGAGTTCGTGCTCGTGTAGGTATGCCTGGCATCCTGACAGTTGATCCTACTCGTGAAAACAGTCAGGCTAAGATGCGTCAAATTGTACGTCGTGAAAGAAAGGTAGAGTTGGCAAAAGAGGCTTTAATGCTGTTTGATATGCGTCGTTGGCGTACAGGTGCTTTGCAAAACGCAGAACCTACATATGGTTATCCTTTGCCGGTAGGTGTCGATGCTTCTAAGGGGATATATCCTGACGGATATGAGCAGGCAACTTCTGACATGGTGCCTTCTTATGGTGAACCTGGCTCAGAAAGAGATTTGAATGACATAGCCAGCTATGCTAAGTTTGCAGCTAAATTGCGTATGCGTGATAAAGACCGTACTTGGGAGGATAAATTCTATTTATGGGCTATTCCGCAAACGGAGCGTAACAAGTGCCCGTGGCTGACACAGAACTTAGGCTATGGCGAGTAATTCTTTGGAAAGAATTATAATATGATAGTTAGTATGAAAAAATTGATTTGTTACATAGCATTTATTGCATTTGCTTCTTTTGTGTGTGCGCAACAAAAAGTGACTATTGAAGCTCCAAGTCCCGACCCTACATTGGTAGTAAGAGGACCAGAAAAGGAAATACGCTTTGTAGACCAGCCATTTTGGGAGAAGGTAAGTAACTGTCTTTATTTGTTCTCGGATGCATTCAACTCGAAAATTCAGTCTGATCGTACGGTGTATACGGCTTTGCAGATTGATAAGAATATGCGTGTAACAGCTATTGTAAATGGAGGGGTGGATAAAAACATTCGCCCTTCCTATACTCAAAAGCTGGAGATAGCTGTGCCTGCGGGAGGATTTGTCTTGTTGGCATCAGACGACGACTACACTTTTGCCGGGTGGAAAAAATTTGTTGCTGAAAATTTCAGGATTGGAGACCTTGTAAAATTGCGTATTGACGGTGAGATAGTCTCTTTGAAGCAGGTTATTGCAGCAAAAGAAGGAAAGACACTGCCTACGATTGAACTGAAGGATGACTATATGCAAACTGTAACAGGAAAATCGGTAGAGGTCAAGGGTATTGTGACTTCTTACAATAAGAAAGAGGGGCATCGGTTGTTCTTGAAGCAAGGTGATTCTTCGATTGTATTACCCGTCAGTAGAAATGGAGAGTTTAAGGCTAATTTGGACTTGAAGCAAGGTACCAATTATTTTGATTTGCTCTTGATGCAGGATGGGGTTGAGGTAGGTAAACAGTCTTTGACCTTTTATGTGAAAAGTCAGCAGGATGACCAAAAAGAGCGTGTGATGTGGGTAGAACAATTTCCAAATGCTAAGGTACTTGTGAACAGGGAAGCTGTTTCTGCCATGATAAAAAACGTAAAGTCAGCCGATTTTACAGCCATTGGTCTGGATGTTAAGGGGCCGGAAGGTTATGTCTCTTATCGGAAAAATGATCTTTCCCATTGTCCTTATTATACGGCAACTTCCAATCCGAAGAAGAAAGTGGAAGATACCGGATTTGATTTGCTTCAAACTGTTTTGGAAGAAGCCCATGCAGCAGGCATTAAAGTGTATGTTAGTTTCAATTTCTTTACGGAAGGTAATATAACAACTCATGACTCTGCAATATTAGGACAGCATAAAGATTGGGAAGAAATTGTACAACGTCCTGAAGATAAAGGAAAATTGCTGAAAATAACAGAGAGTACGCGTGGTAAAGAGGCTGCAGAAGGTAAACTTGTTGCTTTGGCTTTTGTGAATCCTTCTAATAAGGAGGTACAGGACTATCAGTTGCTTCGCGTGGAAGAGGTTCTTAAAAATTACAATGTGGATGGCATTGTATTAGACCGTTGCCGTTATGATAATTTATATGCTGATTTTAGTTATGCATCTCGCAATGCTTTTGAAGATTATCTCGCAGCGCAGGGCAAACGATTGGATAATTTTCCTGCTGATGCTTTTCGTATCGATTCGTTGGGGACAATGGTGAAGGGAAAGTATTTTAAAGAATGGATAACTTTTCGTTCTCAGATAATCTCTGATTTTACTGGGCGTGTTAGAAATTTGGTGGATTTGTATAAAAACAAAAAGAATCCGAATTTGAAGATGGCTGCTTATGTGGGATCATGGTATGAGGTTTATTATCAGAATGGAGTGAATTGGGCCAGTCGTTCTTTCTCGTATAATTCACGTTTGGGATTTCCAGAGAGTGTGATTTATGGCGAGGAATATAACAAGACCAGTTATTTGAAATATTTGGATTTTCTGATGATAGGTACTTATTATAAAACGGCTAAAGAGGTGAATCGTTATATCACTTTAGGCAATATATTGACATGTGGTGAATGTCCTATATTAGGATCTATTAGTCTACCGGATTTGAAAGTTCCTAATCAGGGAAGAGTGTTGGGGGCTTCGCTTAAGAATTCTGCTGGATTGATGATTTTTGATTATTGCTATGTGGATTGGGCTAATTTTTTCGAACAGATGAGAATCGCTTATTCCATTATGAATAAATAATGTATAAAACGAAGAATTATAATGAAAAATACTTTGATTAAATTGAATGGGGCATTGCTCTTTATAGCATTGTTCTTTACAACAATGTTTGTGTCATGTTCTGACGATGATGATAATCGTTCTTTTGAAACAGCACGTATTGTGGGAGTTAAGATTGATAGTAAGTTGTTTACTCCTTCTGTTATAACAGAAACGGAAACTGTGGTTGAGGTACCTGCCGGTAAGGATTTGTCAAACTCTAAGTTACAGGTATTGGTGGCTAATGGTGAACTTCAGAATTTTGTGAATGAAGTGGAATATGATTGTAGGAAGCCTCTCCCGATTAAAATCAAGGGTTATGATGGTACGGTTGTTCAAACAGATTTATGTATTAAGTCAGCTCCGAAGTTGCTGTCGTTGGTGGTGAAAGGATTGACTATTGCAGCAGAAGATATTCATGAAAGTGCATCTCGAATAATTGTTCAGGTTCCTGAGGGTACAGATTTGATGGCTTTAGAGGTTACACTTGAATTTGCAAACGGTACATTGCAGGATTTTCAAAATGGAGTTGCTAAGGATTATACCAATCCATGTAATTTTTCTTTGTTGGGAGTTGATGAGAAAACTGTGTATCCGTATGAGTTGATACTTACTACTGGACCGGTTGGCCCAGCGTCTATTGATGCTATTATTGTAAATGGAGTAGAATCTGATTCTCTTGTGGTAGAAAATAATGTGTTGACTCCTTATATTCCGGCATTAATGAACTTTTCTTCTGTAGATGTAGAATTGAAAGTTGGATTTGGTAACATAGTTGAAGAGGGCTTTACCGGCAAAGGTTTGAATTTGATGACTGGTGCTAATGTTGTTACAGTGACTGGAACAAACGGAATTGCAACGGAATTTGTGATAGGTGTACCACAGCTTTCTTTTGAGCCTCTTTGGACAAAATCTTATTCGGAATTAGGCTTTGGAGCCAATGACTTGTGTGCTGTTGGTTTTAGCGATCAATATTTATTGGCTGGCAATTACACTTCAGTTACCAAAACTCCTGTATACTATACTTTCAATGGTGAACAAGCCGGGCAGCTGTCTGCAGAAGGTGTGAATCCTACAGGTTATGGATTCCGTAAATTTGCAACAGATGAGCAAGGGAAGGTTTTGGCTTTGTCTCTTGGTATGAGCGGTGGAGAACAATGGATTTATAAATGGGATAACGTTGCAGGTAAGGGAAGTGAGTATATTTCATTCTCTAAGGCAAGTTTGGGGGTTGATTATAATCCTCGTGCTGCCGGTATTAATGTTACAGGTTCGTTGGATGGTGATGCCACAATCGTATTGACTATTGCCCAAAAGACAGATGTTTTTGTATGGACAGTTTCAGGCGGTGTATTGAACTCTACTCCAAAAAAATATTCTTTCCCGATTTCAGGAACAAGTTATTATTGGAGTATATGCGCTATGCCTATGGGTAAGAAGGGATATCTTGGTTTTGCAGCAACAGCAAAAATGGACAATTCGGGTGTAATATGTTTGAGTGACATGATGAGCGAAACTCAACGCTTCTCAGGAATGTCAACCACGGATGGAAAGACTATATCTTACAACGGACGTGATTATTTGGCATTTGTTTCCCATAATAATAACAAAGGTACGATGTGGATTTGTGATATAACAGATGGTCAGCTGGATTCTTATAAGCATCCTATTTTCAAGCGTACAATGAAGGTAGAAGGTGGAAATGATAATGCCACGATGGATGCTGATATGGTAGTTATTGATGGTAAGTTGTATGTGGCTTTTGCTTGTACGAACTTAGGATTGTATCTTTATGAATTTGAATAAAACTGTTTTTTAGCGAATGAATAATGAGGGTGTGTCAGGCGAAAAAAGCATCGTGATGCACCCTTATTTTTAATAAATCAGACTGATTATGAATATGGCATTGAAAATGACATCTTGCTTAGCCTTTTTTTGTTTCTGCTCTTGTGGAAATGGAAAAGTTACGGAAGATATCGTAGAAGAGGATCCGATAAATACGTTCTTTAAAGATGAAACGCGTCCTTTCGCTCAGAAGTGTTTTGATGGCGCATATTACCGGAAAGCTGTTTCTGGTAAGGATAAATGGTTAGGTATTGGTGGAACCGTTGTACTTCCTCAAATTGAGTTTGATGAAAATAGAAAGAATCCCAATAAGCCAGGACAATACTTGGACAATCCTTCCGTTTATTTGGGAGGTAATATGGGCGGTCAAGAAACGGACATAGGGTTGACTTGGGAGGTGGTGAAAGAAAGTGGAGTTGTTAGTCAGGAGCGAAAGGCATTTCGACCTTTTATGCGCAGAACCGCCCATATCAGTGGTCAAGAGGAAAATTATGCCAATGCACCTGCCGAAGAAAGATATTATTGGTATCCTGGCGAAGAGGTTACTATATCCATTCAGATTGTAGATGATTATAAATTGAAGTTCATTGTAGATGGTGCAGGCAAACGTTTTGAAACAGATTATGAATGTGCTGGATACAAGAAAGGAAATATTGGAGAATTCAAACGCGTAAATGCTATAGATCAAGTAGCTAATGAAGGAAAACCGGTACAGCCGACACAAACACTGGTCAAAAATAGTTGTTGGAAAGAGACTTATTTGTTCCGTTTCTATAAGGACGAAGTGGTGAAGGCGCCTATGCATAAGGGACGATTTACGGATATGCGCTGTCCGGATTCTATATATTTTGATATAGATGCTTCGGAAGAAGAAAGTAGTAAAGGTAGCGAATGTATAACGATTAATGGTGGAGGAATTTAAGATGAAGAAGGCTTTGATGCAGGTTTTGATGTATGTATGTTTGATGTTGCCTTTGGGGGCTTGTAGTAGCGATACTCCTCAAGAGCCCGAGGGAGGAACTACTGTCCCTGAATATTTTTCGGGTGTTTGGGTAACAAGTTCGGCAAGTCAGGTATTGGATTCGAAAGAAAATATAAAGAAGGCTGTAGACGTATGTGAAGAATATGGTATTAATCATATTTTTGTGGTAGTATGGAATAACGGGAGGACTCTATATCCCAGTCGAATAATGAAAGACTTGATTGGTGTAGAGATGATGGAAAAATATCAGGGACGTGACCCGTTGCGTGAAATAATAGACGAGGCACACGCTCATAATATTAAGGTACATGCATGGTTTGAGTATGGATTTGCAGCATCGTATGGACAGAATGGAGGGATGATTCTGCAGGCTAAGCCTGATTGGGCTGCCCGTGATAAGACAGGCGCTCTGTTGATGAAGAATGGCTTTGTGTGGATGAATAGCTTGCATCCTGAAGTGCAGGGATTCCTACTCTCTTTGGTGAAAGAGGTTGTCCAAAGTTATGATGTGGATGGCATACAAGGAGATGACCGTTTGCCGGCGATGCCGTCTGAAGGCGGATATGACGACTATACGCGTAATTTGTATAAGAGTGAACATCACGAAGCCGAACCTCCTATGGATGAAAAGAATGGGGAGTGGGTAAATTGGAGATGTGAAAAATTGACAACTTTTATGGCAAAACTCTATCAAGAAGTGAAACTGCAGAAGTCTTCTTTGATTGTTTCAAGTGCTCCGAGTGTTTTCCCTTGGTGTAAAAACGAATATTTGCAAGATTGGCCTTCTTGGTTGGATAAAGGATATGTGGATTTGGTGATTCCTCAACATTATCGTTATGACATAGACTCTTATCAGTCTACTTTGGTGCAGCAGTTATCTTACGTTGAGGCAAAGGATAGAAAAAAGTTTATGCCGGGTGTTTTGATACAGAATGGCGACTATAATCCGACGGAAGATTATTTGAGGAAGATGGTAGAGTGTAACCGACGCAATCAAGTTTCTAATGAGTGCTTTTGGTTTTATGAAGGTTTGGGAAAGCTATCTTCATTCTTCGTAAATTATAGAAACAAGTAACAAATTAATGGGTGTAAAATGAAACGTGCTATATCTTTAGATGTTTTTCGTGGCTATGCTATTGTTACAATGATTTTGTCAGGCACCATTGCTTCTGGAGTATTGCCTGGTTGGATGTATCATGCACAGGTAGGGCCGCGTTCGAATCATACTTTTGATCCTACAATTTTGGGAATTACATGGGTCGATTTGGTATTTCCGTTTTTTCTGTTTGCCATGGGAGCAGCATTCCCGTTTTCGATAGGTGGGAAGATAGAGAAGGGAGAATCGACTTGGCGGATTATGTGGGAATGTTTGTTACGTGGTATGAGGCTGACTTTCTTTGCAATATTTATTCAGCATATGTATCCTTGGGTGACATCTTCTCCTCAAGATGCTACGGCTTGGTTATTATCCATAGGAGTTTTTTTATTAATGTTTCCTATGTTTATGAAGATTCCTTTGAAGATACCGTCTTGGATGCGGGTACTGATAGAGCTTTTGTCGTATGGAGTAGCAATTTATCTTTTGCTGTCTGTCTCTTATGCGGGTGATCGCAAGTTTAGCCTCTCATTTAGTAATATTATTATATTGGTATTGGCTAATATGGCATTGTTTGGCTCTTTTTCCTATTTGTTCACACAGCATAATAAGTGGTGGCGGATAGGTATACTGCCTTTTGTTATGGCTATTTTTTTAGGTAGTTCTACAGACGGCTCTTGGCAGAAAGAATTTATGGATTTTTCTCCTCTTCCGTGGATGTATCGGTTCTATTATTTAAAATACCTGTTTATAGTTATTCCGGGAACAATAGCAGGGGAATATTTGAAGGAGTGGATGTCTGTTAGGACGGAGCAAGATCGAATGCAGTCGTTAGAAAATCGTCGGACATTATGGGTGTTGCTGATTTCTGTATTGATTGTTGTTGTAAATTTGTATGGCCTTTATACGCGCAGTCTTGTACTTAATCTTTTTTTGACCATAGGTTTATTGGTCTTGTTGGAGCGTTTGCTTAGAATGCCGGGAAATGATGCGTCTTGTTGGCATAAATTATTTATGGCCGGAGCTTATTTGTTGATGTTAGGCTTATTCTTTGAGGCTTATGAAGGTGGAATTCGTAAGGATCACTCAACCTATAGCTATTATTTTGTAACATCAGGATTGGCTTTTATGGCCTTGTTGGCATTCATTGTAATTTGTGATGTTTATCGTTGTGAAAAGTTGATGAAACCATTGGAGATGGCTGGAAAAAATCCTATGATAGCTTATGTAACTCCGAATTTGGTGGTGATGCCTTTGATTAATCTTTTAGGACTAAGTGGATATTTGGGTATGCTGAATGGAAATGCTTGGTTAGGATTGTTAAGAGGTGTTGTTGTGACAGGCTTGTCTGTTATGATAGCAATGTTTTTCACTAAGTTAAAGTGGTTCTGGAGAACTTGAGTTTATGCATATAGAAAGGAGTATATAATTATGATTAGAAAAATGGAAATGAATAAACGTTTGTTTTTGTTCTTGTTTTACTTATGTATAAGTGTCTATGGCTTTTCGGCAGATAGAGTGGAAGGCATTCGGGGGGTGTGGGTGCCTGCACCTCGGTTTACGTCCGTTCTTCATAGCCACGAAAATGTAAAGCAATTTGTTCAGCTGTTGGATCAATTGAATTTGAATTCTGTTTTCTTAGTGGCTTATGCTGAAACGAAGACCATTTATCGCAGCGAAGTTTTGTTGCGGTATTCAAATTATCAACATTTGGAAGATGGTTATTTGTTGTCTGAATATGATTATAAAAGTGCTACTAATGACCCCGTACGTGATTTAATAGATGAGGCGCATAAGGTGGGAATTAAAGTATTCTTTTGGTTTGAATATGGATTTATGGGTGAAGGTACTCCTATTGCTTCTACCAATCCGTTGTTGGCAAAAAATCCTCATTGGTTAGGAATCAATAATGAACAGCAGCCTGCTAATTATAATAAGCATGATTATTATTTTAATTCCTATAATCCGTCTGTTCAGAATTTCTTGATAGATTTGATTGAAGAAGCTTTAAACTTGTATCCTGATTTGGATGGAGTGCAAGGTGATGATCGTCTTCCTGCGATGCCGCGTAATTCGGGATATGATACATATACTGTTTCATTATATCAGGCGCAGCATAACGGTAAATTGCCACCGATGGATTATAATGATAAGGAATGGGTCGGTTGGCGTTTAGATATTTTGAATGATTTTGCTCGCCGTTTATATCGATCGGTTAAGCGTATAAGTCCTGATGCTATGGTAAGTTTTGCACCTAATCCTTATCCGTGGTGCGAAGATAATTTAATGCAAGATTGGCCGCAATGGTGCAAGGATGGAGTTTGTGATTTACTGGCAGTTCAGTGCTATCGTTATTCAGAGGATGCTTATAGGAATACGGTATTAGAAGTGTTGAACCATATAAAGATGAGTAGGGCTAACTCTTTGTTTGCACCAGGTATGATTTTAATGGAAGGTAGTAATTCTAAAATGACTCCGGAATTGCTGCTAAAGCAAATCAAGATTAACCGAGATTTAGGATTGAATGGGGAAATCTATTTCTATAATAAAGCATTAAACAATTCTAAAGTTCAAGAAGTTTTAAAGAAGGTATATACAGAGAAAATTCTTTTTCCGACTTTAAAGGAATAGATTTTTTAGGGTATTGATTGGTACAGGATAAATATTGGGACTTTGTATTATAGCGAAACCTGTTGGCGGAATTAAGTTAATGCATACTTGATTCTACCAATAGGCTTGCTATTAATGTAATTTATGTGTTGTAAGGTGGTCAATACCTAATTTAGCCAATAATTCTAGCAAACAGGCTGCCAGATTTTCTGACACAGACAGGTTATAGTATACTTATTATCAGTCGCATATAACTAATTTGTTTTTATTGCTGTCCGATAAAAAATGTAAATGCATAAAAATAGAGCTGACTTCATTTGCAATGTCAGCCCATTTTTGTTAGATTTCTGTCGCCAAACTAAAAATTTAATTATATAAGCAGAAGTATATATCTTAGCGGACAACTGCTTTACTGTCAGGTCATAAAATTACTGAATAAGCCAAAAATCCTTCAGATAAGCCGTAAACATGGTGGAGAACACTATATAAAACGATTTGATGGCTGGACACATCTTGTCGTCATGCTTTATACTGTTATCATGCATTTTGATTCCTTGTGTGAGATAATGGTTTCTCTACAGGCAGAAGCCCGCAAACTTTGTCATCTTGGTATAACCACAATGCCATTACGTAGAACTCTTTCCGATGCTAACCAACGACGTCTGAAAGCTATATTTGAGTCCGTCTATCATGACTTATACGTCACATACAGGAATATACTTCTGGGGACAGCTGTAAAACAGGATGCAGTCTGGATGAAGTGTTTGCAGATTATCGATTCCACTACCATCACTTTGTTCTCCAATCTCTTGTTCAAGGGTGTGGGATGTAAAAAGGAAGAAGGTATAAAGGTACACACTGTCATACACGCTAACGGAGAATCCTTTCAGATCTAAAGTTCACTTCAGCAGCAACCAATGATTCTTTTATGCTAAGACCATCAGCACTGAACAAAGGAGAAATAGTTGTCATGAACCGTGCACATATTGACTATGAGAAATTGGAGGTGCTCACACAAAGAGAAATGCTGTATATGAAAAAAAATGAGGAAGAATCTGAAATACAGTATTATGGAGAATTGTATATACCAGACTAAAGAAGGCCTTATGGAAGTACAGATACAGCATGTTATATTCTGAAAAGTACTGAAGGGTGGCGAAATCTTGACTCATTATGCCCATATCATTATTTATATCTATGCTGATACAAGAAAACACAAACTAGTTTCATTGCTTACAAACAATTTGAAGTCAGATCCTGGTAAAATTATAGACATTTACCGAAACGTTAGGAGATTGAATTACTGTTCAAGCAGATAAAACAGAACTTCCTATTGAAATACTTCTATGGGGAAAGTGCAAATACCATCAAAATACAGATTTGGGTGATTCTTATGCTTAATTGATTTTATCGGACAGCAATGATAAAAAATACGTTTTTTCTGCTTTGTTTTTACAGAAGTAAAGCTAATTTTGCAAAGAAATATGAGAAAGAGAGACAAAACGTGTGCAAAAGCAACACTGGAAGAACCTAAACGCGAGCAGCGCATGGTATGCCTGATGAGCGAAGAAGAGCTGCGGATTGTGGATCGTTATCTGGAGAAGTATAAGATAACGAACAAATCGCGCTGGCTGAGGGAAACCATTCTCATGTTTATCCATAAGAATATGGAAGAAGATTATCCTACACTGTTCGGTGAGCATGACATGCGAAGATGAGAAGTGGTGGAATAGGATAGATGTGCGATGTGGAATGAGATAAACTGCAAGTAGTAAGAATTATGACAAATACGGATTATATGAAGCAGGCGCTTTTGGAAGCGCAAAAAGCAGGTGAGCGGGGTGAAGTGCCCGTTGGTGCCGTTGTTGTTTGCAAAGACCGTATCATTGCCCGTGCCCATAATCTGACTGAAACGCTGACGGATGTCACTGCACATGCCGAAATGCAGGCTATCACTGCCGCCGCTGCTACGCTTGGTGGCAAATATCTGAATGAATGTACTCTTTATGTGACCGTTGAACCGTGCGTGATGTGTGCCGGTGCCATAGCATGGGCACAAATGGGACGGTTGGTATTTGGTGCGGAAGATGAGAAACGGGGATACCAGCGTTATGCACCAAAGGCTTTGCATCCTAAAACTGCGGTAGTGAAAGGAGTATTGGCGGATGAATGCGCTGCATTGATGAAAGACTTTTTTGCTGCAAAACGCAGATAATACTTTTCTGAAAAATTTCGCTATAACAGGTTAACTTTGTAGTGCGGAATACAAATAAATTATCCTTACAGGATAATTATTGTGTAATGATATGGCTCTCTGCAATTGCTATTCTTCTTTGATTTCTTCGAAATCCACATATTCCCCCTCGTCCTGGGAAAACAGTTTCTTGTGCCTGCCATGTGCGGTTTCTTCTTTTATCCTTGTTTTAGGTTCTTCGTTGGAAGAAGAGCCGGACTGTTGTCTGCCATTGAAAGAATACCCTCTTCCGGATTGATAATTTCCATTGTCGTTCCGATAAGTGTTTGATGAGCGGCGGCTACCCAAGCCGAAAATACTCCGGATAACAGTGCCGATGATGCTAAGTCCGATAAGCAGGATGGCGATTATAATGATAAATAAAAATCCTAAAAAATGAAACATGGGCTAATGTCTTTTATGTGTTCGTTTTCAGCGAACGATAATACAACAACCGTGCCAAGAAAATGTTTACTTACGCTTTCCTGTGAGAAGTGACAGCAAGATGTACCATACAATTACCGCTGCGAAACCGCTGACTTTCAAAAAAACAAGAAGCGGAATACAGATAATCAGGAAACTGAAACTTACTTTGTTGTCTTTCCATGAGAGGCTCTTGAATTTCAATGAGAACATCGGTATTTCCGATACCAGCAACCACGAAAACAAGCAAACCAATGCTAAGAGATAAAGCGGATTAAAGCTCTCCGAGATAAGTATGGGATGTATTCCCGCCACTAACGACGCCCAAAAAAGGGCATTGGCAGGAACCGGTACGCCGATAAAGGAACTGGTCTGGCGGGTGTCGTTGTTGAACTTAGCCAGACGCAACGCCGAGAATACGGAAATAAGGAATGCTGTGTAAGGCATATAAGGAGCGATGAACTCCATGGATGCCGGATAATGCATTTCTTTAAATAAAGAGAACACTATTAGTGAGGGCGCTACGCCGAAACTTACATCATCCGCCAGCGAATCCAAGTCTTTGCCGATGGGAGAGTGTGCATTCAGCAGACGTGCCATCATGCCGTCGAAAAAATCGAATACGGCACTGAGGATAATGAATGCAAGCGCCAGGTTATAGTTGGCTTCAAAAGCCATGACACAGGCGATACACCCGGAGAACAGGTTCAGGCAGGTTAAGGTATTCGGTATGGAGCGGGTAATGCAGTTTGCCATTGTTACTTGAGTTTTGCTATTACGGTCTGGTTGCCGGTAGTCAGTTGTCCGAGTTTAACAAGAACTTCCGTACCCAGCGGAAGGAATACATCCACACGCGAACCGAACTTGATGAAGCCCATATGTTCGTCGATATAACACTCTTCGCCCGGTTCGGCATAAGTTACGATACGGCGTGCCATGGCGCCGGCAATCTGGCGTGCCATGATTTCCACACCTTCGGGGGTTTCGATTACTACAGTGGAACGTTCATTGTCGGTGCTTGCTTTGGGCAACCAGGCTTTCATGAACTTGCCGTTCTGGTGAGATACCGACTTCACGGTTCCGTCCACCGGATACCAGTTGGCATGTACGTTGACCAGACTCATAAATATGGAAACCATGATACGGCGGTCATGGAAATATTCGGTTTCTTCAACCTCTTCCACTACCACAATCTTTCCGTCAGCCGGGGCAACCACGATTTTTTCAGTATTTTCCTGGCCGAACAAACGTATAGGACAACGGAAGAAATTTACTAAAATGCCATAAACCACAAGGCTGATAACTGCCACTACGTAGAAAGGAATCTTACATTCCAAACCGAAGTAAAGCCCTGCGTTTACGGCGAGTATCAACAATAAACTGCCGGCCAATGTATGTGTTCCTTCACGGTGAATACGTATTTTCTTTAATTTTTTAAGTCGACCCATGTATCTTGTTTTATTCTTTCTAATGCAAATTATCTGCAAAAATAGGCTTATTTTGAAAATCTAACAAGAATTTAGTCATAGAATTACAGATGTTGATAACTTTTTGAGGAATATTTTTGTTAGATGTAGCATAGGTCGTACCTTTATGCTCACTTATAGAAAGGATAAATTTATGCAGGATTTTGTTCATTTGCACGTACACACCCAGTATTCACTTCTTGACGGTCAGGCCAGCGTAAGCCGGCTGGTAGACAAGGCGATGAAGGATGGTATGAAAGGTATAGCCGTTACCGATCATGGTAATATGTTCGGTATCAAGGAATTCACCAACTATGTCAATAAGAAGAACAGCGGTCCGAAAGGGGAGATAAAAGACCTGAAAAAACGGATTGCCGGCATAGAGAGCGGTGAGATAGAATGTGAGGATAAGGAAGCGGAGATAGCGGCTTGCAGAGCAAAAATAACGGAAGCCGAAAATAAACTGTTCAAGCCCGTTATCGGTTGTGAGATGTATGTGGCACGCCGCACAATGGACAAGAAAGAGGGTAAGCCCGACCAGAGCGGTTATCACCTGATTGTATTGGCGAAGAATGAAAAAGGTTATCACAATCTTATAAAGCTGGTGTCCCGTGCATGGACTATGGGATACTATATGCGTCCGCGTACCGACCGCAATGAATTGGAGAAGTATCATGAAGGATTGATAGTCTGTTCCGCCTGTATCGGTGGGGAGGTTCCTAAAAAGATTATCAACGACCAGTTGGAAGAGGCGGAAGAAGCCATCCGCTGGTATAAGAATCTTTTCGGGGATGATTATTATCTGGAATTGCAACGTCATAAGGCAACTGTTTCCCGTGCCAATCATGAGGCTTATCCTTTACAGCAAAAAGCCAATGCCAAACTGTTGGAATATGCCAGGAAGTACAATATAAAAGTAATCTGCTCCAATGACGTTCATTTTGTGGACGAGGAGAATGCCGAGGCGCACGACCGCCTTATCTGTTTGAGTACGGGCAAGGATCTGGACGACCCGAGCCGTATGCTTTACACCAAGCAGGAATGGATGAAGACCAAGGCGGAGATGAACGAGCTTTTTGCCGATGTTCCCGAAGCGCTTTCCAATACACTGGAGATTTTGGACAAGGTGGAATATTACTCTATAGACCATGCCCCTATCATGCCTACTTTTGCCATTCCCGAAGATTTCGGAACGGAAGAGGAATACAGGCGGAAATATACGGAAAAAGATTTGTTCGACGAGTTTACGCAGGACGAAAACGGAAATGTCGTCTTGGACGAGGAAGCCGCCAAAGCCAAAATCAAGCGTTTGGGCGGTTACGAAAAACTTTATCGTATTAAATTGGAAGCCGACTATCTTGCCAAACTGGCATTTGACGGTGCCAAACGGCTTTACGGTGACCCGTTGTCGGACGAAGTGAAAGAACGTTTGGTTTTTGAGTTGTACATTATGAAGACGATGGGTTTCCCCGGTTACTTCCTGATTGTACAGGACTTTATCAATGCCGCCCGTACGCAATTGGGCGTTTCGGTGGGACCGGGACGTGGTTCGGCTGCCGGTTCGGCCGTGGCGTACTGCTTGGGCATAACCAAGATAGACCCTATCCAGTACGACCTGCTGTTCGAGCGTTTCCTTAATCCCGACCGTATTTCCTTGCCTGATATTGATGTGGACTTCGATGATGACGGACGTGGTGAAGTATTGCGCTGGGTAACGGAAAAGTATGGTCAGGAGAAGGTGGCGCATATCATCACGTATGGTACTATGGCAACCAAACTGGCCATCAAGGATGTCGCCCGTGTACAAAAGCTGCCTTTGTCGGAATCCGACCGTCTGGCAAAATTAGTTCCCGATAAAATTCCCGATAAGAAACTGAATCTTCCCAATGCCATCGCCTATGTACCTGAGCTTCAGGCTGCGGAAGCATCGCCCGACCCGTTGGTGCGCGATACGTTGAAGTATGCCAAGATGCTGGAAGGTAACGTGCGCGGTACGGGTGTGCATGCTTGCGGTACAATTATCTGTCGTGACGACATCACCGACTGGGTTCCTGTGAGCACGGCAGATGATAAGGAAACGGGAGAGAAGATGCTCGTTACCCAGTACGAGGGTTCGGTCATTGAAGATACCGGATTGATTAAAATGGACTTCCTGGGACTGAAGACCCTTTCCATTATCAAGGAAGCCGTTGAAAATGTACGTTTACACCGGGGACTGTCGTTGGATATCGACAAGATTTCCATTAAAGACCCCGCTACCTATAAATTATACTGCGACGGACGGACTATCGGTACCTTCCAGTTCGAGTCCGCCGGCATGCAGAAATACCTGCGCGAGCTGCAGCCGGGTACTTTCGAGGATCTGATTGCCATGAATGCTCTTTATCGTCCGGGACCTATGGACTATATCCCTGACTTCATCGACCGTAAATGGGGACGCAAGCCTATCGAGTATGATATTCCCATCATGGAGAAATATCTGAAAGATACCTACGGCATTACCGTCTATCAGGAGCAGGTGATGCTTCTGTCCCGTTTGTTGGCAGACTTTACCCGTGGTGAGTCCGATGCCTTGCGTAAGGCAATGGGTAAGAAACTGCGCGACAAGCTGGATCATATGAAGCCGAAGTTCATTGCTGGCGGACAGAAGAACGGACACGATGCGAAGGTGCTCGAAAAGATTTGGGCGGACTGGGAGAAGTTTGCATCCTATGCTTTCAATAAGTCTCATGCCACCTGCTATTCATGGGTTGCCTATCAGACGGCGTTCCTGAAAGCCAATTATCCGGCAGAGTATATGGCCGCCGTAATGAGCCGAAGCTTGTCCGATATAACGACGATAACCAAACTCATGGACGAATGTAAGTCCATGGGCATCAAAGTGCTTGGCCCCGATGTGAACGAATCGAACCTGAAGTTTACCGTGAACCCCGAAGGTAATATCCGTTTCGGATTGGGTGCCGTGAAGGGAGTAGGTGAGGGTGCTGTGCAAAGTATCATGGAAGAGCGTGCGAAGAACGGGCCTTATACCGGTATTTTCGATTTTGTGCAGCGGGTCAATCTGAATGCCTGCAACAAGAAGAACCTGGAATGCCTTGCCCTTGCCGGTGGTTTTGACAGTTTCCCTGAGCTGAAGCGCGAACAGTATTTTGCCGTCAATACCAAGAATGAAGTTTTTATTGAGACATTGGTGCGCTATGGCAATCGTTATCAGGCAGATAAGGCGGCAGCGGTCAACTCCCTGTTCGGCGGAGAAAATGTAGTGGATATAGCCACTCCCGAAATTCCGCAGGCAGAACGTTGGAGTGATCTCGACCGGTTGAACAAGGAGCGGGACTTGGTAGGCATTTATCTCTCCGCTCATCCCTTGGATGAATATGCCGTGGTGCTGGAATATGTTTGTAACACACACATGGCGGAACTGGAGGACAAGACCGCTCTTGTGGGACGTGAAATAACTATGGGGGGCATCGTTACTTCCGTCCGCCGGGGCATCAGTAAAAACGGCAATCCTTATGGCATTGCCAAGATAGAGGACTATTCCGGGTCGGCAGAGTTGCCTTTCTTCGGAAACGACTGGGTGACTTACCAGGGATACCTGGGCGAGCGTACTTTCCTTTATATAAAGGCGCGCTGCCAGCCTAAACAGTGGCGGCAGGACGAACTGGAGCTGAAGATTACCTCAATGGAACTGCTTCCCGATGTAAAGGAAAAACTGATAGAGAAGATAACGATCCTTATCCCGCTCGGCGTGCTGAACAAGGCATTGGTGACGGAATTGGCGGAACTGACGAAGGAGCGTCCCGGTACAACGGAACTTTACTTTAAAGTGACCGACCCGGAGAGCAAGATGACCCTTGACCTGGTGTCCCGTCCGGTGAAGCTTTCCGTAGGCCGTGAGCTGATCTCTTATTTAAAAGAACGTCCGGAGCTTGATTTTCGGATAAATTAATTATCTTTGCTTCACTGATGGCAGTAGGCGGATAATGCTGATACTGTACTGTTGAATTGATATTTAACTTAATATTTAGAAGAAATGGCATTAGAAATTACAGACAACAACTTCAAGGAAATCCTGGCAGAGGGTAAACCTGTGGTAATTGATTTTTGGGCGCCGTGGTGCGGACCTTGCAAAATGGTGGGTCCTATCATTGAAGAACTGGCCGGCGAATATGAAGGCAAAGCGCTTATCGGTAAATGCGATGTAGACGAAAACGGAGATGTTGCCGCCGAATACGGTATTCGCAATATTCCTACCGTACTGTTCTTCAAGAATGGAGAACTGGTGGACAAGCAAGTGGGTTCTGCTCCTAAACCGACTTATGCAGCGAAAATTGAAGCACTGTTGTAAGGTGGTGGTACTATTAATCCTTTAAAGATATAAAGCTATGGGACTGGAAGACGATTTTTTGAAGAATGATCTCGATGATGAAAAGACCATTGAGTACATCAAAAACTATTTGCCGCAGGAGTTGAAAGAGAAGTTCTCTGACGATGAGTTTTATTATTTTCTCGATTTGATTGACGAGTATTATTCCGAGAGCGGCATCCTCGATGTGCAGCCCGACGGTGACGGATATATCGAAATCGATCTGGGAAAAATCGTAGATTACATCATCAAGGAAGCTCATAAAGACGAAATGGGCGATTATGATCCGGATGAAATCCTTTTCATCGTGCAGGGCGAAATGGAATACACGGAGTCATTGGAGGATGAGTAATTCACAGTTTGGATTATAATGAAAAAGGAAAGGCGCGGGATGAAAACCTGCGCCTTTCCTTTTTTCCTGTATGTTGTATATCAGTCTTTCCGTTTATGCTACCGGCGGAGTATTCAGAAAAAAGAATACCGCCGTGCCGATAAGTATCATTCCCAATACCCCGTAAAACCAGCGTGCTTGCCGGCGGCCTACATTCCGTACGACAAACTGCGTGTTCTGGGCGGTAAAGAACCAATCCCAATCTAAGATTGCAGCCAGCAGGGAGATAATTCCCGCAACGGCAAAGATACCCTGAACGATGTACTGGCTCATGTAGTGCGATTAGCGGTTGATGATTAACGGCCGGTACTAATCCAGCGGTTGCAGTGTAACTTCCCGTTCACCGTTTTCTATCTCTTCGATAGTGACTTTCACGGTATTTCCCGGCAGCAGCTCTTCAATCAGTTCCGGCCATTCGATGAAGCAGAGCGCACCGCTGTACAGATAATCTTCGTATCCCATATCGTACACCTCTTCCAGTTTCTTGATCCGGTAGAAATCGAAGTGGTAAATCAACTCTCCGGCAATTTCGGAACGGTATTCGTTTACGATGGCGAAAGTAGGGGAGGTAATGACATCGGATACGCCGAGCTCTTCGCAAACCGCCTTGATAAAGGTGGTCTTGCCGGCTCCCATTTTGCCGTAAAAAGCAAACACGGTATTGTCGCCCATTGCCTCGACGAACCGGCGGGCGGCTTCATGAATCTGGTCTAATGACTGAATCTTGATTTCCATTATTTTGTATTTTTCTGCAAAGATAATGGAAACCTCTGGAATAACCTCAAAAAAATGGGAGAAATGATGCTAAATGACTTAATATCAGTGTTGTTACGGTGTAAAATGATGACAAGCCGAAAAACAGAAAACGCAAGAAAAAGCGGATTTAAGAAGAACGGTTTGCAAATCATTACCCGTGAAAGAGTAAGATTTAACACATGAGAGATGCTATTGCACCGTTTGTCACCGATTTGCGTATCAAGGTCTAACTCGTTGATATTTAACTTTGCAAACAAAAAACGAGTATGGCAAGAAGTACATTCAAAGTGCTGTTCTACGTGGACGGCAGCAAGGAGAAAGACGGTATTGTCCCTATCATGGGACGAGTGACAATCAACGGTACTGTGGCATAGTTCAGTTGCAAGCAGACCATTCCGAAGCCCCTTTAGGATGCGAAAGGCAACCGGACGAAAGGCAAGAGTGCCGAAGCACGGAACATCAATTTGGCTTTGGATAAAATCAAGGTGCAAATCATCAAGCACTATCAGCGCATATCCCTCCGTGGAGCATACGTAACGGCTGAAATGGTGCGCAATGCCTACCAAGGGGTCGGAAGTGAGTATGAGACACTGCTAAAGGCTTTTAACAAGGATTGCGCCAATTTCCTGAAACGTGTCGGCAAAGACCGCAGCATCGGCACATTCGGAGCGGAACGGGTACGCAATGCCGTTCTTGAAAGACTATACCTAAGAAAAGAGAAAACAAGCATCTTCTTTTCGCTGAATGCTACCGACATCGCCAAATCCAAATACCTCTCGTAAAGTTGAGTGAGATACTGACGTAATGCAGTCAGTAAATCTGTAAGTCTGTACGACAGCCACTCTGATTTTTAGAAAAATGATTTCTTTATTATGCCAGTGTAAAAAACATACTTTTTATGTACTTTTGTTTATTCAAAGCAATATCAAAATAATCATGAAGAAAAAATTCCTAATATCATTCCTCATATTGATAGTTTGCCATACACTGTTAGCTCAAGATAAAAACGACAGTGGGAATTCCGCTTCTTGCGTTGAGTTCTCAAACATATTCAACAATATCAAGACTCTATGCGATAAAGATAATGGGAAACTATGGGGAGTCAATTTGTATACACCAATTTTATGTATAAACAAGAAACGTGATTTGTGGAGTAACCAAAAGGATTCACAAGGACAACTTCAAGCATGTGGGGAAGTGTTTATTGGAAAATTTCCAGTCAATAAGAACATCGCCAATTCCACAATAAATGTATTTGGGCAACAATGGGTGATGATAGCACTTCCAATACCTGTTGGTGTCATAAACCGTAATATATTGTTTTGCCATGAAATATTCCATTATTGGCAAGATTTTCTCGGTCATGTTCCAAGAGCCTATAATAATACTCACATGGATGCTAAAGATGCCAGAATTCTCCTTAAATTGGAATGGAATGCATTTTTATCTGCCTGTAAAACAACAGATTCTTCATTACGAAAAATTGCCATCTGTGATGCTCTTACATTCAGAAAGCAAAGACAACAAAAATTCAGCAAATACTATTCAGATGAAACGGCTTTTGAGATTCAGGAAGGTTTGGCACAATATACAGGAATAAAACTATCTGTTTCGTCGGATTCCATGTATCTTCATATACTTGATAAAGAAATGGAATCTTATGCAAAGAAAGAAAATTTAGTCAGAAGTTTTGCATACTTTTCAGGGGCGATAATGGGGTATCTTCTTGATCAAAGTACGAGTGAATGGCGTAAACAGATAGATGGAAATTCAGATTTGGGATACTTAATCCAAAAGGCTTATGGTGTTGTTATTCCTACAGACAAAGAAAAGCATATACAACAAAGAAAGGCATTATATGATTATAACAATATTGTAAGATTTGAAAATCAACGTGATTCAATACAGACAATAAAGAAAAAGCAGTTAACTAAATTATTTACCCAAGATATAAAGAAGTTACCACTGAAAAATATGCAGATAAGTTTTGACCCCAATTCTATCATTCCTCTCGAAAACATCGGAAATATCTACAAAAGTGTTCGAATTGTTGATGATTGGGGCATACTAGAATCAAAGAGTAATGGTTCTATCCTTATTACAGAAGACTGGAAATATGTTATATTACCATTTGCAAACAGCATTAAAACCAATAACAACGTAGAAGAAACAGAATCTTGGAAACTACAGTTAAAGGCCAGTAACAAATAGTCGGTGGGCTATTGGAGTGACACCGAAATGTTCAGCCAGCTAAAAAGTGGTTCATTTCCTTAAAATTGGGTAATTCTCACAAAGTCTTTTGTATAAGGCACTAATAGAAGTTTTTCAGAATTAACCAAAAACTTTTTCCCCCTTTACAGATTGCATAAATAATAATGGAGAAGAAGATGATGGCTGCTCCCGAAGGAACATTGAGATAGTATGAAATGAGCAGCCCGCCCAGGCAACTGAGGTAACCGATGCCCACAGACAGCCAGATGATGCGGTGAAACCTATGCGAAAAGAGATTGGCAGTCATCTGCGGGATTGTCAGCAATGAGATGACCAGCACGATGCCTACCATACGCAGGCAGGCTACGATAGTCAGTGCAATGAACATCATCAGTACATATTCAAAGGTCTGTACGGGTATTCCTTGCGAGCGGGCGAATTCGCGGTCGAATGCCACATAGATTATCGGATGCAGGAAAAACGAGAAGAACAGGATGAGCAGTGCTGCCAGTCCGCCCAGCAGGGCGATGTCGCCAAACGTAATAGTCAGGATATTCCCGAACAGGTAGGCGGAGAGGTCGGGTGCAAATCCGGGAGACAGGAATGTGAATATGATGCCCAATGCCATTCCCAGTGTCCAGAATACCGCAATGGCAGAGTCCTCGCGCATGTCTTTCCGTTTGCTGAGCCATTCCACGCCGAATGCCGACAGTACGGAAAAGACCGCTGCCGACAGAATCGGTGAAATCCCCGCATACAGTCCCAGGCCTATACCGCCGAAAGAGGCATGCGTCAGTCCGCCGCTGATAAAAACCAGCCTCCGGGTGACGATGTACGTACCGATAATTCCGCAGACAATGCTTGCCAGCAGACTGCCGATAAGGGCATGTTGAAAGAATGTATATTGTAAAAGTTCCATGCGGCGGGGGTTAGTGATTATTTCTTCTTTCTCCTACAATCAGGAATACTTCGTCTTTTATATTGTCGGGCAGTGCAATGCCGCGCAGTTGCAGGCTGCGCACCCACCCTGCCACGTCTTCCGACTGCATGGTGTAGAACACGTCACGGAACTCATCTTCCTGTTCGGGCGTATACTCGTCGGGAGCGGTTCCGATGTATTTGTCCAGCTCCTCGTCGTCATAGTATTCTATCTTCTTGCTGACGGCGGCGAGCAGGCTCTCTTTTTCGCATACCTCGTGCTGTCCGCAACATTCCGCATCCACTTCCTGCACTTCGGGCATAGCGTCCAGTTCGCCATTGTCAATTTTCTTCTGGAGTCTGCGGTTGCGTACGGTTCCGGCTATGGCAGCTACGACGGCAAGGGCAATCAGGCTAATAATCAGTATCCACATACGTTCTCTTTCCTTGAAAAAAAAGTGTCCTTATACAATAGAACGGACAAAGATACACATTGTTTTCGTATCTGCCCGCTTTTGAACAGGCAAAAAGAAAGTGTGCCGGAATGCTTTTCGGCCGTCATGCAATCAGGCTGTCCGCAGCGGAGCGTCGGGCGATGTTAATGACAGATGGTAAAGCCTGCTTGCTTCAAATCTTCCCAATAGCCCGGATAGGATTTGGATACTACCTGGGGTTCGTCAATCCTTATCTGCGGCAGTGCGATGCAGGCGGGGGCAAATGCCATTGCCATACGGTGATCTTCGTAGGTGGCGATAACGGGAGCGCTTTCGGCAGGGCAGCGTTCACCCTCCCACAGCAGGATGCTGTCCTGCTCGGAACGTACCGCATAGCCTAATTTACGCAGTTCGGCGATAAGGGCGGTGATGCGGTCGGTCTCTTTGATTTTGAGGCTTTGCAGACCGGTGAAGCGGAAAGGGATATTCATCAGGCAGCAAGTGACGACAAAGGTCTGCGCAAGGTCGGGAATATCTACCATATCTTCTTCGAGACGGTCAACGGGCGTCCCTGCAAGCGTGAGCCGTACCCCTTTGTCCGTGTATTCGGTATGTACGCCCAGGCGGGAGAAAATCTCCGCACCGCGGCTGTCACCCTGATAACTGTGGGGGAACAGTCCGAGCAGCTCTATCGTTTCCTCTTCATTCCCTTTCGGTGACTCTCCACTCCCCGTTTTCCGTTCTTCATTCCCCCTCAGCGCCAGTATCTGATACCAGTAGGATGCCGCGCTCCAGTCACTCTCTACAGTGAACGGAACATCCCGGTAACCGCCGGGATATACAGTGATACTGTTTTCGGAGCTCCATTCGGCACATCCGCCGAAGTCCCGTATGAGCTTGAGGGTGAGGTCGATGTAGGGACGGGAGATGATACAGCCCGTAAGATGCAGATGCAACCCTTTGGGAAGAACAGCTCCTATCATCAGCAGGGCGGATATATATTGTGAACTCACGTTTCCGGCAAGCGATATTTCACAGCCTTGCAATTCCGAACCGGTGATGCGCAGGGGCGGGAAGCCCTCATCGCCTGCGTACTCGATGTTTGCACCGAGCTGGCGCAGGGCGTCTGTCAGAATACGGATGGGCCGCTGCTGCATACGTTGCGTTCCGGTAATGATACGGACACCGGGCGTTACGCTGAGGTAGGCGGTGAGAAAACGCATGGCCGTCCCTGCCGCCATGATGTCTATATGTTCGGGATTGCCTTGCAGCGCGCGCACCATGACGCGGGTATCGTCGCAATCGCTCAGATTGCAGGGCGTTTGCTTGCCGTGAGCAAGGGCGTGCAGGATAAGCGCACGGTTACTGATACTCTTGGATGCCGGCAATTGAATAGCGGCGTGTATCGGGGTGCCGGGGGCGGAAACGGTATAACGCATAGTTGTATTTGTTAAGTTACGGTAGCGGATGACTTTATACTCCGCTTGCAAAAGTAAGACAAATCTTTGGGAAATGGAAACTGTTGGCTCTACATTCGTGCTTTTCAGAATACCGGATGCAGGCAATCGGTGGGCAGTTCCGCTTCGCCCCAGTCTATCATTGCATTGAACAGGCGTATGGTGGAATAAGCCGGAAGTTCTTCCATGCGTATGTCCTTTTCCGTAAGAATACCTTTGTCCAGCAGTTCGGCACGTTTGGTCCCTTTCAGCAGAGGATGTTGCGGAGTATGCCAATGGCTGCCGTCAAAGAGGGCGATGTTGGCGATGCTGGTGTCGGTGAGCAGATGCCGGCGTACAATCAGAATATCATCATACGCGCCGCGCCGGGCAAACAACCGGTTGAGCGCACTGCGGTCGGTGCTTTTGCAGGCGTAGTCGATGTCGTCGGCCTGTATCAGTGCCAGTGAGCGGACGGGGCGCAGGGTATAAGGGGTACAGGTCACTTCCTCGATGCCGTTTTGCCCGTACACTATACGCAGCTTGTGTACGCCGCTTCCGGGAATGGCGGGCAGGTAGCCGGCCAGTTGCAGAGCGGGGCTTTCAGGCCAGAAGTGCGTACGGGTATCGTTCATTCTCCGTTCATGGTAAGCCGTGTTGCGCACTTCTCCGCAATCCACCCGTATGGTTTCAATAAATCGGCACATATATTTTCTGTATTACTTCGTTGTATTCGCTTTCCCAACGGCTTTGGGCGGTGATGCCGCCGCCGGCTTTAAAATAGAGCTGTCCGTCTTCCTGCTCGATGAAGCGTATCATGACGGCGCTGTCCAGCCGTCCGTCGGCGTAGCAGCCCATGACTCCGGTGTAGAATCCCCGTTCGTAGCCTTCCGCTTCGGCAATGATTTGCATGGTACGCGGTTTGGGAGCGCCGGTAATGGAGCCGGCGGGCAGCAGGCTGAACAGAATATCGCCGAGACGCTTTGTGTAATCGCCGGGCAGCATGCCGCATATTTCGGAGCTTGTCTGCAGGATAGGCCCTTTGTTGGTCTGCAGGCGGTCTATGTAGCGGTAGGACGCTACGGTGACATGTTCGGAAACCATGCTGAGGTCATTGCGTATCAAGTCTACAATCGTGGCATGTTCGGCAGCTTCTTTGGCATCGTCCAGCAGGATTGATTCAGCATGGGGCAGGGTGGCGTCAATCGTGCCTTTCATCGGGAAGGATTTTATCCTGCCCTCTTCCATGCGGACGAAGATTTCGGGCGAGAAGCAGACGAACCGGTCTTTCAGCCAGAGTTTGTACAGGGCGTGTGAATGCAGGAACACATCTTTCAGCGTCAGGTTGGTGCGGAGCGGCACTTTGCATGTCAGATTGGTCAGGTAGCTGTTGCCGCCCAGCAGGTTGCGCCTCACGGTATCGAAAGAACGGCGATAGTCGGCGGGAGCGGGTGGTGTGAATTCCCAGTCTATCGTTCCGGCATACCGGGCACCGGCATCAGGTGCATTGCCTGTTCCTCTGAACTGGTAGAGGCATACGGACGTATCTATCCCGTCGAGAGGTTCTACGTACGAATGTTCCTGCATGTAGTCGATAACAAACAGGAAGGGCGTACCGTTGCGCCCGAACGTATTCATCCGGGCAATAGCTGTTTCTTTATCCAGTGCTTTCATTGTCTTAAATCATTGTAGCTATGATTTGAATGGACAGTATGAGGAATACCATTGCAATGGGGTAGACCGTTGCGTATGCCACGCTCGGAATATTACTGTCGGTCATGGAATCGGCGGCCGCCAGACCGGGGGTACTTGTCATGCCGCCGGTAATGGTTCCCAAGAGGTCGAGAATGCTGATTTTAAACACCATCCTGCCCACAATTACGGCTATCAGCATGGGAACCAGGGTAATGGCTGCACCTACTCCGAACAGCAGCCAGCCGCTTTCCTGGAAGGTGGCAACCAGGTTCTTTCCTGCCGACGTACCTACTTCGGCGAGGAACAGCAGCAGTCCCAACTGTCGCAGCAGTTGGTTGGCAGGGCCCGACATCGACCAGATGACAGGACCTGTCTTGCCTATTGCGCTGAGGAACAGGGCCACTATCAGGATACCGCCCGTCAGTCCCGGTGAGAACGACAAACCGCCGGGAAAGGATATATTCAGTTTGCCGAACAGCACTCCGAGCACAATACCCATTGCAATCGGGAAGAAATCGGTATCGGACAGTTTTTTGGCATTATTGCCCAAGAGGCGCGCCAGTCCTTTCAGTCCTTCCTTTTCGCCTACCACCGTCAGCTTGTCGCCGAATTTCAGCGCGAGGTCGGGCGAGGGGGCAAGGTCTATTCCGCTTCGGCGGACACGTGTTACGGTACAGCCGAAGTTCTTCATCAGGTTCAGGTCGCCCAGTTGCTTGTTTATCATATCCTTTTTGGTCAGCAGCAGGGATTCTATCTCTTGGGTGTGGCTGAGCGGGAGTTCCCCTTCTTCGCGTTCGCCCACCAGGGTGGCAAGCTGGTTCAGGGCTTCGTCACTGCCCACTGCCTGTATGTAGTCGTTTTCACGGAGTACGGTGTGTGCGGTGGGGATGGAGATTTGCTCGCCGTGCTTGTGGCGGGAGATTACAGCACCGGTTATGGCACGGGCATTGATTTGCATCAGGCTGCGTCCGAAAACTACGGGGTTCGTGACACGGTAGATGCAGGTGAGCAATTCGGGAAACTGTCCGCGGCGCTCTGTCTCCAGGCGGCGGGCTTCCCGGTCGAGGTCGATGTGCATGATGCGGGGCAGCAGTTTCACGAACAGGATAACGCCGATTACTCCGAACGGATAGGCGATACCGTAGGCAATGGATGCCAGCGGCGAGTGGGTGCTGTCAATGGCAACGGCAAGTCCCGGCGTACTGGTAAGCGCTCCGGCTATGAGTCCCACCACGCTCGGCGTGTCGATGTCGAAGGCATATTTCAGCCCCGTTGCCGTGAGGGCGGCGGAGCAGATAATGAGCAGGGTGATGATGATGAGGGTCTTCCCTTTGCTCCGGAAGGAGTCGAAGAAGCCGGGTCCCGCCTGTATGCCGATGGTGAAGATGAACAGTACGAGTCCGAAGTTACCCAGCTCCTTGGGGATGATGACGCCGAAATGCCCGAATAGCAGGGCGATGAAAATAACGGCGGATACGTCGAGTGACAATCCTTTGATTTTAATCCTTCCCAACATGAAGCCGAGGGCTACGATGAGGAACAGGGCGAAATAAGAGGAATTGAGCAAGTCTGTGAACATAGGTTTTGATGAATTAGGTCTTTTCTTGGGAACAAAGGTAATGGAAAAAAGTTAGATAGGGAAGGCTATTTTCCTTTTCGGTTTTATTGCTTACCTTTGCAGGTTTTAAAAGAATGAAGAAAAACGTTTTATGGAAATTGATTTAACTACCCCCGCTTTGCTGTTCTCGGCAATATCTTTGATAATGTTGGCATATACCAACCGTTTTCTGTCCTATGCCGGTCTTGTACGTGCTTTGAAAGAGCAACATCAGAAGAGTCATTCGTCGGTGACGGCCGCACAGATTGCCAATCTGCGGCAACGGCTTTACCTGACGCGGGCTATGCAGGTAACCGGCATAGCAAGCCTGCTGCTGTGTGTGGTCAGCATGTTCTTTATCTATATCCGGCTTCATCTGGTATCGGTCTATATTTTCGGCCTGGCATTGGTGCTGCTGATTATCTCGCTGGCAATTTCGGTGTATGAGATTTATATCTCGGTGAAGGCATTGGAGATACATCTGAATGATATGGGCGATTGAAAAGGAGCTGCCGGAAGCCCCGACATATTGTCCTTCAAAAAAGAGGGTGTGTCAAAACTAACATTCGCTTGCTATTTGTTTCTTTTTAGGCACGGATTACACGGAAAATACAGATATTCTTTGTTTTTTTCCGTGAAATCCGTGCCTAAAAGAAATCATCATTTATCCAGCTCTTTCAGCAGTTCTTCTACGGCAACTTTCAGTTGGGTATCTTCACCCTTTACAATGGTTTCGGGCGAGTTGGCCACTTTGATGTCCGGTTCCAGTTGGCTGTTCTCCAGGTAGCTGCCGTCGGGCAGGCGGTAACCCACTACGGGGATGCCGAATACGAGCGACGGGTCTTGCAGACGCTCCCAGGATACGCTTGTCATGGTTCCCGGAACGGGCATACCCACCAGTTTGCCGATATTCCGGTGGCGGTACACCCACGGTGTGCCGTGTGCATTGGAATAGTTGGCTTCGCAGGTCACCATAATGGAAGGCTTGTTCCAGCGGCGGCTGGGCATGTCGCAGGCTTCGCGGCCGCGAACCACTTGCGTGAAGTATTTCTGGCCGCTGAACAGAATTTCGATGTCCTCGTGCAGGCGTCCGCCGCCATTGAAGCGGGTGTCGATGACGATGCCCTCGCGGTTGTTGTATTTGCCCAAAATGTCCGAGTAGACGGAACGGAAACTGTCATCGCCCATCGATTCGATATGAACATATCCCAGCCGTCCGCCGGACCATCTGTCCACATCTGCCGCACGTTGTTTCACCCAGCGGGTATAGAGCAGGGCGTTCAGCGCGCTGCCGCTTATCGGAATTACCACCTCTTCCCAGCGTTCTTTGGTTTGCGGGTTGTAGAGTGAGACGAGGGTTTTCTTTTTGGCTTTATCATTCAATAATGTGTAGTAATCCATTTCAGGGGTAATCTCTGTGCCGTCAATCTTTTCAATGATGATGCCTGCCTTTGCTTTGGTTGAGGCGTTATCGAACGGACCTTTCTCTATGACTTCGGCAATGCGCATCCCTTTGTCCCGGTAATTCCAGTCGAAAAGCAGCCCCAGGCTGGCAGTCGGTTCGCTTTGTCCGGAAGCGTAGTAACGGCCGCCGGTGTGCGACACGTTCAGCTCGCCCAGCCATTCGCTCAACAGTTCGGCAAAGTCGTAGTTATTGTCTATATGAGGCAGGAACTTGCGGTAGGCGGCGCTCATGGCATCCCAGTCTACACCGTGCATATCGGTGTTGTAGAAACGCTTCTTCTGCTGTTTGTACACGTGGTTGAACATATATTCGCGTTCCGCCGCCAAATCCATTTTGGCTTGTGCCAGGTAAGTGACAGGCTTCAGCTCATCGGATGCCATATTCATCTTCTGCATGGTTTTGCCGCCCAGCAGGAAAAGGTTCTTGCCGTCTTTGTCCATTTCCATGGAAGCCCAGCCGGCATCCATTTTGTGAAGTAGCCGGGTATCTTTCTTGCGGAGATCCATTTTCCAAAGGTCGTAACCGCCTTCAAAGGCGGCAAAGTAATAAAGGGTCTCACCGTCTTTGGAGATGATGACGCTGCCCATGTCCGAGGAATTCGGAGTGAGGCGTACCATGCGGTCTTCCATGTTTTTCAGTTCTACGGTGATGTCCTTTACCTGAGCCTTGTCATCGTCCGCGGCTTTTTCTTGTCCTGCATCTTTCTTGCTGCCTTTCTTACCTTTGGCAGTGTCCTTGCTTTGCGCTTTTTTCTGTTCGGCTTCCAGCTCCTTGCGCAGTTCGTAGTCTTCCTTGCTCAGGCAGTATTTGTCGTAGGCGTCCTGATTGAGGAAAACGAGCATGGCATCGTCCTGCGAACCCCATGAGGCATGAGCGCGCATGCCGTAACGCTCCGTCTTGAAGAGAATGGCATTGCCGTCGAGGGCAAAACGGGGCGAACCGCTCATGTAGCCGCTGTTGGTCAGGTTGATGATGGGGCTGTTGCCCTGTGCGCTGACAAGACCTATATCGGAATACGGGTCGTGCCTGTTGCCGATGAATTCGAGGGTGAACCATTTTCCGTCCGGCGACCAGGCATAGTCGAACCCGCCGTCTGTGCTGTACCAGGTGGAGCCATCGGTAATCTGGCGCACTTTCTTCGTATCAAGGTTCACCACCATGAGGCGGGTACGGTCTTCTATGAATGCCAGCTCTTTACCGTCGGGCGAGAATTGCGGGAAAGCACGCTCAACGGTGGCTGACGGCAACAATGCCTCTTCTTCTACAATGGTGGCGTTCGGGAAGTTGGGGTCTTCCTTGCGGACTATTTTGGCAAGATACAACTGCCAGTTGCCGTTGCGCTCACTGGCATAAGCCAGCGTGCGGTTGTCGGGTGCGAAAGACAGGCCGCTTTCACCGGCAGGGGTGTGGGTTATCTGTTTGGTTGTGGCATAGTCTGCCGAAGTGACGAACACTTCGCCACGGGCGATGAATGCCACTTGCTTGCCGTCCGGCGAAACGGTTGCCGAGGTGGCTCCGTTGGTAAAGGTCAGGCGGGCTGTATCGGGCCGGTCGTCGCGGATAATCTCTATTTGTACTTTTTGCGGGGCGGCGCCATCCTGCTGGGTATATATTTCACCGTCGTAACCATAGCACAATGTTCCGTTGCCGCTTATGGAGAGGAAGCGCACGGGATGGGTCTTGAAACTGCTTACCGCTTTTACCGCTTCGGGGTGTGCCGGCTGTAGGGAGTACACATTGAACGAACCGCCGTTGCGCTCGCTCAGGAAGTACAAGGTCTGTCCGTCCGGCGAGAGGACGGGGTTGCGGTCTTCACCCGCATGGCGGGTGAGGTTGGTGTGCTTCTCTGTACGGCAGTCGTACATCCATATGTCACGTGTAATGGAAGAGGTGTGGTGCTTCCGCCACTGGTCTTCAAATCCTTTTTGGTCTTGGTAGAAAAACATGTCGCCCGTTTTGTCGAAGCAGAGGGCTTCGGCGGGAGTGCCCAATACCTGTTCGGTGCGTCCGCCGGTTGCGGGGACTTTATAAAGCTCGGTCATGGCAGGACTGGGGAAGAGCGCACTTCCGGCCGGGTCCTGTATGGCGGCGGAGAAAAGGATGTACTTGCCGTCGGGCGTGAATGCGGAAGGGATTTCTCCTGCCGAGTTGGTGGTCAGGCGTTGTGCCGCACCGCCATCGGACGGCATTACGAATACGTCGAAATTTCCTTGCCTGTCGCTGGCAAACGCTATCTGTTTGCCGTCCGGCGACCATACGGGAGACGATTCGTAAGACTCCTGCGTGGTGAGCTGTGTGGCCGTACCGCCTTTTGCGGAAACTTTGTAGATGTCTCCCTTGTAGCAGAAAACGATTTCCGTTCCGTCGGGTGAAATCTGTATGTCGCGCATCCAGAGAGGAGTTGCGGCATAGGTGGTGAGGGTAGTGAAACCCAGTGTGAGATAAGCAAAAATTTTCTTCATATCGGATAGGATTCTATTAATATTCTTGGGGGGATTGAAGTCTTTTTTCGGTGAGACAGTCTTTCGCGGCTATTTGATACCTCTTGCTTTGTAGATTATCTCTTTGGCATTGTTGATGTCCTGGAGTTTCTCTTCGGCGGCGCGTTTGATGTCTTCTCCCAATGTGGCTACCCGGTCGGGGTGGTGCTTAAGTACCAGTTTGCGATAGGCGGCACGCACCTCCTCATCGGTGGCTGTAGGAAGAATTTCCAGAACTTTGTAGGCAGCTTCCAGGGAGTTGCCGCCCAGGTTGAGCATGGATTCCACTTCTTTTTCGGACAGTCCCATATAGGTTGCCACTTCTTTCAGCGCTTCTATCTCTTCGCGGCAGACGTTGTTGTCGCTCCGGGCTATGTTGGCAAGGAATCCCAGCAGTTGCAGGCGTTCCTCGTATGTGAGGTTGGCGGCTATCTGCCTGCCGCAATCACGGATGGTCTGTCTGAATGCGAGAGGATTCTGCATGTCCATTCGCTTGCGTTGCTCAAAGAGGTTGAGCAATATCCGTTCGCCTTCGCCTACTGCCGCAACGCCGAAGTTGGTCCGTAGGAAATTGCGGACATATTCCATTTCACTGTGCATGATGCGTCCGTCTGCCCGTATGATGTACGAGGCCATTACCAGCATCGAAAAAAGAAAACTGTTCCGTTGCCCGGCAAAGACATCTTCCTCAGTCTGTCCGTTGCCATAGTCTGTCGTATAACTTGCAGTATTGCCACCGAGCTCTATCAGCGACCCGAGTGCATATCCTGCCAATGCGCCGAGCGGTCCGCCTGCCATGAAGCCGATGATACCGCCAATCCATTTTCCTGCTCCCATAATTTTGTTCTTTTACCTGCAAAAATAGCAATTCTTATCCGAATAAGAGAAAGGGGTTAAAAAGAAAAACGGTCGTCACTCGTCACTTTTAGTCTCTATCCCTTTGTGGGAGAGCGATACAGACGTGGTGACACGGACGGCGACAGGTGACGACCAAATTCGGTCGTCACGGGAAAAGGCTCTTTTTATCCGTCTTTCAGTTTTTAATCGTCCTATAATCAGTGCGTTATTGTTTAAAACAAGATTTCCTGCATTTGGGGAGATTTTGTTCATATCAGGGTCTAAAAAAGGTTAAACCGTGACTTTGCATCCCGAATGCGTAAGATAAATGCGATTTTGCCTTGTTGTTTTTCCGCTATCGCACCTTGTATAATGTTGCAACAGCATGTAGTATTCCTCGTTTTGCAGTTGCGGGCTGTAGAGCCCGCAGCTGCAAACCCTGCGGTTCGCAGTTGGCAACCGCAGGGCCCGCAACTGGAAAACGGGGTCTTTATTGTGGTACGGCTACATTTATCATGCTGCTTTTCAACAAAAAAGAATAAGGAAAGCGCTGTTTTTGTGTGGGAAAAACGGGTTAGGCTTAGGCAAAAGAAAATGGAAGAAGCGGGGATTTTTTACGTTGAGCTGTTGTTGTAGATTTATTTTAGATTTTTCTTGGTTTGACTTAACCGATTGAAGAATAAACTTTTAGCGAATTATTTGAGAAGTAGCGGTAACGAATTAGCAACCGTGCGAATTTCAGCGTTTTACATTGCTATGCTGTCAAATAACTCTTTCATTTGCAAATATAACATCTTTTTCCGAAAGTACGAACTATCGGCGGCAATTTCATAAAATCGGCTGGCAAAAAAAGAAAATCATTCAGCCCATTCACGGGTTGTAATGTGTTAGGGAGAATCTGCTTTGTCATTTTGTTACCGGAATTTGTCCGCATGAAAGGAGAACCACACCAATCAGCCAAGTATGTCGTTTCATTATGCAACAGCCGGCAGGGCATTTTTGGGGTGTAATATTCTGATATTGCTTTCTTTTTGTTTTCTGATATGTGCAAATGCAAGAAGCCTCCGGAGAGCTGCCTTGCCGGAGGCTTTGTTTATCTCTGTTTTTCCTTACTTTTCCCAAAGTGGAACTTTGGAAAAACCGGATATTTATTGATGTCTGTTGCTGTTGGTTGATGACAGTTCTTGACCGTTGAAATAGAGTCATTCCCAACTCTGAAGTTACAGTGAAACGGTCAAACTATCCGGTACGGCCCAAAAACGTGATTCATCCGTAGTTAGTACTGATTTGTCGCTTAAATCAAAGCCACTGAATCCTTTAGGAACAAGTATTATCTCGCGGTCATGGTTGCTGAATGCAGGATTATTATCTTCACGGCTATAACCAGTTACCTCCCAAGATATAAACCAATAAAGGTTTTTAGCCCAATACATCTTGTAATAATTAAAATTATTTTCTGAATCTAATAAGGGGCGGTATATAATTTCTTGTCCGTTTATGTAACGTTCGCGCATTTCAGCGAGAGAAAGAGGTGTTCCGTTTTCATCTTCTGCCCAAGCTCTCATATCGGAATCAAGCATAGCCCATTTTTGTATTTCGGGTAGCCATACTTGATTTACCACATGACAGTCAGAATCTAACGAATCAGCGGGAAGGCAAGTAACAAAACGATTCACTATTCCTTCCGACAGCAATAATTCATGCAAAAGGATTGAATGGAGGCGGCAGTTAAAAGCTGGCTCTGTCGTGCGGGTATATTCCCAAAGTCCTATTGCGTTACATTTCTTTGGATAGTTATTTTGATTGGCATGAGGAATATTCTTGGCTACGAAACGTGCCAATGCAATAGCTCTATTCCATGTGACTTCTGTAGGTTTCACAATGGTATCTAATCTGAAGTATTCACGAATTTGCTGTGCTTTGGCAGTATCTTGCTGATAAACAAAATTGTATGACACCCTATCTGGTGCATACTTACCAGCGTTCTTTAATAGTTCTATCTTATCCTTTCCTAAGGGTTCATTTAATTGTCTGTTGAATACATAACGTGCTAACAATAGGGCTAATACAGTTAAGAGCAATAAGCCTAATATGCTAAAACTAAAAACTTTAAATATCTTCTTCATGATATCAATAATAGGAGTTAAAACTTCTGTTTATTTGACTGCAAATATAGTGAAAAAGCAATTCGTAAGTATTATGAACGGCTCTTTTTTTCAGCAAGATAAAACGGTTACATCTTCATTCCCCTACCTTTCCTTTGCGGTTGTATTGGTCGGCGAATGTTCTGCCTTAACTTCTCGAACTGCTCTTTGAACCACTCGGCAATGGGCTTTCGGTCAATGGCAAGAACCAATTTAGTCCCGTCGGTGGGGTCTTTCAGCACTTGAAGCCCTGCCTTTTCGGTCGTGAATTTCCGTCCGTGTTCCTCTGAGTAGAGTTCCCCTGCATACTCTAACGGCTTGCCTCTGACGAGCGTTGCGGTCTGCCTTTCATCGAACCCGACAAGGCGGCACAAGTTTTCGATACGGAGCATTTCACGGAAATAGGGAAACCATGCCGCCGCCTTTGCG
>ERZ824473.187-NODE-187-length-124384-cov-14.033580_pt1 | contig 124384 bp, 134 predicted proteins | sample MGYA00519874_ERZ824473 | MGnify/ENA primary metagenome ERZ824473 (study PRJEB31778, sample SAMEA3449151) | human gut metagenome | biome: human gut; feature: human-associated habitat; material: faeces | place: United Kingdom | collected 2010/2012 ...
GGGCAAAAATGCTTTTTCCCTCGGCGCTGATTTCCTTTGCCCGGACAGAATGGGGGATCTCTGTGCCGAATACCTTGATCTTACTGCCATAGGTCTCCCGCAGGAGCGCGGAGATCTCTTTGGCAAAGTTGGTTCGGCTGTCCACCATCGTCAGCAGGATACCGTCTATCTGGAGCTTGGGATTGATCTGCCGCTTTACCTTGTTTACCGTAGAGAGCAGCTGTTCCAGTCCTTTGGCGGGCAGGTACTCCGCCTGAACGGGAATGATGATCCTGTTCGCAGCGGCCAGCGCATTGACCGTAAGCATACCCAGAGAGGGCTGACAGTCGATGAGGATATGGGAATATTGCCCCTTCAGCGTGTCCAGATATTGCCGCAAGATAGTCTCACGGCTCATGGCATTTACCAGGGATACCTCCATACCAGATAACTGGATGTCCGCAGGCATCAGGTCTACGCCTTCCGCATGATGCAGAATACCTTCTCCAGTGCGTATAGGCTGATCCATCAGAATTTTGCCCATTGCATCGGACAATGTAAATGGCAACTTGTCCGGTTGCGGATTTCCCAGGCTGATTGTCAGGCTCCCTTGTGGGTCCCCGTCGATCAGAAGGACTTTCTTTCCGGCCTGCGCCAGCCCGATTCCCAAGTTGGCACAGGTCGTTGTCTTGCCAACGCCGCCTTTCTGGTTGGCAATGGCGATGATCTGTGTGTTCAAATAAACCTCCTCCTTCTACAAAAAATATCCTTATTCCGAAAAATAGGGATGAAAAAAGCCGCTTACTCAAATAAATGAATAAACGGCTATGTAAGAAATATTCGATTGTAAGTAAAGTTTTATATCACTGCAAAATAACGAAGTGCATCTTTGATTGCTTCTACCTTTTCTGGTGTCGGATGCTTCCTCGGCTGTTTCAATTCCTCTACTGCGTTAGGAGCATCATACATCGGCAATCCCAAATTTCGCTTTACCTCTGCGATATATGCGGTATGTACCTTGAAGCCGTATTTCGCTTCTATGTACTCCTTAATCATTTTGTAGGTCACTTTTTCTTTGGGCTTGTACGCTTCGGCTCTTTTAGCAATACTATCTACCGGAATCTTGCCCTCGCCCTCTCCAAACTCCACATCAATGTGGATATAACTGTCGGCTTTTTTGTGGGACAAAAGAACTACCGTCTCAACATGGCATGTTCTCGGGAACATGTCCACTGCCGTGATCTTCTTCAGCTCGTAGCCATACTCGGTGAAGCGCAGGATATCGCGCGCGAGTGTGGCGGGGTCGCAGGAGACGTAGACCACGCACTCAGGATACATCGACGCGACAGCCGCGACGGCCTCCGCGCTCATGCCCTTGCGCGGAGGGTCGACCACAACGGCATCTGGCCGCAGGCCGCGCGCGGCAAGCTCCGCCGCCGCATCGCCCGCGTCGCCGCAGATAAACTCGGCGTTCCTGACTCCGTTCATTTCCGCGTTGTGCCGCGCGTTTTCTATTGCCTCCGGTACAATCTCCGCGCCGATCACCCGTTCCGCCTGCCGAGCAAGACACAGGCTTATCGTACCCGCGCCGCAGTAGAGGTCGAACACCAGCTTTGCGGGCTGCTCGAAGCAGTATTCGCAGGCGCGCTGATAGAGCCGCTCGGCCTGCGGGGGATTGATCTGGAAAAACGCCTGCGGTGCGATGTCGAAGCCGCGGCCGCACAGCGTATCGCGCATATCGGCTCTGCCGTACAACGTGTAAAAATCACCGGACAGCACGGTGTTTCCGCGAGTCTTATTGATATTCAGCACAATCCCCGTCAGCTCTGGGCAGTCGCGGCGGAGCCTGTCCACAAGCGCCTGAGTGTCCGCACCGAAACCCTTGGCCGAGACTATGCAGACCACGGCGTCCGAGCCGTTCACCGCGCGGCGGCAGAACACATGGCGCACCGCGCCGCGTCCGGTCTCCTCGTCGTAGGCCGGTATGCCGCGCTCGTTTATGAAATCGACAACCGATTTTGCCGCGCGGTTGCTCAGCTCATTCTGGGCGCGGCAGCCGTCGATGGCAACGAGCCGGTGACTGCGCGGCTGATAGAAGCCGAAGCGCGCCGCCCCGTCACAGTCGGCGACAGCGAAAATGCCCTTGTTGCGGTAATTATCCATCGCGGCGCTGCCGAGAATTTCGGTGCATTCAAGCTGCTGCTTGCCGATATGGTGCAGCGCGCCGTTGACGCGGCCGAGCTTGAAGCGAAGCTCTTCTTCGTAATTTATATGACGGCAGTCACAGCCGCCGCAGCGGGAATAGTACGGGCAGTCAGGCTCGATGCGCTGCGCCGATGGGGCGATGAGCCGCTCGCCGCGCGCGTATACGGCTGTCGCCGTGACCTTGACGAGCTTTATTTCCCACTCCTCGCCGGGTATCGCGCAGGGGACGAACACGGCTCTTCCACCGACGCGGCAGACCCCGCTGCCGTCCGATGAATATGCGTCGATATTGACGCGGTATATCTGATTTTTCTTTAAACTTTCCATATTTTCATATTATCATGTTTTTCACCATATAGCAATCGCGGCATTAAATTTTTTGAATAAATGCGGCGCAGAGTCAGATAATAGCTTTGAAATTATAACAGGAGGAAAAGCATGAAAAGATTTATATTTCTGCTGCTTGCCGTTGTGATGCTGCTGTCTCTCACGGCCTGCGGCGATAATAAAACCAACGGCTCCATGACCGAGCCGACCGCGAGTCCGAGCATGAGCCCCATTGTATCACCCGATGTCAGCGACGGCATGGTAAACGATACCGACGGCATCATCGGCAACGCTGACGAGCCGAACTCCACGGCAAATATGGGCGGCGGCACGGCGAATGTCGGCGCGACCCCGTCCGTCAGCGCGAATCCGTGATTTTTTCTTGATTTCCGGAGAAAACAGCGTTATCATGTACCCGACGTCAGGCGGATATTCCACCGGCGTCGGGCAATTTTTATACACGGGAGACAGATAAAATGAGCTACATACCTACACCTGAACAAGCGGAAGAACTGCTGAAGAAATATAGTAAGGAGCCGTTTCACATTCAGCACGGCGAGACGGTCTCAAAGGTCATGGGCGAATTTGCAAAAGAATACGATCCGGAGAACGTCGATTTCTGGCGCACCGTCGGAATGCTGCATGACATCGATTTTGAGCTGTATCCGGAGCAGCACTGCGTCAAGGCGATAGAGCTGCTGCACGAGAACGATATAGACGAGGACGTCATCCATGCTGTTATCAGCCATGGCTACGGCATCTGCATAGATGTCGAGCCGGTTAAGTACATGGAGAAGGTGCTGTTTGCGACTGACGAGCTGACCGGACTGATCGGCGCGGTTGCGCTCATGCGCCCGACCGGACTTGAGGGCATGGAGGTCAAGTCCGTGATGAAGAAATTCAAGGACAAGAAGTTTGCCGCCGGATGCTCGCGCGACGTGATACGCCGCGGCGCGGAGATGCTTGACATGGAGCTGTCGGAGCTTATCGGCAAAACCATCGACGCTATGCGCGCATGACGCCGCGGCTGTATATATCCGAGATAGACGCAACGGCAACGGCGGACGAGGCGATCTTTTCGCGGTACCGGCTCGATAAGCTGCGCGCGGCGAAGAGCGCTGCGCGGCGCGCCGAGGGGATATGCGCGGAGCGGCTGCTGATATATGCCCTGCGCGATACCATGCCGGAGATAGAATTTCCGGTGGAGATAGTAACCGACAAATCCGGCAAGCCGGAGCTTGCGGATGTGCCGCTGCGCTTCAGCCTGTCGCACTCTGGGGATCGCTGCGCATGCGCGGTGTATGATCGGGCGATAGGCGTTGATATCCAGAAGCGCGCCGCGGCGGATGTGCGTATCCTTGAGCGGAGGTTTACGCCGTGCGAGCGGGAGTTTGTGCTGAACTCTGCGGACAGGGGAGCGGCATTTACGCGCGTCTGGACTATGAAGGAGAGCTATGTGAAAGCCCACGGCACGGGGATACCGCTCAATTCATTCTGCACGATCGGCGGCTTGGCCGGAACCATGCGCACAGCGGAGCATGGTGGATATTTCTGCTCGGTGTATATACCGGATGAGCCGAGCGCGGAGCTTGAGATAAAAATTCTATAACGACTTAAACACACGGGGAGAGGCTTTGCAGATAAGACCTCTCCCTTAATTTTTAAATAGTTATTGACAAATATAGCTGACAAGAGTACAATGCAAAATGACAAGGATATTTGTCATTAAGACGTATAATGTTGTCAACTGGAGGTGCTGTATGATACTGCGGAATCGTTTGAAGGAACGCAGAGCCGCACTGAACGTCAATCAGCAGGAGATGGGGCGCCTGTGCGGCGTGTCCCGCCAGACGATAAGCCTGATCGAGCGGGGCGACTATTCGCCGTCCGTCGCCCTTGCCCTGACGATCGCAAAGGTGTGCGGCGTTACAGTGGAAGAAGTTTTCTATTTACAGGAGGAAGAAGACAATGGATAACAATGAGATCAAGCGGACGAATCGAAAGGCACTGCCGAAATTCATCCTTCTTTTTGTCGTGTGCGCGCTTATAGGCGGAGTGATAGGCTATTTCTCCGGAAAATACGCGCTGAACGAACTGACCGGAAGCATAGAAGCCGCGGGCGCGTTCTTCGGTACGCGTATCGCGCCGTGGCTCATGCTGGCGCTGGCAGTCATAGTGCCTGCTGTCTGTGTCCCCATTTACCGCAGCGCGAAGAAGCTGATCGGCATGTGGGACGGCGAAGATGAGGAGCTGGCCGACATCATCGACGGGAAGATATCAACTGCGATGTGGATATCCAGCGCCGCGCTGGTCATCTCCTATTTTCTCATTGCTGCGTCGTACTCTGCGGGCTTTGCCGCGTTTGACAGCAAGCCGGGCACATATGCGGTTTTTGCCAGCATAGTTGGATTCCTGGCCATTATTGTCGAAACGATCGTTATACAGCAGAAGTGCGTTGACGCCGCCAAGCATACAAATCCTGTGAAGGATGTATCCGTCTATGATATGAAGTTCCAGAAAAAGTGGGTGGACAGCTGCGACGAGGCGGAGAAAATTATGATCGGCAAATGCGCCTATAAAGCATACACCGCAACGAGCACCGTCTGCGCGGTTCTGGCTATCGTGCTTGCAGTCTGTGCGCTGGTATTCGGGATCGGCTTCCTGCCGTCGCTGGTAGTGTGCCTTATCTGGCTTGTCAATCTGTCGGTATATTGCAGGGAAGCGATGCACTGCTCAAAAGCAGGGATTAAAATCCCGTGATTTCTTTCAAGGAGGAAGTTTTAATGAAGCTCAGCAGTACCGGTTGTTTTGTTCTAGCGGTCACTTGGCTTTTGGTGTCGCTGCTTTGGTTCTTGTGGGTGAAAAGTACCGCCATCGGCGTTGTATGGCTGATTGTCGGAGCAGTTGAATTGGCCATTGCTTTTGTCATGCGCCATAAGGAAAAACGTAAATGAACGGAAATACTTACCTAATCTTGTTCGTCTTGGTCGTCCTTGTAATTATACCATGGATAGCGCGAAGAAGACGGCTGGCGGTAGTCAGACATATCTTGAACCGAAAAATGCAGAATAAGGAGAACAGCATTATGAAAGAACTGGCAAAACGGTTTATCGGAGAAGAGTGCATCATTTATACGATCACATCAAACGACGGCAGTGTGCAGGGCGTGATAAAGGAAATCGATGACGGCGGCATGGTCATCGAGAAGAATTCCGGTGAGCTTGAGATCATCAATCTGGATTTCGTCACCCGTATTCGTCAGTACCCGAGAAAGAAAAACGGAAAGAAAAAAGACATCGTGCTGGACTGAAGTCCATTCTTGAAGCAAAAATATGATCAACCGCAGAGAAAGAATAACGGCCTTGGGGCGCATCCATTGAGGGAGCGCTCCAGGGCCGTTTCATATAGTCTGTCAGATCATGTCTCAATGCTGATGCCGTGCATCGCGGCTTTCAGCTTTTCGAGATTGCTTTCGTACATCTCCGTCAGCGGCAGACGCATTATCCCGCTGTCCATGCCCGCAAGCCGCATTGCGGTCTTGACAGGGATGGGGTTCGTCTCAATGAACAGTGCGGAGAAGAAGGCCGCGTACTTTGCGTACAGCGCCGTCGCCTCAGGATAGTTTCCGTCAAGGCACAGGGCGCACAGCTTCGTGACGGCGGCGGGGACGATATTGCTTGCAACGGATATGACACCGTGCGCACCGAGCGCCATCATCGGCACGGTGTCGCTGTCGTTACCGCTCCAGATATTCAGCGCGTCGCCGCACAGGCTGCGTATCGTGCCGACAAGCGCGATATCGCCGGACGCCTCCTTCACGCCGTTTATGTTCGGGTGTTCCGACAGGGCTTTGTACGTCTCCGGAGCAATGCTCATGCCGGTACGGCTGGGGACGTTATACAATATCATCGGCAGGTCAACGCGGTCGGCGACGTATGTGAAGTGCTCGATAAGCCCTTTCTGCGTCGTCTTGTTGTAATATGGGCAGATCATAAGTATGCCGTCTGCCCCCATGAACTTCGCGTCCTCGGCTCGCCTCAGAACGCGCTCCGTGTTGTTCCCGCCGACACCGGCGATGACCTTCATGCGCCCCTTGGCCGTGTGTATCACCCGACGGATGACCTCACTGTGCTCACCGCCGGTGAGCGTCGCGTTTTCGCCGGTCGTGCCGCAGGCAACAACCGCGGCGGTGCCGTTTTCATATTGAAACTCTATGTTCCGCTCAAGCTGCTCGTAATCGACGCCGGTTTTCGTAAACGGCGTGATTATCGCGGTGCAGGAACCCCGAAAAAGCGGTGTTTTCGCCATAATTCCACCTCCATATTCCTTTCAGCACAGAAATATATATTCAGGATATCGCCGCACTATTACCGCCCGCCGCGCCGCCGGATGCCCGTAAAATCCGCGGTGGGGGAGGAGTGCGGCCGCGGGACTTGAATTGATGCGGAAATGGTGATATAATAACTTATATTTTATTTGTGAAAGGCAGGTGCAGGGCAGTGAAAGGAAAGAAAGTTTTATGGCTCATAACCATGGCAATACTGTGCCTTGTGCTTTACACCATTATAGATTCCCGCACCGAGAATATGACGGATGTCATATTCGGCGGCGTTGACGGCGCATACATAAAGAGCGACAGCGTCTCGTTTCTTGACCCCGCCTCGGTCAATACCCCTGAGCCTACGGCGGATATCTGGCCGCAGATAGATCAGGACGAGTTTCTCGACGACTGGCGCTATAAGCTCGTCAACAGCGACAACCTCCTGTCCTCGGCCTTCGAACCTGAGGAGTTGACGGAGATAGACGGCTACCGCATGAGCTTTGACGCGCGCGCTGTCGGCGACCTGAACGACATGATTCAGGCGCTCAAGGACGCGGGGTTCAACGTCGTTATCGGCGCGGCGTACAGAACGTACACCTATCAGAACCAGCTATTCAACGGCAAGACCACGCAGATAGCGATGGAAATGGGCATCTCCACGGATTATAACAAGCCGGAGTATCAGCTCGCTGTCGAGGAAGCGAAGAAGATCACCATGTTCCCCGGCAGCAGCGAGCATCAGCTCGGCCTCGCGGTCGATATCTATGACCGGCACTATCAGAAGCTTGTCTATGAAAACATGAACCACGATTTCTATGATTGGCTTGACGAGCACTGCGCGGAGTACGGCTTTATAAAGCGCTACCCGACGCGCAAGGTGCTGCTCACCGGATGGGACGAGCCTTGGCATTACCGCTACGTCGGGAAGGAAGCGGCTCAGTTCATCATGGAAAACGGCATCTGCTTTGAGGAATTCTACGCCCATTATAATCCGAATTACACACTGTAAGAGTCAGCGCGCGAAATATATTGCACGGCGGGAAAAAAGTTCTTGCAATATACAAGATACAGTGGTATTATTACATAGTAAGGATTATGGTAATGTCAGAGTGAGCTTCGGCTCACTCTTTTTTACGAACGGCATGGCCATACTAAAATGTGGAAGTGAGTGACGTATGAGCAAAATCACTGACAGGGTTTTTGCCCTTGCAAAACCGGTTGTGGAAAACGAGGGCTGTTCGCTGTGGGACGTTGAATATGTCCGCGAGGCGGGGAGCTGGTATCTCAGAGTGTACATTGATAAAGAGGGCGGAGTGTCGATAGACGACTGCGAGCGCATAAGCCGCGCGCTTGATCCGCTGCTGGACGAGGCTGATCCAATACCCGACAGCTACGTTTTCGAGGTAGGTTCTGCGGGAGCGGAGCGGGAGCTGAAAAGGCCGTCCGACTTTGAACAGTTCATGGGAAGCCAGGTCGAGGTAAAGCTGTATCAGCCGAAAGACGGGCGCAAGGCTTTTGTCGGCGTGCTTGCGGCCTACGATAACGGCAGAGTGACGATCACATCAGGCAAGGAAACTCTTGAATTTGACAAATCACAGGTGGCGCAGGTAAGACTGCACGCAACGATATAAAAGGGGTTATAGAAATGAACGCAGAATTTTTTGAAGCCATAGAAGATATCGAGAAGGAAAAGGGCATTCCCAGAAGCTACATGTACGACAAAATTAATCAGGCAATGCTCGCGGCCTTCCGCCGTGACAATCCTGACTGCGCGGACAATGTTGAAGTCATTCTTGACGAGGACAAGAAGCGCATAGACATGGTCGTGAAAAAGACTGTCGTTGAGGAAGTTGAGGATGCCAATCTTGAGATAAATCTTGAGGCGGCAAAGAAGATCAGCAAGCGTGCGAAGATCGGCGATGTCGTCGGCGTGCCGGTGGAGACCAAGAAGTTCGGCCGCATCGCGGCTCAGGCTGCAAAGCAGGTCATCATCCAGGGCATACGCGAAGCCGAGCGCGGCCTCGTCTTTGAGGAGTTCACCTCCAAGGAACATGAGATCCTGACCGGCGTCGTCTCCCATATCGAGCCGCGCAACGGAAGCGTCTCCATCCGCATCGCCTCCAACAGCGAATTTACGGAAGCCATGCTTGCCGCGAATGAGCGCATCAAGACCGAAGAGCTCAAAGAGGGTGACCGCATCAAGGTCTACGTCGTTGAGGTAAGAAATTCCACCAGAGGCCCGCAGGTGCTCATCAGTCGCACCCACCCCGGCCTTGTCAAGCGCCTTTTCGAGCTTGAGGTGCCTGAAATCTATGACGGCACCGTCGAGATAAAGTCCATCGCCCGCGAAGCCGGCAGCCGCACCAAGATGGCCGTCTGGTCTGCAGACCCGAACGTCGATCCCATCGGCTCCTGCGTCGGCCCGAAGGGCGGTCGTGTTGCCAGCATCGTCAACGAGCTTGGCGGTGAGAAGATAGACATAGTCAAGTACAGCGAGGATCCGGAGGAGTACATTGCCGCGGCGCTGTCCCCGTCCGAGGTCATCAGCGTCACCATGCTTGACGACGGCAAGAGCTGCCGCGTCATTGTGCCGGACAATCAGCTTTCCCTCGCTATCGGCAAGGAAGGCCAGAATGCCCGTCTCGCTGCGAAGCTCACCGGCTATAAGATAGACATCAAGCCCGAATCCGAGGCTTAATCTTAAAAGAAAGGCGGCGTCAGGATGCAGAAGAAAATACCAATGCGGCAGTGTCTTGGCTGCCGCGAGATGAAACCGAAGCGGGAGCTCATCCGCGTTGTCCGCTCGCCGGAAGGCGAGATATCGCTGGACTTCAAGGGCAAGGCTCCGGGACGCGGGGCGTATATCTGCCCGGCTCCGGCTTGCCTGAAGCAGGCGATAAAGGCCAAGGCGCTTGAGCGAGCGTTTTCAACGCAGATACCCGAAGCGGTGTACGAAAAACTGAATGAAGAGATGGAGGCCGAAAAATGAGAGAAAAAACGCTCAATCTTCTAGGCCTCATGCGAAAGGCGAACGCAATCGCCGTGGGCGAGACGAATACCGGCGGTGCGGTGAGAGCAGGCAAGGCAAAGCTGCTGCTTCTCGCGGCGGACGCGTCGGATAATGCCCGGAGCCGCGCAAGGGGCTTTACGCACGGGCGCGACGTTGTCACGGTAACGCTGCCGTTTACCAAGGATGAGATCGCCGCGCATGTCGGCGTGTCCAGTTGCGCAATGGCGGCGATAACGGATATCGGGTTTGCAAACGCCTTTATGAAATCTCTTGCGGCGGCTGTACCGGAGGGCTATGACGAGAGCGCGGCTGAGATCCAGCGGCGATTTGAGAAAGCCGACCGGCGCAAGAAAGAGGCCGCGGCGCATGAGAAGAACAAGAGGATCGGAAAGAGGAGGAATAACGTATGAGCATGATTAAGTATAGAGTGCATGAAGTTGCAAAGGATTTTAATGTGACGTCCAAGGTGATCAGCCAGATCCTGACTGATTATATTGCGCCGCCGAAGAACCATATGCAGGTGTTGGAGAATCATGAGCTTGACGTTATCTTCGAGTATATGACCCAGCATAACCAGGCCGCGTCCCTTGAGGATATCTTCAAGGTGCCGGAGAAGCCCGCTGCTGCTGCGAAGAAGGACGCCGCGCCCGAAAAGACCGCGGCCGCACCCGAGAAAAAGCCCGCGCAGCAGAGCACGGCGCCCGCGCAGCCGCAGCAGCCGGCTCCGCAGCAGCCCAAAAAGGCCGAGAAGCCCAATAAGCCGCACACTCCGCGTCAGGTCGCGGAGAAGCGCGTTATCGACACCCGCGGCAGCGCGGCTGTGAATATTGAGAAATATAACGAGAAGTTTGAGGATATGGCCGGCAACAAGACCGGTTCCGGCAATATGCGCCTTGGCACCAAGGAAAAGATTGTCAGCAAGTCCAAGCAGCGCCAGAACCAGCAGTCCGCCTCGTCCAAGCGCCGTCAGGAAGAGCGCAACCGTATGCAGAAGCTTCAGCTCGAGATAGCGAAGAAGCAGCAGCTCAAGGTCGAGATACCCGACGAAATTTCCGTCGGCGAACTGGCCTCCCGTATGAAGAAGACTGCGTCCGAGGTCATAAAGCAGCTCTTCAAGCTCGGCGTGTTCGCCTCCGTTTCCGATGTTATCGACTATGACACCGCGGCGCTCGTCGCCATGGAGCTCGGCTGCAAGGTCGAGAAGGAAGTCATCGTCACCGTCGAGGAGCGCCTGATCGACGATCATGAGGATAAGCCGGAAGACCTGCTGCCCAGAGCACCGGTCGTCGTCGTCATGGGTCACGTTGACCACGGCAAGACCTCTCTGCTTGACTATATCCGCCACGCGAACGTCGTCTCCGGCGAGGCGGGCGGCATCACGCAGCATATCGGCGCTTACACCGTTGAGATAAACGGTAGCCCCATCACCTTCCTCGACACCCCAGGACATGAGGCGTTCACCTCCATGCGCGCCCGCGGCGCAATGGTCACCGATATCGCGATCCTCGTTGTCGCGGCGGATGACGGCATCATGCCACAGACCATAGAAAGCATCAACCACGCGAAGGCCGCGAACATCCCCGTGGTCGTCGCGATAAACAAGATGGACACCGTCGGCGCAAATCCCGACCGTATCAAGCAGCAGCTCACCGAGTACGACCTCGTGCCTGAAGAGTGGGGCGGAGATACGATTGTGTGCCCTATATCCGCAAAGACCGGCATGGGTATCGACAATCTGCTTGAAAACCTCGTCGTTCTCGCCGAGGTTCAGGAGCTGAAGGCCAACCCCAACCGTGCCGCAAAGGGAACTGTCATCGAGGCGCGTCTCGACAAGGGCCGCGGCCCGATAATGACAGTTCTGGTGCAGAACGGCACGCTCAAGGCGGGCGATATCATCATCGCCGGTACCGCCGTCGGCCGCGTCCGTACCATGATAAACGATAAGGGACAGCGCGTGACCGAGGCCGGTCCCTCCACGCCTGTCGAGATATCCGGCTTGTCCGAAGTCCCGAGCGCGGGCGACGTGTTCAATGCCGTTGCCGACGAGCGCATGGCGAGAGAGCTTGCCGAGGAGCGCCGAGTCCAGCAGATGAATAACTCCATGGGCGGCACGAAGAAGGTCAGCCTTGAGGATATCTTCAGCCAGATCAAGTCCGGCGAGATGAAGACCCTCAACATCATCGTCAAGGCGGATGTTCAGGGCTCTGCCGAGGCCGTCAAGTCCTCGCTTGAGAAAATTTCCAACGACGAGGTCAGAGTTAAAGTCATCCACAGCGCGGTCGGCGCGATAAACGAGAGTGACGTCATGCTTGCCGCGACCTCCGGCGCTATTATCGTCGGCTTCAACGTCCGTCCGGACAACGCCGCGCGCGACAGCGCAGCCCGTTCCAATGTCGATATGCGCATGTACCGCGTCATTTACGACTGCATCAACGAGATCGAAGCTGCCATGAAGGGCATGCTCGCTCCGCAGTTCAAGGAAGTCATCATCGGCCACGCCGAGGTCAGAGAGACCTACAAGGTCTCCAAGGTCGGTACCGTCTGCGGCTGCTACTGCACCGACGGCAAGATACAGCGCGGCTGCGAGGTTCGCGTCCTGCGCGACAATATCGTTATCCACGAGGGCGAGCTGGCGTCCCTGCGCCGTTTCAAGGACGACGTGAAGGAAGTCGCCTCCGGCTACGAGTGCGGTATGCAGGTCGAGAAGTTCAACGACATCAAGATCGGCGACGTTATTGAGTGCTTCGTGATGGAGCAGATAAACAGATAATATGTGCGGACAGGGTGCTTTGATTTTCAAGCGCCCTGTATCTGCAATGAGCTTTCCGAAAAATCATATGGAGGATTTTATGGCATCTAACAAGCTTGCAAGAACCAATGATGACATACAGTTTGTCATGTCAAAGCTGCTGCGCGAGATAAAGGATCCGAGAGTTCAGCAGGGGATGATAAGCGTCACCCGCGTCGAGACTACGGGCGATCTGCGCTATTCGAAGATATGGCTGTCCGTGATGGGCATGAAGGATGAAAAAGAGTTCAAAAAGGGGCTGAAATCCGCGTCCGGCTGGCTGCGCCATGAGCTTGGAACTTCGATGAACCTGCGCTACACTCCGGAGCTGGTGTTCGAGGTAGACCACAGTATCGAGTACGGCGCGCATATCAGCGAGGTCATAAACAGTCTCGATATAAAGAAAGACGAGGATGAGGACGAATGACCGCACAGGAATGTTCTCAGCTGCTTCTGAGCAAGAATAACATTCTCATAATCACTCACACAAACCCCGACGGGGACACACTCTGCAGTGCCGCCGCGCTTTGCAGCGCCCTGCGCCGTGCAGGGAAACGGGCGAATCTTTTCAGAAACCCCGCAGTCACGACGAAGTATATGCCGCACGTTGAGAAATACTTTGCCCCGAAAAGCTTCAAGTCTAAGTACATCGTGTCGGTAGACGTCGCGACAGAGAAAATGTTTGCCGAGGGCTTTGATGGCGCAATCGATCTCTGCATCGACCACCACCCAACCAATTCGCACTATGCGAAGAAAGAGCTGGTCTGCCCGGATAAGGCGGCCTGCGGCGAGATCGTGCTTGCGGTAATAAAAGAGATGTGCGGCGGCATCACGCAGGAGGAGGCAGACCTGCTGTATATTGCCGTGACGACAGATACAGGCTGCTTCCAGTATCTCAACACAAATGCCGCCACATTCAGGGCGGCGGCGGAGCTGCTTGAGTACGGCGCGGATATCGGCATGGTGAACGTGAAGTTCTTCCGCAAGGCCTCCCGCGCGCGGCTGAAGCTTGAGGGAATGATCTACTCCACTATGGGCTTTTACCGCGACGGGAAGATATCCGTCGCCATAATCACGAAGGAAATGCTGCGTCAGGCCGGCGCGGGCGAAGAGGACTGCGACGATCTGGCGGGACTTGCCGGACGCGCCGAGGGCGCATCGGTGAATATAACGATCCGTGAGCGCGATAACGGCAGCAGCAAGGTCTCCGTCCGCACCGGACGCGACGTCAGCAGCAGCGATATCTGCGCCGTGTTCGGCGGCGGCGGCCACGCGATGGCGGCCGGATGCACGATTGACTGCCCGCCCGAGAAGGCGCGTGACATGCTCCTCGCCGTGATCGACGAGGTCTGGAAATGAACGGCATTCTTCTAATAGACAAGCCGGAGGGCTGGACGAGCCATGACATCGCGGCAAAGCTGAAAGGCATGCTGCGTGAGCGGCGCATAGGTCATTCCGGAACGCTTGACCCGATGGCGACCGGACTTCTCGTCATGTTTGTCGGCAGGGCGACGCGCGCGGTGGAATTTGCCGAAGCGCAGAGCAAGCGATATATCGCGGGGCTCCGCCTCGGCGTGAGCACCGACACGCAGGACATCACGGGCAATATACTGCGGAGCTGCGAAGCCAGTGTCACAAGGGAGACTCTGGCCGACGCGATAAAGCCGTTTATCGGCGATATCATGCAGATTCCCCCGATGTACTCCGCCATAAAGGTAAACGGCCAGAAGCTGTGTGACATTGCCCGCCGCGGCGGCGAGGTGGAGCGCAAGCCCCGCCCCGTTACGATACACGGCATAGAGATACTCGGCGGAGAAAAGGCGGATTGGACGCTTGACGTCGAATGCTCAAAGGGCACGTATATCAGAACTCTGTGCAATGACATAGGCGAGAGTCTGAATGTCGGCGGCTGCATGAGCTCGCTGCGCCGTATCCGCGCGGGGGAGTTCAGCGTTGACGATGCGCACAGCATCGAGGACGTCCAGCGCGCGAAAGAAGCGGGCGACGTCGAGTCGCTGCTGATACCGGTCGATTCGCTGTTCAGCCGCGCGGAGGAATATACCGTCAGCGGCGGCAGCGAGAGAAAGCTCCGCTGCGGCAACGATTTTTCATGCGCAGTGTCGGACGGGGAATACCGCGTCTATTCACAGGCGGGCGAATTCCTTGCGCTGTGCCGGGCTGCCAACGGCCGCATGAAAACTATAAAAAGCTTCTTTGAGGTGTAATTCCATGCCAGAGATAAAAAGAGCGATAGCCCTCGGCTTTTTCGACGGGGTGCATCTGGGACACGCGGCGCTGCTGAAAAAGACGAAACAGCGCGCGGAAGAGATAGACGCCGTTCCGTCGGTTCTGAGCTTTGACGTGCATCCGGATATGCTCGTTTTCGGAAAGGACGTGCCGCTTATCAACAGCGCGCTGGGGCGCGAGGAGATAATCCGGCGCTGCTTCGGCATCGACAACGTCGTGTTTATCCATTTCAATCAGCACGTCATGCGCATGCCGTGGGACGAATTCATCGATTCGCTTATCCGTGAGCTGAACATCAGCTGGATAGTCGTGGGTCACGATTTCTGCTTCGGCTACAAGGGCGAAGGCACCGCGGAGCGGCTGAAGGCGTACTGCGAGGCGCGCGGCATCGGCTGCGATATAATCCCTGCCGTGACGGTGGACGGCCGCGTCGTCAGCTCAACGCATATCCGCGAGCTTATCGCGGAAGGCGAGATCGAACAGGCGAACCGCCTGCTCGGGCATCCGCACTCTTTGGCAGACACCGTGCATTCCGGTTACCACCTCGGCACCAAGATGGGCACGCCGACTATAAACATGTTCTTTCCGGAGGGCGTGCTTGTCCCGAAACATGGTGTGTACGCGACGCGGGTCTATCTCGAGGGCGGCGCGAACTACGTTGCGGTGACGAACGTCGGCGTCAGGCCGACGGTCAGCAGCAGCAGCGGCCGCGTGAGCGTCGAGAGCTTCCTGCTGGACTACAGCGGCAATCTCTATGGCCGTCAGGCGCGCGTCGATTTCTATTCGTTCATCAGACCGGAGCGCAGGTTCGACGATTTCGAGGAGCTGTCGGCTCAGATCAAGCACGACGCGGAAACCGCGCGGGAATATTTCATAACGCACAAATGCTGAAAAGTCAGCGCAGCTCAACTTATAGTTGAACCGCGCTGACTTTTTCATGCCGTCCCGCTTTGTAGCATATGGGGTAGGCAATCACGCACAGCGGCAGCGCCGCCAGAACATCCAGCACCGAATGCTGCTTCATAAACACTGTCGAGATGCATATCAGCACACAGAGCAGGATGAAGAGAAGCTTCAGCTTCGGGTTTTGCAGCCGCCTGCAGTCGCACAGACCGAGCATTGCGGCGACGGAGCCGAGGACGTGTATCGACGGGCAGACGTTCGTGTTAGTGTCAAAATTATAAAACCATGCGACGAACCGCGTCAGGACGTTGTCCCGCGCGAACTGCGTCGGGCGCAGATCCTGGCAGGTCGGGAAAACGAGATATATCAGCATCGTGATCGAATATGTAATGATGATGAAATACATCATCCGCTTAAATGCCGCTACATCGAAGAAAAAGGTGTACACGATTGTCCCGATAAGGTATACGAACCAGAGCAGATACGGTATCAAGAACCATTCGCAGAACGGGATCATGTCGTCAAGCGGGCAGTGCATCGAATAATAGTGCCCGACGTTATAAAAACGCTCCACAAAGGTGAAAAACAGCCCGAATATGGGCCAGAAAATCAGCAGCTTCAGGTGACGGAACTCATCCGTATTCAGCTTGCTGAAGCGGAATCGGCGAAAATCTGTTTCAAGCATTTTCCTTAAAGCTCCGGTTTATTCGCGCAGCGGAGCAGGTGCGCATAGATTTTTTCGGCGGGAATGACGTCCGACGGCGCGAGCGCAGCGAACATTTCTTTGAGCCGTGCCTCGTCCGACAGCAGGGAGAGCGCAAGCTCTGCAAGCTCCTCGGGCGTTTCAGCGGTGACAGCGCCGCCGAGCTTGAGGAAGAAGTCCAGATTGTGCTCCTCGCATCCCGCCACGGCGTCGATGAGCACCATCGGCACACCGGCCGCGGCGGCCTCGGTACTGCTCAGTCCGCCGGGCTTCGTGAGGAAGAGGTCGGCAGACTGCATGAGCGGCGGCATATCGGATACCACTGCGCGTATATGGACGCGCGGCACGGAGCCGAAGCGCTTGTTAAGCTTCTCGTATAGCTCCTCGTTTGAGCCGCAGACGACCGTGACCGTCTGATCCTCGCTGATATTTTCGCAGAGAAGCTCGGTGATGTCGCGTATCGGGCCGCAGCCCATGCTGCCGCACATCACCAGCAGGTGACGCTGGTCTTCGTCAAACCCGAGCGCCGCCTTGGCTGCCTTTTTGTCGGGGCGCGCGTAAAATGCGCGCTTCGCGGGCAGACCGCTGGCGACGAGCTTTTCACTCGGCACACCGCAGCGGACAAACTCGTCCTTCAGTGACTCGGCGGGGATGAAATACCATTCAAGGTTGGAATCGGAGACGCTGGGGGAGCAGGTGTAGTCGGTCGAAATGAAGCTTGTCGTTATCTGCATGGAAGGGTGACGCTCCTGCATTTCGCTTATGGCGAGCGCTGGGAAAACGTGAGTGCAGATTATATTGTCGTACTCGCCCTCGACGATGTAATCATATATTCTGTCGGCACCGCTTGTCAAGAACTTATATATTCCGGTTCCCTCGCGGAAGAGAGAATCATGGTTCTCCGCGCCCTGATATCCGGCCTTGAAAAGCTTCGGTGCGTAGAGATATATGCGTGTGTGCCAGTTTGAAATGAACTGGGACGCGCGCTCGGATATGAACTGTAATGCGTCGATGATGTCGCACACCTCGCCGTGGGCGGTGAAGGTCTCCTGAAGCGCTTTCGCGCAGGAATTATGCCCCGCGCCGGTATTGCAGCTTAGTATTAGGGTACGCATTCAGATAGAGCTCCTTTCTCGCTTGCGCTGCTGCATGGCGTAGAGCCGCTGCAGCCTTGGGCGGTTGTATCTCTGAATGATTATGAAGGGCAGGTTGCCGAGAAGAATGTATATCACCGTGACGATTATCCCGCCCGCGCCCGGCCAGATCCAGAGCATGGCGAGGCCGAGAAGGCTCAGGAGAAAATGCGTAAGCTCTGCAACGCAGGTCTCTTCCAGCATGCGCGGCACGTCGGCTATCGTCTCGGCGGTCATTTTCTTCTCCGGCATGATTTTTTTGAATATGCGGCTCATATCGGGAACCTTGCTCTGCCAGCTCTTCACGCGCAGCGCCTGGTATATCTTCGGCTCACAGGCTGCGGTCTTGTACGGGAACCTGTCGGCATGAAACCAGCTTTTCGGCAGCAGGCGGCCTATGACGAAGGACAGCACGCCGAGCGCGGCCATGTATATAACGCATTTCCAAAATCCCATCAGTTTACCTCAAACCGCGCCGGACTTGCCCTCCGAACGGGACAGCGCGCGGAAATTCCGTATAAAATAAAGCACAAACGACATCAGCGTCACCGCTGAGCACACCGCGATGCTCGCGTTCGAGACCGATTCCGGTATCGAACCCCAGAGGAGGTGCAGAAGCATGGTGGCGTAGAGCAGGAAAGTTGTGAGCTTGCCGTGCCAGTCGGCAGGCAGCACAAGCTTGCGGCGCTTCAGTATCAGCAAGCTCATCACGCCGCCGGTTATCTCCTTTATGAGAAGGAGCGCGAACAGGATGATGAGTGAAGGGAATCGGGTGAGCAGGCAGAGGAGCATCGCTATCTGCGTCAGCTTGTCGGCAACGGGGTCTATCGCCTTGCCGAGCGTCGTGATCATGTTGAAGCGGCGCGCAATGATGCCGTCCGCTGTATCGCTGATACCGGAGAGCAGCAGCACGAGCGCGGTAGCGAGATCATTTTTTAGCCCGCAGTATGTCCAGACAAAAACGGGGATCAACACCATGCGGAAAATCGACAAAATATTGGGTATCGTCCATATCCGATCCTCGCCGGTCCTCTTGTTCATCCTTTGTGCCTCCCTGACATGCACATGAGCCTGTCAGCCCACGTTAAGGTATTTATACATTAGATTTTACAACATAAGTTCAAGTCAAAGTCAACGCCAGTTGAAAATTAGTTGATTGAGTAACATTCTGTCACTGCTTGGCGACTATCGGCAGCCTGACCATAAAGCGGCAGCCCGCAGTCGGCAGGTTCTCCACGCTGATCGTTCCGCCGCTCAGCTCAACTATCTGTTGAGCAAGCGCAAGGCCGAGGCCGTTGCCGTACATCTCGCGCGAATTGTCGCTCTGGTAGAACTTGTGGAATATCCGTTCTTCGTCGCCCGCAGGGATCCCGGGGCCGTCGTCCTCGATAGTGAATGTCACGGTGTCATTTTCAGCGCGCATGCGCATCAAGATCATCCCGCCGTGGGGGTCGAACTTTATGGCGTTGTCGATCAGATTCGTCCATACATGTATCAGCAGCGAGCCGTAGCCCGAATACTCGATCTCGTCCAGCTCAATGTCAAAGTCGATGTCCTTCTCCGTCCATTTCTGCTCCAGCGCCACGATGGCCTGCCGCACCTGCTCGTCAAGCCGGTAGCTGACGAGCTGCGGGCGGATGCTCTGCGCGCTTATCTTGGACAGGAGCAGGATATTCCCGATGAGCGTGGAGAGGCGGCGGGTATTGAAGAGTATCTTCTCGATATAGGCATCCTGCTCCTCCTGCGACTGCTGATGATCCTGCAGGAGGGAAGCGTAGCCCTCGATAGCGTTTATCGGGGTTTTGAACTCGTGCGACACGCTTGAGATGAAGTCCGTCTGCAGGGTCTCGGTCGCGCTCAGCTCCTTGACCATCATGTTGAAGCTGCTGTACAGGCTGCGCACTTCGTTGATGCGGCTGTCCGTCTCGGCAGTCACTTTGAAGTTTCCGCCTGCCACGGTGCGCATGGCCTTTTCGAGCTTTGCGACGGGGTCAAAGAATACCTTCAGTGTGAAATTTGTGATGACGAAGCCGAAAATGATGCTGAACAGAACCGCCCATACGAAGAGCGGCGCCGCCACGGTTATGCCGAGCCACTTTTTTATAAGCCACGCCGTCAGCTCCGCGAGGAGCGCGACGACGATGTACTCGACCATGCATATCAGCGTGAACCAGACGCGCAGCGTCGGCATGGATGAGAACTTCTTTTTCACAGCTTCACCACCTTGTAGCCGACTCCGCGCATCGTGACTATCTTGAAATCGGGATTATCGCGGAAGCGCTCGCGCAGCCGCCCGATGTGAACGTCGACAGTGTGCGTGTCAGTCTCGGTCTCGTAGCCCCAGATGTCGTCCATCAGCTGCTGACGCGTGAATATCCGGCCGGGGAAGGAGACCATCTTGTATAGCAGCATGAACTCCTTCTGCGGCAGCACCATGTTCTCGCCGCCGGTGTGTACCGAGAGCGAATCACATTCCAGCACCGTCCCGCCGATCACTTGACGGCGCTCGTTCGCCATCTGCGCCCTACGCAGCAGTGCGCTGACGCGCAGCACCATCTCGTTTACGTTGACGGGCTTGACCATATAATCGTCGCTGCCGGAGACGAAGCCGAGACGCATATCATCAAACGCGTCCTTCGCGGTTATCATCAGCACGGGAATGCTGTTGCCCGCCTCGCGCAGCGAGCGCACCAGCTCGTACCCGTCGAGTTTCGGCATCATAATGTCTGAAATTATCAAATCGTAATAGCTTGTGTCCATAGCGGCGAGCGCCTCCTCGCCGTTCGATACGCCGACTGCGGCATAACCGTTCTTGGTGAGGACGTGCTGGAAAAGCTGGCGCAGCTCGCGGTCATCCTCGGCTATAAGTATCTTGAACATAGTTCCACCCCCGTATGTATAGAATATAAATATTTATTCTGAAGTGAATTTCAACTCAATGTCAACAATCGTTGATTTTTGTAGATATTATACCCAAAAAGCGGATAAAGAGCAAGCCGCCCATTGACGGCGCGGCGGCGGGGTATATAATTAAACCACTCAACCAGCGGTTGAATTCGCGATTCAACGGATAAGTTATTGGAATTTCAGGATTTTTTCTATACCATCGGCATCAGAAATTCGAAAGGAGGCGTCGCAATGAACGACGTTATAGGCGCAAATATCGCAAGACTCAGAAAAGAGAAGAACATGACACAGGATCAGCTCGCAAACCTTATGGGGATATCTTTTCAGGCGGTTAGCAAGTGGGAGAACGGGCTGTCAAGCCCCGATGTGTCCAGCTTTCCGATGCTGGCGGATGTGTTCGGCGTAACAATAGATGAGCTTTTCGGAAGGGAAGCGGCACGGCGCGAGGCTCCCGACGCAGAGCAGAAAAACGACGAGCTGCCGTGGCCTGATGACGACTGCCTGTATGCGGTGCTCTATCACGGGCATACGCTTGTCGGCTGCGGCGACACTGCCGAGAACCGCAGGATAGAATTCTGCTATGAAGGCCCCGCGATGAACATTCACAGCGAGTTCGATGTGCGCGTTGACGGCGACGTCGAGGGCAGTATAGAGTCGGGAGGAACCGTCACCTGCGACGCCGTGGGCGGCGATGTCAGAACCGGCGGCAATGTCACCTGTGACGATGTGAGCGGCAGCGTAAGTGCCGGCGGCACGGTCACCTGCGACAGTGTCGGGGGCGACGTCAAGGCGGGCGGCTCCGTGACCTGCGACAATATCGAGGGCAATGTCACCGCAGGAGCGAATGTGACCTGCGATACTATAGGCGGCAGCGTGACCGGCGTCCATGTCGAATGCGAATCCGGCGGAACGTCGGACGGTAACGACAAGTTCCATTTCTTTTTCAGAACCTGAAAAAACAGTACATACGGGTGATAGCGCATTCCTCTTAAGATTTAAGATATTTTAATGGGGATGCGGCTTGCACGAATGAATATATTATGTTAAAATAACTGCGAAAAAGGGGATGCAGGTCGAAATACGCCTCCCCAACGGGTATAACATAATGGGAGGATATAAAATGAAAAAGAACCTGTCGCGCATACTCAGCGTTTTCCTTATAGTACTTCTGTTGGCGTCGCTGCCGATGGCGCAGGCCTTCGCGGCGTATGACTGCAAGTGCGGCACGTATTCGGAGCTTGTGCTGGCTCAGTTCAGCGGCAAGGATGACAACAATATTGTCGACAAGGCGTCTATAAGCAGCGGCAGTTGTCCGGGAATGAGCCTGAAGCTCAGCGCGGACGCAACGCAGATTCTGCTCTCCGGCACACCGACCAAACCCGGAACATATAAGCTGACTGTTGCTTTCGAGATGCGGGACGGGCAGCCCGGCTCCACCGACGCGACCGTCAATGTGGCCGCGGTACAGCCGACCGTGCAGGCTTCGGCCAGCACGACCGCGCCCAAGAAGGACGACAACTTCCAGCTGAAGCTCAGCCTTACCGGCGGCGCGCCCTATGAGGTCACGCTCTATACCAACACCAGCAACAGCACTTCCGGCGGCGCGGCAGGAACCACCTGGACCTTTGAATCCGACAGCCAGAACGTAACTGTCGGCACCAAGGGTATGGAGAGCAGCGTCCAGACCTATTATTACTACCTCACGGTGAAGAACAGCGCCGGTACCGCGACGTCAAACGTGGTAGCCGTCACGAATCCGTCCTACACCACCGTCACGCCGTCGCCGTCTCCTTCTCCGGCCGGTGAGATCAAGATAACAAAGCAGCCCACCGGTGAGACCGTCGAGGAGGGCGGCAGAGCTGTGTTTATCGCGCGTGCGGAAAACGCCGCGTCGTTCGTGTGGCGCATAGTCAGCCCCGACACGACAAATACTTATCCTGCCAAGGACGCTCCGGACTACTTCAAGGGACTGAAGGTCTCCGGAACCGACAGCGACCGCCTTGTGCTTGAGAATATTCCGGCCTCCATGAACGGCTGGAAAGCGGAATGCAAATTCATCGCCGCGGACGGCAAGACCTATCTCTGCACCAACGGCGCAATAATAACCGTCAAGAAGGCCGAGGTCGCCCTTAAGCGCCCGACCATCAACACTCAGCCCAGCGGCGTCACAAAGACCGTCGGCGAGGGGACTACGCTCACCGTTTCTGCGAGCGACACCAACAACGGCGGCACGCTCAAATATCAGTGGTACAGCAACACCTCCGCCAGCAATAACGGCGGCACGCTCATCAGCGGCGCGACCTCCGCAAGCTACACCCCGCCCCAGACCGAGGGCACTGTGTACTACTTTGCTTCCGTGTGGAGCACCAAGGGCGGCCAGAACAGCGACCGCGTCAACACCGGAGCCGTGGCCGTCACATATACTGCTGCCGTCGCTACCCCTGTGCCGTCTGTGACTGTGGCTCCAACCTCGCCGACTCCCGGCGTGGATGATCCTTCGCCCAGCCCCAGCACCGGCGGCAACGCTGATATCGAGATCAAGCCCGATGATACTCAGAACAATTCCAGCAGGGGCAACGGCCTTGTAGTCCTGCTGCTGGTCATCGCGGGACTCGGCCTGATCGCGGCGGCTGTGCTGCTCATCCTCTCCAAGCGCGACAGCAAGCCCGTCCCCGTGAAGCGCCCCAGTGGCCAGCGCAAGGCGGCCGGTGCGGCAAAGCGCGGCTGGACCTGCGAGAACTGCGGTGAGGTCAATCTCGGCCGCTTCTGCCAAAACTGCGGCGCGCCGAAGCCCGCAAACGAACCGCTCTATATCTGCGATAAGTGCGGCTGGCAGCCCGAGGATCCGATGCATCCGCCCCGCTTCTGCCCCCAGTGCGGAGACCCCTTCGGTCCCGAAGACATAGTCGAGAAGTAAACTAAAAACCCATGCATTATCAATGCATGGGTTTTTCTTATAATATCTTTTTCTTCTTAAAATATATTATCTCAAACACGATTATAGCGACAGTGATCGCTATGACGCAGGGATACGCGTAGCGCCAGTGCAGCTCCGGCATGTTCGCAAAGTTCATGCCGTACCAGCCGGTCAGCAGACTGAGCGGCAGGAACAGCGTGGTAACAACGGTCAGGATACACATGACCTTGTTCTGCTTTGCGTCCAGCTGTGCCTGATATAATTCACGCAGCTGTATCACGTTCTCCTGAAGCAGATGCACATGGCTCTCAAGCCGCTCCGTCTGCATCGAGAATCGGCTCCACTGCTCCGCCGCGGCGATGGGCGCGGGCGCGTCGAGAGACGCGATCATGTCGCTCATCGCGGTGAGCTGCTCATAGTACGCATTCAGCTCCGAGAGCTTGCGGCGGTGCCGTGTGAGCACACCGAAGAAGTCGTCCGGAATGTCGGTTAGCAGACTGTCCTCCATTACGTCAAGCTCCTTTTCAATGTGGGACAGGTACAGGATATCATTTTCCACTGCCAGCTGCATAAATTGGAGAAGCAGCAGCTCCGGAGTGGAGGCGTTGTTCAGCTTCGGCAGCTGCGATTTTACCCAGGGCTTCAGCTCGCCGGAATCCTCGATGAAGATCAGCTCCTGCGCCGTCATGTAGAAAAGCAGGCAGACCTGCGGCAGCCGCGCCTCGTTCTTGTTCGGGATGCGCAGCGTACCCCAGATGTGGTCGCGATAGGGTTCCGCCTTGCAGTAACGGACGGAGCCGAGGCTGCGGAGCATCTCCTTGTGATGCGGGAAGCTCTCCTTCATGGCGCGGAATTCATCCGCCGTGATGAGCTTAAAAAGCGTGCGTCCCTCGCCGTGCTTCACGGAAGCGAGAGTTCCGTTTGCGTCATTGTATACATATTCGGTCATCTTCGGTTCTCCATATTGAAATGCTTTTGTCATATTATAAGACCTGTTTGTCGTTTTTGCAATAAGCGAGTTGAAAGCCTTGAAAATTAAGAATTCCTAAGTATTGCATCCCTTGCTTTTGCATGGATTTAACGATATAGTATAGATGCAGAGTGAACAGACAAACAATAACAATATGTAAAAATTGTTGAAAAGGAGGAAAATTACATGAAGAAATTTTGGGCGCTGCTGCTTGCCGCTTTGCTGGTGGTGAGCATCCTGCCGGTCTCGGCGCTGGCAACCGACGTTCCGGAGCCGACGCCGGCGTTTGAGCAGGGGACGTTGACCATCAACGTCGCCTTTAATGGGCTGCCGGAGGATAAGATACCGGAATCCGTCAAATGGGGGCTTAAAAAGGACGGCGCGCACGTTCAGGACGTCGTCATCACGGCAGCGGAAAAGTGGACAAAGAGCCTTACGCTCGACCCTGGCGAGTATGAGCTGCACGCGGATGTTGACAGCGCCGATGTCGGCGGGTATTATCACTTTTATTATTCGATAATCTGGGCGACGGTCAAGGCCGGAGAGGACACAAAGCTTGACATCACCGAGACCTACGAGGTTCAGCCGGTGATGAGCTTTGACATACCGGTAGAGAAAAAGGTTGAACTTCTCGGCAAATCCGCACCGCTTACGGATACGGATTTCAATTTCGCATTCACGCTTGCCAATGACGCGGGCAAAACCGATATGCTCAAGCTGTATTTTGATGGCAAGCCTGTCACCGACAGCTTCACCATGACTGTGAAGGCGGGAGAGACCTCCGCGGCCGGTGTGCTGACTGTCAGCGGCCCTGTCAGTCAGATGTACGGTCTGCACGGTACACTCAGTGAAAAGGCACCTGCGGAGACCGGGAACTGGCTCTATGACAGCAGCGAATACCGCTTCGGCGTAAACATGGTCTCTCCGCTGAGCGTTCTTGAAGAGGAGCCGAGCGGCGAGAAGCTGCCCGCGTACATCACGCTTGACGATGAAAATGTCGATGCCGCAGTGTTCACCAATAAATACTCCGTCACCACCGGAACTCTCACCGTCACGAAATCCTTTGAGGGACTGCCCAAGGAGCTGATACCCGCGTCCGTCACCTTTGAGCTTTGGCAGGATAAGCAGCACCTTGAGGGACAGGACATAACCCTGACCGCGGCGGACGGCTGGACAAAGAGCGTTGAGCTTGAAGCGGGCGAGTACATTCTGAAGGAGCGTACCGACGGCCTTAGCGTCGACGGTTATATCATGGGCGCCGTTGAGGATATCAAGGCTGTTGTCACAGCTGAAGAGGCATCGGCAGTCAAGGTCGTCAACACCTACAAGCCCGAACCGGTATACAGCATCAGCATCCCCGTTGAGAAGCAGGTCAAGCAGACAGGAAAGCACATGCCAGTTGCCGACAAGACCTTTGATTTCGCGCTTGAGCTGTCCGTCAAGACAGGTAAGCTGGATAAGATAGAAGCCAGCTTCAACGGCGCGCCCGTTACTGATGGCTTCGCCCTGACGGTCAAGGCAGGGGAGACCACCGCATCCGGCGTGCTCACTATCACCGGCCCCGCCAGCCAGATGAAGAATCTTGAAGGCAAGCTGACCGAGGTCGGCTCCGAGAAGGAGACCAAGTGGACCTTTGACGGCAGCGTGTATACCTTCGCTATGGCGTCCGCTGCCGCGCAGAGCGGCGCCGAGGCTGCCGAGGCGATACCCATGCCTGCGGCTATAATGCGCGGCGATGAACAGGCCGACAAGGCGCTTTTTGTCAACGAGTATAAATCCACCGAGATGAAGGTCAGTGTCGTGAAGAAGTGGAACGATAAGGGCAGCGAGGATAAGCGCTCCGAATCCGTCACCGTGCAGCTCTTCTACTACCAGAAGGATGCAAACGGCAAGGATACGGATACTCTCGTTCCTTATGAGCTTGACGGCAAGAAGGTGACTGCGGTTCTCAATGAAAAGAACGGCTGGAAGTGCAGCTTTGACGGCCTTGACACCGAGCTTACATGGACGGTCAAGGAGACCAACGTTCCCAGCGGGTACTACTTCTATGTCAACCGCAGCAGCGACGGCAAGACCATCACCGTCACCAATGTCTATGCCGCGACTCAGAAGCCCAAGACCGGCGACTCTATGATGCTCTGGAGCGTACTTGCACTCGTCTCCGGTTCGGCAGCCGCCGCGGCGTTCATCTTCGGCAAGAAGCGCAGCCACGGATAAGCGAACGCAATATCGTATGAATAAATTACACGCAGGAATTACCTGCGTGTAGTTTATTTTACCAGCAAAAAGCTCTTTCCATGGCTATACGGCGAGCCGCCGGCACCGGATTGGACTCGCTCACGTATACCGTACCGATCGGTTATCACGAGTCCAGAGAGGCGATCAATGCCGAACCCGAATAATTCCGGGCACATCGGAACCGACGGGCCGACGAGGATCGTGTACGCGCTGCGGCATAGGTCAAGGAGGTGGGGCAGCGTCTTATTGGTGATAGCGCTTCCGGTTATCAGAACAATATCGCACTGCGGGAGCAGATAGTCGCAGGCGGGATCGGGGTAATCCCCGCCGCGCGGTTCTCGCTCAAGAATGAAAATCTTTTCCGCGTCGCGCCGCATCTCGTCCGTGCCATGCATATGACCCACAATGCCGACGGTTTTGCCGCGAAAATCTATCCCGCGGGTGCAGTAATTTTCAAAGGGCTCGGAGCAGTGGAGCTCAGACAGCCGCTCCTCGGTGTTATAAAATGCGTTGACTGCGGCCATGGCAAGGCTTGCCTCGGTGCTGTTCCAGCTCTTGAGCGCTTCGGCGGCTCTGCGCAGCGGCATTCTGTACAAGCCGTCAGGCAGCATTGCAGGGCGGCTCGCCCCGTGCACATGCATCGCCATGCCGCTGTGCTGTTCGGTTTCCGCCAGCGCCCATATATCACCTGAGACGGTCGATAATATTCGCTCGTCGGAGCGAATATTATCGCATAAGCAGTCGTATAATGCAAAAAAATCACACATTTGTGTACTCCTCGGCCCATTTTGCGACAATGTTCTGCGCTACCTTGTCGTCGCTGCCGGAGACCTTCAAAATCAGCGTGTCCGGATCGTTCGACAGCGCCTCAAGAAGCCGCGCCGTGTAGGCCGTGAACCTATCGCCGAGGCCGAACCGCGACTTCAGCTCCTGCACACTCTTGCTGGCCTTCAGCACGCCGATGCACGGCTGCTCGCTTGACAGAAATTCGGACAGCGCTTCGCGGAACTGCGGTATCAGTATCTCATATCCGCCGAACTCGTCGATGACCGAGAACGGGTAAAGCTCCGCTTCGCTGAGAAGCCGCACGCCGTCGTTGCGGAAAACCTCGTTGTCATGCGTCGGGGGAGTCACTGAGTAATCAAGAAAGCGCTTGCCCTCGTATTCGTCCGGCGAGAGCGCGGCGGCAGCAGGAAGCAGGTCGAAGCCCAGCAGAGAATCATTTGCGGCGAGCCTGCGTTCGGTTATGAAGCCTCCTGCGTAGGCGATTTTATCGCCAAGCGCGCGGCGGATGAGCGTGGTTTTGCCGCAGCCGGAGGGGCCGGTGAGAAATATATGTTTTTTCATAGCGATTCCTTTCAAAAAATATCATGCGGACAGTATATACCGTACCGCATGATATGTAAATATTATCTGAAGCCCAGAACGTATTTAATAACAAATTTCCTGAGCAAATTCCCGCTGCCGCACAGCTTGTCGCGCATACCGATGAACAGCGCGTACGCGGCCATGCGCTCCTCGCGGCCGATTCCGTGCTGGCTGAAGCGCGCCTTTTCGGCGAGCGTGACGATATCCCGCGGTATCGGCTCATTGAAGCGCGACAGTGCTTTTGCGCAGCGATAGATGTACAAAACGGCGCGGCTGCCGTCTCTCTGAGTGAAGCGGCGCTTCCGCTCGCGCAGCAGAGCAAACTGCCATAGGACGATGACACCGGCCGCGGCGAGCACTATGACAATAACACGCACGGCCTTCGCCGCGCCGCCGGAGGCGGGGACGGTGTTCTGGCTCACGTCGGACGAGATGATGCCGACAGGCATTGTGTCCTGCCGCAGCTCAGGACTCTCGACAACGGACGGAGTAGGCGTCGCCTCGGTGCTCTCGGCGGTTTCCGGCTGCGGCTCCGGAGTGTTGACGGGCGCTTCGCTCGGCGCGGAACTGCCGGTCACCTCCACTGGCAGCCAGCCAAGACCGTCGATATACACCTCGACCCATGCATGCTCGTCACTGCGGCGTACATCGACATAGCTTCCGGCCACGGTAGTGAACGCGAAGCCGTCCACTACCCGCGCCGGAATGCCGAGCGCGCGGTACATCACGGCCGCCGCGGTCGCAAAATGCGTGCAGTAGCCGCGTTTAGCCTCGGTCAGGAAGTACACGGCATAATCGTCTGTGTCGAAGCCGGACACGTTCAGGTCGTACTCAGCGGAATTCATGATATAGCTTGCCACGCGGTTCACGGCGTCGTCACCGGCGGAAATACCGGCGTCCGCCGCCAAGCGCAGCATCGCTTCCCGCGTAGAATCCGGCAGCGCGGTGTAATACTCATAGACATACGCGCGGTAGTCCTCCTCTGCGGCGGCGTATTCGTCCGGAACGCGCAGCGACGACACGTCGCCGGAGTAGCTTATATATTCCGCGGTGTATTCCGTGCTGCCGCCGGATGGGACATATACGTCGTTCTCACTGGTCTCGGTGGAGTAGTACGGCACGGGGAGCACGGAGCCTCCTACGGCGATAAGCTCAATGTCCGCGTGAAGCGTCTCCGCTCCGCCTGCGCTCTGCAGCGCTAGCGGCAGGAACTGCGGCGGGGTGCTGCTGAGATATTTGTTGCCGGCGCTCCAGCTGGTCCCGAGGTACTGGCCGTAGGAGAAGCAGCGCAGATACATATATCCGCTTTTATCCGCGCGGACACGCAGCATCAGCTGCGTCGGGTCAAAATCACGGTATCCCTTCGAGAGGTCGAGTGCGCCGTCGCCCATGTTCCAGCCCAGATCAAGCGATAGATCGTCAAAAAGGCCATCGACGGGGAGGGAAGTTTCGGGCAGAGACACATCAGAAGTGAAGCGCCCGCCCTTGAAAATTTTCGTGATGCTCTGGCCGAGAGCGTCCAGCTTCTGCGCCATCTCGACGTCGGCGTCGCTCAGGTCGTATTCGTCCGGCGGGGTGCGCGAGAGAATGACGCACAGCATCAGCAGCACCGGCAGGCTTAGTATCAGCGCGGCGCGCCCGCCGCCGGAATCTGCGGAATATGAGCCGCCGGAGACGAACACCAACGTCCAGAACAGCACCATGCCCACCGAGACATATACCGGCGGGAAGCCGTTCACGCAGATGCATGCGGCAAAAAAGACGCCCGACACGATGAGGCAGGAAAAAATTCTTCCGCTCTCCGCGCTCAACGCGATGGCCATTAATATCACGATAAAGGCCGAGATCACGAGCATTACCAGTGTGTGATCGTCGGTCAGGTTTGAGAAAACATACTTCTCGGAAGAATAGTAAAAGTGGTTGAGGTACTGCCCGCTGACCTTGTCGAACAGATCCTTGAGCTGCGCGACGAAAGCATCACGCCTGCTGCGGCACACGAAGAATAAAACAGCCGCGCAGACCGCGACGCCCGGCAGGCGCATGTGCCGCACGTTGAAGCACACCCAGATGAAAACGCACAGCAGCGCGGTGTAAAGCACGCCGTGGCTGAACGCAAGATCAAAGCTGGCGCTTATGAACGATGTCAGAATTATGCTGCCCAGCATGAGCAGAAGCAGAAATGAGATTCGATTAAAGGCGGTTTTCATTTGACGATCACCCCTTCATCCGAAACGATAAAGCAGCAGCGCGCGTCCGCCTTGGCAGACACCGCGGCAGATGAGCGCGGCTTGGACAGAAGCTCCATGAACGCCGCGGCTGATTCCTGCGAGTTGCCGACTGTAACCTCGACGGACGGGCAGAGCAGCTCGTGCTCCTGCTCCAGCTCACAGAGATTTTCGGAGATGTATCGCGCATTGCCGAGCGCCTTTTTGCTCTGACCGGCGACGACTATGTATATCCTGGCGTCCTGACTTGTGAGCGGCTCGCGGACGATGACCTTGTCCGTTTTCGAGCTGAGCTTCCAGTGGATACTGTTCACCATGTCGCCGGGGCGGTACTCGCGCAGCTCGTGCTCCTCGGCGTATCCGCCGCCGTGCTTGGGCTTGAGCACCGTGCGAGCTTCAAGCTCGGCCGAAATGTCACGCAGTCCGTCGGGCGCGGCGGCAGACGGCATAATGACGCAGGATACCGGAGCCGGTGCCTTGCGGCGTATTGAGACGAGGCGGAGCAGATCGCAGCAGCGGAAATTTGATATCTCACAGACTAACTTGCCGCAGTCGCTGCCGGAGACAGGGATATACAGCGTACCGCCGGAGAGGTTATTCCAGCGCAGGCGCTGACGGGTCGTCTCGCCGGTATATACGTTCCTGATCTGCAAAGATGCGGTCAGCCTGCCGAGCGGCAGCAGCCCCGTCCGAGTGCTGATGCAGAGCTGAACGTCGCTGCCGCATACCGCGGTGTAGGGTATGCTGAGGCTCATTTTCGAGCGCAGCATCCCGGGCAGTGACAGCAGCAGGATGAAGACGGGCATGATTGCAACGGAGTAGAAGAAAAAAGCTCCGAACCAGCCCAGATATCCGAGCCGGAATATGTACGCTCCGGCGACTGCCAGAACGTAAAAGATAAAATATACTGTAGGCATGGTCAGATATTCGGTGCTTTGATGCTGCCCGCGATGCTGCGCATAATGTCGGCATGGGCGCGCGGGTCGGAGGCGTCGCTCCACAGCAGCCGGTGCTCAATGCAGTCTCGGAAGATGAAGCGGACGTCGCGCGGAAGCACATAGTCGCGTCCCTGTATCCACGCCGTGGCCTTGGCAAGCGAGGTGAGCGCGAGTGATGCGCGCGGGCTTGCGCCCTGAAGTATGCGCGGGTCGTTTCTGGTCGCCCCGCAGAGCTGGACGATATAGTCCACGACCTCGTCCTTGACAAATACTGCGGAGACCTCCTGCCGTATCTGCATAAGCTCGCTCTTGCTCACGACCTGCTGCACGGAGTCGAGACTGATGCTCTTCTGCTTGCGGCGGATCATCTCGGCCTCGTCCTCGGGGCTGGGGTAGCCGATAGAGAGGCGCAGCATGAATCTGTCCATCTGCGAATCCGGCAGCATCTGCGTGCCCTTGGCGCCGGTCGGGTTCTGCGTTGCAATGACGATGAACGGCTGCGGCACGGGGTAGGTGTTGTTGTCCACTGTGACCGCACCTTCCTCCATGGCCTGCAGCAGCGCGGACTGAGTGCGGCTTGTTGCGCGGTTCAGCTCGTCCGCCAGGAACAGATTGCAGAGCACCGCGCCGCGCTGATAGCGCATTGTGCCGGTGTTTTTATCGTATATCGAGTAGCCGGTAACGTCCGAGGGCAGCACGTCGGGAGTGAACTGCACGCGGTTGTATTCAAGGCCGAGCGCCTTGGAGAAGGCGAGCGCCATTGTCGTTTTGCCGACGCCGGGGATATCCTCCATCAGGATATGCCCGCCCGCGACAATGCCGAGCAGAACCTTTATCATGACCTCGTCCTTGCCGACGATCACGCGGCTGACCTCGCGGAGTATCTGCTTTGCGTTGCCGATGGAATTTATCGTATCCATAAAAAATGCCCTCCCAGCATGTATGTCACTAATTTGTAACATTATATCATGCATCGGGAGGAGCTTCAAGCATATTATAATTTTTTAAGAATTATTTACTTTTATCGCGGGATTTGAATATAACGGCCACCAGAAACCCGAAAAACACTGCGGCGCAGATACCGGCGGCCGCCGCGGTGAAGCCGCCGGTGAACACGCCGAGAAAGCCCTTTTCGGCCACGGCCTTTTTGACGCCCTGTGCCAGCGCATTGCCGAAGCCGGTCAACGGTACGGTTGCCCCCGCGCCTGCCCAGTCGGCGAGCGGCTGATACAGGCCAAGCGCGCCGAGAATGACACCGGCGACGACATAGCATGTCAGAATTCTTGCCGGAGTCAGCTTTGTGCGGTCAATGAGTACTTGGCCTATCACGCAGAACAGCCCGCCCACAGCAAAAGCCTTTATATACGTCAGTACGATATCCATACGGAGCCTCCTTCAAACGGGATTTTCTATGGCGACGGCATGGCATATGCCGGGGATGCTGTCGCCCTGCTGGGCGCTGGTGGCGGACATTAGCGCACCCGTTGCGGCAAACAGCACGCGGTTCCATATGCCCTTGCGCATTGACGGCAGAATGTGCGCAGCGAGCACCGAAGCACTGCATCCGCAGCCGGAGCCGCCCGCATGTACGTCCTGCGCCTTGACGTCGTATATCAGCATCCCGCAGTCGAGGTACATCACGCCCAGCTCCACGCCGTCCTCGCGGAACAGTGCCTGAAGGATATCATGCCCCATCGCGCCGAGGTCACCGGTGAATATCGCGTCGTAGTAAAACGGGTCGCGGCCGGTGTCCTGAAAATGCTGCTTGAGCGTACTGTACGCCGCCGGAGCCATCGCGGCGCCCATGTTGTTGGCGTCGGTTATGCCCGCGTCGGTTATGGAGCCGATCGTGACATGCGTTACCTGCGGCCCCGCGGCGTTGCTGCCGAGGATCAGCGCGCCGGAGCCTGTGACCGTCCACTGCGAGGTCGGTGTGCGCTGGCCGCCGTATTCCAGCGGCAGGCGAAACTGGCGCTCCGCAGAGCAGAAATGCGAGCCGGTCATCGCACAGACGTGATCGGCAAAGCCGCCGTCGAGCAGCAGCGACGCGAGTGACAGCGATTCTGCCATCGTGGAGCACGCGCCGTAGAGTCCGAAATACGGGACTTTGCTGTCCTTGAGCGCGAACGCGGAGCCGATGCACTGGTTCAGAAGATCACCGGCGCACACGAAGTCCAGCTCCGACGGGGCGATCTTTGCCTTGTCACACACGGTGGTGAAGCAGCGGCGGAACATACTGCTCTCGGCCTTTTCCCATGAGCTTTCTCCGAAATATGAGTCGTCGGATATATAGTCAAATCCGGCCTTCAGAGGGCCTTCGCCCTCTTTCGCCCCGACTACGCTTGCCGACGCGAATATCGTCGGCGGCGCGGAGAGCGTTATTGTGCTTCCGGTTTTCTTCATGCTGATCTCCTTAAATTATGTTCTCGGAGTCAGTTTTCCCCGGAAATCACGCGCTATTCAGCATCAACAGCAATTATATCGTCGAGGCTTATACGGAGTTCACCTATCATTATCAGGCGGTTTATCATGTCCAACTCCTGCACATGGCCTATCACCGTCTCGTACACGCGCCCGTTATGATAGCGTATCGCGGCGCGGCTGCCCGGACACAGCGCGCGCAGCCTAGCGTCCAGCTCCAGCGCCGCATCCTCGCCGAGCGTAATGCGCGGCTCGCGCAATGCGTTCAGCTCGTCAATGACCTTGCCATAGCCGCTGAGCGCCGAGAATGGCATGAACTGCTTTGCTCTGTCGGCGCGGCTCATTTTGCTTCTCACGCGCGGTGCCCTCCGATCTGACGGCTGCGTTCGCGCGCCGTCGCGCCCTCCTGAAGATCCATGCAGCGCAGCAGGCTTCCGCTGCCGTATTTGCGCTTGATGCTGAGCATGGCACTCTGAAGGCTGCGTTCCCGCTCCTGCTCCTCGTGGCTGCTGAAAATGTCGTACTGCTGCCCCTGCTCCTGATGCAGATCGGCATAGCATACGGTCAGCTTCCTGATAGGCGCGGCGGGGTCCATAATGCGCTCGTATACGCTCTGTGCGCCGCGCACCAGATCGTTCACCGAGCAGGTCGCGGCGTCGAGCCGCAGGCTGCCGTGCACGGATTTTCTGCCCGACGACTGGGAGTAGCCCAGAATGATGTTTATGCTGTCGGTTGTCTCGCCGCGGGCGAAAAGCTCAAAGGCGAGTGCCTCGGCCATCTCGCGTACGATGATGCGCCCCTCGTCAAGCCCATAGTCGCGTGCGAGCACCTGGCCGCTGGAAATGCTCTCGGATTTCGGCTTATAGGCTTTTATATCGGCTATGGTGACGCTCTCACGCCCGTAGGCGTGATCTATGAGCAGCTCCGCGTCAACGCCGAAGGTCTTGTACAGCACGTCTTCACGGGCGTTGGCGACGTCTCTCATGGTCAGTATGCCGAGGCTTGCGAGCCTTGCGGATGTGCCGCGGCTTACACGCCAGAAATCCGTTATCGGGCGGTGATCCCACAGCTTCTCGCGGTAGCTCGTCTCGTCAAGCTCGCCGATGAAATCCGGAGCGTGCTTTGAGATTATGTCCAGCGCTATCTTCGCCAGATACAGATTGCTGCCGATGCCGCAGGTCGCGACCAGACCGGTCTCGGCCTTTATATCCCGCAGCAGCGTTTTCACAAGCTCGCGCGGCGTTTTGCGCTGCACTGCGAGATACCGGCTGACGTCGATGAACACTTCGTCGATAGAATAGACGTGTATGTCTTCGGGGGAGAAATAGCGGAGATATATGGAGTATATCTTGGCGGAGTACCGGATGTACAGCGCCATGCGCGGCTGCGCCATGATGTAATCCAGCCGCGGCGGTATCTCAAATACGCGGCAGCGGTTCCTGACGCCGAGCGCCCTCAGCGCGGGACTCACCGCGAGACAGATCGTTTTCTCCGTACGCGTCGGGTCTGCGACGACGAGCTTCGCCGTCATCGGGTCAAGCCCGCGTTCCACGCACTCGACCGAGGCGAAGAAGGATTTGAGGTCTATGCAAATGTATACCTGCTGCACCGGCGGCCGCCTCCTCTCCTGAGCAGATATCTGCATATATTATAATATCTTATTAAGATAAAATCAAGAGTGAATTATCCTGACCGGCGGGCGGTATTGCTATTTTGCCGGGACTGCGCTAAAATATTCAGGAAAGGCGGGGGAGACATGACACTTGAAGAGATAAAGCTGCGCCGCTTGGCTGGGCAGCATCTGACGGATAAAAGCGATGCGGCCGCCGTTCTGCACGATCTCTGCGGCATACAGGCGCAGATGATGAGCTATGCGGAGCATTCTCTCGGCATACGCTGCATTGATGCGCCGGAGTATCTGGACGGCTTTTCCGCAAAGAGCTGGACTCTCCGCGGAACTATGCATATCTTCGCACTTGATGATCTTCCGCTTTTCCTGCACGACGGACGCACCCACTATCTGCGCGAATGCGATATGTTCGGCGCGGATGGAAATATCAGCACCGAGCGCAAGCAGTATTTTGCCGACGCCATACTCCAATCTATATCCGGCGGAGCGGACACGCGCGACGAGCTGAAAGCGCGCTGCTTCGAGCTTGGCATGACGGAGCGGGAGGCCGAGAGCGTATTCAACTCGTGGGGCGGCACTATCCGCGCGCTCTGCGAGGCGGGTAAGATATGCGGGCGGGTCAGCCGCGAAAAAGCATATAAGCTCTGTCCGGAATTTACGCCGATGGACGAAAGCTCCGCATGGCTTGAGCTTACGCGCCGGTATTTCACACACTACGGCCCAGCGACGCTTCGGGACGCGGCCTATTTCTTCGGCGTGCCGCAGGCAAAAATAAAACAGTACCTCCCGCTGCTCGACATTAAAGCAGCCGAGTACGGCGGCAGGAGCTATTATTACATAGAGGACGGGAGCATAGAACCGCGTGAGATGCCGGAGTGCATATTCCTCGGCGGCTTTGACCAGCTGATGCTCGGCTACGAAAAGCGCGAGAGCCTGTACCTGCCGCAGGAGCACCTGCGCGGCATATTCAGTCTTGCGGGCATGGTCAGTCCCGCGGTACTGCTGCGCGGAACGGTGGCCGGCAAATGGAATTACAAGGGAAAAACGCTGACGGTCACGCAGTTCGGCGAGCTGTCAGAGCGGGATAAGCGAGCAATATTCGCGCAAGCTGGTATACAATGGCCGAGCGTGAGCAAAATCGTGTTCATCTGATGTAAAAAAATATAGCCATACGGAACATGCCGTGATATAATGGCTATCAATAGATAGAAACAGGGAGAAAAACATATGAAGTGTCCGTTTTGCGGTTATACAGAGAGCAAGGTCATCGATTCCCGCCCCGCGGAGGAAGGTGCTACCATACGCCGCCGCCGCGAGTGCCTGGCATGCCAGAAGCGCTTTACCACTTACGAGATAATAGAGCGTCTGCCGCTCGTCGTCGTCAAGCGCGACGGCAGCCGTCAGTCCTTCGATAAAGTGAAGCTGATAAACGGCATGGTGCGCGCCTGCGAGAAACGCCCCGTGACGCTGTCGCAGCTTGAGAGCATAGCGGACGATATCGAGCAGGAGCTTCAGAGCGCGCTTGAGCGCGAGATAAGCACCGTCGATATCGGCGAAATGGTCATGGCACGGCTCAAGACCGTTGACGAGGTCGCGTATGTCCGCTTTGCGTCCGTGTACCGCAGCTTCAAGGACATCAACACCTTTATGGAGGAGCTGAGCAAGCTGCTCACCGATAAGTGATCACATGATGCTGCCGAGGCTTATCTGCTCCATGGTGGCGATGCTGCTGAGATGATATAAAAGCTTCGAGTACGCCTGTTCGATGCCGTCGTATTCGCCGCCCGAGAGCGATTGCAGGAGGTCATAGAACGCGTCGGCTGTCGAGTCTATCTCGGAGTGGCGCACGAAGATGTGCGTGTATTGCTCCGCGCCGAGCCATTTTTGCAGAGCGTTCTCGGCGTACTCCTCGGCGCGCTCTCCGCTTCCGGCTGCCAGCGCCTCCTGCGAGGCGTACAGCTCGGCGCTGATATCACGCACGAGTTCTCCGACGTAGAAGATATTGTATATCGCGCCGCAGATGAGCGCCAGCAGGAGAAGCCCTGCCGCAAGTTCACGCTTCATTGCCATACTCCTTCGCGGCGTAGTAGATCTGACCGCTCTTGTTGAGCGTCATCAGGAACACGTCCGACGGGCTGTGCGCGCCGCGCTCATTCAGCTGCTTTGTCAGCCAGTTCATGTCCCGCCCGAGGTGGCGGAGGTTCGTCTCCATGACGTGACCGTCGTTGATGATTATCGCGGGGTATGCGTCGCGGGACGTCTCGATGTTCAGCATGGCGGGTGTGACGGGGGACTCCGACGCGTAGAGTATCACGTTCAGCCTGCCGTCGGTCTCGAGTATGCCGTATTCGATCTTGCTGATGTCGAGAACGCCCTGATTGCGCAGCTCCTGCATCAGCTCGTCGAGCGAGAAGCGGTTCTTGTTCAGCTCGCGCTGTATCACCTTGCCGCGCAGGATGAGCACGCTCGGCCTGCCGAAAAACAGGCTGCGCAGGCGTACACTTTTCAGCGTCGCGCCTGCGATCAGCACCTCGCAGCAGAAGAGCGTCAGTATCGGCACGAGGCCGTTTATCAGCGGTATGCCGATATCCTGAAGAGGATGCGCGGCGAGATCGGCGATGAGCGCCGCCAGCACGAATTCCGACAGCTCCATTTCGCCGAGCTGCCTTTTCCCAAGCAGACGCATAGTTATGAGAAGAGCAAAATATATAACCAACGTGCGGACTAAAACTATTGCCATAAGTTTACACCTCGTGCAATAGCTTGCCCGTTTTTGCCGCGATGATTCAAAACGGCGCAGGAGGGGATTAAATGAAGATAATAACCGAAGCAAAGGCCGCCGCCGACAGGCAGGCAGCCGAGGAGATCGCCGCGCTTATCAGAGAAAAGCCGGACGCCGTTCTGGCGCTCGCGGCAGGGGAATCGCCCAAGGGCGTGTATGCGGAGCTGCGCGCGATGCGCGGCAGGGGAGAACTGAGCTTTGCCGGTGTGCGTATATTTGCGCTGACGGAATACGCCGATCTTCCGCTTGAGCATCCGCAGAACTGCCGGCATATGCTGGAGGAGAGCCTGATAAGCGGTATTGACATCAAGCCTGAAAACTGCTATTTTCTTACAAAAGATAATTACGCGGAGTACGACGGCGAAATTTCCGCCTGCGGCGGGCTTGACCTTGCAGTCCTCGGCATTGGCGAGAACGTACATATCGGCTTCAACGAACCGGCCACTCCGTTTTACAGCTTCACTCATATACAAAAGCTCACCGACCGCACAAAGCGCAGCAAGGCCGAGCGCTTCGGCGGCATCGATAACGTGCCGGCCTACGGCATAACAATGGGGCTCAAGACGATAACCGAGGCTCGGAACATAATTCTGCTTGCATACGGTGAGGAGAAATCCGCTGCCGTTTATCAAATGGTGTACGGCAAGACGATGACATATCTGCCGGCGTCATTTTTACAGATACCGCTGGAGGTCACCGTGTATCTCGACACGGCCGCAGCCTCCAAGCTCTGAACAATGGAGGAAAAACATGGGCAAATATTTCGGAACAGACGGCTTCCGCGGGGAAGCGAATAAAGACCTGACCGTTGAGCACGCATTCAAGATAGGCCGCTATCTCGGCTGGTTCTACGGCAAGGATCACAAGGCAAAGGTCGTCATCGGCAAGGACACCCGACGTTCGAGCTATATGTTCGAATCGGCGCTCTGCGCGGGGCTCACCGCATCCGGAGCGGATGCGTACCTGCTGCACGTAACGACCACACCCAGCGTCTCCTATGTTGCGCGCGCGGACGATTTTGACTGCGGCATTATGATATCTGCAAGCCATAACCCCTATCACGACAACGGCATCAAGCTCCTCAACAGCGAGGGCGAGAAGATGGACGACACCGTGCTTGACGGCATCGAGGCGTATCTGGACAGCGGCGAGGAGCTGCCGTATGCGACGCTGGACGCCATCGGCCGCACTGTAGATTACGCCGCAGGCCGCAACCGCTACATCGGCTATCTCATCTCTCTGGCGACGCGCTCCTACAAGGGCAAGAAGGTCGGCCTTGACTGCGCCAACGGCAGCACATGGATGATGGCGAAGAGCGTTTTTGATGCTCTGGGCGCCGACACCTTCGTTATAAATAATCACCCCGACGGGCTGAACATCAACGTTGACTGCGGCTCCACGCATATCGAGCATCTGCAGAAATACGTTCTCGACAACGGCCTTGACGTCGGCTTTGCCTTTGACGGCGACGCGGATCGCTGCCTTGCGGTTGACGAGAAGGGCAATGTCGTCAACGGGGATCACATCCTCTATGTATGCGCAAAGTACATGCAGGAGCGCGGAATATTCGGAAACTCCAAGGTCGTGACGACCATTATGTCCAACATGGGGCTTTACAAGGCGCTCGATGCGCTCGGCATCGGCTATGAAAAGACCGCTGTCGGCGACAAGTACGTCGCAGAGAACATGCGCCAGAACGGGCACCTCATCGGCGGCGAGCAGTCCGGCCATATAATTTTCGGCCGCCTTGCCAACACAGGCGACGGCATACTCACCGCCATCAAGGTCATGGAAGCCATGTGCGAGACGAAGCAGCCGCTTTCCGTGCTCGCAAGCGGCATGAAGATGTATCCGCAGAAGCTCAAGAACGTCGTCGTGACCGACAAGGACGAGACGCTCAACTGCGAAGAGGTCAAGGCTGCTGTGAAGCAGGTAGAGGCGGAGCTTGGCGAGAACGGGCGCGTCGTCCTGCGCAAGAGCGGCACCGAGCCGCTGCTGCGCGTGATGGTCGAGGCCATGAGCGACGATCTGTGCGAGGAGAAGGTCGATTATATAATCGACGCGATGCGTAAGTGTGGAAAGCTGATACGGGTGAAATGATATGTACGAGATAAAGGAACTGCTTGACCTTGACAAAACCATCGCTGCGAAGCTGTTCGAAGGCAAAACCTATCCGTGGGAGGCGCTGGATGGCATAAAGAGCTTCATTCTGGAGCTTGGCGAGACCCTGAGCGCGGACGAATATGACCATCCGGAGGAGGGCGTCTGGATAGCGAAGGACGCGAAGATATTCCCCTCGGCGTACATCGGCGCACCCTGCATCATAGACCACGGCGCAGAGGTTCGTCATTGCGCGTTTATTCGCGGCAGCGCCATAGTCGGCAAAAACGCCGTCGTCGGCAACTCCACAGAGCTGAAAAACGTCGTGCTGTTTGATAACGTGCAGGTGCCGCATTATAACTATGTCGGTGACTCCATCCTCGGCTATAAGGCGCACATGGGCGCGGGCTCGATAACCAGCAACGTGAAGAGCGACAAGACGCTCGTGACAGTGCACATCCCCGATGCGCCCATTGAAACGGGACGCAAGAAGTTCGGCGCGATACTCGGCGATAACGTTGAGGTCGGCTGCAACAGCGTTCTCAATCCTGGAACGGTCGTTGGCCGCTGCTCGAATATATATCCTGTATCCTGCGTCCGCGGCGTCGTACCGGCGAACAGCATATATAAAGCGAAAGACAATATAGTCGCTAAAAAGTAAAGAAAACAGCATGGAGAACGAAGCTCCATGCTGTTTTTATATATTTTTGTTATTCCGGAAGCTTGCAGACGTCTATCCATTCAAGTGCGTTTGAATATTTGAACAGCTCGTCCAGATTCAGCTCTATCGCGCTGTTTGCGCTGCCGACGGCGGGGAACACCGTCTCAAAGCGCTTGAGGCTCACATCCAGATAGACCGGAATACCGTCGTTTATCCCGAACGGGCACACGCCGCCGACCGGATGGCCGACCAGCTCCAGCACCTCGTCTGCCGAGAGCATCTTGGCCTTGAAGTGAAATTTATCCTTGAATTTGTGGTTGTCTATGCGTGCATCACCGGCTGCGAGAATGAGCATGCAGCCGTTTTCCGTTTTGAATGACAGCGTCTTGGCTATCCTTGCGCCGTCAACGCCGAGCGCGAGCGCGGCGAGTTCAACTGTTGCCGAGGACACGGTGAATTCCTGAACGCGATCCTCCATGCCCAATGCGCGAAAATACGCGCGTCCTTTTTCTATTGACATTTCTGTATCTCCAAATATTTTAAATGCTTATCTTCTGCCGCCGCCACCGCCGGAGAATCCTCCTCCGCCGCGACCGCTGCCTCCACCGAATCCACCGCCGAAGCCGCCACCGCGTCCTCCGCCGCCGAATCCTCCGAAACCACCGCCGCCACGGCCGCTTCCGCCGCCGAAGCCACCACCGCCGCGCGGCGGCCAGTGATCGTCGTCATCCCAGCCGTGCCCGCGGGACATGTTGTTGAACAGACACAGCCACGGCAGCCATGATGAGCCGCTGCCACCGCCGCGCCGCCCGAAGGGATTAAACAGGCAGAATATCACAAGCAGGATTATAAGCGTCCGCAGTCCGCTGCCTGAGCTTCTTCTGTACGACTGACCATTGTTATAGCCGTTGTTGTAATTATTGTTGTAGCTTCCGCCGCTGCTGTAATTATTTCCAGCCTGCTCGACCTTACTGCCGTAGTTGTTGTCATACCATGACAGCAGGGCGTTGAACAGGGAATTGACCGCGTCGTCATACTTGCCGTCGTCAAAATCTTCCCAGAAGAACTCGTCGAGCATATTGTTCACGGAGTCGCTGGAAAGCACGGAGTTCAGCCCAAGCCCGTAGGCAAGCCATGCCTTGTTTTCCTGCACCGCGAGCAGCAGGAGCATACCGTTATTGTACTCCGACGAGCCGACGCCCCACGAGTTGAACAGCTCGTAGGCGTAGTCGTCGCAGTACATGCCGTCAAGATAATCCACCGTGACGACGACTATCTGCGCGCCATTGCACTGCTGTTCGAGCGCGCCGTTATAGTCGCATATGCGCTGCTCGGTATCAGCCGAGAGGACATTTGCATAGTCGGCGACATAGAAGCTGTCGCTTTTATCGACCACGGCGTAGGCGCTGACACCAAGCGAAAGCATGAGGACAAGCGCCGTGAGAAATGCAAAAAATTTTTTCATCGATCAATCCTTATTAATCAGGCTCTGGCAAACAGCTCAGGCGCGTCCACACCGGCAAGCTTTGCAAGGATGGAGCCGGGGAAGCGGTCAAGGTAGCTGCGCTTGAACTGCTGCACGGAATCGTTATACCCTGCGCTGCCGATGACCTCGGAAGCGCTGCTCACCGTTGAGAAATACTGCTCCACACCGGAGGTATCCCGCTCCGAAAGCTGAACTGACGCAAGCTCCAGCTTCAGGGCTTCTATGCAGTCGAGCAGATCTCTGTACTTCGCATAGACCGCCGTATACGTGTCCGTGCGCTGGCTGAGCATATCCTTGAGGTCGGCGGAATACTGCCTGAGCGCGACGACGTCAACATCATAGGAGGCGACGACAGAGGCCAGACCGTCCGCTGCGCCGCAGATATTGTTGAGTTGATCCGAGATGGCGGGGTGCTTGTACCCGTCATAGGTCACGCCCTTATAGAAGCCGTCGCTCACACCGTCGGCCTCGCGGCCGAGCTTAACATTCGTGGACAGCAGCGTCGACGCTATCACGATGAGAACACACAGCAGCACCGCAACAGCACGGTTTTTAAAAATCTTCATAGTCCGCTCCCGATATATCAGCCGCGCATGTCAAGCAGCTTCTGCTTCAGCTCGCCCTCGATGCGGCCAAGCTCTTCCTCGGCCTGCATACGCTTTGCGCGCCCGTCGTCCTGAATCTGGCGCACCTCGTCGAGCGTGGAGATAAGCTCCTGATTGGTCTTTTTCAGAGTTTCAATATCGACTATGCCGCGCTCGGTCTCCTTGGCGATGGCGACGCTGCCCTGATGCAGCGCCTGTGCGTTCTTAGTGAGGAGCTGATTCGTCACGTCCGTCACCTCGCGCTGCGCCTTCATGGCCTGATCGGAGTGATACAGCGACAGCGCGAGCACCATCTGGCTCTTCCAGAGGGGGATAGTGTTGACGATGGAGGAGCGGATCTTCTCTGCCATCAGGCTGTCGTTATTCTGGATCATGCGTATCTGCGGGGACATCTGGATGGATATCGTGCGGGTAAGCTCAAGGTCATGTATCTTCTTCTCGAAGCGGCCTATCATGTTGGCAAAGTCGTTTGCGGCCTGCGCATCCTCGGGAAGACCGGATTCCTGCGCCTTCTGCTGATACTTCGGCAGCTCTTCATTGCGGAGCTGCTCTATCTTCAGCTTGCCCGCAATGATATACATGGTCAGTTCCTTCATGTATTCGAGATTCCTCTCATACATCTTGTCCATCATGCTGATGTCCTTCATCAGGACAACCTCATGCTTTTCAAGGGACTCAACTATCTTGTCGACGTTGACCTCTGCCTTGTCATACTGCGCCTTAAGCGACGCGATATTCTGTGTGGCCTTTTTGAACAGACCGAGGAAGCCTTTCTTCTCCTCGGGGTCAAAGTTCAGCCCCTGCAGCTCAACGACCAGATCGCCCAGCATGCCGCCGACCTCGCCCAGATCCTTCGTGCGGACGCTGTTCAGCGCGGCCTCGGAGAATTCGGAAATGTTCTTCTGCGCGTTGGAGCCGTAATTCATGACCTGCTCGGTGTTCAGAACGTCGATCTTTTCCGCAAAGGCCTTGACCGCGGCCTGCTCGGCGGGGGAGAGCTTCTCCAGCTCCGGACGTTCTATTGGGATATCCTTCTTCACTTCCTCTTCGGCCGGTGCGGCGGCCTCCGCCACGGCTTCCGCGGTAGGCTCAAGGGTAAGAGTGGGAATATAGCTTTTCTCTTCGTTCATGTTATTCTGTCCTTTCCTGATGTATATCAGATATCAAAATCCTTGCCGCCCGCGAGACCTTCTCTGGCGAGCATCTTGTTCATAACGTCTATATCTGTCTCAATGTCCAGCGCCTGATTTGCAAACAGCGAGTCGAGCAGGTTCTTGTACGCCTCTATCGCCGTGTCGAGCATTTCGGTTATGCTCTTCATTGTTTTGTCCAGATTCTCGCCCTGAATCCCCTGCGCGCTCATACGGTCGTACGCGTTCAGGAGCTTGATCGTCGTCGGTATATAGTAGCTCTGGAACTTCTTGATCTGCGGGATATCCGAGGGATCGGCGATCGCGTCCTGCGTGATCTTGTCCGTGATGCGCATAATCTCGTTTATCTTCTGCCTGATCTCCGGATCCTTTATGGACATGTACAGCCGCCCCATTTCGCTGAGCGCGCGGTTGCCCTCCTCGATTATGGGGTCGATCTCCGGCCCGTAGCTCTTCTTGGCGGGGGCGGCCTGTTCGGCCTTGGCCTTCTCCGTCTCTTCCGCCGCCGCGGCCTCGTTCGCCGCTTTCTTGCCTGCTCTGCGGCCTGCAAGATACGCGCCCGCGCCTGCTATGACCACAGCCGCGATCAGCCAGCCGAGCTTGAATACCGGCGTGACCGTGCACATGATGAGCCACAGTATGGCGAAGGTATATATCGGTGCTGTGGACCGCTGCTTTTTCTTTCTTCTGGACATGTGGGCACTCCTCGCTACTATAATATCAGTTTATTTTATATCGAAATATTGTTTCAGTCAAGAGTATTGCAAAATACATATGCGTTGTAGTATAATATAAATTGTATTTATAGTGCTTTTTGGAATCCCGCGTTATAAGGTTTATCTCAAAAGGAGAACTTAAAATGATAAAAATAGCGCCCTCCATTCTCTCCGCCGATTTTGCGAAGCTCGGCGCCGAGGTCGATGAGATCTGCGCGGCAGGTGCGGATTACGTGCATTTTGACGTTATGGACGGAATTTTCGTTCCCAATATATCCATTGGCGTACCTGTTCTGAAGTCACTCAGGAAGGCGACGGACATGTTCATCGACGTGCACCTTATGATAGACCGCCCCGTCAGATATGTGGAGCAGTTCTGCAAGGCGGGCGCCGATCTCGTGAACTTCCATGTCGAGGCTGACACGGAGGAGAACATCGTCAAGGCCATTGATATTGCAAAGTCGCTCGGCAAAAAAACGGGCGTCACGCTCAAGCCCAGAACTCCCGCGGAAGCGGTGAAGCCGTACATCGGTATGGTCGATCTTGTGCTCATCATGACGGTAGAACCGGGCTTCGGCGGACAGAGCTTCATGCACGACCAGCTGCCGAAGATAGCGGCTGTGCGGAAAATGCTTGACGAAGCGAAGCTCCCGTGCGAGCTTGAGGTTGACGGCGGCATCGATATGAACACCGCCGCGCTTGCAAAAGCTGCCGGGGTGAACGTCCTTGTAGCGGGCAGCGCCGTATTCGGCAAGAGCGACCGCGCGGACGCGATAAAGGCCATACGCGAGGCCTGACACATCATTTCCATTGCCGCATATACCCTGCGGCGGAACGGAGAAAAAATGTCCTTCTTTCCAGCATCTCTTGAAAACCTTATCGATAAGTTTGCGTCCCTTCCCGGCATAGGCCGGAAGAGTGCGCAGCGGCTCGCGTTCCATGTGCTCTCTCTGCCTGAGAGCGAGGCGAATGCCTTTGCCGCAGCCATTATGGACGCGAAGAAAAGCGTGCATTGCTGCCGCATATGCCAGAACCTCACCGAGGGCGACATATGCTCCATATGCGCGAGCGACCGCCGCGACAAGGGGACTATCTGCGTCGTGTCAGAGCCGAGAGACGTTCTGTCGATAGAGCGAGGCAGGGAATATAACGGAACATATCATGTGCTGCACGGCGTCCTGTCGCCGATGAATCATGTGGGGCCGGATGATATCCGCATAAAGGAGCTTCTTCAGCGCGTCGCGGACGAGGAGGTCGAGGAGGTCATCATGGCCACAAACCCCGACACCGAGGGCGAAGCGACGGCAATGTACATTTCCCGTCTGCTCAAGCCTTTCAGTATAAAGGTGACGCGGCTTGCATACGGCATTCCCGTCGGTTCAAACCTCGAGTTTGCGGACGACGCAACGCTCAACCGCGCCATAGAAGGGCGCACCGAGATGTGAGACGCCGACAGGGCGGCGGGTTAATCCATATTACATTTGGGCAATATTAAACCGGAGCATATACATACAATGCCGGAGGCTCGATAAATTCAGCCGCGGTAAATTCTTGACAGATTGGAGAAATTAAAGAAAAGATGATATCTAAACTGAAGATCATTCCGCTGGGCGGACTTGGCGAGATAGGAAAGAACATGACTGTCTTTGAGTTCGGCAGCGATATAATCGTCGTTGACTGCGGCATGGGCTTTCCGGACGAGGATATGTACGGCGTTGACATGGTTCTGCCTGACATCAGCTATCTCAAGGCCAATGCCTCCCGCGTCCGCGGAATCATAATCACGCACGGACACGAGGATCATATCGGCGCTGTGCCGTATGTCCTCAAGGAGCTGGATGTGCCTATCTACACGATGCCGCTCACCGCAGCGCTCATTGAGCTGAAGCTTGAGGAGCACGATCTGCTGTACAATACGCAGATATTCACCAAGAAGGTCGGCTCGTCCTTCCGTCTCGGCGCGTTTACGATCGAGTTTATAAACGTGAACCACAGTATCCCCGATGCCGTGGCGCTCGCCATCGGCACCCCGATCGGAACAGTCATCCACACCGGCGACTTCAAGATCGACGTCACGCCGATACAGGGCAGCATGATGGACATCGCGCGCCTCGGCCAGCTTGGCAACGATGGAGTGCTGGCGCTGCTCAGCGATTCTACAAACGTCGAAAAGCCCGGCTATTCCGCGTCCGAGCGTAAGGTCGGCGCGAGCTTCAATAAGCTCTTCATGGGCTGCGACAAGCGCATAATCATCACCACCTTTGCCTCGAACGTGCACCGTCTCCAGCAGATAATAGACGTTGCGGCGAAATACGGGCGCAAGGTCGCCATAACGGGGCGCAGCATGGAGAACGTCCTGCACGTCGCATCCGTGCTCGGATATGTGAAGATACCCGAAAACGTGATGGTCGATCTCGAAAAGGTGAACTCTCTGCCGCGCGAAAAGACAGTCATTATCTCCACCGGCAGCCAGGGCGAGGCGATGTCCGCGCTCTACCGCATGGCATTCTCCGAGCATAAGCAGATAAAGGTCGATGCAGGAGACCGCGTAATAATCTCCGCCTCTGCCATCCCCGGCAACGAAACGATGATCAGCCGCGTCATTGACGAGCTGTTCCACAAGGGTGCGGAGGTCATATACGACCGCAACACCGATCTGCATGTCTCCGGCCACGCCTCGCAGGAGGAGCAGAAGATGGTGCTTGCGCTCACGAAGCCCAAGTATTTCATTCCGGTGCACGGCGAGTACCGTATGCTCGTCAAGCACGCTGAGCTTGGCCGCCTGATGGGAGTAAAGCCCCAGAACATCGTCATCGCCGAAAACGGCAAGGTGATCGAGATAAGCAAGAAGGGCATCCGCTGCGAGGAGACCGTGCAGGCCGGTGCCGTCATGCTCGACGGCAGCGGCACTAGCGAGGTCGGCAGCGTTGTCATGCGCGACAGGCACCGTCTCGCGGAGGACGGCATGATAGTCGTCGTTCTGCCCTATTCGTCGGACGACAGGAAGCTGCTTTCTGACCCTGAGATAATCACCCGCGGCTTCATTTACGTGAAGGAAGCCGAGGCCATGATGGACGAGCTCAAGCGCGTCACGCTCGAATCGGTCGCCGCCTGCGAGGAGCAGCGTGTGACCGATTGGACAGCGATAAAGAACCGCGTCAAAAGCAATCTTTCCGGCTACCTCTATAAGACGACCCGCCGCAGCCCGATGATACTTCCGGTCATTTCCGAGATATAATGAATATACAGATATACGGCAAAGCTAAATGCTTTGATACGAAGAAAGCGGAGCGCTATTTCAAGGAGCGCCGCATAAAGTATCAGTTCATAGACGTAATAAAATACGGCATGAGCAGAGGAGAGCTGAACTCCGTGAAAAACGCCGTCGGGCTTGACGCAATGGTCAACACCGACGACGAGGATTACCCGCTGTATCAGTATCTCGCTTCGAACGACGCGAAGCTTGATAAGCTCTATGAGGTTCCATATCTTATAAAGACCCCGATCGTACGCAACGGCAGGCAGGCGACTGTGGGCTATTGTCCGGAGGTCTGGAAAGGCTGGGAATAATGCTGAAGAGAAACGCGAAGAGCAAAATATTGAGCCTGTGCATATTTGCGGCCATGCTGCTGTTCGTCATCGGCATTTTGTATTTTGGTTATCTCATGGTCATGCGCGCCCAGTGGAAGGGACTTAAAAACGACATCGCGGACGCGATAAACGCCGCGAGCCGTTCAAATCCGACATTCAGCATCGGAGACGAAGCCTTGCCCTTTGACGCGCAGGATGAGCTGTATTTCAGCAAATTCATCTCCGATCCGTACCTGCTTCCGATGAAGTCCGGATGTATGGAGCGCAGCGCGCGGTCTATCGTGATAAGCCTGAACGGCAGCGAGCTTGTGTTCACACCGGGCGAGGATGACAGCATCATTAATATTCGGCTCGACTCGCCGGACAACTCAAAGGGCTTCTACGCGCGAAGTCCGGTAGGCTTTGATTACTTGGAACGCTATTTTCTGATGCGCAGTAAATATGCGGAATCATAAAAAACACACCTCAGGGGAAGCTATCCCTGAGGTGTGTTTTTATGGATGAAATAAAAGAAATGGGCACGAGCCGCGGCAGCGGCATACAGTGTCTTACCATTGTAGGGCAGATAGAAGGACACCAATTACAGCCGGACGACGTGAAAACGACGAAGTATGAGCATGTGCTGCCGCTCATAGCGGCGATTGAAGAAACGCCGGAGATCAAAGCGCTGCTGATACTTCTGAATACCATGGGCGGCGACGTGGAAGCCGGGCTTGCCATAGCGGAGATGATATCCGGAATGAAGAAGCCGACTGTGTCTCTCGTACTCGGCGGGGGACACTCGATAGGCGTCCCGCTCGCCGTTGCGGCGAAGCGGAGCATGATCGTCCCCTCCGCCGCAATGACCATACACCCCGTGCGCCTGAACGGCGTCGTGATCGGCGTACCGCAGACCTATAATTATTTTTCACGCATACAGGAGCGGATAGTCGGCTTTGTAACCAGGCATTCGCGCATTCCTCGCGAGGATTATATGCGCCTGATGACGAATACTGACGAGCTTGCAAATGACGTTGGCAGCGTGATATACGGCGAGGAAGCGGTGCATTACGGCCTCATCGACCAGATTGGCACCCTTGCCGACGCGCTCGATTACCTGCACGGGCAGATCGGGAGCTGACGTCAGCTGATCCCGAAATACTGCATCTTTTGCTCCGCGCTCGCTCCGAGCATTGAGCACAGCTTGTTCGCGCTGTAATTTGCGTAGTCGTTGTTGGTGATGAAGCTGCGCAGTTCATCGAGCCGGTAGTGCCATCCGTCAACGTCCGAACCCCACTGGTCGCGCTCGCGCGGCACCTCAGGCTCCAGCAGCGCCTGAAGCTCGTCGATTTTCGCCAGTACATGCTCGTTTGACAGTGTCGTGCTGACAAGCTCCGAATAGCGCGACAGCAGCTGTTCGCGGAAGCGCGCGTTTGTCAGCAGGCGGTTGATAAGCTGCGACACCTGGACCTCGCGGTTAGAGTCGGTTATATTCGTAAAGCAGTTACTCGCATAATTAAATGTCCAGTCCAGATCGTAGAACGCGATCTGCCACTTTCCGCCGTCGTTGAGCTTGAAGTAGCGCATGTTGCCGTTGACGTCGGAGTTTGCGGTGTAGCCCTCTATGAGGAACCAGTCGACTACGTTGTCTATATCGAGCACGGAGCAGATGTGATCGTAGTTCTCGTCCAGACTCATGTCGTTATCGCGGCAGAACTGGTATACTTCCTGATATACCGCAGAGCTGAGGGCGACAGGGGATTTCAGCATCGTAACGTCGCTCTTATTTACGCCTTTGTGGGAGGCGTAATACTGCTTTGAAAAGTCTTCTTTGAGGCAGTAGATGCCGTAATAGCTGCCGTTGAGGTACAGAATGCAGTATTTGCTGTTCTGGGTCGGCACATTGTCGCCCATCTCGAGGCACAGCTCCTGAAACAGCTCGTTTCGGATAATTGCCAGCGGGTAATCCTGCCCCGCGCGGATGGAGAGGGAGCTGAACTCGGTGACGTCGGAACCGAATATGTCATAATCCAGCATATCGTCGCCATAGCAACCGCGGAAGCTGACGCCCATGCTCTTCTTCGGATTTTCAAGGCTAGTCCAGCCCTTCATCTTCAGGCCGCAGTCGATATTGAACGAGCTGCCGTCCTCAAAATATGATATGTTTGCCGGTATCTCATAGTACTTGCGCTTGCCGTAATATATTCCGGAGAAGGTGGACGGGGAGTCTGTTGACAGGCTCAGCACCGGCAGGGTGTGATTCTCGTTTATAATGTAGCTCAGGGTTATCGCGCGGGACGGAGCCGCTCCGTCCTGAACATTTATCGCACGGATAACGGTGGTCTTATCAAGCGTTATGGGCTCGGTGTATTCGGCACTGCTCTCGTCGGGGCGGGAGCCGTCGGTGGTGTAGAATATCCTGCCGCTGCCCTCAAGCTCAACGCTCACGCTCGTCACGTCGTTATATATTCCGTCTTCGCCGAGCGACACGGGCTGATCGGATATGTACCGGTACGCGTTCCCGCGGTTGCCGCTCCACGGGCTGGGCGAGGAGAGATAGAAGAAGCCGCTCTGGCCGTCCATCCGGCCGACAGTCCAGTCCTTGAAAATGTCGTGCAGCCATACATAATCTGTCACGCGCTGCTGCGCGGCGCTTGTGAGATACAGCCGCTCGCTGGTGGAATTCAGAGAGAAATTGCTGTGCACGGTGTCGCTCGTGCTGAGGTCGCTGTTGCCGGAGCAGTGGACGACGAGCAGCGCGCCAGGATCGAGATATCTTTCTGGCAGCCGCCAGAGCATTGGGTTGTCCTTATCGTCGGAGAGGTAGTACTCCGCGAGCATTATCGGCTCTTCGGAAACATTCTTCAGCTCCACCCAGTCATAATATTCGCCGTCTGGCTGGCGGTTGTATGAGTTGTTGTAGACCATTACCTCGTTTATGACAAGGGGAGAGGACGCGGTGTGCGCGGCGCAGAAAAGCTCATAGCCGTCCGCGTCGTTTGAATACCCCGGCGTCGGCCAGATGCAGTCCTCAAAGCTGCCGTCAGCGCGGCGGACGCTTGAGTGGTCGGCCATGGTCGATACGTTCGGCGCGCTGTCGGCCAGATAGTTTTCGGGCGCGTAAAGATACAGCGTCTCGGCCTCGGAAAGGGAAAAGCTTGCATGAAGCTCAGTCCCCGTACTCTCCTTGGAGGAGGCGAACACCAGCAGATAGCCGCCCGCATCGATCGTCACGTCAGGGAAGCTCCATCCGGACTTGTCCTCGCCGTCGGAAACGCGCCATCCGGCGAGAGATACGGGAGAATCCGAGGTGTTGACCAGCTCGAACCAATCGGAGAACTCCCCGTCGGAGTCAAGCAGAGTCGCGTCGTTTTTGACCATCAGCTCGGATATTTTTATCTTGTCCGCATCGGGGCTGATATAAGGCGTCGGCTCCGGAGTGGGCTGCGGCGTGGGAGCCGCGGTCGGAACCGGCGTGGCTTCAGGCGCGGGTTGGCTCTTGCCGCAGGCGGCAAAAATAATACATAGCAATACTATAAACAATACAGAGAGCAGTTTGTTCCTTTTCAATTCGACACCTCCATATTTGCAGGTAGTAGCATTATTATACCATAGCGCCGCGCTTTTTCAACAAAAAGTGCCTGCGGAAGTATAAATTCCGCAGGCACTAGCATTTATTTCATTTTCTCTTGCGCGGCTTGGGCAGCGGCGTGAAGGCTTCAAGGATCGGTATCACATCGGAAAGCAGCTCGGAATCCTCGATATCGAGAATGTAGTGCAGCTTCGCGCCCTCATATGGGAAGCCGCGCTCCGCGTCATTCAGATACGCGGCAAGCTCCGGTAGTATCTTGACAAATACGGTGTTGTCGCACACGCTGATTATCGGTTTATCGTTGAGATAGACCATATATTCGCCGAACATTTTTCTGCTGCGCACGGCTCCAAACGGCTCGAGTCTCTCGCAGACAAATTCGTTATATTCCGGTGTGGTAGCCATTACTTCTCCTTAAAGCTCCGCAAATATTGCCGCGCCGCGCTTCTTCAGCCAGATGCAGAGCAGCGCGTCGATGCATACCGTCACCGCGAGCGCGACGGAGAGATACGCGGCAGACGACATGACCGCATCAGCAGCCATAAGATAGACCGCAATAATGACAATAGCATATATCCAGCCGCCGAAGAGCGATATCGTGACAGACGCGCCCTGCTTTATCGGCGCGGTCTCGTTCGTCCACGCGAGGTTCGGACGCTTGAGGTCTATGAGCATTCCGATACCGGCCATCATAAAAATGTAGGCTAGGGGCAGCAGAATCATAAGCGCGGCGTTCAACGCATCAAGGCGCAGTACAATAGACGCACACACGCTGCACAGCAGCGAAGCCGCGCCCGCCAGCAGCAGATGCATTGTGAGCTTCGCGCGGAGCACGTACCACGCGGGCACGGGGAGCGACTGCACTACCCATATGTTTTTGCCCTCAAGCGAAACCGACGGAGCCGCCATATCGTTCATCGCGCCCATCACGCATATGCCGCCCGCCAGCAGCACGGCGGAAATGTCGGCAGAGTTGAACACATCCATCAGCAGCGCGCTTATATCCGCGCCCTTAATAAGCAACAGTACGGCCGCAATCGGCATGATGAACAGGCCGAGTCCGCAGTTGAGCATGTAGTTCGGGCTGGAGCCGAAGCGTGCAAGCTCTTTCCCAAGCAGCGCCTGCGGGGCGGAATGAAGCTTTGCCGCCTTCTCGCGGTATATGACCTTGGCCGTGCCGCCGGTGGAGGTTGCGATTTTCAGAAAGCTTCTGGACAGCAGCGCCCAAGTAAGCGCAAACAGCGCCAGAACAACGGCGGAGACGATGAGCATATCGACCCAGCTGCCGGATGCAGCGCGGCCGAACACGTACAGCGGATACGCTGCCGACATCACATTCGCGCCCACCGCGCCGAGATCTGCAAGCATAGCCTGAAGCATGTACGACGCGCGGAAGCAGACGAAATAATATACTGCGAAGAGTACGAGCGACACAATCACTGTGATGATGCTCTTGTTTTTCAGCTTGAGGCTGATTTTGGCGACAAGCCAGCCGAGCGCGCAGGACAGCACCATTACGAATATCGAGATCATCAGCAGCGCGATGATCGAGCAGACGACGGCGGAGACTGTGACAGGCGCTACGATCCAGTAGACTATCATCGCCGGAACGAATATGACCGCCGCGTACATCAAGCCCATGAGGTACACGCTCATAAGACGCGAACCCATGATTATCTTCACGGGGATAGGCATCGACAGCAGGAAGTCGTTATCCTTGGCGATGTACAGGCTGGAATAGGTGTTGAAAACGCTGCCGAACGCGCCGAGGAATATGGCCATCAGCCCCATGAGCGCGAAGTACAGCCAGTCCATGCCGACAGAAGTCATTGCATCGCACAGGGTGATGGACAGAAACGTGAAGATACCGCCCAGCAGCCCCACCATTATCAGCACGAAAAGCACTATAAACAGCGCAGTAGAGAGCGTGGAGCGCTTCTGATTCTTCTTCGCATCGTAGAAGTAGCTCCGGAATATCTCCATGAGCTGCTTTTTTACAAGCGTTTTCAGCATGACGTATCCTCCAGCTCAAGGAAGACCTCTTCAAGACTGTCGTCACCCTTGACCTCTTCCATGGTCCCTGCGCGGATAAGCTTGCCGGACTTGATTATGGCTACCTTGTCGCAGAGCTTTTCCGCTACCTCGAGAACATGGGTCGAGAAGAAAATCGCCCCGCCGTTATCGCATACCTCGCGCATCATGCCCTTGAGCAGGTGCGCAGCCTTGGGGTCGAGGCCGACAAACGGCTCGTCCATGATTATGAGCTTCGGGTCGTGCAGCCACGCGGAAATTATCGCGAGCTTCTGCTTCATGCCGTGCGAGTACGCAGCAATGGGCTGTGCGAGATCGTCGGTCAGCTCGAAGATGTCGGCGTATCTGCGAATGTGCTCCTGCCGCGCGTCGGCGCTGACGCCGAATATGTCGGCCACAAAGTTGAGGTACTTTATGCCGCTCATGTAGTCGTAAAGGTCGGGGTTATCCGGTATGTACGCAAGCTGCTTCTTGCAGGCGAGCGGGTCAAGCTTTATGGACACGCCGCCGATGTATATCTCGCCGGAATCAAACTGCTGAATACCGACGACGGATTTCAGCGTCGTGGTCTTGCCCGCGCCGTTATGGCCTATGAAGCCGTATATTTCCCCCGGAGCGATGTGAAGCGAAAGATCATCCACCGCTTTTTTCTCCCCGAATGTTTTTGTGAGATGCTCTATACGTAACATTTTTTCTCCTCCCAGCATTGGACTTATAAAAATGCGCCGGACATTTCAGAAAATGTCCGGCGAGGCTTCTTCCATGCGAAATACTTATATAGCAATTGTCGTAATATGTCAAGACGAATCACGGGATTTTTACAAACATGAAGATTAATTAAGATTCAAAAAAACAGCTTTATCAGTATCAGCAGTATTACGCCCGGAACGCCGAGGCATCCGGTGATGAGAGCGTTTACCCAGTTTATGCCGAGCGTGAAGCCGACAAAATCGCCGAAGAAATTGAACACGAAGAGAATGATGAAGCCGAAAAGGGCATTCAGCAGCAGCTTGAACGCGAGCTTCATCGGCGCGGCGATGATCTTGAGCAGGAGTATAATGACCGCAATTACGGCGGCGGCCATGAGTATGCTTGATAAGGTTTCCATATGTAACGTCCTTTCTACGGCATATTGCTTATGTTTCGTATATCGTGAAGTATGGAGTCGCGGCGTGAACGCAGGGCGTTTATCTCATAGATGCACGCGTCCATGACCACGGGATCGGATACGGAGTTGAAATTGCGGTAGCTCGCCGTGAGCGCGGCGTTGAGCTGGCCAAGCTCTGCGAGACTCTGCTTGACAGCTGCCTTCCTGAGCTTCATTTCCTTGCGCTTGCTTATCATATACTGCTCCTCCTTAATACTGCCTGACGGCGGATACACAGTATATTCTGCTCATGCCGCGGTGATTTTAACCGGCAAAAAATGCATGAGTATTTTCCCTTATACGGCGCAAAATAAGCTCAGACAGTTACCTCGGCCGGAGACAGATAGACAGGCCGGATGACAAAACATATATCCCTTGTGATATATGGATGCATCCACACGGGGGAAATTGTCCAGCGACGGAATTTTCCCCATTCGGGAAGATATCTGCGCGGGGAGGGGCGGCCGCCCCTCCTTTTATTTTAGTTTACTTCCTCATAGTATATGCTCATTATTATGTCGGTAAGCGCATTTTTGTCAATGATGTACTCGACATAGTTGTCGCTGCTGAGCGTGACCTCTCCGGGCACGCTCTGAATATCACCCGAGATATCCATATTCACCGCTTTGCTCGCAAGATAGAGGATATCACCGACGGAGAGATCGGTTATGACATCGTCCTTCACGGCGTCATAGACGTCCAGCACCTTGGTGTAATCCTGGCGCACTATCGTCAGCACCTGCGAGAGCAACGCCTTGAAATACTGCTTCTGGCGCTCCATACGCTTGAGGTTGCCCTCGGCGGTATATTCGCGCGTTCTGATGTAGCGCTCGGCCATGTCGGCGTTGAGCGTGACCTCCTCGCCGATGCGCATCGATGAATAGCCGTAGCGCAGATCCTCAAGCACCGTGACCGTCACGCCGCCCACTGCGTCGTTCAGCGGGCCGAGTCCCTTGATATACAGCGCAGAGCAGGAGTAGATCGGCAGGTCGAACAGTATCTGGGAGACCGCGTTCTTGGTCATTTCGCAGCTGGTCTTGCCGCCGTCACCATAGGAGAAGGTGAGCGCGAGCTGGCCGTTCACGTTTACGGTCCCGCCCGTCTGGGCATCCGGTATCGCGAAGTCGCACATCGTATCGCGGGAGATGGTGTAGAACGAGACCTTGTTGTTCTTCATATCTATTGCCGCAAGCAGGACAACGTCCGCGTAAACGTCGGAATCCACGGAGCCTTCCGTGACGTCCGGCTCCTCCTGATCAACGCCGAGGAGCAGCAGCGTCACTATCTGGTCGTTGTATCTGTATAGCTTGTCGTTGTAGCGTACCGTGTACCTGTCAAGCACCTCGTTGTCGCGCTCGACAGGCTCCGCAGCCGCGATCGTCGGCGTCTGTTCCGGCGTCATGTCGCCAATGCTGAGATATATCGCGAGCGCCGAGCCGCCAAGAATAAGAGTGATTACGATCAGGATGATCAGCAGAACTATCGGCCAACGGCGTTTCTTTTTGACTTTCGGGGTTTCGCCCTTTTTCAGATGTTCCATCAGTTGCCCTCAGCGGAATCCGCGGGATTGAATACTGCTTTCATTTCATCTACCAGCACCGCCTGAACGATGTAGCGCTGGCGGTTATTACGGTTGAAGCAGGTGGACAGGGTCAGCACTCTGTCCTCGGCTGCCGGCATATATTCGTCGTTGAAGTTGCTGTACACGTCATCGGTCTCGCGTATCGATTGGAAATATTCGTCGAAAACGACTGCGTCGGTGAAATCGCGGTAGGCGAGGATGTGCTCGTTGCTATGTACATACGCGGCAAAGACGCGGTATTCGAGCACACTGTCCGGCGTGTAGATATATATAGTGTCGTGCGCGTCAAAGAAGTCGGCATCGGCGTAGTTATTGAGCATTGCGAACATGTTCTCCATGCCGTACACGAGGTTGTGCCCGTAGAGGACTGTCACGGGTTCGTGGAAATCACGGCCGTTGTAGCTCGCCTGAGAGAAGATGGAGCCGTAGGGGCTGTATTTTCCGTCCGCGCCGTGGTCGTTATAATACTCGTCCTTTGTCGGGTGCTGAAGCACGGGGTAGTTTATGGTAGTGCAGGGGATCTCGACCCACGCATATATATCGGGGTTTATCTCCTCCAGCGCTGCGAAATCGACGGGCAGGTCAACTACCGGCTCCTCGGTCGCTTCCGGAAGCTGCGCGTCGTCCTCAGTCTGTGACTTGTCCTTCAGCGCCGAAAAGCTGGACTTGACCTGACTCACAAGCGCCTCGTGATCGGACAGACCTTTTTTATACTGCCATATGAATATGATGCTGACGGCACACACAATAACGCAGACAGCCGCGACTAATATCAGGAAAATGTTCAGAAGTTTTTAGACATATTTTTACCTCGGTTCGAGTGTAGCCGGACATGAAAAAAGCCCCAAAATCAGATTTGGGGCGTTTTCATTTATGGACTTGTACCCCAGCTCAGGCAGATATCTTCTTGAGCAGAGCTGCATCAGCAGCGCAAACGGTGAGCGCCAGCGCGCCGATGAGGTACAGATTGCCGCCGATACCGGTCTGCGGAGAGACGACGGGCTTGTCAACAGGAGCGGGATCAATACCTTCCGGGCTCTTGACTTCGCCTTCGGCAAAAGCAACTGCGGACATGAAGCTGAGCGCAAAGATGAGGACGAGCAGCAGCGCGACATACTTCTTCATGGTAAAACCTACATCCTTTGTAGATAAGTGGATTATATACGATTTACTTCCGACTGTCAATAGGAAACAAAAGGGAAATAAGCAATCTTAATAATTGACCGCACTTTTTAACGAATTTGGGTTGACAACGCAAATTCTGCAATATATCATTCAGATAGACTATACATCTATATATAATAAGGAGAATTGTATGGTAAACGATCGCGAAGAGCGTCTTGAACAGATACTCGCCGAGTTCAAGGACGGAGGGGATGCCGCTGCGGATACCGTTGATACCGCGACACCGGCGCCGCAGAATGACGCAGCTGGGCAGTCGGATGTCGCTGATGAGACCGCGCCGGAGAGCGAAGCCGAAAGCGAGGCGCCGATAGAAATAGAGCCTGTTCCCGTGCAGCGCCGCAGGCAGCACGCCGAGCCGAAGGACGGCGAACGCGAAAAGCCAAAATTTTCGGGAATGAGGCTTCTGCTTCTTGCGGCGGGCTTTGTGTTGCTGATAGCTGCGCTCTTCCTGCCGAAGGACGGCTGGATAAGAATAGCCCTATCCGCGGCGGCTTTCCTCCTCGCGGGCTACGATATGCTTGAGGATGCCGTAAAAAGCGTGATACACGGGCAGATACTTGACGAGCGGCTGCTGATAACGCTAGCTTCGATAGCCGGCTTCTGCATCGGAGAATTCGCAGGAGCCGCTGCGGTGATGCTCTGCTTCCGCGCAGGGGAAATGCTTCAGGACACCGCCGAGGAGCGCAGCCGCAAAACCGCCGAGGCGCTCGAAGAGACTCTTCCGCGCATGGCACGCGTGCAGCGCGGCGATGAGGTAACGGAGCTTGCACCGGATGAGGTGCAGGTCGGTGACACGATCATCGTCGAGCCAAACGAGGTCATCCCGCTGGACGGCGAGGTGCTTGAGGATATGAGTGCCGTCGATATTTCGCCGCTGACCGGCAGAGCCGGAACGCGTACGGTAAATGCAGGCGGCGCGGCAATGTCCGGCAGCATAAATCTCACGCGGACGATAAGAATAAAGGTCACGCGCAAGTTCAAAGACTCGACCGTGCGGCGTCTCTGCGATATTGCCGCGAACACCGCTGATGTCCGCTCCGGTCAGGAGCGCTTTACCGCGCGCTTTGCGCGAATATATACGCCCGCAGCGGTGATATTCGCGCTCGTTATTGCCGTGCTGCCGCCGCTTTTCGGTGGGGAGTGGGTCAAATGGATGGGCCGCGCGCTGACCGTGCTCGTCCTGTCCAGCCCGTGCGCCATGGCGGTCTCCGTCCCGCTCGCGTATTCGGCGGGCATCCGCCGCGCAGCCTGCAGCGGAATGTACGCAAAAACGGCGCAGGACATTGAATCCTTCACGAAGACCGATACCATCGTCTTTGACAAGACCGGAACCGTGACGGAAGGGCGTTTCGCGGTCACGGAGGTCTTTCCCGAAAGCATGAGCGAGCAGGAACTGCTCAATATCGCCGCCACCGCCGAGAGCTGCTCGCGCCATCCGATAGCGCGTTCGCTCCGCGAAGCGGGCAATGTCAAGCCGTCTGATGGCGAAGTTCTCGAAATCGAGGATATCTCGGGTCGCGGCGTAAGCGCGTTTATCGACGGGCACCATGTATACGTCGGCAATGCGGCGCTGCTCGAGGAGCACGGGATAAACTTCTCCGTGCCCAGCCGCCCAGGTGCGGCGATACACGTTGCGGTGGACAACGTGTATGCCGGTCACATAATGATCGCGGACAGGATAAAGGACGGCGCGTTCGACGCGCTTGAAGAGCTGCGCGCACAGGGCGTGAAGTCGCTCGTCATGCTCACGGGCGATGTGCGCTCCGCGGCGAAAACCGTCGCGTCCTCGCTGAACTTCGATATGGTAAAAGCAGAGCTCACGCTTGACGGCAAGATAACGGCGGTCGAGTATATGCTCAGCAAGAAAGCCACCGGAGCCTGTCTGGCCTTCGTCGGCGACGGTGTGGGTGATGCGCCTGTCATGACGCATGCAGATATCGGGATCGCGCTCGGCGCTGTGAACGAGTATTCGGCTATTGACGCTGCGGACGTGGTGCTGATGGATGAGGACATCCGCGCGCTGCCCGAAGCACGGAGCCTGTGCCGCAGTGTTACCGATACCGCGGGGCAGAACATCCTGCTCTCCCTCGCCGCTAAAGCGATACTGGTCGTGCTCGGCGTTTTCGGTGTGATAAATATCTGGATAGCTGCGCTCGCGGAGCTGTGCGTTCTCGCCGCTGCGATCGCAAACGCAGGGAAAAATGATATAAAATTTGAAAAGGAGAATATTGATGAACGAAGCGTACAATAATTTGCTGACTCGACGCAGCATAAGAAAATACCGCCCAGAGCAGATCAGCCGCGCGGAGCTGGACGCCGTGCTCGAAGCTGGCAAATGCGCGCCGTCAGGCCGCAATATGCAGTCCGCCATAATGATAGCCGTGCAGGATTCGGAAACCGTAGCTCTGCTCTCCAAGCTCAACGCGGCCGCGTGGGGAAACGGCTACGACGGAGATCCGTTCTACGGCGCGCCCACGGTGATCGTCGTTCTCGCCAAGGCGGACAGCCGCTTTATCAGGGAGGACGGCAGCCTTGTCATGGGCAACCTCATGAATGCCGCACACGCGCTCGGCCTCGGCTCCTGCTGGATACACCGCGCACGCGAAGTTTTTGAAAGCGACGAGGGTAAAGCGCTGCTGAAGAAGTGGGGCGTTGAGGGCGATTACGTCGGCGTCGGAAACTGCATTCTCGGCTACGCGGCTGAGGAACCCGCCATGAAGCCGCGCAAGGACGATTTTGTGTACTACGTTTTGTGAGATATGAACGCCTACGATTTTGACCAGACGATCTTTTATCCGGACAGCTCATATTGCTTCGTAAAATACTGCCTGAAGAAATATCCCAAGGCCGTCATTCCGGCGATCCCGGGTTCCATCAAAGAGCTTATCGTCTATCTCCGCCGCCATCACGGCGCGAAAAACCTGAAGCAGAAGATGTTCTCGTTTCTGCCGCGGCTTGGCGATGTTGACGCCGTCATACGCGACTTTTGGGATGAATACCGCGGCAACCTTGAGCCTTGGTATCTCGCGCAGAAAAGGCCGGACGACATTATTATTTCCGCTTCGCCCGAATTCCTGCTCCGTCCGATATGCGCCGAGCTTGGCGTGACGCTTATCGGCACAAGGATGGACAAGGAAACCGGACTTATCGACGGAGAGAATTGCCATGACGCGGAGAAGGTGCGCCGCTTCAATGCGGAATTTCCCGACGCGCATATCAACAGCTTCTATTCGGACTCCCTCGCGGACACGCCGATGGCCATGCTTGCCGACAAAGCTTTCCTCGTAAAGCGCGGCGAGCTCAGCCCGTGGCCGGATAAATAAAATAACAGGAAAGCACACCGCTTCACATGTCTACAGCATGTGGAGCGGTGTGCTTTCGTTGCCCTGTAATATTTTTATTTGAATTCCGGAATGAAATCGGTGCTGATCCTCATCTCGTGCAGACGCTTTTTCATCTGGCTCGGCTTCTTGTTGTACATTGCGGTGCGCAGCTCGTCGTCCGGCACAAAGCGGTAATACGCGGCACAGAAGCTGTCGAACATGTTCCGGTTTTTCGGGGAGAGGCGGCCTATATACATGCACAGCGCGATAAGTGCGCCGACGAAGAAGCATATCATCAGATATGTCTTGCACAGCAGCACGACTATAACCGCGATGACAGCGGATACAAAGGCACAGAGCCCGACGGACACCGAGGTGTAGCGCTTCGCGTTGGGGGAGATAAGCTCCGCATCCGCGGCGGTCATCTGTTTTATAAGCGGGTACGCCGTCATAAAATTAAACAGGAACTGTCTCACAAAAAGATAGAACCAGAGCCACCCGCCAAGCATTATTGCGCCGCCAAATAAAACCTTCATTTCCATTTGAACGTTCCTCCCGCGTTTTTGTCGGTTTTTAGAATTTAGTGAAATTATAGCACAGTGTTTTTTCACTTGCAAGAATAATTGGTAATTCCACACATAGATTGTTCCATAGGGAGTGATGTGATGGACGGCTATCAAGAGGCGCTGAAATTGCTGCCGCCTGAAATCGTGGGCGTGTTCCGCGCATATCACGGTCAGGCTGAGGAGCTGCGCCTGCGCCGCGGACAAGCGCCGCATGTATACGACGGCTGCAGCGAGCTTGCGCTCGATCACGTGCCGCTGACGGAGCTTGACCTGCGGCGGGTGCTCGAGCGCGCGACGGGCGCGTCTCTGCATACGGCGGCAACGGCTCTGCGCCGCGGTTACATATGCTCCCGTGGTCTGAGAATAGGCGTGTGCGGCAGCGCGATAATCCGCGGCGGCGAGATGGAGGGCTTCCGCGAGTTCTCTTCGATCGCCATACGCATCCCACGGGAGTGCCGCGGGATATGCGCCGACGCCGTGGACACGCTGTGCGGCAGGCAGCGGTTTGGCTGCATGATCCTGGGCGCGCCGGGCAGCGGCAAAACTACGGCGCTTCGCGATATGATACGGCTTTTTTCGGAGCGCGGATACCGCGTCGGCGTCGCGGATGAGCGCGGCGAGATATCCGGAGACGGCGAGTTTGACCTCGGCCCGTGCTCCGATGTGATCACCGGTCTCAGCAAGGCCGAGAGCGCTATGCTCCTGCTGCGCGGCATGAACCCGCAGATCATCGCCATGGACGAGATAACGCAGAGTGCAGACACGGACGCGATACGTGAGCTGTGCTGCTGCGGCGTCGAGCTGCTGGCCACGGCGCACGCGCGGAATGCGGACGAGCTGCGGCAGCGTCGCGTATTTGCGGAGCTGCTAGACACGGGCGCGTTCAAATACGCGCTGAGCATCCGCGGCGCGGGTTCGGCACGGAGCTATGAGCTGGAGGGGCTGTATGTATAAATACGCCGGTATTTTTATGATATCCGCGGCCTGCGCGTCCTTCGGCGTGATATCTACAGTCGGCATGAAGCACCATATCGAGCTGCTTGCCGCGCTGTGCGGCTCGCTGCGCTTTATCTCCGCCGAGATCGGGACAAGGCTTTGCCCTCTGCCGGAGCTTATTTCGGAGCTTGCGGGCAGGGGCGGCGCGGCGGGAAATTTCTATGAGCGCCTCGCCGAAAAGCTCGATTCGTTAGGCGAAGTTGACTTTTCCGCATTGTGGGCGTCATCGCTTGAGTGTCTGACGTCGCTGAGTCGGGATGAGCTTTCCGCAATGCGCGCTCTCGGCGATGTGCTCGGCCGCTATGAACTCAATGAACAGCTTGAGAGCATCGATATCTGCCTTGACTCGCTGAACCGCAGCATGCACGGACTTCAAACGCAGTATCCGGAGCGGCGCAGGCTCGTGCTTGGCTTATCCGCAGCGGCGGGAATTCTGGTTCTGATAGTACTTATATAACACTTTTTGCGCGATAAAACCGCATGGAGGATTGGAATGGACGTTGACCTCATCTTCAAGATAGCAGCCGTGGGCATCCTTGTCGCGGTGCTGAATATCCTGCTCCAGCGCTCGGGGCGCGAGGAGCAGGCGCTGATGACGACGATAACAGCGCTCGTCGTTGTGCTGATGATCGTTGTGCAGAAAATAAGCGAGCTTTTTACCATGATAAAAAGCCTGTTCGGATTATAAACTATGGAGCTTCTGATAAAAGCCTCAGCGGTCGGGATAGCGGCGGGGCTGATATGCCTTGTCATAAAAAAGAGCAATCCGGAGCTTTCGGCGGTGCTCGGCGCGGCGGCAGCCGTTTCGATATGCTTTGCGGCGGTGAGCTTTACGGCGCCCCTGCGGGAGCTTGCGGAGCTTATAAAGAGCATGACAAGCTCGGGAGAGCTGTTCATTGCGCCGGTCATGAAGTGCGCGGCGATCGCAATAGTCACAAAACTCGCCTCGGAGCTGTGCCGCGATTCATCGCAGAGTGCGGTGGCTTCGTCCGTCGAGCTTGCGGGGAGCATATGCGCGCTGAGCGTCGCAATGCCGCTTATCATAAGTATGCTCAAGACGATAGGAGCCATGGCATGAAAAGGCTGATATTCATCATAATTCTGCTGCCTGCATTTATCATCGGCGCGAGCGCCGATCTGGACGCGGCGGCGCGAGATGCCGGTATATACGGGGTCGAGGATTCGCTGACGGACGACGCGCGGGGCATAAGTGGGAAACTGGATATAACCGGCGGCTATGATACCGGCTCCGCCCTGGGGCGACTGTGGCGGCGCTTCCTCGATTATCTGGTCGAGCATCTGCGCGGCAGCGTCGGCGATATAGTGGGACTTACGGCGATATCCGTTTTCTGCGCCATGGCGGCATCACTTGTGACGGACAAGCGCCTGCCGGAATACATAAACATGGCCGCCTGCTGCGCCGCAGGGGTGCTCATCTGCGGGAGCTTCGGCGGCTTCGTGACACAGACGGCGGATGCCATAACAAGGCTTTCCGACTATTCCCGCGCCGCGATGCCCGCCGTGTTCACCGCAGCTGCCGCCTGCGGAGCCGTCACATCCTCCACGGCAAAATACGCCGCCGCCTGTCTTGCGATGGATGTGATGATAAGCGCGGCAAACAAATTCATAATCCCGCTCATATATGCCTTTCTGGCCGTGAATTTCAGCTGCGCGCTCTTTGAAAATCCGATGCTGCGCGCCCTGAGCAAGCTCATCAAATGGCTCACAACGACGATGATGACAGGGCTTACGCTTGCGTTTACGGCGTACATCTCGTTCACGGCGGTCGTCAGCGGCAGCGCGGACGCGGTCGCGGTCAAGACGGCAAAGACTGTTATATCAAGCACACTCCCCGTCGTCGGCGGGATAATGTCGGATGCGGCGTCCACCGTTCTCGCCGCTGCCGCCATGATCCGAAACTCCGCCGGAGTGTTCAGCCTCATCGCCGTCGGCGCGATGTGCATCGGTCCGTTCGCGCTGCTGTCTGTAAAGATGACTCTTTTCAAGGCGGCGGGAGCCGTTGCGGACATGATGCCGAATTCGCGCCTGTCATCCATGCTGCGCGACACGGGTACCGCCGTTGCCATGCTCCTCGGCCTGCTGGGCTGCTGCGCGGCGATGCTCTTTGTGTCGTTTACGGCGGCAATAAAGGCGGTGTCGCCATGAGCGCCGCGATACGCGAGCTGTGCCTGCTCGCCGTTCTCTGCGCGGCGGTCACGTCGATATGCCCCGAGGGGAACGTCAAAAAGATCTGCAGTCTGACCTGCAGCATCGTTATGATAACGGCGGCGCTCAAGCCGCTGGCAGGCTTCGACTTTAACGAGTATGCCGTCCAGCTCGCGCATTACCGCGAAATGGGCGCCGCGCTCACCGAAAGCTCGCAGGAGCTTGACAACAGGCTGAACAGACTTGTCATAGAGGAGGAATGTTCGGCATATATTTGGGACAAAGCCCGTGAATACGGCGTGGAGCTTACGGAGGTCAGGGTCACGGCTGCATGGAGCACGGACGGCTTCTGGTATCCCGAAGGCGCGGTGATCTCATGCCCCGACCCTGCCGCCGCAAGTCAGGCGCTGAGTGGAGTGATAGAGCGCGAGCTTGGAATACTGGAGAGCGCGCAGGAATGGCGCGACGGCGGGTGAAAGCTATGGACGGACTGAGAAAACGATTTGAAAAGTATAAATATCCTCTGCTGGTGCTGATCGTCGGCGCGGTGCTGATGCTCCTGCCATCCGGCGGCAGCACGAAGGAGCAGCCCACCCCAGACGAGAGCCTGGCGCAGCTTCTGGAAAGCGTGGAGGGCGTCGGCGAGCTGAGGGTGGTCATCTCCGAGACGGGGGTCGTCGTTGCGTGCAGGGGAGCGGACAATGCGAGGGTACGGATGGATATTATTAACGCGATACGCTCATATACTGGTTTTGGTTCCGATAAAATAACCGTGTTGAAAATGGCAGATGTAAATTAAAATGGGAGGAGCAGCAGGCATATGAAGAACAAGAAAAGGAACATTACGATGATAGCGGTGCTGGTATTCGTCTGCGCCGCTGTTGCGCTCAACTGGTCGTACAACAACAGATGGGGGCATCCCGATTCCGAGATGGTGTCCGCCGAGGACAGCGCTATGCTCGACGCGGCGGCAGCGGACGCGGATGCCGCGCCCGCGGAAGAGAGCACCGCGAGCGGATATTTCGCCGAGGCAAGACTGACGCGGCAGGTCTCGCGCGACGAGGCGCTTGAGCTGCTTCAGACGGCAGCCGCCGCTGAGACCGCCTCGCAGGAGACAATCGACAGCGCCATCAACGCAATATCCGCCATGGCGACCTGTTCGATGAAGGAGGCACAGATAGAGAACCTGCTGCTTGCCAAGGATTTCTCCGAGTGTGTGGTCTACATCAGCAACGACAGCATAACCGTCGCCGTGCCAGCTCCGGCGGAAGGGCTGAGCGAGGAGGCCGTCGCGCGCATAACGGACGTGATATGCACCGAGACGGAGTATGACGCGTCACAGCTGAACATAATAGAGGTAAAAGCATGAATATCATCCGGCGCATTTTTACATGCGTCGGTTTTTTATATACACGCGCCGGAGAATAAATATAAAAATGAATAATTCATCATTTTTTTATAAATAGGCTTTATTTTTTGCCCGTAACGTGTTAGAATATTCTGAATCAAATTTTGGAGGAACGTTATGGGCGAAGATTATATCACCTGCCGCGAAGAGAACGGCAGTATCAATATTTCTGAGGACGTTATCACCAGCCTTGTGCGCAGTGCTATTTCCGAAGTTGACGGCGTTGCCGGCCTTTCCAACACCGCAGGAGCGGAGTTTGCGGAGCTTCTCGGCCTCAAGACCGTTTCCCGCGGCGTAAAGGTGCAGTTTGTGGACGGCTCGAAGATCATAGTTGACGCTATCATCACGGTGCTTTACGGCTGCAATATTGTCGGCGTCGCACGCAGCGTGCAGGAGAAGCTGATGACTCTTGTTCAGTCCACAACCGGTATCGACAACGCCGAGATAAACGTTCACGTTTCCGGCGTGGCCTTTGAAAAATAATTATCCGGAGGGAAAGATATGAACAGAAGCACCGCCCGCGAAATAGCGATACAGCTATGCTTTGCCGGGGCGAACGGCAAGCTGAGCGCAGACGAGCTGCTCGACAGCTTCTTTGCCGAAGAGCACTATGCATCTCTCGCCGCCGAGGACGAGCTGTACAGCGAGTACCCTGATGATAAGCAGATGGACTATATCCGCCGCCTCGTCAAGCTCATTGACGAGAACCGTAATGAGTTTGACGGCTTTATTGAGCGCTACTCTCACGGCTGGAAGGTGGATCGTATCTCCAAAACGGCGCTCGCAGTCCTGCGCTGCGCCCTGTGCGAGATAATCTATATGGACGATATCCCCGACTCCGCCGCGATAAACGAAGCGGTGGAGCTTGACAAGGGCTATGACGAGCCGGACACCGTCGCTTTCGTGAACGGTGTTCTCGGCGGCTTCATGCGCGGAGAAAAGGGCGCCACTGAGGCGGAAGCCGTCACCGACGCCGAGTAAGCCATGGAAAAGCCCGTGTTGACGGTAAGCGAGCTTAACGAGCGCATAAAAAATCTCATCGAGTCCGATCCGATGCTCGGCGAGGTCTGCGTTCGCGGCGAGCTGTCCAACTATAAAATATACCCCTCCGGGCACCACTACTTCACGCTCAAAGACAGTGAGAGCAGTCTGCGCTGCGTCATGTTCAAAAGCAGCGCTTCGAAGCTGCGCTTCCGTCCGGAGAGCGGCATGGGCGTCACGGCGTACGGCCGCATCGCCGTATACCCGCGTGACGGCGCGTATCAGCTCTACTGCACTGGCCTGATGCCCGAGGGTATGGGTGATCTTCAGGTTGCCTATGAGCAGCTGAAGGCCAAGCTCAGCGCAGAGGGGCTCTTTGACCGCGCGCACAAAAAACCGCTGCCGCAGTTTCCGGACAAGATAGCGATCATAACCTCTTCCGCGGGCGCCGCGGTGCACGATATGATACGCATTCTCGGCCACCGCTGGCCGATGACGAAGGTCGTGCTGCTGCCGGTGCGTGTGCAGGGCGTCGAGGCACCGGCCGAGATAGCCGGTGCTATCAGGTATGCAAACGAATTCAAGGTCGCCGACCTTATAATCACAGGCCGCGGCGGCGGCTCGATAGAAGATCTCTGGGCATTCAATGACGAACGGGTGGCGCGGGCTATCTATGCGTCGGAGCTGCCGGTTATATCTGCAGTCGGGCACGAGCCGGATGTCACGATATCCGACTATGTCGCGGATCTGCGCGCATCAACGCCGTCAAACGCGGCGGAGCTTGCGGTTCCGGATATGCGCGAGGTCGAGGAGCAGCTTCAGGGCATGGAGATACGCAGCGCACAGTCCATGGCAAAGCGCCTGACTCAGCTGCGCGAGCGGCTTTCGGGCTACGCATCGAAGCGCGTAATGACTGCCCCGTCCGTGTTGATCGATAACCGCCGCATGGAGCTTGATATGAGCCGCGAGCGGCTCGTATCCGTCATGGAGCGCGGCATTACCGCGAGGCGGCACGGCTATGTCCGGCTGGCCTCGGCGCTGGACGCGATGAGTCCGCTCCGCGTCCTTACGCGCGGCTACGCTATCGCAAGCGATGATACAGGCGCAGTTGTCAAGAGCACCGCTCAGCTCAGGGTTGGTGACAGCGTGACGCTGCGCGTCGCGGACGGCAGCGTTGGCTGCACGGTAAACACCGTTACGCCCGATAAGAATTTGGAGGATTAAAATGGCCGGAAAAAAGCTCAGCTTTGAACAGTCCATGGCGCGGCTCGATGAGATAGTGCGCCATCTTGAGAAGGGCGATATGCCGCTCAACGACTCTCTTGCACTTTTCGAGGAGGGGACGGCACTTATCCGTTCCTGTGAAAAGCAGCTCGACGAGGCGGAACAGAAAGTGGTAAAACTCAGAAAGGGTCCTGACAGGGAGCCGGAGGAGCTTCCGTTTGAGGACGAAAATTAAAGATGAACACCCGGGAATATAAAGCGCTGGTCGAGTCCGCTTTGGAACGGAGCTTTGCCGGTGCGGCGGGCATGCCGCTCGAGGGGCTTGCCGAAGCGATGAGATACAGCCTTCTTGCCGGCGGCAAGAGGATAAGGCCGATACTCGTGCTTGAGTTCTGCCGCATCTCCGGCGGAGACATAAATGCGGCGCTTCCCGTCGCCTGCGCGATAGAGATGCTGCATACTTACAGCCTTATACATGACGATCTGCCCTGCATGGATAACGACGATCTGCGCCGCGGCAAGCCGACGAACCACGTAGTCTATGGCGAATGCACGGCGACCCTCGCCGGCGATGCTCTTCAGGCGGAAGCCTTCGGTACGATCCTGAGAAGCGATCTGCCCGCGGTGCGCCGCGCCGCCTGTGCCGAGATCCTTGCCAACGCCGTCGGGCTTGACGGAATGTGCGGCGGGCAGTATCTCGACATGCTCGGCGAGGGCAAGCCGCTCACCACCGAGGACTTGGACGAGATAAATTCCCGCAAGACGGGCGCGCTGCTTATCGCCGCCTGCCAGATGGGCGTTGCCGCCGCGGGCGGAAACGAGAAGATGCTTGAAGCCGCCGCGCTGTTCGGCGCGTCAATAGGCATGGCCTTCCAGATACGTGATGATATGCTTGACGTTCTCAGCACTGCCGAAGAGCTTGGCAAGCCCATCGGCTCAGATGCTGAGGAGCACAAGAACACCTATATGGCGCTGCTGGGCGAAGAGAAGTGCATGGAGCTTATCGTGCGTCTCACGGAGCAGGCCAAGGCGGCGCTCGGCGAAGCATTCACGGATACGGCGTTTCTCTGCGAGCTGGCCGATTCCATGGTCAGCAGGCTTAAATGAGCTAATATATAAATAACTTTCGAGGTTTGTTTTGAGTATTTTAGAGAGAATAAATTCCTCAAACGATATAAAAAAGCTGCCTGAAGAAGAACTCGAGCCGCTGTGTCAGGAGCTGCGGGATTACATGATAAGCAGCATATCCCGCACCGGCGGTCATCTCGCGTCAAATCTCGGCGCCGTGGAGCTGACCGTCGCGCTGCACCGCGTGTACGACACATCGCGCGACCGTGTGGTTTTTGACGTCGGCCATCAGAGCTATGTCCACAAGATCATAACCGGCAGGCGGGACAGCTTCTGTACCCTCCGTCAGCACGGCGGCCTCTCCGGCTTCCCGAAGCCGTATGAGAGCGAGGACGACGCTTTCATCGCGGGGCACGCGTCAAACTCAGTGTCCGTCGCTCTCGGCATGGCGCGCGCCAGAACCCTGAGCCATGCCGATTACGACGTCGCCGCGATAATAGGGGACGGCGCACTCAGCGGCGGTCTTGCGTATGAAGGGCTTGCAAACGCCGCGGCGAGCGGCGAACCGCTTGTTGTCATCCTCAATGACAACAATATGTCCATAAACGAGAATGTCGGTGGAACGGCTCATCTTCTGGAATCGCTCCGTGTGCGCCCCGGCTATATCAGCTTCAAGCGCTGGTACCGCGACGTGTTTACGAAGCTTCCGGGGCTTTATAAATTCAATCATGCAATAAAAGAATGGCTGAAAAAGCGCCTGCTTCCCGGCAATGTTTTCAGCGGCATGGGTATGTATTATCTCGGCCCCGTTGACGGGCACGATATAGGCAAGCTCGAAACCGTAATACGCTGGGCGCGCGAGCTAAGAAAACCCGTGCTCGTCCACGTTGTCACCAAGAAGGGCAAGGGCTATAAATACGCCGAGGAGCACCCCGAAATGTTCCACGGAGTGGGGCGCTTTGATATCGAGACCGGCGAGCTGCACGACTCCGGAGACTGCTTTTCTGCAAAAATGGGCGAGTCCCTTAGCCGGCTTGCCGACAACGACGGTCGTATAATCGGGATCACGGCGGCGATGTCATCCGGAACGGGAATGGACGTCTTTTCCGCGGCACACCCCGACAGATTCTTTGACGTCGGCATCGCGGAAGGCCACGCGGTCTCCATGGCCGGCGGCATGGCGAAGCAGGGAATGGTGCCCGTTTTCGCCGTATATTCAAGCTTTCTCCAGCGTGGCTATGATATGCTCATCCATGACGTTGCGCTGCAGAATCTGCATGTTGTTTTCTGCGTTGACAGAGCCGGACTTGTCGGCAGCGACGGTGAGACTCATCACGGCGTATTTGACGTCAGCTATCTCAGCTCGGTTCCCGATATGACCGTGCTGTGTCCCGCGAGCTACGCGGAGCTTGAAACTATGCTGCGCGCGGCTATATATGATATAAACGGCTCCGTGGCGATACGCTATCCCCGCGGCGGAGAGGGCAAATATACCGCCTGCAATACCGCGCCAGAAACGCTTCTTCGTGAGGGCAGAGACGTCACGCTGGTCTGCTACGGTATAATGACAAACGAGGTTCTCGACGCGGCGGAGCGTCTTGCTGCCGAGGGCATCAGCGCAGAAGTAATAAAGCTCAGCATGATAAAGCCGCCGGACTTCGACCTCGTTATGCGCTCGCTGCGCAAAACGGGAAAACTCCTTATCTCCGAGGATGTGTGCGAGGCCGGCTGCGTCGGCTCGCGCATACTTGAGGAGGCGGCGATCAACGAGATACACGTCCGCGCCGCAAAGCTTCTGAATCTGGGCGAGGGCATCGTTTCGCACGGCACAGTGGCGGAGCTGCTGCACGATTTTGGCCTTGACGCGGACGGTATCGTCAGCGCGGCCATGGAAATGATGGATAAGGACATGAAATAAGGCATGAAAAAAGTCAGACTGGATCAGCGCGTATTTGAACTCGGCTTCACCGAAAGCCGTGAGCGGGCGAAAACCACCGTTATGAGCGGCATTGTGTTCGTTAACGGGCAGCGTGCGGACAAGCCGGGGATGCCGGTCGATCCTGACGCCGACATCGAAGTGCGCGGAGTCGCGCTGCCGTTCGTCAGCCGCGGAGGATTCAAGCTCGACAAGGCGCTGAAGGTCTTTCCGATCGATCCGGCGGGCAAGACCTGCATTGACTGCGGTGCTTCGACCGGCGGATTTACGGACGTACTTCTGCAGCACGGCGCGGCGAAGGTCTATGCCGTTGACGTCGGCTACGGGCAGCTCGCGTGGAAGCTCAGGAATGACGAGCGCGTCATAAATCTTGAGCGCACGAACCTCCGCTATGTGACGGAGGAACAGATTCCGGAGCTTCTTGATATCGCCGTGATGGACGTGTCCTTTATCTCTGTGAAGCTCGTTCTTCCCGCAGTCCAGCGTCTTCTCAAGCCGGATGCGGATATCGTCTGCCTCATAAAGCCGCAGTTCGAGGCCGGACGCGAGGAAGTCGGCAAGAAAGGCGTTGTGCGTGACAGTGCAGTGCATAAAGAGGTCATCCGCAGCGTTCTCGACTTCGCGCCGGGAATCGGGCTGACTCCCGTGGGGCTTGACTTTTCCCCGATAAAGGGGCCGGAAGGAAATATCGAATACATCTGCCACCTGAAAAACGGTGACTTTGCCGCGCCGCAGCTGGATGTTGACGCGGTTGTTGCAGCGTCGCACGAGGCGCTTTGAGGTTAGTTTATGATAGCGATATGCCCGAATCCTTTTCGTGATTCAGAATTGAAATATACCAGACAAGCAGCGGAAATGCTTCATGCTGCGGGATACGAAACGGCGGTATGTCCGGTTTTTGCCGAGGACGCGCCGCAGATGATACCAGAAGATATTAAAGCGACAACGCTTGACGCCGTCCGGAGCAGGTGCTCCCTCGTCGTCGTGATCGGCGGTGACGGGACGATTCTTTCTGCAGCGCGGCAGCTACACAACTCCGATATCCCCATTCTCGGCGTGAACCTCGGCTCAAAGGGCTTTATGGCGGCTCTTGAGCCGGAGCATATGCAGCTCATCGTCAAGGCTGCAGCGGGGGAGTATAAGGTCAGCCGCAGGATGATGCTCGACATCGAGCTTGAGCGCGGCGGAGAGATAATATACCGCGACAAGGCGCTGAACGACGTTGTGCTCCACGGCTACGGCGACTGCATTAGGCTGACCGCGTGGTGCGCGGGCGATAGAATAACAAGCTTTTCCGGAGACGGGATAATACTCTCAACGCCGACCGGCTCCACCGGATACTCTATGTCCGCAGGCGGCCCGATCGTCGAGCCGGAGGCTTCCGCCATAATCGTAAGTCCAATATGCGCGCACATGATGAGCGCTCGGAGCTATGTGCTCAGCGCTTCGCACGACGTGTCGGTTCTGGCTGAAAAGCTCCACGGGCGAAGAGCGTACGTCTCCGTTGACGGCAACTCCGTGATGGATCTTACAAACGGCGATTTGCTCCGCGTGCGCCGCTCCGAGCGCTGCATCCTAATGGCCGATATGGGGCTGAAGAGCTTTTTTGACCTTGCTTTTGAAAAACTCACCTGATTTGAAAACAGGAGGAATATATATGAAACCTGGCAGACAAAACGCTATACTTGAAATAATCAGTGAAAAGGATATCGAAACGCAGAACCAGCTCATGCAGGAGCTGGCAGCCCGCGGCGTGAAGAGCACTCAGGCCACGCTGTCGAGAGACATCAAGGACATGCGCCTTGTCAAGGAGCTTGGCCCCAGCGGCAATTACCGCTATGTTGTCGCGGCAAAGACCGAAACCACCGATCTTGATATGCGCCTGAAAAAGATACTTCGCGAGAGTCTGGTGTCCTATGATGTCGCCCAGAACCTGCTCGTGATCCGCACTCTGCCGGGGCTGGCATCGGCGGCATGCTCGGCGTTTGACAGTATGGAGATAGAAAACCTTGTCGGCACCCTCGCGGGGGACGACACCGCGTTTCTCGCAATGCGCGACAAGGAGTCGGCCGTCAAGCTGTATCACGAGATAGAAACCATTTATTGACCGCATTTTCCGCGGCAGAGGTGCCATATGCTTAATGAACTTCACATTGAGAATATAGCCGTTATCGAGAGGGCGGACATCACGTTTACCGCCGGACTCAACGTTTTGACCGGCGAGACCGGCGCCGGTAAATCCATAGTTATCGACTCCATCGGAGCCGTCCTCGGCGAGCGCGTCAGCCGTGAGCTTGTCCGGCACGGCGCAGAAAAGGGCGTTGTGACCGCAGTGTTCAGCATGGACGGCTGCGAGCAGTGGCTGGCCGATAATGAGATCGACGCGGACGACGAACTGATTTTGCAGCGCCGCATAACGGCCGACGGCAAAACCAGCTGCCGCATCTGCGGCGTGCCTGCGACAGCGGCTCAAATGAAGGAGCTTGCTGCGCACCTCGTCGATATACACGGTCAGAACGACGGCCGGCAGCTTATGGACGAGCGGCGGCACCTTGAATATCTCGACCTGTTCGGGAATCTCGGCGCGGAGCTTACGGCGTATTCGCAGGAATATGGCAGGTATGCCGCGATAAAAAAAGAGATATCGCGCCTGAGCATGGACGAGATCGAAAAAGCGCGCCTGAGCGACAGCCTTCGCTATCAGATAGAAGAGCTTGAGCGCGCACAGCTGAAGTCGGGGGAGTATGACAGCGTCATCGCCCGCCGCGATCTGCTGCGCAACTCCGAAAAGCTCACCGAAGCGCTTGACGAGGCTTACAATGCCCTGAACGGCGGCGACGAGAACGCCGTTACCTTCGCGCAGAACGCCGCGTATTACACGGGACGCGCAGCGGCCATAGCGCCGGAGCTTGAAAAGCCGCTTGCCGGAATAAACGATGCGGTATTCGCGCTGAACGATGCGGCGGAGCTACTGCGTGATTTTCGTGAAAGTCTTGATTTCTCACCCGAAGAATACGATCAGCTTGAAAGCCGCGCGTCGGAACTGAGCAAGCTCCAGCGCAAATATTCCCGCGACGAGGACGGGCTGATAGCCCTGCTGGACGAGAATAGGAAGAAGCTTGACGATATCGAGTACGCCGACGACCGCATAGCCAAGCTCAAAAGAGAGCTTGAAGCGCAGGAAAAGCAGACCCGCAAAGCCGCCGAAGCCCTGAGCAAGGCGCGGCATGCCGCCGCGGAGGAGCTTCAGCGCCGTATAGTCGAGGAGCTGCGCGGCCTGAGTATGCCGTCCGTGCGCTTTGCCGTTGAGTTTACGCCGATAGAAAGCGGCTGCGGATTTGACCGCAGCGGCTGCGACCAGATACACTTCACAATGTCGGCAAACGCCGGTGAAGAGCTTGGCCGTATCAGCCGCATCGCCTCCGGCGGTGAGCTGAGCCGCATAATGCTGGCGATGAAAAATGTGTTCGCGGAGAACGATCCGGTTCAGACCATGATTTTTGACGAGATCGATACCGGCGTTTCCGGCGTTGCCGCGCAGCGTGTCGGCGAAAAGCTGTTTCAGGTCTCGCTCGGCAAGCAGGTCATGTGCGTGACGCATCTTCCGCAGATCGCGGCCATGGCAGATAGTCATTATGTAATAAAGAAAGAAGAACGCTCCGGCAGAACCTATACCGACGTTCTGCCGCTTGATAAGGAAGGCCGTCTGCGCGAGCTTGCGAGGCTCCACGGCGGCGACAATATCACCGAGCTTACCCTTGCCAGCGCTGCGGAACAGATTGAAAACGCCGCGAAATTCAAGGAAACGGTCAAAAAGCGGCCTTGACATTATTGTTTCGGTATTGTATAATTCCACAAAGACAACGCGATGAAGGACAGGAGTAGTTCGTTTTCATCCCGCGCAGAGAGGCTCCGGCTGGTGTGAGGAGCATGGGAGATGCGAATGAATACAGTCCGGAGCGGCCGGCTGAAAGCATGAGCAATTAGGCTGTGACGGGTGCGCCCGATACAGCGCCGAGTGTCAGCACTCACTGAGGCTCAAGCCGCGAGACTTGAGTATGCAGAGGTGGTACCGCATTTTATGCCCTCTGTCCGGACGGACAGAGGGCTTTATTTTTGCTCAGGAGGGAATCATATTGGGTATAGGGCAGGACGCCTTGATGCTGCATATGGACGGCTACAATTGTGCTCAGGCCGTTCTCGCATCTGCCGGAAAGCTCACCGGACTGGATGAGGCTGAAGCGCTCGCGATAGCCGCCGGGTTCGGCGGCGGACTTCGCTGCGGGGAGGTCTGCGGTGCGGTTTCGGGTGCGGTGATGGCGCTGGGGAAATGCTTTCCGTATAACGACAGCAGCGATATTGAGGCGAAAGCAAAGATAGCGGAACTTGCGCGCAATTTCTGCGCGGAGTTCAAAGCCCGCTTCGGTGGCCTGCGCTGTGAGGACATCGTCGGCGACAGGAGCCATTGCAACGAATATATCTGCGCAGCGGCAGAGCTGCTTGAAAAAACAATAAAAGAAAACAGAGGAGAATGATGAAGATGGGAATCTACGAAGAACTTGTGGCGCGCGGCCTTATTGCTCAGGTCACGAATGAAGACGAGATACGCGAAATGATAAACAACGGCAAGGCCAAGTTCTATATTGGCTTTGACTGCACAGCTGATAGCCTGACCGCAGGGCACTTCATGGCGCTGACGCTGATGAAGCGCCTACAGATGGCCGGCAACAAGCCTGTCGCGCTTATCGGCGGCGGCACCACCATGATAGGCGACCCCTCCGGCCGCACAGACATGCGCAAAATGCTCACCCGCGAGGACATTGAGCATAATGCAGAGTGCTTCAAGCGCCAGATGGAGCGCTTTATCGAGTTCGGCGAGGACAAGGCCGTCATGGTAAACAACGCCGACTGGCTGCTGAACCTCAACTATGTAGACCTCCTGCGTGAGGTCGGCGCATGCTTCTCCGTCAATAACATGCTCCGCGCCGAGTGCTACAAGCAGCGCATGGAGAAGGGGCTCAGCTTCCTTGAGTTCAACTACATGATAATGCAGAGCTACGACTTCTACTACCTGTTCCAGCACTATGACTGCAATATGCAGTTCGGCGGCGACGACCAGTGGAGCAACATGCTCGGCGGTACGGAACTCATACGCCGCAAGCTCGGCAAGGACGCCCATGCCATGACCATCACCCTGCTTACCGACTCTCAGGGGCACAAGATGGGCAAGACTGCAGGCAACGCCGTCTGGCTCGACCCGAACAAGACCAGCCCCTATGAGTTCTATCAGTACTGGCGCAATGTCGGCGACGGCGACGTGCTCAAGTGCATCCGTATGCTGACCTTCCTGCCGCTTGAGCAGATAGACGAGATGTCCCACTGGGAAGGCAGCCAGCTCAACCGCGCTAAGGAAATTCTCGCTTATGAGCTTACAAGCCTTGTCCACGGTGAGGAAGAGGCTAGGAAGGCGGAAGCTTCCGCGAAGGCGCTGTTTGCGGGCGGCGGCAGCAATGAGAATATGCCGACCACCGAGATCACCGAGTCCGAGCTTAACGACGGCGTGATTGACATCATGACCGTCCTTGTCCGCTCCGGCCTCTGCGCCTCCAAGTCCGAAGCGCGCCGCAACATCCAGCAGGGCGGCGTCACCGTCAATGATGAGAAGATCACCGACATCTCCAAGAGCCTTGGCGCAGATGAGCTGAAGAAGGGCATCATCGTCCGCCGCGGCAAGAAGAACTACAGCAAGGTCATTCTTGCGTAAATAATTATGATAATATGAAAACGAGCCGCTGTATGCGGCTCGTTTTTGCTTAAACAAGATTCCTGTAATCGGTGCAGTCCTCGACGCTGTCGGGCGGGAAGAACTCCTCGACAGGGAAGCGTATCTTCCCGAACAGTGCGCAGGGGTCGTCGTCGGATGTACTGGGGCACTCCTTGTCGGGCATGCAGTAATCGTACGCTGGGATCAGGAGCTGAGTTCCGCGCTCCAGACGGATTATGGAGAACTGGCCGATCGTGACGTACCATCTCCGCGCCGTGTCCGTAGTAATCAGAGTCTCGGGGAATGCCGCGTTGATAAACTCAGGAACGCTCCGCTGCTCAAGCTCGGTCGTCAGCAGGCACTCGGACTCGACGAGCTTCATGTTCAGCGCTATCGGATCGACGGACTCTACGACGCCGGTCGGGAGATCATCCGCCCACGATATCGGCGACACAGTATCGGAAGAAAAGCTCTTGACGCGCCCGCTCCCGCCGAAGAGCATAACGCGCTTGTCGAATATCGCAAGTCCGGTTATGGCCTGCGCGTTGGGGAAGGTCTCGCCGGTGATCTTGTAGAAATAGGTGCAGTCAACCGTGTAGTAGCCTCTGTTGAAGGTTATCGGCTCCACATTTACCTGAACGTACAGCAGCTCGGCGGCTTTCGCGCGCACACTCAGAGCATTCTCTATGTAGGACTGCGAGGTGACGGTAGGAAACACCCTGAGGTCGTCAACACAATCCTTGTCGCGGCAGCTGTCAAATATCTTATTGGTATTAATGCATACGGCTTCGCGGATGCATGCCGAGCTCTCTACCGGCCCCGGCACAACTCTGTCGGCCATAGATAAGACCTCCTGTTTACTGGATTGAAGCAAACTTCAGTACAGTCTATGCTAAGATGATGTATAAGTGTGAATTTACTCTTGAAAAAATACACCGGAGCGTTATATAATACTTTTATTAATTAAATTACGGAGTGCCTATATGGATAGATTTGGATTCATACACGAAAAACTTGATATAAAGATCTTGATTTTGTTTATTCTGCGCCGCCTGCCTGGTGTGGTAGACCGTGAAACACTGGGCGAGCTTTGCCAGTGCGACAACGGAATAGGCTATTTTGATTATTCCGACTGCCTGAGCGAGCTTACCGAGAACGGCAACGTCATTGAGACGCCGGAGGGCTACCAGATAACCGAGAAGGGCGCCCGCAATGCCGACGCCGTGGAGTCGAGCCTCCCGTATTCCGTGCGCACAAAGGCGCTCAAGCTCATCGCCCCAGTGGAGGAGCGTATGCGCCGCGCAGCGATGATAACCGCCGAACACAGCGTGACCGAGGACGGCTGCACGGTGCATCTCGCAATGGCTGACGGGAAAGGTAAGATAATCGACCTCAGCTTCCTGTGCGCCGGTGAGGAGCAGGCGGCAGAGATTGAAAAGCGCTTCCGCCGCAGCGCAGAGGAATACTATCAGCGCATAGCGCAAATGTTTACGGAGTGAGGTATAAAGATGAAAACAGTTATCCCCGAGGGCTACAAAAGTATACTCAGTATTTATGATACGCAGAAGGCCATCAGTCTGCTCAAGCGTCTGTTTGAGGACAGGCTTGGCGCGCTTCTCAATCTCTATCGCGTGTCCGCGCCGCTCTTTGTAGAGGAAAGCTCCGGCCTGAACGACAATCTAAACGGCGTTGAGCGCCCCGTCGGCTTTGATATCCTGCGCTCCGACAAGCACGCCGAGGTTGTGCAGTCGCTCGCGAAGTGGAAGCGTCTCGCGCTCAAGCGCTACGGCTTCTACCCCGGCAAGGGACTGTATACCGACATGAACGCCATACGTCGTGACGAGGATGAGCTGGACAATCTGCACTCGGTCTACGTTGACCAGTGGGACTGGGAGAAGGTCATCCTGCCCGAAAACCGCAATCTTGACTACCTTAAATCGACGGTCATGGACATAGTCGAGGCCATATGCGACACGCAGGACACCATGCAGGCCATATACCCGCAGCTCCAGTGCCTCGGAAAGCTGGAGCGCCGCGTCTCGTTCGTGACGAGTCAGCAGCTTGAGGACGCGTACCCGGAGCTTACGCCGAAGCAGCGTGAAAACGCATACCTGAAGGAGCATAAGACCGCGTTCATCATCGGTATCGGCGGCGCACTCAAGTCCGGTCAGAAGCATGACGGCCGCGCCCCCGACTATGACGATTGGGATCTAAACGGCGATATAATGTTCTGGGACGATGTTCTCGGCTGTGCGATGGAGGTTTCGTCCATGGGCATCCGCGTCGATCCCACATCCCTTGACCGCCAGCTCAGCATTGCCGGATGCGACGAGCGCCGCGAGCTGCCGTATCACAAGATGCTCCTCGCCGGTGAGCTTCCGCTGACCATCGGCGGAGGCATAGGCCAGTCACGTCTCTCGATGCTGCTGCTCGGCAAGGCGCACATCGGTGAGGTTCAGGCATCGATCTGGGACGAGCACACCGAAAAGGTCTGCAAGGATGCTGGAGTTATACTGCTGTAATCAGATAAATAATACCGCCGCAGGAAAATCCTGCGGCGGCTCTGCGCTCGGCAGGCGGAAGCCGACGTCGTGCCGACGGCGCGGCGACGTCAGCCTCCTGTCGGTACATAGAACAGAGAAGAATAGAACAGAATAGAGAAGAATAGAGAAGAGTAGAGTAGAGTAGAATAGAAAAGATAATAATATATATAAATATTCTGGTGGTGATGGTGACGCGCGCGCGGAAAGCGAGAATTTTTTTGTTGGGGCGGGGAAGCGCCCGCCATGCCCTGCGGCGCACCGTAACGGCAGTGTGCGGATACGGGAAAGAAAAATCCCGCAGCCGGATGGCTGCGGGATCGAGAAATGGAGCGGATGATGGGAGTCGAACCCACCTTATCGGCTTGGGAAGCCGGAGTTCTACCGATGAACTACATCCGCAGATATTCAGCTTTTGTATTATAGCACCCCTTGCAGGAAATTTCAACAAGAACTTTTCAACCAGCTTCGGCAAAATAATCAGCCGGTCGGAGCTATCCTTATCCCGTCCGGGCAAATGGAGAGTCACCGCGGCGCGCGGCGGGAGTCCACCGGCTGCCCTGACGCCTCGGCGCGATATCAGCCGATATAGATAACGCCGCGCAGGCTTTTCACCTGCGCGGTGATTTTTAAGACATGAACTTGTCTATCGCGTCGTACAGCGCTTCAAGCTCGTCGGAGTTTTCATCCCCGGCGGCGTCCGCGATGCAGTGCTCAAGGTGATCCTTGAGTATGACTTTCGCAGTGTTATTGAGCGCGGAGCGCACAGCCGCAAGCTGCATTAGAACCTCGCTGCAATCGCGCCCGCTCTCGACCATGCGCTTGACGGACTCAAGATGCCCGATGGCGCGCGAAAGGCGGTTTATCACAGACTTTGTCTGCGTGTGCGTATGGGCGTGGGTGTGCGCGTGAACGGTGCCGTCGGCATGGGTGTGATAATGTATTTCTTCTTCGGGAATATGCATACTATCAATCCTTATTTTAAAATGCGAGCAGGTCTGTAAGCCGGGTTCTGTCGTGAACGACCATCTATCTAGGCCGTGCGTTGCCGCGCGGCTCAAGCCACCTCCTGAGAACGGCCGGGCAGGCCATATGTTCTCCCACGGTGTTGCTCCGGATAGAGTTTACAGCGCCGACATGTCTCCATGCGGCGGGTGAGCTCTTACCTCGCCTTTCCACCCTTACCCCGTTTACGGGGCGGTATATCTCTGTTGCACTTGTCCGAGGGTCACCCCTGGCGGGCGTTACCCGTTATCCTTGCCCTGTGGAGCCCGGACTTTCCTCATACGCAGACTTTCGCCTTGCGTCCGCGGTCGTTTGACCTGCTCACTTCGGATATTTTAATCATTTTCCGGGCACAAGTCAATAATATTCTTGTATTTGCGCAGTAAAAGTTTTATAATTATATTTCAAACCGGCGATTGAAATATAATTTTTCAGAATAGGGGAGCGTTATGACTCTTTCGGAATACATAGACTCGGTTAAAAGCAAGAGCATTGCCGTGATCGGCATCGGCGTGAGCAACACCCCGCTCATAGAGCTGCTTGCCCGGAACGGCTGCGACGTCACAGCCTGCGATAAGCGCAGTCTTGACGCACTGGAGGGCGAAGGGGAGAAGCTGCTCGAAATGGGCGTGAAGCTCCGCCTCGGGGAGACGTACCTTGACGATATGCATCAGGACATCATTTTCCGCACACCGGGACTCATGCCGTTCGATCCGCATCTTGAAGCCGCAAAGGCCCGCGGCAGCGTCATAACCTCCGAAATGGAGCTGTTCTTCGCGCTCTGCCCGTGCAAAATCATCGCCGTGACCGGCAGCGACGGCAAGACCACGACGACGACCATCATCTCGGAGCTGCTGAAAGCAGAGGGAAAGCGCGTCCATCTCGGTGGCAACATCGGCCATCCGCTTCTATGCGAAACGCCGGATATCCTGTCGGACGATTTCGCCGTGCTGGAGCTCAGCAGCTTCCAGCTACACAGCATGGACTGCCGCCCTGACGTCGCGGTCATCACTAACATCTCGCCGAACCATCTTGATAAGCACAAGGACTATCAGGATTATATCGATGCCAAGAGCGCGATCTTCGCAAAGCAGACTCCCGACGACAGGCTTGTGCTGAATCTCGGCGACGGGCATACTCCGTATTATGAGTCGCTGGCGCACTCCTCGATATATTATTTTACCGACGATAAGTTCATCGAAAACGGCTCCTGCTGCGTCGGGGGTGAGATATACCGCTTCGGGCGCCGTCTCATGCACGAGGATGAGATAAAGCTCCCCGGCAAGCACAATGTACAGAACTATCTGGCCGCATTCACGGCGGTCGAGGGGCTGGTTTCGGATGAAAACTGCCGTAGGGTCGCGATGAGCTTCGGCGGTGTGGAGCATCGGCTGGAGCTTGTGCGCGAGCTGCGCGGCGTGAAGTATATAAACGACTCCATCGGCACAAGCCCGACCCGCACTGCCGCCGGACTCCACGCGCTCAAGACCAAGCCCATCGTCATTGCCGGCGGATACGATAAGCACATCCCGTTTGACGGCTTGGGCGACGAGCTGTGCCTGCATGCAAAACGGGTCTATCTCACAGGCGATACCGCCGAGAAGATACGCGACGCTGTTTTCGCTTCTAAATTCTATAAGCCCGATGCCCCCGATGTGCAGCTTATCGACGATTTCACCGAAGCCGTATTGACCGCCGCAAGCTCCGCCGAGGCGGGAGACATCGTTCTGCTGTCACCGGCCTGCGCCGCGTTTGACAGGTTCAAGAACTTTGCCCAGCGCGGGGAATATTTCAAAAAATTGATCATGGAGTTAGAATAAATGAAAGTTACAGATATAAAACCCGAAGTTTTTGCTATGGCGCAGCGCGTTCAGGCCAAGCTGGGAGAACGATTTGCGGAGATAGACGCTGTTGCCGAGGAGAATACCCGCCGCGTAATGACGGCGTTTCAGGATAACCGCGTTTCCGACGCCTGCTTTGCCGGAACGACTGGCTACGGCTATGACGATCTCGGCCGCGAAACGTTGGATAAGATCTACGCCCAGATATTCGGTGCGGAAGCCGCGCTTGTGCGCATCGGCTTTGTCAACGGCACTCATGCGCTGACCACGGCGATGTTCGCGCTGGTGAAGCCGGGCGATACAATTCTCGCCGTCACCGGTATGCCGTACGATACGCTCAGAAGCGCCATCGGCATCAGCGGCGACTGCCACGGCTCGCTCAAATTCTACGGTATAAACTATGCACAGGTCGATCTGAACGCCGACGGCGATCCGGATATTCTCGCGATAAAGGCTGCAGCGGCGGATAAAAACGTCACCGCGGTGATGATACAGCGCTCCCGCGGATATGCGGAGAGAAAGGCTCTGACCGTGCAGGAGATAGGCGAGATAATCAAGGCTGTCAAAGAGGTGAATCCCGCCGCAAACGTGATGGTTGATAACTGCTACGGCGAATTTACCGACGTTATAGAGCCGACGCATGTCGGCGCTGATATCATCGCAGGCTCGCTGATAAAGAATCCCGGCGGCGGCATCGCGCCGACCGGCGGCTACGTTGCGGGCAGAGCGGAGCTTGTGGAACGCGCCGCAATGCGGCTCACAACGCCCGGCATCGGCGGCGAATGCGGCTCGACGCTTGGGAACAACCGTCTGCTGTTTCAGGGACTATTCATGGCTCCGCACATCGTCGCGCAGGCGCTCAAGACAGCGGTTTTCTGCGCGGGGATGATGGAGGAGATCGGCATAGAGTCCTCCCCGTCGGTGTTTGAAAAACGCTCCGACATTATCCAGATGGTCAAGCTCGGCAACGAGCAGAACATGCAGCGTTTCTGTGTCGGCATTCAGGCCGGTGCTCCCGTAGATTCCTACGTTACTCCGGAGCCCTGGGCAATGCCCGGATATGACTGCCCTGTCATAATGGCGGCAGGCTCCTTTATTCAGGGGTCATCCATCGAGCTTTCGGCAGACGGGCCGATCCGCCCGCCGTATATGATATACATGCAGGGCGGCCTGACCTACGAGTCCGGCAAGCTCGGTATTATGATGGCCGTGAGCGCGATGCTCGATAAATAAAGCGGGCATATAAGCGCATATAATGCATGGGGAGGTGACTCCATGTATTATCGGCGCACTTTCAGGCGTAAGCCCCGCTATACATATCACGAAGGAACCGCAGTCCAGCATAGCGCCCCGCCGCGCAAGCCCAAAAGGGCAGGCGGGATAAGCCTTATCCTGTTTCTGTGCAGCATTTTGATATTCCTCGCGTGCGCGCTCGCCTTTCTGAAGGATCTGTCCACACAGATCGCGGTCTCCGACGCAAGTGATATCGTGATCTCGCAGGTCAATACCTCCATCGCAGAGATAATGAAGGACGAGGACTACACAGGCGACTACTTTGTGAACTTTGAAAAGACGGACGCTGGGGAAATTTCCGCGATAAGCAGCAACATGGCGCGGATAAACGCGCTGTCGGCAAAAATACTCGATACCGTCATAAACGTGACCGAAAATCAGACAATAACCGTAGAGATCCCGATAGGGAACCTGACGGGCGTGAGCCTGCTGATGGGGCGCGGCCCCAAGGTTCCGGTGCAGATAATAGTGCTCACTTCGTCAAAGGTGGAATTCAGCAACAGCATCATAACCGCCGGAATAAACCAGACGAAGCATCAGGTGAATCTTGAGGTCATCGTCGATATAGATGTTCTTATCCCGTGGGATACCGCGAGCACTCAGGTGAAAACCGAGGTACTGATAGCCGACACGGTCATAGTCGGCAAGGTTCCGGATACTTATATGAACGTACAATAGGAGAACGCCATGGATGTACAAAACGAGATAAACGAGCTGCGCCGCAAGATACGGCATCACAGCAGACTTTACTATGTCTACGACAAGCCGGAGATATCCGACTATGATTTTGACATGCTCATGCAGCGGCTCAAGGCGCTGGAAGCGCTGCATCCGGAGCTGATAACGCCAGACTCTCCGACCCAGCGCGTCGGAGACGTCACGCTGCCGCAATTCGAGCAGGTTCGCCATCAGGTTCCGCTGGAGAGCCTGACCGACGTTTTCTCATACGAGGAGCTGTTCGCATTCGGCAAGCGCATGGACGAGGTGATAGCGGAGCCGCACGATTACTCCGTCGAGCCGAAAATCGACGGGCTTTCCATGTCGCTTGAATACGAAAACGGCGTGTTCGTCCGCGGAGCTACCCGCGGCGACGGGCAGGTCGGCGAAAATGTGACGGAGAATCTGCGCACTGTGCGCTCCCTGCCGCTGCATATTGAGAACGCGCCGGAGCGGCTCATCGTCCGCGGCGAGGTCTATATGTCCAAGGCCGTGTTCGAGCAGCTGAACGCCGAGCGCGAAATAAAGGGCGAGCAGCTTCTGGCCAATCCCCGCAACGCCGCCGCAGGCTCCATGCGCCAGCTTGACCCGAAGGTCGCGGCATCCAGAAAGCTGGACATCATCTGCTTCAACCTCCAGTACACCTCCGGCCCCGCTTACAAGAATCACACCGAGACGCTGGACGCGATGCGAGAGATGGGCTTTCCGGTTGTATCGTATTCTCACTTCAGCAATATTCAGGACTGCGTGAAGCAGATAGAGTGGCTTGGCGAAAACCGCGACACGCTGCCGTATGATATGGACGGCGCGGTCATAAAAATAAACTCCCTGTCTCAGCGTGAGGCGCTGGGCAGCACGGCAAAGGCTCCCCGCTGGGCGGTGGCGTTCAAATACCCGCCTGAAAGAAAGGAGAGCAAGGTGCTCGACGTTGTCGTGCAGGTCGGGCGCACCGGTGTTCTGACACCGAAGGTCATTGTAGAGCCGATACGCCTCGCGGGGACGACCGTTTCCGCCGCGACGCTGCATAATCAGGACAATATCGACAGGCTCGACCTGCGGATAGGGGACACCGTCGTTCTCCAGAAGGCGGGGGAGATAATCCCTGAAGTGCTTGAGGTCAACAAGAGCAAGCGCCCTGCGAATTCCGTGCCGTTCAAAATGCCGGAGCTTTGCCCTGAATGCGGCGCGCCTGTAGTCCGCGACGAGGACGGCGCGGCGCTCCGCTGCACAAATCCGGAGTGTCCCGCGCAGCTGCTCAGGACTGTGGCTCATTTTGCCTCGCGCGAGGCGATGGATATCGACGGACTGGGCATATCCGTGTGCGAAAGCCTGATAAACAACGGTCTTATAAAAACCGCCGCGGAACTATACTATCTCAATGCCGAACAACTCGTCGAGCTTGACCGCATGGGTGAAAAGTCTGCCGCCAATCTCATAGCGGCCATTGAGAAGAGCAAGGAAGCAGGTCTCTCGCGGCTCGTCTGCGCGTTCGGTATCCGTCAGGTCGGGCAGAAAGCAGCAAAAGTCCTCGCCGCGCACTTCGCGGATTTGGATGAGCTGATGGCCGCAAGCGCCGACGAGCTGACGCTTATACCGGATATCGGCGCGATAACCGCAAACTTCATAACGGAGTGGTTCGCAAAGCCGCAGTCGCAGCATCAGATAAAGCTCCTGCGCGAAGCCGAAGTCGATTTCACCAGCAAGGAGGAGCGCAAGGACAACCGCTTCGCCGGTCTCACCTTTGTCCTCACCGGTACGCTCAGCAAATATACCCGTGACGAGGCCAGCGCCATCATCGAGAGCTACGGCGGCAAAGCTTCCGGCTCGGTGTCGAAGAAAACGAGCTACGTCCTCGCAGGTGAAAACGCCGGCAGCAAGCTGACCAAAGCCGAAGCCCTCGGCATCAGCATCATCTCCGAAGATGATTTTGCCGCGATGATAACCTGACCGCAACGGACAATATATAATAACCTCCTTATTTGAGAGCGCATATTATGATATGAACTCTTGAATGAGGAGGAATATTTTTGGCTAAAAAAAGAACGGACGGCAGCTGGCGCTATGGCGAGCTGCCGGACACGGCACCGCTGGCAATGGCTTATGTGCCGCTTCAGAAGTCGGTATCACCGGCATACGAGTCAATGGAGGCGCTCTCCCGCGGGACGCTGTTCCCAGGGCTTGACCTGCCGTTTATGGGCATGGTCAACCAGACGCAGGAGGTAACGCCGCTCACGGAAATGATGGCGCTGTGCTTCGTGGCGCACGAGCTGGCACTGTATCTCGACACGCATCAGGACGACGCCGAGGCCTTCGCCATGTATCAGAGCTTTCTCGCGCTGAAGAAGGAGGCGCGGGAGCGCTATGTGAAGCAGTGCGGTCCCGTCACGCATGAGGATATGCTTGGCATGGAGCGCTATGCTTGGCTCGACAACCCGTGGCCGTGGGATTATGACCGGCAGAGGGAGGGCTGACGCATGTTTGTATATGAGAAGAAACTGCAGTATCCGGTGCGTATCAAGAATACAAATCCCGCCCTTGCAAAATTCATAATCACCCAGTACGGCGGCCCTGACGGCGAGCTTGGCGCGTCGCTGAGATATCTGAGCCAGCGCTATGCCATGCCGTATCCCGAGCTGAAAGGGCTTTTAACGGACATCGGCACGGAAGAGCTCGGCCACCTCGAGATGATAGGCGCCATCGTGCACCAGTTGACGCGCTCGATGAGCATCGACGAGATCAAGAAGGCTGGATTCGACGCGTATTTCGTAGACCACACGGCGGGCGTATACCCAACGGCGGCTTCGGGCTTTCCGTGGGACGCCGCATCCATGGCCGTGAAGGGCGACGTGATCACCGACCTTTCCGAGGACATGGCGGCAGAGCAGAAGGCGCGCACGACCTATGACAACATCCTGCGGCTCAGCGACGATCCAGACGTAAACGACGTCATAAAGTTCCTGCGGGAGAGGGAAGTAGTCCATTATCAGCGCTTCGGTGAGGGGCTTCGCCGCGCTGTTGAGAAGATGGATCAGAAGAATTTCTATTCGACCAATCCGGCGTTTGATAAATAAATACTGGCGCATATGTGCATTTATGTCATATGCGCCGATTTTTTATACATTTTGAAAAAAATGATGACATGAGAAAAAATAGGTGCTATAATATTTTGAAAAAATTTTGGCCGAAACGGTCGAAACAGGGATGGATTTGTTTTGGTATTCAGCTCCGCAATATTTTTGTTCGCCTTTCTTCCGGCGGTTTTTATAATATACAGGCTGTTGCCGGGCATCCGCTCGCGCAATGTGTTCCTCGCATTAAGCAGCCTTGTGTTCTACGCATTCGGGCAGCTCGTTTATCTGCCGCTGTTTCTCGCATCGATACTCATCAACTACATATCCGGCCTGCTCCTGTCGGGTAAATTCAGACGCAGCCGCCTGATACTTACGCTCGCCGTCGTTCTCAATCTCGGCATACTCTGCGTCTTCAAGTACACGGATTTTCTCATCGGCAACATCAACTCCCTGTTCGGAACAGCCATCCCGCTCACGGGGATCGTCCTGCCCATCGGCATATCGTTCTTCACATTCCAGGGGCTCTCGTACACGATAGATGTCTACCGCGAACCGGAATGCGGTACGCGCGATTTCACAAAGCTGCTGCTCTATATATCCTTCTTCCCGCAGCTCATCGCGGGGCCGATCGTCAAATATCATGACGTCGCCGCGCAGATAGACAGCCGCCGCTGCACAAGAGACGAGACTGAGGCCGGCATACGCCGCTTCATCGTCGGTCTTGCGAAAAAGGTACTGATATCGAACGCCGCGGGCTACGTCGTGGACAAGGTGTTTTCCGATTGCCTGTACGCTGCGGGCGGGCTTGACTGGCGGCTGGCGTGGCTCGCCGGAATATGCTACACGCTCCAGATATATTTCGATTTCAGCGGGTACAGCGACATGGCCATCGGACTGGGGCATATGTTCGGCTTTACCTTCAAGGAAAACTTCAATTTCCCGTACGCGTCAACGAGCATGACGGAATTCTGGCGGCGCTGGCACATCTCGCTTTCGACCTGGTTCAAGGAGTATTTATATATCCCGCTCGGCGGGAACCGCCGCGGCCGCTGGCGCACCGCACTGAACCGCCTTATCGTGTTCTTCTGCACGGGTATATGGCACGGCGCGAACTGGACTTTCGTGGTCTGGGGTCTGTGCCACGGCGCGCTGACCAGCCTTGAAAATCTCGGTCTGATTCCCGTAAAGCGGCTTCAGGAAAGCCGCGTCGGGCAGATCATGTGCAGAGTATACACGCTGCTCTCCGTAATGCTGCTGTTCGTGGTGTTTCGTGCGGCATCACTTGGGGAGGCCGCACGCGTCATCGGCGCGATGTTCTCCGGCGTGCAGACCGCCGATGGAAGCTACATGCTGCACTATCTGCTGACGCCGCTGTTCTGCGTGACGTTGGTCGCCGCGATACTTTTCTCTGGCAGTCTCATACCGCGCCTGCGCGCGAAAATAGGCGAGCCGGTCTCCGCCGTCCGCGTGATATCCGCGGAGCTGCTGTGCCTGCTGCTGTTCGCGCTGTCGGTATTCAGCCTTGCGCGCGGCGGATTCAACCCGTTTATCTACTTCCAGTTCTGAGAGATCGATAATATGAAAAAAGCCAAGCTTATATTCATATCAATATTCATTGTGCTGTGCCTCATCCCATCGGTCGGTATGCTGATATTCGGCGAAGCGCGGCCTGCCGCGAACGAGGTGCTTGCCGGAAAGCCGAGCGTGACGACTCGAAGCGGGGAACTCAGCCTGAGCTTTCTCTCGGACGTCAGCGATTATATCGCCGACCGCTTCGCGTTCCGCCAGGAGCTGGCCACCGCGTGGGCGGGTGTCAACGCCAAGCTCCTCGGAACTTCCGTTGAGGAACAGGTGATCCTCGGCAGTGACGGCTGGCTATATTTCTCGGATACGCTTCCGGACTACATGGGGCAGGGGATGAGTGATGCCGAGCTGCGGTATCTGGCAAACGATCTCGCTCTGATGCAGGAATATATCGAAAGTCAGGGCAAGCAGTTTGCTTTCACGATCGCGCCCAACAAGAACAGCATCTATCCCGAGCATATGCCGGACTATATTGAGAACCGGCACGGCGAGTCAAACGCTGCCCGCATAGGCGCGTATCTCGACACAGCCGGCGTGAATTACCTCGACCTCTTCGAAATCCTCGGCAGTGAAGAAAACCTCTACTATAAGACGGACACTCACTGGAACTCCCGCGGCGCAGCCTTGGCTGCCGACGGACTGCTGGAGCTGCTTGACCGCGGCGGCGATTATTCCGCTGCAAGCTTTGCAACGGCGGAAAATCACAGGGGAGACCTGTACGAAATGCTCTATCCCGCAGGGCGCGCCGTGGAAACCGCGCCGGCCTACGACGGTGAGCTTTCTTACATATGCGAGTCCGACCCGAACGGCGGCAACGCGATAACCATTAAAACCGTCTGTGATGCTGGAACCGACGGGCTTATGTGCTGGCGCGACTCGTTCGGCATCGCGCTGTATCCCTACCTCGCGCAGAGTTTCGCTGCGGCGATATTCTCCCGCAGCGCGGATTATGACCTCACGCTTGCAAATTCCGCCGACGCGGTTATAATCGAGCTTGTGGAGCGAAATCTGAGCAATATTCTCAGCCGCGAGCCGACATTTCCCGCTCCAGCGCGCGAGCTGCCCTCGGCGGCAAGCGTTGGGACAATAGCCGTCGATTCTGATGAAGCAAAGACCGACGCTATGGCGGACTATGTCCGCGTATCCGGCGAGCTTGGGGCGTATATGCTCGATTCCGGCAGCCGCGTATATATTGCAGCCGGGGACACCGCGTATGAGGCGTATATCTGCACTTCAAGCGATTCCGACGCACTGCGCTTCTTCGCATGGATACCAGCGGGTGAAGAGGCGCATCAAGTTATAACAACTCTCAATTCAGAATATACGGCATATCAGATCAGTTAAGATATGCGGAATGGAGGCCAAAAATGAAAAAACTCATCTCAATTATTCTGCTCTGTGCAACGGCTGTGCTCCTCTGCGCATGCGGCTCCGCGGCTCCGGACAAATCCAGCTCCGGCGGCAGCGCAGTACCGCCGATGCAGACCGCTTCCGGCAGCGATACCCAGGCGGCCGCCGACGCGCCTGAAGAAAAGGCTGCTGAGAACGAGCAGAAGATCATCGCCGAGAGCTATATCGGCAAAGAGGTCAGCGAGCTGTATGACGCGATAGGCGAGCCGGAGTCGGTCAGCTACGCTTCCAGTTGCCTTGGCAGCGGCGAGGACGGCGAGCTTGTGTACAACGGCTTCACGGTGTATACATATAAGGAAGGCGACTCCGAGGTAGTCCAGAACGTGCAATGACAAAGACCGACACAAAAAAGCGGCTCAGAATATATATAATAGCAGCTGTAATACTCGTCATTATCGCGGGCGCGGCTGCATTCGTGTGGTACCGCTTCGGCTCTGTGAAGGTGTCCTGCATGCTTGATGACGGCAGTGTGACAGAGACGCGGCTCTCCCGCGGCGATAGCTTTGTATTCCCAGAGACCGCCGATTATGACGGGTACACCTTCGTCTACTGGATGGACGCAAAGGGCGCGCGTTACAGCGGCGAGAGCGTAGAATTATACGTAAGCACAAGCTTCTCACCGGTGTATACCGTCGCTCTCGAGACCGTAGAGCATAATCCGTATCTTTTTCCGGACGAGAATGGGTTCTACCGCCCATATGACAAGCTGACCCGCGGCGAGGCGGCGCGTATGATATATGCGCTGCTGGCGCAGCCCGTTGAAGCCACGGGAAATTATATCGACGTTGACAAGAACGCCGACTATGCGCAGGCAACTGCCGCGCTCTGGCAGCTGAAAGTAACAGGGGAGAGCAAGTTCCACCCTGACGAGATCATCACGCGCGGGGAGCTGCTGTCTCTGCTATGCAGCTTCTACCGTGAGACCGAGCAGGACTACGCGTTTGCCGATGCCGACAGCGACAGCTATTATTATCGCGAGCTGTGCACCGCAGCGGAGCTTGGCTGGATAAACAGCGGCGAGGATGTGAACGCGCTGCCCGACGAGGAGCTTACGAAGATAGCCGCGGTGCGCCTTATAAACAATATACTCAACCGCGAGAAAGCAGGGAAGGTGTCCGCAAAGCTTCTCGGCGCAGTACCCGATGCAAGCCCGCAGCTTTCCGATTACGCGGAACTGCTCGAGGCCGCGCTGGGGCACGAATACGAGATCGTTGACGGCGTCGAGCGCTGGACAAAGAACGACGAGTTCACGCGCCATGCCTCAGGCTTCGTCACGATTGGGACGCACCTGTACTACTTCGACAGGACCGGCACCATCGCGCGCAATACCGACGTCGGCACGATGCACTTTGACGAGTACGGCCGCTACACCTCCGGTATGCCGGAGCTTGACGAACTTGTTCAGCAGGTCATCGCCGAGAACACGGACGACTCGATGACGCAGGAGGAGAAACTGAAGGTTCTCTACGATTACACCGTCAACTCCTTCAGTTACCTACGCCGCAACTATTACGCCATCGGCGAGACCGGCTGGCAGAACCAGGAAGCCTACACCATGCTCTCCACCGGCATGGGCAACTGCTACTGCTATGCGGCAACCTTCGGCGAGTTGGCGCGCGCCATAGGCTATGATGCGCAGGCCTACAGCGGCACGGTCGGCTCGAACCGCGCGAAACACAGCTGGGTCGAGATCGAGATCGACGGTGTGAATTACACATTTGATTCTGAGCTGGAGATGGCTGGGCGCAAGAAGTACGTGTACAGAGACATGTACATGATGACACCCGAGCAGGCCAGAATCTGGAACTACAAGAGATAAGGCGAAATGAAAACGAAAAAGATCCTTTTAGCTTTAATACTGGCGCTCTCGCTGCTGCTTCTGACGGCATGCGATATTGACTCTGTTATCAGCGCGGCGGGGCTTGAACCGCCGTCGCGCCAGACGGAGCAGCCCGCAGCGTCGGAATCTCCCAATGCAGCGGCGCAGCCGGAGGCGACCGCAGAGGTAACGCCGGAGCCGGAACCGGAGGTATACATCGTCCGGCTGCCTGAGACGGCTTTCCGCCTCGCACCCAAGACCGAGGAGAGCAACGTTATCGCCACGCTTGACGCGGGGACGGAGCTGCGCTGCCTCGGCAAAGAGAATGAGTTTCTTTATGTGGAGCTGGCAGACGGCTCTCAGGGCTGGTGCAACGGCTGGTATCTCCGCGCGAAGGATGACGCGCTTGAGGCACAGCGCGAGGAGGAGTATCTGAGCGAAAAGACGTCGAGCGAGACATTCGTTCCCATCGACGGTGAGCCTGTATACACCTGCACCGCGACGCGCCTGAACTGCCGCGCGGAGCCTAACACCAAGGCGACCATCCTTCACCAGATAACCATGCTCACCGAAGTCAACGTGCTCGGCCAGGACGGGGACTTTTATCTCTGCCGTCTGGATGACGGGGGAATAGTCTACTGCTCCGTGAACTATCTCACCGAGGGCGCGACCTACGCCGAGTATGACGGCGCGGTCGATCTGCGCGTGTATCTGCCAGACGCCAAATTCGAGCTGCTGTTCGCAAGCCCCAACAACATTACCGGCTCCGCGATGTATCCCGCCGTGCCGCTGATGGAGGAAAAGACCGCCGAAATGCTGAAGCAGGCATTCGAGATTTTCCAGAACGACGGCTACACGCTGAAGGTATACGATGCGTATCGTCCCAGATCGGCGCAGGTAAAGCTGTATGACATTGTCCAGAACAACAAGTTCATCGCCAATCCCTATACCGGCGGCTCATGGCATCAGCGCGGCCGCGCGATAGACATGTCCCTCATCGACAACGCGACCGGCCTTGAGCTTGAGATGCCGACCCCGATGCACACCTTTGACGATTCCGCGGCGCGTTACAGCCGCGATTCGTGGACAGAGGAGGCGCGCAAAAACGTGGATTACATGACAAGTGTTATGGAATCGGTCGGTTTTGGCATTATTCAGACGGAATGGTGGCATTTTGAGAACAATTCCGGCCCCGGCAGCTACCTGCCAGACGAAATTGATTTCACGAGCCTGACATATAAGCCCGTCTCGGAATATCAGGGCAGCTGATAAATGATCCCCCATGCAGCGGCATGGGGGATCATTGCGCCTATAATTATATACAAAACCCGTCGGTGTAAATAAACCGTTAAGATAATTTTCCAACGAAGTATACAAAAAGTTTTAATTGGCTTGAAATACATGGGACGATATGGTATATTCCTTTGGCAAATGAATATTCAGTTCGAAAGGAGATTTCCATGAAGAACCACATGACACGCTTCCTGTCCCGTGTGCTCGTGCTGCTGATGATGCTTCAGCTTGTCAGCGTCGGGCCGGTTTTCGCCACCTCGGCCTCTGCCGAGAACGACGAGGCGGAGCAGGAGGAGATACTGGCAAATGACGCCGAGGACGACGTCGAGGAAGCGGCACCCGCCGAAGAACCGGCGGAAGAAGAGCCTGTCGAAGAGCCGGTTTTTGACGTTGAGGCTTCGGCCGACGAGATCGCGCTCAAGGACGGCGCGGCCATCATCAAGACCAGTGACCTCAACGAGGTAAAGGCCATTCTTGCAAAAGCCCTCATCGCAAACTACGATCCTGAGAAGGATTACAGCGAGCTTGAGTGGGAGTATGAGTGTAAAGGAACAGGCGTCTTTGGTAAATTATCCAACACTGATTGGGGCTCCATCGCGGGATTTACAAGCACAAAATTAAGAGTTAATTATACTCATCCCGCGCTGTGGGACAATGCTGACGGTACATACCGTGTACGTCTCGCCGACAACACGGATGTAGTTGTAGGCTTTACCAAGGCAACTAAGCTCAATTCCGGCATTGCCCTCGTGGAGAATCCTACGCTCAAGCTTTTCTATAACGACGACGGCTCCGTCAACTACGACGAAGTCCGCGCGATGGTGCTTGAGCAGATCGCTTCCACCACTCCGGAAGGCCTCTCCGCTGATGATCTGCATGTTACATATTATGCGGTCTCCAGTCTTACTGGATTAAAGCATGATTGGGTTGATTTCGAAGGTAGCTCAAGATACCCCGCAATGAGCTCCGGTGAGCAGCGGATAAAAATCAGCTACGACGGCAATGAATCCTACTACGGCACCGAAGCTGAGTTTACCGTTAATGTTGAAGTCGGCCGCGACGATTCCAAGCTTGAGTTCTGCGAGAATCCCACCATCAAGCTCGTTTACAACGATGATCTCAGCATTGATTACTCCGCCGCTTATCAGGCAATTTTCAACCTGCTTGAAACCAAGGTGCCTGAAGACATCACGCTCGACGACCTGACTATCGAGTATTATGCAACCGCTAAATCCGGTTCCCTTGGTGAGCTCGGGAAGGAATGGATGCCGCTTGAAGGCGGCAAAGAAACCTTGACCTATCCCGGAATCAGTGAAGGCACCCAGACCATTCGTGTTTCCTACGCCGGTGACAAGACCCATAATCCCACCTCCGTCACCGCAGAAGTCACCGTTCTTGGCCGCCCCGAAGTCAATGTAGCGCAGAAGGAAGGCCCCTACAACGTCGGTTTCGTTTTTGCCGACGCTGAGAACTACGACTATGACGCGACCGCACGCGCGATCTATGACGCTGTCGTCGCCTCCAACGATCAGGGGCTCGGTTACGAGGACTTTACTATCAAATATAATGCGTCCACTACATTAACACCTGAATATAAGGAGCTTAATTACTCCGGTCTCCTCAACAAGTTCACCGACGGCACTTGGACTATCCGCTTCTCCTGGAACGGCACCGCCGCATACAAGGACGGCTACTTTGATGTCGAAGTAACCGTTACCGACAGCCGCGAGGCGTCCGCCGTCGTTCTCAAGGACGGCGCGGAGATCACCTACAATATGGACGCTTCCGTCATGGAGCAGGCCATATTCGACAATGCCATCGACTGGGATAATTCCGCTCTGCCCGCAAAAGAAAAACTCAGCCTTGACGATTTCACCATCGAGTATTACGCATCCTCTGTCTCCGAGACCGGTGCTTTTGACGGCGCATTAAAAGCTTGGGCGCCGGTTGGCGGCGGCACGGTTGTTGTGGTCAAGTACCCCCAGATGGGCGCGGCAGATGCACAGCAGATTCGCGTAACCTACAAGGGCAGCACCGAGTTCCGTCCCTCCGAGACGGTCGAGGGCACTCTGAAGGTCAACAAGGCCGACGTCAAGGTCAAGGTTCACTCCGCGATCATCCGCGCGAATGAGGAAGTCCCCGCAAACTTCGCCACCATTGATCCGAACGATCCCAAGATCGACATTTACACCGTTTACGCCGGCATCAGCAGCTCCAACGTTGAGAACGACGTCAGCAAGCTCGGCGGATGCATCTATCTCGACCTGCCTGACAAATTCCAGAACAGCGTTATTATCAAGATAATCGATCCGGTACTTGATGGCATCTATCACAAGTCGCTGACCGAGATCATGCAGGAGGGTACCACCGTCGGTGCACTCAAGAAAGCTCTTAAGACTCAGGAAATCCTTGATCTGCTGAAGAAGCTGAATATCGACACCGGCGCTGTCGGTCAGCTGATTGAAGTCCTCAACAAGCTGCCCGGCGTGTTCGACAATACGCGCGTCGCATTCGGCACTCCGAACCACGCTGGCGTTTACACCGCCACCGCCATCACCGATAACGCCAACTACAACACCGGCGTCGGAGTCGGTGTGCTGACCGTGCTGAAGGTCACCAAGGGCGTCAAGATCACTTGGGAAACTGAGATTCCCAAGAAGCTCACTACGGACGAAGCCGCAGCTTTCAACTGGGACGCTTACCTGACCGTTGACGGCGTCGCAGTCAAGGATACAAGCAATATCCACTACCTGTACAGCGGCTTCACCAGCAAGTGGAAGCCGTACTCCAGCACCACCACTGCTCCGACCGAGCCGGGACGCTATGTCGTGACCATCGTCACCATCAACGGTGACTATCTTGCAGCTCCCGTGACCCGCACCTTCCAGATTACCAAGTAATTGGATCAACCTTATCTGCGGGAGCGCCAGAAAACCCCGTGACCCGCACCTTCCAGATTACCAAGTAATCGCACAACTGAGAACCACTCTGCAGCAATAGCCGCAGAGTGGTTTTTTATGCGCAAAGGGAGGGGGCGTGAGAGAAAAAGCCCTGCGGAAGGCTCCGCAGGGCATTTGTGCATATTGACGGGAGAAAATCCCTTAATTATAATTATTTAGCAAGAACCTTCTTGAGCTTCGCGTATCTCGGCAGGGAGCTTTCCAGCGGAAGCTGCGGCTCGCCCTGAATGAGGGGGAGTGCATAGTCAATGAACTCCTTGGTCAGGCCGTTGTGCTCGGCATTGATCCACTCCATCGGAACCTTTTTCTCAAAGTTTGCAACGGAGCTGAGCGGAAGCAGCTCATATTCGCAGGTGTATTTGCCGTCAACATAGACGCGCTTGAAGCCGACCATCTTGCCGGTGCAGCCGGAAACGGCCTGCTTGACCGCTTCTTCGCCAGCGCCGAATGCCTCGTCGATATCGACCTTGGAGGCAAGATGCGCGCCGCAGCGCTGAAGCAAGCTAAGCTCAATGCCGCGAACCTTGACGCCGGGGAAGTGCTCTTTCACGATGGAAGCGAGCAGCGCGGCCAGCCCGCCGAGCTGCGCGTGACCGAAGCCGTCGCTTGCGGAGGTCTTGGCCTCAGAGACAAAGCGGCCGTCGGCATAGTGGATGCCCTCGGACACCGCGGCGAACACCTTGCCGTTGGCCTTATAGACCTTATCGATGTCGGCAAGGAACTTATCCATATCGAAATCGCATTCGGGGAGGTACACGAGATCCGGGCCGGAGCCAAAGTGAGAGGCCAGAGAAGCGCTTGCCGCAAGCCAGCCCGCGTGACGACCCATGATCTCCACGATAGTGATCATGCTGTTGTTGTAAACTCTCGCGTCCTTATTGATCTCCATGCAGCTCGTTGCGATATATTTTGCTGCGCTGCCGAAGCCGGGGCAGTGATCAGTGCCGTAAAGGTCGTTATCGATGGTCTTGGGGACGCCCATGACGCGGCACTCATAGCCGACGGACTCCATGTAACGGCTGATCTTTGCGCAGGTGTCCATGGAATCGTTGCCGCCGTTATAGAAGAAATAGCGGACGTTGTACTTCTTGAATATCTCAAGGATGCGCTTATAATCGGTGTCATCATCTTCAGGAGCCGCTATTTTATAACGGCAGGAGCCAAGCTCGGAGGACGGAGTGTGCAGCAGAAGCTCAAGTTCTGCCGGATCCTCTTCATCCATGACGAAAAGCTCGTCGTTGAGAACGCCAACTATACCGTGAGACGCACCGTAGACCTTGGTGATGTCCTCGGATTCAAGCGCAGTCTTGATAACGCCGTACGCGCTGGCGTTGATAACCGCAGTCGGTCCGCCCGACTGACCGAAAATGCATGCCCCTACCAATTTCCCGTTCATTTTTGCTTTCTTCCCTTCATTGAAATCTTTAGAAATTTTTTTGGGTTTTGTCAAATGTGCGACTTGATTATAACATAGTTTGAGGATATAATATAGATGTAATTTTGTATAAAAACAAAATCAACATAAATTTGGAAAGGGAGATTTCAACTATGCCTCTGGTAACTACAAAAGAAATGTTTGAAAAAGCTTACAATGGCGGATACGCTATTGGCGCTTTCAACGTAAATAATATGGAGATTGTGCAGGGCATCACCGAAGCCGCGAAGGATCTCAACGCTCCTCTGATACTTCAGGTATCCAAGGGCGCCCGCGCATACGCAAATCACACCTATCTGATGAAGCTGGTCGAGGCCGCAGTCATTGAGACCGGTCTGCCCATCGCGCTTCATCTTGACCACGGCGATACCTTCGAGCTGTGCAAGTCCTGTATAGACGGCGGCTTTACATCCGTTATGATCGACGCTTCCTCCAAGCCCTTTGAGGACAACATCGCCATCACCCGCAAAGTCGTCGAGTACGCCCATGATCATGGCGTTGTCGTTGAGGCCGAGCTTGGCACTCTCGCCGGCATTGAGGACGAGGTCAAGGTCTCCGCTGAGGACAGCTCCTACACCCACCCCGAAGAAGTCGAAGAGTTCGTCTCCCGCACCGGCTGCGACTCTCTGGCCATCGCCATCGGCACCAGCCATGGCGCATACAAGTTCAAGCCCGGCACCAAGCCCCAGCTTCGCTTTGACGTTCTCGAAGAGGTCAGCAAGCGTCTGCCCGGCTTCCCGATAGTTCTGCACGGTTCCTCTTCCGTTCCTCAGGAGTTTGTCGCCAAGATCAACCAGTACGGCGGCAACATGCCCGGCGCGATCGGCGTTCCGGAGGATCAGCTCCGTCAGGCCGCGTCCATGGCAGTCTGCAAGATCAACATCGACTCTGACCTGCGCCTCGCCATGACCGCGTCCATCCGCGAGTATTTCGCCCTGCATCCGGCAGATTTCGATCCTCGTCAGTATCTCAAGCCCGCGCGTCAGGCGATCAAGGAAATGGTTGCACACAAGATCGTTGACGTTCTCGGCTGCGACGGCAAAGCCTGATTCTCCGCCGCAGAGAGAACAAAAATTTCGGAGGTGGCATAATGGGGTCAAAACCTGATCATCTTAATAAAGCGACTTCTACCCCCGCAGGGGAGGTAGGCCCATTTGACACGGCAATCGTAGTCCGGCTTGTCGTTGCATCTATCATATTTGCTGTTGCACTTATCCTCAAGCTACTTCCGAGCTTCGTGTCTATCCTGCTGCTGTTGGCGTCCGCCGGCGCAGCGGGATACGACATAGCTATTGAGGCGGTCAACTCGGTAGAAAAAGGGGAGTACTTCGCAACTCCGCTCATCATAATTGTCGTAACAGTGCTCTCATTTGTCATCGGCTTTGCCGCCGAGGGCGCCGCGCTGATAATTCTCTATCAGATAGGACTCATTCTTCTGGCCTACACGAAGGACAAAACCAAAAAATCCGCGCTCGATCTGCTGCACTATCAGGACAGCGAGACTGCCGAGAAGGTGGCCTCTCTCATAGAGCAGGACGAAGCTCTTGAACTGCCAATAAAGGGCATGATGGAGCACAACTCTGGTACGGTTTTGAAATTCGCGATAGCGTTCGCCGTGCTGTATGCGATAGTTCTTCCGCTGTTCACGAACTTCACATACGCCGTATCCATTCACCGCGCGCTCATGATAATCATCGTCTGCACGCCCATGTCGGTCGTCGCCGCCATGCCTATCACCGCGCTTGTCAGCCTTTGCAGAGCCGGTCAGTTTGGCGCAATATTCAGCAGTGCTTCTGTCATGGAGTCCGCAGCCGATACTACCACGGCGCTTTTCGATAAGGCCGGCATCTTCACCGCTGAAACGCCCAGACTTATCAGCGTCCAGTCTGACGTGCTGGACAGCAAAACCTTTATGAATTTTGCCGCGCACGCCGTGTATTATTCCGAGCAGCCCATCGCTAAAGCCATTTCCTCGATGAACGACACCGAATACAGGCTCGACGTGATAAGCGACTTCATGGACATTCCCGGCTGCGGAGTTGACCTGAGCGTCGCCGGTGCACATGTCACCCTCGGCACCCGCGCTCTGTTTGTGAGCAGGGGAATAGACATTCCATATGACGTCTCGGATGACAATCATCTTGTCTATTATATGACTGTGGCTGACAAATATGTCGGCAAGCTCATTTTCTCCGACGACTTCAATGAGGACACCGTCGATATCGCGGACGGAATGAGAGCAGCCGGAGTCAACAAATGTATTCTTCTCACCGACGACGGCAAGGAAGAGGCGGAACAGCTTGCGGATAAGCTTGGCTTTGACGAATACATCAGCGAGTGCGACACCGCGAAGAAACTTCGCATCATCAAGAACTTCAGCGAAGCCGAGGATCAGAAAACGCTGTACGTGTACGCCGCCGGTATCGAGGCGCACAGCGCCGCGGAGACGGACATTCGCGTGAGCCGCAAGGGCAAATATGCCGATGCTACAATCGCTCCTGAGTACGCCGTGAACCTGCCGAGAGCATTTTACACCTGCGGCAGAATGCGCGAGATTGCTACCGAGAACGCGCTGTTCGCGTTTATAATCAAAGCTGTGCTGATTTTCCTCAGCATAACCGGATACTGTAATCTCTGGTTTGCGATGTTTATTGATATGGTGGCCGCTCTGGCAACGATACTTAACAGCATCAGAGTCACGACCGACTCGCTTATCAAACCGTTTGATAAATAAGCTCCGGCAAATAGTTTAAAACGCATATCGGGGAAGTATGATTTCCCCGATATGCGGCCCTCCTCCAAGTTCGCATAATATCAATTAAGCGAACTTAGAAGGGCTAGATTGGAGGTTTTGCCATGAATATTGATGAGATTCACGATGCGCCGGATATTTTGATGGAATTCCTTGAATATCACTCAACAGTACGTGGACACTCTGACCAGACCGTTGCCGGATATTATCTCGATCTGAAAATTCTTTTCCGGTTTCTGAAGCGGCGCCGCGGACTTGTCGCGCCGTCCGTTCCATTTAATGAGATCGACATCAGCGACGTTGACCTTGATTTCATTAAAAGCATTAAAATCGAAGAGCTCTATCGTTACCAGTCCTTTTCGCCGGAAATGCTCGGCACAAATCGCTCGCTGTCCGCCGCGAGTCGCTGCCGCCGTACCTCGTCCGTCAAGTCATTCTTTAATTATCTCGTCTCGAAGCGTCATTTGCTCGAAACCAATGTTTGTCAAGAACTTGACATGCCTAAAAGGCAGCTGTCTCTGCCGCGCTACCTCGAGGAATCCGAATGTGAGCGGCTTTTGTCTGTATGCAGCGGCCCGTATGGGCTCCGCGACTATTGCATATTGATGCTGTTCATGTCATGCGGGCTCCGCGTGTCGGAGCTTGTATCTCTGAATTTGGGCGATGTGTACGATGATCATGTCCGCGTTTTGGGCAAGGGTAACAAAGAACGCATAGTATACTTCGCTGAGGGCTGCCGCGAGGCCATTGATGACTATTTGTGTGTCCGTGATAATGGAAAGCTACGCGACGAGGATAAACAGGCGCTCTTCATAAGCCGCGACAACCGCCGGATAAGCGTCCGCGGCGTTCAGAAAATGGTCGATAAGAAGCTGCTTGAGGCGGGGCTTGACAGCAGCCGCTATTCGCCGCACAAGCTCAGGCACACCGCGGCTACTCTTATGTTGAAAAACGGCGTCGATACGCGCGCGCTTCAGGAGGTGCTTGGCCACAGCAATCTGAACACGACGCAGATATACACCCACCTTGACAATGCGTCCCTGCACGAGGCTGCAATGGCAAATCCAATCGGGCGCAAAACGAAGTCCGATATAGAAAACGAGCAATAGAAACGCAGCACGGTCTAAAAAATGACCGTGCTGCGTTTCTATTGCTCAAATATCGGGATGATACCGCCGATATCAACTGCGGGTTCGTCCCTCAGATATAACGCTTCCACGCCGTGATCATGCAGAAAGCCTATTATTGCTCCCCTGTCCGGATGCCGGTCGATCGTGCCGGTAAACACAAGCTCCGTTTTCGATAGTTTGAAGCAGCTCCCGCCGATAAAACCATACGAATATCCCGGCAGTTCAAAGAAGCCAGCCTGAATTCTCAGGACGTCCAGTCCCCTGCCTTCAGCCGCAGCAGCGATTCCGGCATCGGCTGTTATGATCGAGTTTTCGTCCACAACGCAGACCGAGCAGCGGGCATAGCCCTGTCTAAAGCCTATAACTCTTTTGTTTCCAAAGCGGGACAATACTTCTCTCGCTGTGACGTCCGGATTGCACAGCAGATGCTTGCCGACAACGCAGGCATTAAGCGCACAATCCTTCGGGTAAGCACTTCCCTGCTCGGTATCTGCTGCGCTTACTTTGCATCCCGCTCTCTCGAGGCGGTCTGCAAAATCGCTCCCAGCCAGATACGGCGCAATGAACACCTCGTTTCTGCCGCAGTGGAAAACGGACAAATCGGCATGGCCTGAAAGTCCTGGGCTGACGCAGGGATTATCGGGCAGATATATCGGCGTTACGCCGATATCCGCCAACGCCGCATGAAACCGTGCGGCATATTTTTCTCCGAGAATAACGCCTGCGGCTCTGTGCGGCAGGTTCGGATCATCTACAAAATTTTTCATTTATCCCGCGCCAGAACCGCCGTGATCGCCTCGCCGATATTTTTAACGCTTATGATGCGCAGCCCCTTCGGCACGTGCACATCATCGCGCACATGCGCCGGAATGATGCAGCGTTTGAAGCCTAGTCTTGCAATCTCTGAAAGCCGCTGATTTATCGCGCTGACGCTGCGTATCTCGCCCGACAATCCAACCTCGCCGACCGCCGCAAGCTCAGTCCCAAGCGGGCGGTCAAGATAGCTGGAGGCGATTGCAAGTACGGTCGCAAGATCCGCCGCCGGTTCGTCGAGCGTCAGGCCGCCGATGACGTTTATATACGCGTCGCAGCTAGTGACGTTCATACCGCCGCGCTTTTCAAGCACCGCAAGCAGCATGGCGGTGCGGTTATAATCTATGCCGTTGCTCCTTCTGGAAGCATTATAGTTCGACGGCGTGACCAGCGCCTGCACTTCGGCCATTATCGGGCGCGTCCCCTCCATCACGCAGGCGACGCAGGTACCGGGGCTGTTTTCCGGCCTGCCGGCCAGCAGCATTTCGGACGGATTCTCTACGCAGCGCAGGCCGCTATCGACCATCTCGAACACGCCGATTTCATTCGTTGAACCAAAGCGGTTCTTCGCGCCGCGCAAAATGCGGAAGCTCGTGCTCTGCTCGCCCTCGAAGTACAGCACGCAGTCAACCATGTGCTCCAGCACCTTCGGCCCCGCGATGCTCCCCTCTTTGTTGATATGCCCGACAACGAACACCGTGTAGCCCTTCTCCTTCGTAACGCGCATAATGCGCATCGTGCACTCACGTACCTGCGTTATGCTGCCGGGCGCGGATGCGACATTTGCGTCGGACATCGTCTGGATGGAGTCGATTATTATGACGTCCGGATCAAGCTCGTCGGCAGCGGAAATGATGCTGTCAAGATCGGTTTCGGCCAGGACATACACCTCGCCGCCATTCACGCCGAGCCTCGTTGCGCGCAGCTTCAGCTGCCGCTCACTCTCCTCACCTGTGACATACAGGACCTTCCGGTCGTTCTCCATAGAGCCGCACATCTGCAGCAGAAGCGTGGACTTGCCGATTCCCGGGGCGCCGCCGACCAGAACCAGCGAGCCAACGACTGCGCCGCCGCCGAGCACACGGTCAAATTCCGAGATGCCGGTGCTGAAGCGTATCTCCGCCGAAGTGTCAAGCTCCGACAGCGGGCGCGGCTTTTTCGCCTCATGTGACGAGCGGTACGCCTGCTTGCCATTTTTGGCGGTGCCGAGCTGTATCTCCCTGAACGTGTTCCACTGCCCGCAGGATGGGCACTTACCCGCCCAATTCGAAGTCTCATAACCGCATTCGGAGCAGCAATACGTGGTCTTTTGTTTTACGGCCATACATTTTCTCCATTCTTTATCTGAGAATCGCTAAATCCTTTCGCCAGATGTATACTGCAAAAACGACGCAAGGAGCACAGACGCGAGCGCCGTCTGATATTCCCCGTCGCAGAGCTTTTCAACGTCCCCCTGATTCGACATGAACCCGCATTCAACAAGTATCGCAGGGCACTTTGCGTGTGCGGTTATGTACAGCCCCTTGGAGGCTGGCTCCGCAACGCGCCGGTTTGACGGGTCAAGATATGTTATCAGATTCGCGTGACACAGCTTGCCGAGCTGTTCCCCGCCGGTGTACGCCGAGTACAGCACCTGCGCGCCGCTGGGCTGCGAAGTCGGATAGCAGTTCTGGTGGATGCTTATCAGAATTCCGTTCGGCGCGGAGTTGATCTCTTCCACCCTGCGCACAAGGTCTTCGTGCTCGCTGTAGCCTTCAGCCGCCGATTTCGAGCTGTCGTCAACTCTGGTCATGTGAGTTCTCACTCCGTACAGCTCCGCCAGCGAATTCAGGCGCCTTGCTATGGCGAGGTTTATCTCGCTCTCTTTGACGCCCGCAGCGGATACCGCGCCGCCGTCTATGCCGCCGTGCCCCGCGTCTATCACGAGCGTCACACGGTTGTCGGCTGCGGCAGGCGCAGCACGCGGAATAAAAATTGCCGAAGTTATCCCGATCGCGAGCGCCGCCACAAGCATCAGCGCAAGCACGGCGCCGCAGCGGCTGAATTTCATAACCTTAAACACTGTGTTACCTCTGATATTATATAGTTTACCGTGTGCCAAGTCAATATTGCATCTTCCCTTCTCAGAGAAGTATACATATCAGTCCCCCGCTGCCCTCGTTGATTATGCGCTGGAGAGTCTGCCGCAGCTTGGCTTTCGCGCTGTCCGGCAGCGCTTCGATTTTTGCCGTAAGCCCCTCTTCCGCGATCGTATCCAGCGACTTTCCGAAGATGTTCGACTGCCATATCTGGTTCACGTCGCCATCGAAACCCTGGAGCAGGAAGTTGATAATATCCTCCGACGCGGATTCCCCTCCGATGGCAGGGCTGACCTCGGTCTCTACATCTGTCATCAGCATGTGTATCACCGGAGCGCGCGCCTTGAGTTTAACCGTGTATTTTCCGCCCTGCCGCACTATCTGCGGCTCGTCAAGCTGTACCTGCCCTGACAGCGGCATGACCACGCCGTAGCCGCCGCTGCGCACAGCGTCAAGCGCGGAGCGCAGGGAATCATAATCGGTTTTCACGGCCGCCATCACGGTAAGCATCTTTATGAGTTCGCCGTCATTATTTATCTCCACTCCGGCCTCGTCGCTCACTATCTGATAGAATATCCCACGCGGGAGCGTCAGCACGGCGGTGACATCGCCGTTCCCAAGCTCCATCGACTTCACGTCCGCAGAGCTTATAAATTCCAGCTCCTCTATGCTCTTTATCGCCGAATGGGTATCCTTTATGCTCCTTATGCCGTCGCAGTGCATTTTGATCGCGTCGTACAGCGCCGACTTCATCTTGTTGTCGCCGCCGAGGGCATCCAGCCAATCCGGCAGATAGAATCCGATCGACTTGACTGGAAACTCCTCAAGCACGCACCGCATTATGCGGCACATGTCGTTTTCATCAAGTGTCTGGCAGTTCACGCGCAGACAGCTGACGCCGAATTTCTGCTCAAGCTCTGCCGCCGCACTGATGGCCGCGTCCGACTCCGGCTCCGCGCTGTTCATAAGCACGACGAAGGGCTTATTTATCCTTTGCAGCTCCTCGATAACGCGCTGCTCCGGCTCAAGATATTTCTCGCGCTCGATCCCGCAGATGCTGCCGTCGGTCGTGACTACGATGCCGATGGTTGAGTGCTCCGCGATGACGCGGCGTGTGCCCTCCTCGGCAGCGGTGGTCATACTGACCTCCTGCTCGAACCACGGCGTTGCGACAAGGCGCTCGACGCCGTTTTCAAACTGTCCCGCCGCGCCCTCGACCATGTACCCCACGCAGTCAACCAGCCGCACGGACAGCTCGCAGCCGTCCAGCGACAGGCGCACAGCCTCCTCCGGTATGAATTTGGGTTCCGCCGTCATGATGGTTCTGCCTGAGCCGCTCTGCGGAAGCTCATCTCTGGCGCGCTCTCTGGTATAGGTATTCTCTATTTCCGGAATGACCATTGTCTCCATAAAGCGCTTGATAAAGGTCGATTTTCCGGTTCTCACCGGCCCGACGACGCCCAGCATGAAAGCGCCATCGGTTCTTGCAGCGATATCCCTGTAAATTTTTGTGTCAATCATAAAAAAGCCTCCGCTCTCATGTTCTCGTTTGTACGAGTCTATGAACAGCGGAGGATTTTTATGACGGCATGTCAAGCGAACTGCGCCGTCTGGTCATGCCTTTGCGATACCCGCAGCTCGACGCAGGGAAACGCGAGATTGAGTCTTTCGTGCAGCGCGTATATAACGGGATTTTCCGTGCAGAAATGGTCGCCATCTATCAGATTTATGCCCAGCTCGCGGGCAGTCAGGAACTGATCGTATTTGATATCAGACGTCAGATATGTGTCACAACCGAGCTCATACGCGCGCTCCAGGCTTGAGCCGCCCGCGCCGCCCATGACGGCAAGCCGCTCTACCGGACGCCCTGCGTCGTAATAGCGCAGTCCGTTTGTCCTGAGCGCAGCCTTGCAGAACGGCAGAAAGTGCGCCATGTCCGTCGGCTCGCGCAGCTGGCCGACGCGGCCACAGCCGTCTTCATCCAGCGCTGATATGAGATCGGCACCAAGCAGCGACAGCAGCACGTCGTTCACGCCGCCGTCGGCAATATCTAGATTCGTATGCATGGAGACAAGCGAAATGTTGTTTTTGACGAGCTTCATCACGCGCCGCTGCATGATGTCATCCGTGGTCAGACTCTTCATCGCGTTCCATATGAGCGGGTGGTGCGTGATTATCATATCCGCCCCGAAGTCTATGGCCTCATCGATGTCCTCGCTGGTCGCGTCAAGCGCAAGCAGCGCCTTTTCAACGCGCCGTCCGCGGTCGCCCACCAGAAATCCGGCATTGTCAAAATCCATTTGCAGCTCAAGCGGAGCCATCAGCTTCAAAAACTCAAATATTTCGCCCGCTGTCGTTTGCATCATCTGCCGCCCTCCATAGCTCTAAGCTGATTTAATATCTCTTCATATAGCCTGCGCCGATCAATAATTTCAGTCTCCGTGCTCTCACGCATGCCGTCCACTGCCGAAGCGAATCGGCGCTCAAGCTTCCCGCGCAGCTCCGGGAAAAGCGGGTCGCCGCCGATGAGCGCTGTGCTACCGGTATACAATTCAGCGTCGTTCAGCCGTTGGTGCCCGCCGAAGCGCGCGGTAATTATCTGATACAGCCGGTCGTCACGCACAAGCTCTTCCGAGATTATCTCAAATTCATTATATACCAGCCAATAGCGCAGGATCTCGCACTTTGTCATGGGCTGGAGGATCAGCGTGTACTCCCGCGCCATGCACCACTCCGCCCGGTCAAGGATGCCGCATATCGTGTCCCCGCCCATGCCGGCTATGACGATCGTATCGACCTCGGACGAGTCGCAGCCGTCCAGCCCGTCGCACAGCCGGAGCGATATCACGTCCTCTGCTCCGATGCTTTCAGCGGTGCGCTTCGCCTTGCTCAGCGGCTCGGCATTGATATCGGCCGCGATGAGCCTGCCGGTATAGCCGCGCTGAAACAGGGCTGCCGGCAAATATCCGTGGTCAGTGCCCACGTCGATAACACCGCGCCCGTTCTGCGGGATATGCGCCATTATTGCTTCAAGTCTCCTGTTCATATAGGCGGCTCCTCAACAAAAAATAAAAGCCGGTAAAGTACCGGCTTTATGACTCAAGCTATCACAACTCAGAGAGTTGCAAGGTAGTTCTTAAGTCCCTCGATGAACTCGTCCGGATCGACACCGTGAGCAGAGCATGCCTGCTCAAGGTTCTCGCCGCTGGCAAGGGCGCAGCCCATGCAGTGCATTCCGATTGCCTGGAACGCGGGCATTGCCTCGGGGCAGTTCTCGAGGATATCAGACAGCATAGTCTCTCTTGTGATTTCCATTATTTTCACCTTTCTGATAAAAACTACGAAAGGATTGGGACGGAGACCGTCCCAATCCTGTGTCAGGCGCTAAAAATCAGCCCTGCTCCTTCATCTTTGCAAAACACTCGCTGCAGTAGACGGGACGATCGGACTTCGGCTCGAACGGAACCTTTGCCTCGCCGCCGCAGGCTGCACAGGTAGCGGTGAAGAACTCACGGGGACCACGGGCAGCGTTCTTGCGTGCGTCGCGGCATGCCTTGCAGCGCTGGGGCTCGTTCTGGAAGCCGCGCTCTGCGTAGAATTCCTGCTCACCGGCAGTAAAAACGAACTCTTTACCACACTCTTTGCAAACTAAGGTCTTGTCTTCGTACATCTTGAATCCTCTCTTTTGATAAATGTGCCTATCGGCTTGTATTTGCGGTCAGCTAATGCTGATGTCGCCTGAATTAAAGTTCCGCGCCAGCTTGCGCCTTATTCTCTGCACAGCGTTATCGACAGCTTTGGGCTCTTTCCCAAGGCGCTGGGCAATGTCCTTATAGGACAGGCCGTCCAAATACAGAGAGAGAACCTTTCTCTCCAATCTCGATAGCTGCTCTGTAAAGGCTGTATAAAGTTCTTCCTTGCTCTCTCTGGCCAGAACCTGATCCTCCGGCGAACGCCGGAAGCTCTGGGAAAATGCCGATAAATTTGTGCTGGAATCCTCGGAGAGTTCTTCAAGAGACATTCCATCATTGAGCGGGAAATGCTTCAAACGCGATGCGGATTTGATTGCTGATAAAAGTCTCATCCTGACACAGTGCTCGGCAAACGTCTTAAAACTAACGCCGCAGGCGGGATCAAACCGGCGTATCGCGGAGAGCAGCCCGAAGGTGCCTTCCTGGATCAGATCCTCACTGTCTCCGCCGGCGAGAAACAACGGTCTTGCGCATTGGCGGACAAGCTGCATATATCTGCCAGCAAGCTCTTCTTCCGCGCCACGATCCTCCATTGATGCAAGCCTTTGCAGCTCAATATCAGATAATTTTTCGTACTCTGTCATAAATACACTTTTAATCAGCTTATTATACTGTTAGTATTATACAACAAGCTCGCCTAAAGTCAATATATTTTTTGCGCCAATTTGCAAATTTTACACTATTTTACTAAAAGTCCATCTGCTGCTGACCCATGTACTCGATGCCGAGATGCTCATAGGCCTTCCGCGTCACACAGCGCCCGCGCGGTGTGCGGGTCAGGAAGCCGCACTGGAGCAGATACGGCTCGTATACATCCTCAAGCGTGACCGCTTCCTCGTTTATCGTCGCGGCAAGGGTCTCCAGTCCGACGGGGCCGCCGCCGTAAAACTCGATTATGCTGCGCAGCATCCTGCGATCCAGCGCGTCAAGTCCAAGCTTGTCGACCTCAAGGCTCGTCAGCGACGCATCCGCTACCTCGCGGGTTATGACGCCGTTCGCTCTGACCTGTGCGAAATCGCGCACACGGCGCAGCAGTCTGTTCGCAATTCTGGGTGTGCCGCGTGAGCGTGACGCGATTTCATACGCGCCCGCCTCTTCAATTTCAACGCCCAATATACCGGCGGAGCGCATAACGATCTGCTTCAGTTCCTCCGGCGTATACAGCTCCAGCCGCAGGGACACGCCGAAGCGGTCGCGCAGGGGCGCTGTGAGTTGGCCGGAGCGCGTTGTTGCGCCGATGAGTGTAAAATGCGGGAGATCAAGGTGTATTGAGTTTGCCGAAGGGCCTTTGCCAATGATGATATCAATGGCGTAATCCTCCATCGCTGGATATAGAATCTCCTCATACGCGCGGTTCAGCCGGTGTATCTCGTCGACAAACAGAATGTCGCCCTCGCTGAGATTCGTCAGCATAGCGACGAGATCGCCCGGCTTCTCAATCGCGGGGCCGGACGTGATGCGCATGTTAACGCCCATCTCGTTTGCAATGACGGCGGCGAGCGTCGTCTTGCCGAGTCCCGGAGGGCCGTGCAGCAGGACGTGGTCAAGCGATTCGCCGCGCATTTTGGCCGCGTTTATGAACACATACAGGTTGTCCTTAGCCTTCTGCTGGCCGATGTATTCTCTTATCGTCTTTGGGCGCAGTGAACCCTCGTTCCTGTCCTCAGGGAGGCTGGCGGCTGTGGTTATTATTTCGTCGTTAGCCTCATCGGAAAAACTGATGCTCATATGCCCTCCTTAGTTTGTCATCTTACGGAGGACGGTCTTTATGGCCTCCTCTGTGGTCATGCTCGAAATATCAAGCTTATTCAGTACCGGCGCGATCTCCGAGCTGCTGTATCCCAGAACAGTCAGCGCCGCGACAACGTCGTTCATGGCTCCGCCCGTCTGAACCTGCGCCGTCGGTATGCTTATCTCCGAAACGCCCTTGTTTATCTTATCCTTCAGCTCAAGAATAACACGCTGTGCGATCTTCTTGCCGACTCCGGGCGCGACGGTGAGCGCCTTTTCGTTGTTATTCATTATCGCCAGCGCCAGCCCCTCCGGCGTATTCGCCGAGAGAATGGACAGCGCGGCCTTGGGGCCGAGACCGGAAACGGAGAGCAGGAGCTCAAAGCAGCGCCGCTCATTTTTATCCGCGAAGCCATAGAGATCGAACACCTCGTCGCGGATTATCTCGGAAATATACAGCTTGGCTTTATCTCCAATGCTGAGCTTGGCGAGCGTATTATGTGTCACGTTGACGGCGTAGCCCACGCCGCCGCAGTCGATGACCGCGAGATTCGGTTCGGTTTCGGCAACAATGCCGCTTAGATGGTAGAACATTCTTCCCTGCCTCCTCTGTTGAGCAAAGATGTTGAACTGCGGGCATGGCACAGCGCAAGCGCCACGGCATCCGCCGCGTCGTCCGGTCTTGGGACGGATTTCAGCCCGCATATGCGGCGCACCATGTCCATGACCTGCGATTTTTCAGCGCGGCCATAGCCGACGACCGACTGCTTGACCTGAAGCGGCGTGTACTCAAAAATTTTCACGCCCGCGTCCTCACACGCCAGCAGGATCACTCCCCTGCCGTGCGCTACGGCGATGCCCGTGGTGATATTCGTATTAAAAAACAGCTCCTCGATTGAGACCGCGTCGGGCTTAAAAAGCTCCAGAAGCTCGCCCATATCGTCGTATATCCGTTTAAGGCGGCTTGTAAGCGAGGTATGCGCCGGGGTGGTGATAACACCGCATTTCACAAGGCTTATGCGCGGCCCCGCCGTATCCACGACACCGAAGCCGATCGTCGCAATGCCGGGGTCAATGCCCAGAATACGCATGTGCACACCTCCCTGTTTATACTTCATCATATTATTTTACCATACTTTATCGCATCAGGCAACAAAAAACTCCGGCAAAACCTCTGCCGGAGTTTTTTATGTCAGGCTCTGGGATGAGCCTTGTTATACACATCCTTGAGCTGCTTTTTTATGAGCTGGGAATAAACCTGCGTCGAGGATATATCGGCGTGACCGAGCATTTCCTGTATCGCGTGGATATCCGCTCCGTTTTCAAGCAGATGCGCGGCGAAGGAATGGCGCAGTGTATGCGGGGTGATGTCCTTGGTTATCTTCGCCTTCTTCTGATAATGCTTGATTATCTTCCAGAAGCCCTGACGCGACATGCGCTCGCCGCTGACGTTTACAAACAGCGACTGCTCATCCGGCATGGCGATCATCTGCGGGCGCACGATGGTGATATAATCCGCCAGCGCCTTTACGGCCTTGGGATACATCGGAATGAAACGCTCCTTGTCCTTGCCGCGGCAGCGGATAACACCCGCGCTGAGGTTCACATCGTCAATGTTGAGGTCGATAAGCTCGGTGACTCTGATACCTGTCGCATATAGCAGCTCAAGCATCGCCTTGTCGCGGTAGCCCTTCATGTCAATGCATTCCGGCTGGTCAAGCAGGAGGTCGACTTCCTGACTCGTAAGGATCTGCGGGAGCTTCTGCGTCCCCTTGTCCGGGACAAGCTTGGTGGAGGGGTTTGTCTCAATATAGCGGTGTATGCAGAGGTAGGCGTACAGGCACTTTATCGAAGCTATGCTTCTCGATACCGTCGCAACAGATTTGCCCTTGCCGCGCAGCCACTCGATATACTCGGAAAGTTCGTCGGCGGTCACGGTCGTGAGCGTAAGCTCCGTATGCTCGTCTATGTACGCGGCAAGCTGCCGGATATCACGCATATAGGAGCTAAGGGTGTTTGCCGAGGAATGCTTTTCGTCTGTGAGATACTTTTCAAAAAGCTCTACGCATTCTTCGTTATTCAAAGCAAACTCCCCCTTTCTTTTTATCTAAAAATAAAGTATGCAGATATCAGACTGCCCGCGGCGGACAGGTAAAGAAGTATTTCAGCGCGCCTCGCGCCCGATTTGAGCTTCGGCGACGAGCGGCAGCACATCCGGACTCTGCCGGATATCTCCATGCCGGACACCGCCGCAATGAATATCAGCGGCACGAGCAGGCACAGAACAGGTATTCGCGCCAGTCCCTCTGCCGAAATATATCTCGTAACGCAGAGTCCCGACGCGGCACACACGATAGGGATAAGATACACGCCCGTAAGCGACGGCGCGGCCAGAAGAATAAGCGGCGCGGCGGCTATTATCGACGGCAGCAGCACACCGTGCAGCGTCTCGGTTTTAAGCACAGCGGACGCGGCGCATCCGGCAACAAAGGCGAAAAAAACGACCATCTCGGCCTTGCGGCGAGGTAGCGGATTCTGCCCGTTCGGCATCGTCAGACATGAAATATGTAAATCATAATTTGATTTACATAATGATTTTCTGGTAACAATATATTACAAAGTTGCAAACAAATCAAGTCCTTTTTTCAAAAAAGTTTCAAAAATTTTTTATCTTTATGTCAACCGGATTTTAATTATTACATTTTGATGTTTTCCCGCTTTTGAACACAAGATATAGTCAACGCCGCCCCACGCTGACCGTGCTCTTTTTCTTCTTCCTCCCATGCCCGCCCAACATGCTGCCCAAAACGCAGCCTGCAATAGTGAAGCTCGCGGTGCTCATTACTCCGCCCGAAGACAGCTCCCCGCCCGCGATGATGAAGCCCAACATGAGAAGCAGTATAGTTATGAACCCGCCGCAGAGCAGCCCGCACACAAGCCTCGCCCCTTGCCACGCGCTGACGCCTCTCGCCCCCGCCGCGGCCGCCGCGATGGAGCTGAGCGCCGCGCTTATATACGCAAGGCCGCTTGTGTCCACGGAGAGCTTGTTTGCGATAAACGCCGCGATAAACAGCAGCGGCAGCACGGTTATTATCCACGCGGCCAGTGCCCGCAGAAGGAACCTGAAGCTGAAATTTATTTTTTTCTCCAAAGAAACACCCCCGAAGTAATATTATTGCTACATAATATTGCTTCGGGGGTGTTTTCATTCAATTAACTGCGGCAAATTATTTGCGCTTACCTTTTTTAGCCTCAGCCTCGGCAGCTTCCATCTTGGCGGTGGTGGAAATCGCCCACTTCTTGACCTGAAGGCGGACTCTGTCTTCGCCGGTCTCAAAGGTGATGGTGTCTTCGGTGATCTGCACTATCTTGCCGGTGATGCCGCCGATGGTAACGATCTCATCGCCGAGAGAAAGAGAGCTGCGCATCTCTTCAGTCTTTTTTCTCTTCTTGTTTTCGGGACGGATTATGAAGAAGTAGAAAATAGCGAACATCAGGACCAGCATGACGATCATGCTGCTGCCGCCAGCTGCGGTGCTGGTTTCGGTAAGGAATAAGCTCATGTGGGAATTACCTCCAAAAAAATGTGTGAATATATTATACATAAACTAACCGGCAATTGCAATACACTTAAATTCTTTTATCCAAAATTTCTGTGTATTTATGTCTGAACTGCTCGAAGCTTCCGTCGTCAAGACTGTCGCGTATGCGCTGAGTGAGAGAGTTATAGAAGTAGAGATTGTGCACGACCGCAAGGCGCATGGCGAGCATTTCTTCCGCCTTGAACAGATGCCGGATATACGCGCGGGAATAGCGTCTGCACACAGGGCAGCTGCACTCCGGATCGATGGGCAGCTCGTCCGCCTGATACTTCTCGTTCTTGATGTTGATTATGCCGCCCCATGTGAACAGGTGCCCGTGACGCCCGTTGCGCGCAGGCATGACGCAGTCAAAGAAATCAACGCCGCGCGCCACGCTCTCGATGATGTTCGACGGCGTACCGACGCCCATGAGATAGCGCGGCTTGTCCTTCGGCATATACTCCTCGACCGCCGAGATAGTGTCGTACATCTCCTGATGCGTCTCACCGACGGCGAGGCCGCCGATCGCATAGCCCGGCAGATCAAGCTCCGCTATCTGCTGCATGTGTTTTACGCGCACATCGTGAAACACCGCGCCCTGATTTATGCCGAACAGCATCTGGCCGGGATTCACGGCGTCGTCGCGGCTGTTGTAATCGGCAATCGCAGCCTTGCAGCGCTTGAGCCAGCGGTAGGTGCGGTCGCACGAGCGCTCAACATATTCGCGCGGAGAGGGTATCTTTATGCACTCGTCAAAGGCCATGGCAATATCAGAGCCGAGATTCGACTGGATGCGCATGCTCTCCTCCGGCCCCATGAATATATGCCGCCCGTCAACGTGGGAGTTGAAGTTTACGCCCTCCTCAGTGATCTTGCGGAGCTTTGCGAGCGAGAATATCTGGAACCCGCCGCTGTCGGTCAGTATCGGGCCGTCCCATGTCATGAATTTATGCAGGCCGCCCATGCGCTTTACAAGCTCGTCGCCGGGTCTGACGTGCAGATGATAGGTGTTTGACAGCTCCACCTGACAGTTTATCTCCTTCAGGTCGCGTGCAGACAGCGCGCCCTTTATCGCGCCCTGCGTGCCGACGTTCATGAAAACCGGAGTCTGCACAACACCGTGCGGGGTCTCAAATTGCCCTCTGCGGGCATGTCCTTCTTGCTTCAGCAGCTTATACACAGTCTCTTACCTCCGATTTCAATCAATAAACATAGCGTCGCCAAACGAGAAGAAGCGATACTTTTCCTCGACCGCGGTTTTATACGCGTTCAGGATGTGCTCTCGCCCTGCAAGCGCGGAGACCAGCATTATCAGCGTGCTCTCCGGCAGGTGGAAATTCGTGACAAGCGCGTCAAGACACTTGAATTTATAGCCCGGATAGATAAATATATCCGTCCAGCCGGATGCGGCAGGAAGTGAGCCGTCCTCATTCGCGAAGCTCTCCACCGTGCGGCACGAGGTAGTCCCGACGCACACGATGCGGCCGCCGTTCCGCTTTGTCTCGGTAACGGTTTTCGCCGTCTCCTCCGGTATGATGCAGAACTCCGAGTGCATCTCGTGATTCTCTATCTCGTCCTCCTTGACAGGTCTGAAAGTGCCGAGGCCGACATGCAGCGTAACATAGCATATCTTCACGCCGCGCGAGGCGATCTCCTCCAGCAGCTCCGGCGTGAAATGCAGACCGGCGGTAGGTGCGGCGGCGCTGCCCAGCTCCTTGGAGTACACGGTCTGATAGCGCTCCGCGTCCTCAAGCTCCGCCTTTATGTAGGGCGGCAGCGGCATTTTGCCAAGGCGCTCCAGCACTTCGAGGAAAATGCCCTCGTAATGGAAGCGGACTATCCTGTTCCCGCCCTCGGCCACGCTTTCCACCGTAGCCGTAAGCTCACCGTTGCCAAAGGTCAGCTCCGTGCCGGGCTTCGTCTTTCTGCCCGGACGGCTCAGGCATTCCCAGCAGCCGTCCCCAAGGTCGCGCAGCAGCACCAGCTCCACGCTGCCGCCGGTGAGTCTGCTGCCGATAAGTCTCGCGGGCAGTACACGGGAGTTATTCAAAACAAGGCAGTCCCCCTCCCGCAACAGGTCGGGGAGCTGATAAAAATGCATATGCTCAATTTCACCCGTAGTCTTATTCAGATGCAAAAGCCGCGAATGGTCGCGCTGCTCCAGCGGAGTCTGCGCGATCAGCTCCTCAGGCAGATCAAAATAGAAATCCGACTTTTTCATGCTATATACGCTCCTGAAAAATAAAATCTGATAATGTCCTCATAATCATAGCCGTACACGGAGGCCATCGCGTTTGCGCCCCACTGGCTCATGCCGCAGTTATGCCCCCAGCCGCTGCCATAAAACTCAAATTCGCCGTCCGACTGCGTGACGCTGAAGCGGCAGTTGTTAAGCCCGATAAACGCATAGCAGTCGCGTCCCTCAAGCCGCAGCTCGTTCCCCGCGGCGTCGATATATGTCATGGCTATCACGTTGCCGTTCACGGAGTATTCGGGTCTGATCTCTGTAACGGCATCGATGTTCTGCCCGTTTTTTGCAAGCCGCCACGACAGGTCGCTCCCGCTCCGATACGCGTACCAGCTGCGCATGGAGTAATCCACCGCCTGCTCAAACGGATCGGTCTTCCCAGCGAGATACGGCAGGTCAAGGCCAAAAACGTTCTGCCCGTCCTCGGTAGCTCCGCCGTCCGACGCAAAATAATATATATCGCATATCTCGCCCTTATAGCGGACGTACTGCCCCGCCGTGGAATCCACTGCGGCATCGGTCGTCGCGTCGGCATCCTGTGTGCCGCGATAGACCTGACTTTCGGTGTCGGCGGTCAGGTCGAAGCCGTATTCTATATACGCGTCGCGGTTATATATGGCGTAGGTACGGGCACAGACCGACTGCGCGCGGAGCGCCTCGTAAGGCCAGTATGAGCTCATCTCATATGGTATGACACCCTTCACGTAGTCTTCTATATTAACATAGTTTATCACATTCAGCAAGCTCTCCCCCATCGGAAAAGCGCCGAAGCCGCCGCGATAGTATTTCCCCTGAAACAGCGTAAGCGCCCCGTCGCCCGCGGCGGTCACCGCCGCCGTATTGGCGTCATCCGTCAGGAAAAGGCATCTGCCGTTATTCAGATTTATCACGCTGAAGCTGCCCGCTCCGCTCCTGTAAGCCGTCCCGTGAAGCCCGTACAGGCTCATTGTATCGTTCGCGGCGTTCTCAGAATAGAAGCTGCCGTATATGACTCTGTATTCGCCGCTTATCAGCGCGACTGCGCCGCCGAAGGAGGCTGCGGCGTTTCTTGCCTGCGTCAGGCCGTCATACGAGGCGTCTATAAGAATGTGCCAGCATGCGCCGAACTGATCTGCGCGGGCGATCGCAACGCTGTTGGAGCCGGTGTCCGTCACTCGGACGAACTCGCGGTTCTCATCATAATAGCCTATATTGAAGCCTCCGCCGCTGACGTTCGTCAGCTCCGCGTAATCGACGGCGCTTGTGTTGTATGCCACGCCCACCTTTACGACGTCATGCTCCGGCGGTGCGTTATCGTAAACGCTGCCGTCGGTATAAGTGCTGCGGTCAAGCTCCAGCGAGCGCGCAGCCACGGCCGTTTTCTGCACATTCGACGCCGGTTCTTCCGCATACGCGCCGCCGCAGAATACCGCGGTCAGGCACAGTGCAAGGCCGACAGACACGCTCAATTTTCCGAGTCCAGTCATATCTCACCAAATTTCTCTAAGTTTAAGTCGCCGCGGGTTTACTGATTTGCCCGAGCTCCCGTCGCCTTTATGATGCTCTCAACAGTTTCATCCACCGTGCCGTTATTGTCCGCCGTATAGTCCGAAACAGCCTGATACATCGGCCTGCGCACTCTGTACATCTCGTTGAGATCGGCTCCTGTCGACAGCGGTCTTCCGCAGGTCGGCAGCTTTGCGATGTCGCGCTGGAGCCATATGACGCACGAATTCTGGCGCAGCAGGTCATAGTTCTCTTCCCGCGTCACCGCGCCGCCTCCGGCCGCGATGACAGCGCCGCTCTCCTTCGAGAACTTTTCGAGCAGCCGGTGCTCTATCGCTCTGAACTCTTCCTCTCCGCCGCGCTTGAATATCTCGGGAATGCTTGTCCCCTCGGCCTTGACTATCTCATCGTCCATATCAAAAAAACGCCGTCCAAGCCTTTCGGCCAGAGCCGTGCCTATCGTGGTCTTGCCGCTGCCCGGCATCCCGACGAGCAGGATGTTCTGCATTCCGCGCCCGATGTCCGCCAATACGACTTCAACACTGTTTTTCGGCTTTCCGCCCGTGAACCGCTCCGCGGCCGCAGCGGCCTGTATAACCAGCATTGCAAGCCCGCTCATCGCCGTCACGCCTAGCTTTTCCGCATCGAGCAGAAGCTGCGTTCTTGCCGGATTATACACGACGTCCAGCACGCACTCCAGCTTTGGGAATCGGCTCAGATCAACAAGCCGCTCGCCGTTGCGCGGATACATGCCGACCGGCGTCGCGTTTACGATCAGCGCCGCGTCCGTGTGCGAATACACGTTTTCATAGTTATCTGCTCCGGAGCGCGAAACGACCACGACTTCCGCGCCAAGCTCGCCGAGCACGCATTGAGCCGTGAGCGACGCGCCGCCGCTGCCGAGTATCAGCGCCTTCTTGCCGCGGGGAATATATCCAGCGCGGTTCACGAGGCCGAGAAAGCCGTCATAATCCGTATTATACCCATGCACGAGCCCGTCAGCCTCGCGCACGACCGTATTCACGCAGCCGATGCGCAGCGCGCGCTCGCTTATCACGTCGCAGTATTTCATGGCGGCGCGCTTGTACGGGATCGTCACATTCACGCCTGTCCACGATTTATCCGCGAAGAACGCGTCCAGCTCTTCCGGCGCGCGCTCAAAGAGCCGGTATTTGTAATCTCCCAGTTCCGCATGTATCTGTGGTGAGTAGCTGTGCCCCAGCTTACCTCCCAAAAGTCCGCATATCATCGCTTTACCTCCACGGTTATATTCATGTTCATGGTTTTCGCGCCCTAGCAGCGCATTCTGATAAGAACGGCTGGCCGCGAGTATGGCGCTGTATATCGATCCGAAGCCGTCCGAGAGCTCCTCACCGGCCAATTTTCTTATTCTTGCAAGCAGTGCGCGCTCCCTCTCGGAGTCGAGAACAGGAAGCCCGTTTGCGCCTTTCAGCGCGGCTATCTCCGCCGCTGCGGCCATGCGGCGCTTCAGGAGCGTCACAAGCTCGGCGTCAATGCCGTCTATCTCACGACGGAGTGCGTTCAATTCATCGTTCATGTTCATCCTCCAGCAGCGCGTCAAGCAGTGCGATAGCCGCGGCGGCCTCGACCACGGGCACTGCCCGAGGCGCTATGCACGGGTCATGCCTGCCGCCGATCTTCAGCTCGCGCTCCGTCATATCGCGCAGCGACACGCTTCTCTGCGCCTTGGCTATCGACGGTGTCGGTTTTATCGCCGCACGGAATATCAGCGGCATACCGTCCGAAATTCCGCCGAGGATCCCGCCCGCGTTGTTTGATGCCGTGGCAACACGCCCGCCGCGGATTACGAACGGGTCGTTATTTTCGCTGCCGCGCAGCCGTGCCGCTTCAAAGCCCGCACCGAATTCTATCCCCTTTACGGCAGGTATCGCAAAGACGAGCGAGGCAATGCGCCCCTCAAGCCCTTCAAAGAGCGGGCCGCCCAGCCCTGCCGGTACCCCGTCCGCAGCGCACTCTATGACGGCTCCCAGCGAGTCGCCCTCCGCCGCCGCAGCAAGTATGCTGCGCTTCATATGCTCCGCCGCTTCCGGGGACACGCATGGGAATTCACCGCAGACTTCCGCCACGCCGCGCATCGGATCGTACGGCGTATCGGAAATATCGCCTATGAGCAGAATGTGCGCTGAGATGTTTATATTGCGCCTTTTCAGAATCTGCAGGCACACGCCACCCGCGGCGCAAAGCGGAGCCGTCATGCGTCCGGAGAAAGCTCCTCCGCCGCGCATGTCCTCCTTGCCGCCGTATTTGACCCATGCCGTATAGTCGGCGTGGCCGGGGCGCGGGCAATCCAAAAGCTCTTTATAATCTGCCGAGACGGCGTCCCTGTTCTCGATTACGATCCTTATTGTTCCGCCGTCAGTTGCTCCGTTTGTGATGCCGGACGTTATCACCGGAATATCCGGTTCACGGCGAGCCGTTGTGTATTCGCTGTACCCCGGGGCGCGGCGGCGCATGAAGGCCTGAAGCGCGGCATAGTCGATGCGCTCTCCGGCTGGTATGCCGCTGAGCTCCGCGCCGATCTCTTTTTCATGCGAGCGCCCGAAAATACTGATTTTCAGACGGTTTTCCCAGCTATACGGCACTTGCCGCACCTCCAAGCTCTCTAAATACTTTCCAGAAATCCGGATATGATTTCCCTACGCACTCCGCGCCAAGGATAATGACCGGATCACTGCACACCGCAGCGGCGACCGCCGCCATCATTGCTATGCGGTGATCGTTCCTGCAATCCACCGCCGCGCCGCCGCGGAGTTTCGGCACGCCGCGGATGATCAGGCCGTCCTCCAGCTGAACGATATCCGCGCCCAGCGCATTGAGCACGCAGCTCACCGCATCCAGCCGGTCGCACTCCTTGTATCTCAGCCGCGCGGCATGCGTGATATCACAGCGTCCGGAGCGCAGCGCCGCGGCCAGCGCCAGCGGCGGCACGATATCCGGACATTGGGATACATCCAGCGCGATGTCACGGTTGCTGTGCAGAGCGCGCAGATATTCCATAAATATCCTGTCGCCCTGAACGCTTTTTTCGGTCATGCCGAGTATACTGATATCATTTCCAAGCTCACGCGCCGCGAGCCACAGTGCCGCGTGCGACCAATCGCTCTCCACAGCGCAGTCGCAGCCCAGGTAGCGCTGCGGGGCTATGATGAATTCATTCTTACCCTGCGTCACGCTTACGCCGTGCCGCTTCATAGAGTCAAGCGTCATGTCGATATACGGCCGCGACTGTATCGGGCTTTCGGCGCGCAGCCGCGACTCGCCGTCCAGCAGCGGCAGCGCGAGCAGCAGCCCGCTGAAAAACTGGCTGGACACGTCGCCCGGCAGCGCATATTCCCCCGCAAGAAGTCTGCCGCGGACGCGCAGGCAGTTGTCGTTTAATTCGTACTCTATTCCCCGCTCCCTGAACAGCCTGAAATACGGTTCCAGCGGCCGTGACATCAGCGAGGGGGCGCCTGTGAAGTTTGCCTCACCGTACAGCGCGAGCGCGGCCGGCAGCAGTAGCCGCAGCGTCGTCGCCGCGGCGCCGCAGTCGATGCTCGGCACAGCCGTCGCCATGCCGCCGGTGATGCGCAGAGTATCAGATTCACGGATAAATTCCGCACCGAGTGCGGAAACTCCGCGCAATGTCGCGTTTATATCGTCAGAAAAATATATGTTTTTAAGCCTGCTCTCGCCATGTGCAAGCGCCGCGCAGATAATCTCGCGGTGGCACTGACTCTTGCTTGACGGCGGCGTGACTTCGCCGCGCAGCAGCTTCGGCATTACCTTTATATCCATAAGCGTATCTCGTTGTCCTGTCGTGGTTCACAGCAAAAAACGCTTGCCGCGGGGCAAGCGTCAAGGCATAAACTCCCTTGATATAATATTGTATTCTTCGATATTTGTCAATCTTAACGTCACGTCGGGCACGCGTCCTCGCCAAGAACCTGCCGCAGCTTCTCCAGCGCCTTTTTCTCGATGCGCGACACGTACGACCGGCTTATGCCGCAACACTTCGCAACGTCCCGCTGCGGCATCGATTGTCCGCCGTTCAGCCCGTATCGGAGCCGGATTATCTTCGCCTCGCGCTCGGTCAGGCATTCGTCTATGCACTTTCCAAGGCTGCGGCACAGCTCGTTGTTGCTGATCTGCTCCGCCATATCCTCGTCGGACGCGAGCACATCAAGAATCGACAGCCCGTCGCCGTCGCTGTCCACGTCCAGCGCTTCGGACAGGCTGAGATCGCCCATGCTCTTCCGCTGGCTCCGGAAATGCATCAGTACTTCATTTTCTATACATCTGCTGGCATAAGTAGCAAGGCGGACGCCTCTGTCCGGACGGTAGGTATTTATCCCTTTTATCAGCCCGATCGTGCCGATGGATATGAGATCATCAACATCATCCGTCTGCGTAAAATATTTTTTCATGATATGCGACACAAGGCGCATATTATGTTCAACAAGTTTATTCCTCGCCTCAATGTCGCCCTCCGCCCAGAGAGCGAGATATTTTTGCTCGTCCTCGTGCGACAGAGGTCTTGCAAAAGACTCCCCAGGCGTAATGCGCAGCATCAGCAGCAGGCTGTTCATAAGCAGTATCAGCGCGCTTTCCAGCATAAGCTCACCTCCTGATACAGCATATTCCGACATCCCTTGTACAAATAACGCGAATATCTGCACTCCCTGCCCGGTCAAATTATATGTTTTAAATTAATATAGCAAAAATTGCATATCCGGCTTCCGCATATATCGCCCGCATCCGCAAAAGATATGTTCGGGCAAACAAACCCGAAATGAGAGAAAAGGAGATGCAAACTATGGCTTACAATTCCAGTAATCATCTTGTCAATCCCGCAGCGCGCGACGCTATGGAGAAGTTCAAGATGGAAGCCGCTTCCGAAGTCGGCGTCAACCTGAAGAACGGTTACAACGGCGACCTCACCAGCCGTCAGGCCGGTTCCATCGGCGGCCAGATGGTCAAGAAGATGATCGAGGCCTACGAGAACGGCATGAAGTAAGCTTTGCTTACCCGCTTCATCTGCAATTAAAACCGCTGCCGGCAAACGCTGGCAGCGGTCTTTCTGTCATATCATTTTTTGTCCTTTATCTGCATAAGCGCAAAGCTTATCGCGAGGAGCACGCAGCTTATCCAAATCGAGTGCTCGCCCCAGCGGACGACGATAACGCCGCCAAGTCCCGCGCCAATTGCAAAAATTATCACGACGCCGAAATATGTGAGCGCCTTATAGAGGATATTTCGATCGTGGCTCATAAAATACGCATGCAGCGCCGTCATGCCGCTGCGCATATTACCGATGCACATAGTGCTTGCATAGGCATGCCCTCTGAGCTTATGAAAGGTCTGAAGCTGGAGCGCACAGACGAACGAAACAAGCGCGTTCGCCGCAGCGTTTACGCTCTGCGGCATGAAGCCGACTGCGAACAGCACCACTATCTCGCAGAGAACAATGATCTGTCTCCAGTGTATCTTCTCCATATCCTTGTACTTATAGTGTATTACCTCGGCAGCATAGATACCGACCAGGAACGCTACCAGCGGTATCAGATATTTCATGCACGACGACGGTTTCCCCTCGAACATATTTATGTTCATGAGGACGATATTTCCCGTCTGCGCGTTTGCAAAAACCCCGCCGCGGCAGCAGTATGAATATGCGTCCTGATAACCGCCTGACAGGATGACAAACACCGCCGTTATAAGCGAATCAGACATTTGCTTTCCGTTTCTGTGCAGCAGATTGTGCATTCTTATCACCAGATTCTCTATATATTTACGTAAAGCTTTATAATTATATTAACCTAAAGCCCAAACGTCAATATATGTTATAAACAAATTTGCGCTTAAGGAGACAAGACAGGAAACCGGAAGTTGGCTTTTAGAAAAACTGGAAGTTAGCGATTTCTTTTTCCGGTATTCTCTGTCCCACGGATTTCCTCATGATAGAAATAATCTACGATCACCGGATGTCCCTGCGGGACTCTGCCATAAGGCATTTCATTATCCACAAAGGGACAATCATACTTCTTAGCCATTTCCTCAGCTTTTACTTCAAGCGCTTCAAAGTAGCTGCGGTTATGCTTGTTATAGATCTCATCGTAAAGCGGTACAAGATCAGGATATTTTCCGGCGATATACTCCATAATTGTCTTTTTGAAACCGCCCCGAAGATTGAGGTTTTCGAGCCAGAACAGATCGCACTGATCCTTTACCCGCTCAAAGATGGCTTCAAAGTCCGTGATCCCGGGGAATACCGGGGATACGAAACAGACTGTACGGATTCCTGCGTCATATACCTGCTTCATAGCAGCGATACGCCGTTCAATGCTCGAAGCAGAGTCCATATCGTTCTTGAAATTTTCATCCAGTGTGTTGATCGACCATGAAACGGTCACTCGTCCAAGCTTCTTCAGCAGCTCAATATCCCTTACCACAAGATCAGACTTTGTGCAGATCAAAATATCTGCGTCACTGCCGATCAACTGCTCCAGAAGTTTTCTGGTATTCCCGAATTGCTCCTCCTGTGGATTGTAGCCA
>ERZ824473.196-NODE-196-length-119912-cov-15.542839_pt1 | contig 119912 bp, 95 predicted proteins | sample MGYA00519874_ERZ824473 | MGnify/ENA primary metagenome ERZ824473 (study PRJEB31778, sample SAMEA3449151) | human gut metagenome | biome: human gut; feature: human-associated habitat; material: faeces | place: United Kingdom | collected 2010/2012 ...
GTCCCTGCCAGTAACTTTGCGCGTCCGCAGACGCGCCCTCAAGCTGCTCTTCCCCAAAATTTCCGTGAAGAACCATAATTAACACGGGCGAATGTGCTGTTTTTCCGCGCATTCGCCCGTGTTTCTTTATGCTATTTCCAAAGTGAGAATGCGCCAAAGCGCAAGCAGATGGCGCAGGTGAACACTACTCTTCCACCAGCTGAATTTTCCGCACGTCGCTTTCGCTGACCGTCATGAAAAGCGTCCGCTGGTTGGTGTAAATGACCATGCCGGGAGCGGCGCCGCCGGGCTTCTTGACATAGCGGCGGAGCGTGTAGTCAATCGGCACGCCGGAGGAATTCTGCCCCTTGGAGTACCACGCGGCAAGAATCGCGGCTTCCAAAAGCGTCTGGCGCGGAATCTCTCCTTCTTGGCGGATGATGACGTGGCTGCCGGGCATGTCCTTGGCGTGCAGCCACGTTTCGTTCGGGCGCGCGTCCCCGGTCAGGCGGTCGTTCTGCGCGGCATTTTTGCCGACGTAGATGTCGATGCCGTCCGTCGAACGGTAGTGGTACGGCTTGGATTTCGGCAGCGCCTTCTGCTGGCGGCGGTTGACGCCCTTGCGGATGTAGCCCGTGCGCATCAGATCCTGCCGGATTTCCTCCAGTTCGCTTTCGCCGATGCACTTGCCCACGTCCAGCAGCGTGCCTTCCAGATAGTCCAGCTCCTTGAGCGTCTTTTCCTTCTGCTCGGCGGCAATCTCCCGCGTCGTCCGCGCCTTTTGGTACTTCTTGAAGTACCGCTGGGCGTTCTGCACGGGGGTCAGCTGATTATCCAGCGGAATCGTCATGCTGCCGCCGTTTTCGTCGTAGAAATTCGGCAGTGTCGCTTCAGTCTGCCCCTTTTTCAGCTGCCACAGGTTCGCGTTGATAATCTCGCCCATGATGCGGTATTCGTCCATCCGCGCGGCGCTGGACAAGTCCTCCTCCTGCTGGGCGAGTTTCTTTTCGCATCGCTCAATCTGTCCTTTGAGCAGCTTGACCATGGACGCGCTCTTCTGGTTGATGCGATCCTGCTGGTCACGCGCGCCGAAATAGCGTTCGAGCGCCTGCGACACAGTCGGGTACGGCTTCTGTCGATCCAAATCGCGGCTCAAATATGGGAATGGGAAGATGTCCGCCGGTTCGCCCTGCTCATCCTCCAATACGCGCGGATCAGCCATCTGCGGCAGGCGGCGCAGCAGTTCCGCAAGGCGCGCCGCCGTTTCGGGCAGATTGTCCGCGCGGTCGCACCCGGCGGGCAGCACACGATAAGCAAGTTCCTTCGCCGCCGGATTCGACAGTCCCGACACGCTGGCGGCAAGCGCCTTTTGCAGCGGCACATCCCCCTGCGCTTCGAGCTTGGCAAGCAGGTTTTCCGCGTCGGCGTCTTCCGGGGCGATTTTGTCCTGCGCGGGCGGCGGCAGGTACGGCAGCCCCGGCTGAATCTGGCGCACGCGGCTCATGTCCGCGCTGACGTGCCGCGCCGCTTCAAGGATTCGCCCGTCCTCGTCCAGCAGCATCAAATTGCTGTGCCGCCCCATGATTTCCAGCACCAGCCGGCGCAGGACGTGGTCGCCCAGTTCATTCACCGTGTCAATATCGACGTGAATCACGCGGTCGCCGTGCATCTGCTGAATGCTCAAAATGCGCCCGCTGAGAATTTGCTTGCGCAGGAGCATACAGAACATCGGCGGTTCGAGCGGATTCGGGAAATTCAAATTCGTGAAGTGGCAGCGCGCATTGTTCGGCGACGCGCACAGCAGCAGCCGATGATTCGCCGCTCCCGCGCGAACCAGCAGCACAATGGTATCCTTTTCCGGCTGCGTGATGCGGTCGATTCTCCCGCCCGGCAGAATCGCGTTCATCTCCCGCGTCGCAAACCCCAGTGTCAAGCCATCCATCGGCATAAGATAACACCTCCAACCAGAGGCTCTGCCTCTGGACTCTGCCAAAGGGTCTTCGACCCTCTGGACTCCCTTTCGCGCGATTGAGTTGCGCGCGATTGCATACTGTGTCCGCGTGTTTATGCAGGGATTTCGCTCCTGCGGGAGCGACCAAAGGGCATGAAAACAGACATCGTCTGCGATCGCCCTTTGGAAACCTTCGGGTGCACACTTTTGTTACTTGATTTTTATTGGAAGTTATTCGTTGGTGTGCGTTGGGTTTTCCCAATAAACACTACCAAATAGTAACATGGGTGTGCATGCGAAGCAGTCCAGAGGGCGACCGCAAAGCCCTCTGGTCGCCACCGCAGTGGCGAAACCCCTGCGACAAATCAAGTCAATATAGTAGTAGGAAAAAGCCCGAAGCGCTTTCCCGCTTCTATCGGGAAATCCGCCAATGCTCCGGCATCAGCCGCCGATACGCCGGATAGCTGTACCGGTCATCCAGCAGCAGTGCGACCCCCGTGTCCGTCTCCGTGCGAATCACCCGCCCGACCGCCTGCGTCACCTTCTGCATTCCCGGCAGCATGTACGCATACAGGAATCCGTCGCCCAGCGTCCGCTCGAAGTGCGCCCGAAGCACCTCTTGATACAGATTCACCTGCGGCAGCCCGACCCCGACGACCACCACGCCGTCCAGCTGCCGCCCCGGCAGGTCAATCCCCTCCGAGAACACGCCGCCGAGGACGCACAGGCTCAGCACATTTCCGCCCTCCTGCCGGTACGCCATCAAAAACGCCCTGCGCGCCGCCTCGTCCATCTGCTTCTCCTGCACCTGACACGGCAGCATCAGCCGCTCCGCCGTCATCCGCAGAAATGCAAAACTGGGGAAAAACACAAGGTACTTGCCGGGTTTTCGCGTCACCAGTGCTGTAATCTGCCGCGCAATCTCCACGCACGCCGATGGCCGGTGCGCATAGCGCGTGTTCACGTCCACTTGGCGGATTTGCAGGTGCTCCGGCGGAAACGGCGACGGCATGGCGAAACACGCGTCATCCTCCGCACCGCCCAAAAGAAGCCGCATTTCCGGCAGCGGATGCAGCGTCGCGGAAAAGCACGTTACGCCCGAAAGCCCCTGCGTCGCCTGCTGGAAGTACCCGGCAGCATCCAGCGCAAAGGCGGTAATCTTCGGATGCCTGCGCCCCTCCCAGAGAATTGCGTAGTCCGCCGAATCCCGCTGACGGGCGCGGTTGAAAGACAGCAGCGGCATCAACGTGTCGCCAAGCCGTCCGCCCGCATCCTCCCACGGGAAATGCTCCTGCCGCGCGTCCATGAACGCATCCGCCAGTGACAAGCATACGCGGTCGAAATCATCCGGCAGTTTCGGCAGTGTCCCCTCCGTCGAGCCGTCCTCCGGCAGCAGCAGGTTGTCCACCGCGCGAATCACGTCTGTCATTGCCTTGTACAGCGGATGCTTCTTCCCCGCTGCCTTGCCGACGACCGTCCGCAGCTTCCGCAGCCCGGCGGAGTCCACCGACCCGGACAGCATATCGCGAATCCGCTCCGGCAGGTGGTGCGCCTCGTCGATGAGCAGCGTCACGTCGCGTGTTGCGTCGAAAATCCGCCGGATGTGCACCGCCGGGTCAAGCGCGTAGTTGTAGTCGCAGATGACCACGTCCGCGATTTCGCACAGCGACATGGCGAATTCAAACGGGCACAGGCAGTATTTGTCCGCCACCGCCCGCACGTTTTCCGCCGACCAGTCGTCGATGTTCATCATTTCCTCGATGGCTTCCGTGTCGCGCAGAAAATGCCCCTTCGCCCGCTCGCAGTAGTCCGGGTGGCACAGCGTGTGTGTCGGGCATTGCTTCTCCTTCGCGTCAATCACCAGCGCCCAGAGGTGCAGCGTCTGCTGATGCAGGCGCGCCAGTGCGTCGAGCGCCCCCTGCCGCTGCGTCGTGCGCGCGGTGAGGTAGTAAACCTGCCCCGTCAGCCCCTCGCCAAGCGCTTTGAGTGCCGGAAAGAGCGTCGCGGAGGATTTGCCCGTGCCCGTGGGCATACAGGCGAAGAGCCGCTTTTTCCGCTTGATAGCGGTGTACACCTGCACCGCCATCTCCCGCTGACCCGGGCGGTAATTGGCATACGGGAATTTCAGCGCGGCGAGCGACGCATTCCGCGCCCGCGTGTGCCGCCGAACCGCCCGAATCCGCCGCAGATACGGCAGGAGCACCGACTGGAATTCCGCCCGGCATTCTTCCGCCGTCAGCCGCTCCGGAAATTCCCCCTGCACCTTCCCGCGCCGCGTCACATACACCACGCGCACGTCCACCGCCGGAAGCCCGCGCGTCACGCAGAGCATATGCCCATAGCAGACCGCCTGCATCCGATGTGCAGGAATCGGCGCTTCCGGCGGATGCTCCCCCTGCCAGAGCTTGATTTCCTCCACGCACGGGACGTCGGTTGCGTCACGGAAGGCGTCCATCCGCCCGCCGAGGACGAGCGTCATTTCCTCGTCCTCCACGGGAATCGGCAGATTCAGGGGAACTTCCGCCTGCCAGCCGTCGCCCAGCAGCTTCTGCCGCGCCTGATGACCCAGCGTGCCGTCCAGCATGTCCTGCATCCGCCCGGAGATAAGGCGGATATCCGCGCCGTGCAGGGTAAATTCGACAAGTTCCCGAACCGAGACGCGAAGTTCCTCCACGGCGCGCTCCTTTCCGACAAAAAGCGGCAGACAGCTGCTTCGCCATCTGCCGCTCTGACTGCCTATTTTGCGCTATTTCTGCATAGCGCGTACAGGGATTTCGCTCCCGCGGAAGCGAGTCGGGGGCTTTCCAGTCGCCCCGACACCCCTTCGGCTACCACTTTTGCAGTAGTCTTTCACCGAAAGTGTTTTGCGTGAACCTTACAGCAGCTTGCTCAGACCGTTCAGGGCATTCTGCGCCTGCTCATAGTAGGACTTTGCCGACGCTTTCAGGCTGTTCACCTGCGCGGTCAGGTCTTCCTTCTGCTTCGTCAGGTCGCTCAGCTGCTGACGGGCCTCGTTCTCTGCGTTCGCCAGAATCTGGGATGCCTTCGTCTGCGCATCCGCAATCGTCTGATCCTTGACACGCTTCGCCATTTCGAGAATCTCGCGGAAGCTGTCGTCCGTCGCCGCTTCCGGGCGGGTCTGCTGGGGCACGGTATTGCTGCCGTTCGCCTGCGCCGCCTTCAGCTGCGCAATTTCCTGCCGCAGGGCATTCATTTCCGCGTCGCGGCGGTCAAACTCATCGCAAATCTGGTCGAGGTATTCATCAACCTCCTGCTGATTGAAACCCTTCGCCACCGTGCTGAATTTCTTGTCCAGAATGCTGTCCACCGTAATCCGCTGTTCCATTGTCGCTGCTCCTTTCTAATGCTTCCTTATGTTTTATGATGACCTTTCCCGTTTGAATACTTCCAATTGGATGCTGATTCTATCTTTGCGCGTCCGACCGCCGATTTCCGTCAGCCGAATGCGCCCAAACCCGCGGATGGAGAGCAGATCGCCCGCTTCCAGCAGGGTATCAACGCGCTCCTCCGGCGTGTGATTCCGCTGCACAAGGCCTTGCCGGATGATTTCCGCCGCGCGCGCCCGCGAAAGCGACATGCCCGCCGCCAGCACGCAATCCAGCCGCAGGGACGCCACCGTGTCGCGCATTTGCGCCCCTTGCGGCGGCGTGAACTGCGGCGGCGCGTCCAGCAGGCGCACGCGAATCGCCGTGTGCCCCGCCTCGTGCCACTCGTCCTGAAGTGACTTCGCCGCTTCAGGCATTGCCAGCAGGTACGCCGTGCCATCCTCCACCATCAAATCCCCGAACAGGCTTCTGTCCATGCCCAGCGCCATTAGGCTGCCAAGCAGGTCACTGTGCCCGACGCGGGCAAATTTCGCCGCCCAGCTGATTTCCAGCCAGACCGCCGTGAATTCCGCGTCCACCCCATCCGGGTGAAAACACACCTGCACGCGTTCCGCGTCGTCCCAGCCGCCGTCAAAGGAAGCCAAAACGCCGCAGGCCTTCGCCTCCCGCTGCGCCTCCTGCCGCTCCATGCCGGTCACAAAGCGCCCCGGAACCGCGCGGTCAAGTTTCTCCGCACGCTGTGCGCCCTGCCGAAGCCGAAGCGCGGTTTGCCCTTCCGCGTCCGCCCTCATAGCAGAATCGCGCGCACCAGCCACACCAGCAGCAGCAGCACCAGCGGCGACAAGTCAACCGCGTTCCAGCTTTCCGGCAGGTGCTTGTTCAGCTGCGCCCGAATCGGCGAGAGCAGCGGCTCCGTCATGCGGTCAAGCAGGTTCGTCCACTTGTTCGGCGTCACCTGCAGCACACGGATGATAACCACCGCCAGCACGATGAGCATGTACAGGCGGAGCAGCATATCCAGAATCTTCAAGGCAATCATGCTATCTACCTCCCTTAGCGAGCGTTTTGATAGCCCCCGACGGTGCGGTAATTGGCCTGTACGCCGCCGAAAGACGACGTGAATCCGCCGTTGTCCGGGTAGGGCCAGTTAAGCTGAATATCCTGTTCGCCCATCCGGCGGAGGCCGTCGAATGCTGCCAGCTTCACGTCGGCGGGGGCGATGATGTAGAGCGTATCGCGCGAGACACGCGTCAGGCGGCATTTCGATACCACGCATGCGCCGTAGAGGATGTCCAGGCAGCGGCGCGCTTCCATGCGGTCGGAGATATCCTCGGCGTTCACCAGCAGAATCTCGTTATTTTGAAGGAACTCAATCAGCCGATAGCACGACGACACGCTCGTCACCTGCACGACGTTGAGCACCGCGCGGTAGCTGGTGCCGTCCTCCTCCACAAACGAGCCAGGGAAGTAGCTCACATTGCCCCGCACCTGCTCCGGCGCGTTCTGCTGCGTCCGGTTCATCTGCCCGGTGGGCTGCTGATACGGCTGATTCGTCCCGTATGGCTGCTGATAGCCCGTCTGCCCGCCCACAGGCGTGCCCTGCACGGGCTGACCGCTCATCGTGTTGCCCCGCGGCGGATTCGCATAGTTCTGCGGCGGATTATGATAGCCCGTCTGCCCGCCCATGCTGCCCTGCGGTTGATACCCTGTGTACCCCAGCTGTCCGTTCAGCTGTTGATTATAGCCCGTATTGTACCGCTGGCTTGCGCCCATCGGCTGCCCCTGCGGAGCGAACTGTGCACTCTGGAAGCGCTGGCTCGTGCCGTACTGCGGATTGTTGTACTGCGCGTTCGTGCTCTGCGTGTTCTGCGCGTTCGGGAAGCGCTGGCCCATGCCGTACTGCGGATTGTTGTAGGGATTCTGGCTGTTCATGGCGTTTCCGCCGCCCTGCGCATTCTGCCCGTTGTTCGGGAAGCGCTGCCCCTGCCCGTACGGCACATTGCCCGTCTGCTGCGGCGGCTGCACGGGCTGCTGCCGCTGCGTGCCGCTCTGCTTATCCTGCTTGCCGAGCGCGCGGTTGAGCAGGTCTTGGAAGGAGCGGTGCTTCGCCGTCTGCTTAGGAGCCGCCCCGCTGGGATTCTGCCGCCCCGTCGCCGCGACGCTCTCGAAGCCGGCATTCCCGCCGAACATGGTGTCCGGCATCACGCCGCCGCCGAACGCGCCCGCCGGAACTTCCTGCTGCGGCTGGGGGGTATTTTGATTGCGCACCGGGCGATAGCCGCTCGTGCCGCCGTTGCTGCGCCGGTTGCGGTTCGCCTGCTCGCTGCCCTGCATGAATCCCTGAAATTTCTCCTTGGCTTTATCGAAAATCGCCATGCTGCTTCTCTGCTCCTCCAGCTTCGGGCATGTTCCGACGAATCAGAACAGCCGCCATCAATGTTGCCCTTGCGGGCCGTAGTCGCGCGCGCCCATCAGCGCACTGCCGATGCGTACCATCGTTGCGCCGTGCCGCGCCGCCAATTCGTAATCATGGGACATGCCCATGGAAAGCTCCTTCATCTCAATGCCGGGAATCGCCTCCGCCCGCGCCCGCTCAAAGAGGGTGCGCATATCAGCGAACAGCTTGTCCAGCAGCGCCGTATCCGGCGTGTTGGGCATCACCGCCATCAGCCCCTGCACGGAAAGCCCCGGCAGCTGCGAAACCGTGCGCAGGAAGGGGATTAGCTCTTCAGGGGGCAATCCGCCCTTCTGCGCCTCGCCGCAGGGGGACACCTGAATCAGCACAGGCATCACGCGATTGTGCTTCTGCGCCTGACGGTCGATTTCCTGCGCGAGGGACAGCCTGTCCACCGAGTGAATCAGGCATACATGGTCTATTATATACTTTACTTTATTGGATTGCAACCTTCCGATGAGGTGAATCCGAAAATTCTTCTCCAGCGCAGGCAGTTTTTCCATGATTTCCTGCACTTTATTTTCCCCGATGTCCGTAACGCCGAGATTTTGCAGCGGCAGAATGTCCTCCGCCGGGTGCGTTTTGGTGACGGCGATGAGCTTCGGGACGGGGTACTTGCCGTCCGATGCAGCGGCAAGGCGCTGCTGAATCAGCGTCAGGTTGGCTTGCAAGTTTTCCATGCGAATGCTTCCTATCTTCCAGAAATTACTTGCCTTGTTTTTTGCAGGATTTTGCTCCTGCGGATTGCTTTTTATCGTTGCAGAGCGTTTGCGCCCGTGATAATCCCCTATCAGAACAGCTTGACCGTCAGCCCCTCGTAGAGCAGCCCCTGCTGGACGGGCTGGAAGTATATGTAGCCATCCGCCTTCGTCAGCACGCTGATGGGGTGGAAGGATTCCGTCTGCCCCTCGACGACGACGATGCCCTGCGTCTCGTTCTGCACATACAGCGCGCGCTCCGGGACGCGGAAGGTGTCCATGTTCTCGCCCAGCGTCGCTTCGGTCGAGCGCATGTACAGCACGGGATGCACGTCGCTTTCGACCCGCAAACGCACCAGCAGTTCGCCGCCGGAGCGGCTGAAGGATTCCACCGTTGTGGAGACCTGCGTGCTGTCAAAGCGCCCAAGTTTCAGCTGATAGGTCTGCCCGTTGACCGGGTTCCAGTCTTTATCCGCCGAGAGGAACAGCACGTTCCACGAGCCGTTCTGCACGATGCGGTAGAGCGTCGTTTTGCCGCGGAGGGCGTCGTCCTGATCCGGCACCTGCCCGCGAACCATCTGCCGCACCTGCGTGGGCGTGAAGCTCTGGTAGGTCTGGGAGGTGAGCGCATACTCGTAGCCGTCGAGATAGAACGACACGATGCCGACGTAGTTGCTCGTGAAGTCCTTCGTCCAGCTGTTGATGCGCTGCTGCTGGGAGAGTTCGTCATCCAGCTTGCGGGAGAAGCGCTGGTCATCCGCATAGGTGGTCTTAATCTGCTCCTGCCGCGTCTTGATGGAGGCTTTCAGCAGCGTCTCCTGATTGTCAAGCGACCCCGTGTTGCTCCAAATCATCTCGCGCAGCTCGCGCAAATGCCCCGTCACTTCGCTCATCAGGCGATCCATGCGCGCGTCGCTGATGGCGCTGGTGATAAGGTCTTTCTGATAATCGCGGATTTCCTCCTGATAGCTTTGCAGCGTCGTCACCTCGCGCGTGGAAAAGCCTGCCGAGTAAACCTGACAGATGCGCGTTTCCTGCGCGACTTCGCTGCCCTCCTCCGCAATGTAGGTGATGGAGGTCACGCCGTCGGCGGTGTAAGGCGCTTCATTGCGGGCAATCAGTGCGTCGCCGGTGTGGGTGGCGTTGATGCTCGCCAGCTCAATCGCGCCGTAGCGCGCCGCCTGCGGGGCAAACTGCTCGTAGCAGAACCACGCGGTCAGGCCGATGACGGCGAGCATAATCATCACCATCAAGGGGGTGATATGCAGCCGCGGGCGCACCTTGCCGGGTTCTTTGCCCGCTTCGGTGAAACCGCCGGGGGTCTGCTCCGCGGGCTGCGGCAGCGGATTGCCGTTCACGTCATACACTGCCGGAATGCCGTACACCAACTGCCCCTGCTCGTTAAAGCCCATGGTGTCCCAAATCGGGCGGCCCTGCTCATCCTGTCCGCAGATGCCGCTGAACACCGGCTGCTTGTAAGCATCATAGCCCTGAAACACGCCGAAAATCGGATTCCCGACCGCATCACTGCCGACGTACTCCCCATAAATCGGATTTCCGGCATCGTCGTTGCCCATGTACACGCGCTGATTCTGGTCGTTCATGATGCTTGCATTTTCCTTTCCTCTATCACCAATGGCGCGGGATTACTGCACTGCCGCCGTCATTTTCTCCCGCAGCCGCGTCAGCAGGCGCCGTTCCATCCGGCTGACCTGCATCTGGCTCACGCCGAGGGCGCGCGCCGTCTCCCGCTGTCCCAATCGTTCCTCAAACCGCTTTTGCAGCAGCAGCTTTTCCGTCGGCGTCACCTGTCCGTACACCCAGTTCAGCCACTGCGCCTGTTCCACCTGCTCATAGCCTTCATCCAGCCGCCCCAGAAACGTCTCCAGCCGCGGCGCTTCCGCGTCGTCCGACGTTTCCGCGTCCAGCGACACGGTCTGTGCCGCGCGACGCGCGTCCAGCAGCGTCAGCAGTTCTTCCGGCGGCAGTTCCATTGCCTCCGCCAGCTCGCGCATGGACGGTTCACGCTGCAATTTGCGCGTCAGCTCGTCGCTCACGCGGCGGAGCTTCGTCAACTGCTCGCGAAGGGAGCGTGTCAGGCGAATCGTACTGCCCCGGTCGCGCAGGTAATTGCGGACGCTGCCCGCAATCGTCGGCAGCGCAAAGGTGGAGAATTGCAGACCGCGTTCGGGGTCGAAGCGCTCAATCGCCTGCATGAGCGCCATAGCCGCCACCTGTTCGAGGTCGTCCTTCTCCACGCCCCGCCCCTGAAATTTCCGTGCTACCGCCTGACTCAGCGGCAGATTCTCCTCCACCAGCCGCGCCATCACCGCATGGTCGCGGCTTCGGGCATACTCCCGGAAAAGGTCGTCCGCTTCCGGGCGTGTCATTGCTTTTTCAGCGGCGCAGTCGCCTTGTGCAGCAGCAGCGTAATGCACTGCACGCAGTCGCCGCAGCGGGTCATCTCCACGTCGCTGGCGAGGGTCTGCAAAACGGCGCGGGTGATCTCCGTTTCGTCCTCGCAGGGGCATTTTTTCTCGCCATAGCACGCGGAAATCGCCACTTTCAAGTAGTCGCCCTCATCATAGACGGCGACTTCCAGATGGTCAACCGTTCTTCCTTGATGCTGCAGGCAGTCGCACATTTCGTCCGCCGCCATGCGCAGGTCATCGAGGGTATCCGCGTCCAAATCCTTCAAAATCGCCACACCGCCCAGCGCGGTGCGAATCGCCAGCGCATACTGCCTGTCTCCCGGCACGCGCAGCAGAACTTCCGGCTCTGACACTTGCACACCTCCCGATTTTTTCCATCACGTCAGGGCATACTGATGCCTTTCCGCGATTCTCTTATCATAACACAAAAAGGTGCCTTTTTGCAAGCAAAAGACACCCTTTCGCGCCGTTTCCGGCGGGTTTTCATCAAATTTTCATTTTCGGGATGCGGATTTATACGATTTCCAAACGAGAATGTGCCAGAATCAACATGGCGCAGGCGAATGCAGGAAATCGTATCACTTCACGAAGGCGTTGTAAATCGCCTGAATCGTGCTTTCATAGTCCGCGTCGTTCACGCCGACGATAATCGACAGCTCGCTTGACCCCTGATCAATCATGCGGACGTTGATGCCCGCCTTGCTCATCGCCGCGAACAGGCGCGCCGCCGTGCCGCAGTTGTGCACCATGCCGCGGCCGACCGTCGCGATAATCGACATGTTGTCGTAGACCGTGATGGTGTCCGGGTTCGTCTCATGCACGATGCGGGAGAGGATGATATCGCGCTTGGGCGCAAACACTTCGCCCGACACCACGACGCACAGCGTATCAATGCCCGTAGGCAGGTGCTCAAAGGACACGCCGTTCTCCTCAAACGCCTGCAAAACCTTGCGCCCGAAGCCCAGCTCGCTGTTCATCATCGCCTTCTCAATGCTGATGACCGAGAAGCCCTTGCGCCCCGCAATGCCGGTGATGGTGGGGTGCAAATCATCATGCGGCGCGTTCAGGCTGATAATCGTGCCCGGATGCGACGGGTCGTTGGTGTTGCGGATGTTGGTGGGAATACCCGCCTTGTGCACGGGGAACATGGCGTCCTCATGCAGGACGGACGCACCCATATAGGACAGTTCACGCAGCTCCTTGTAAGTGATGGAGCTGATTTCGCGCGGATGCGGCACAATGCGCGGGTCAGCCATCAGGAAGCCCGACACGTCCGTCCAGTTTTCGTACACGCTGGCTTCGACCGCGCGGGCGACAATCGCGCCCGTGATATCCGATCCGCCGCGCGAGAACGTCTTAATTGTGCCGTCCGGATAGCTGCCATAGAAGCCCGGCACGACCGTCGGCACGCCGTCGGACAGCTTCTCCGCCATCAGCGTGTTCGTCGTCTCCGCGTCAAACGCGCCATCCGCCGTGAACTTGACCGCTTCCGCCGCGTCCATGAACCGCCAGCCCATGAAGTCCGCCAGCAGCAAGCCGTTCAGGTACTCGCCGCGGGAGGCGCAGTAATCCGCGTTCGCCCCCGCGTCAATCTTTTCGTTCACCTCGTCCAGCGCCGCGCCCAAATCCACATGCAGACCGAGTTCCTCCGCAATGTCCATGTAGCGCGCGGCGATCAGGTCAAACGTATCCTGATAGTCCTCGCCCGCCGACTTCTGCTTGTGGCAGCGGTAGAGCAAATCTGTCACCTTGTCGTCGTCCTTGAAGCGGCGGCCCGGCGCAGAGGGAATCACATACTGCCGCGCTTCGTCCAGCAGCAGAATATCCTTTACTTTGCGGAACTGTCCGGCATCCGCCAGTGAGCTGCCGCCAAACTTCGTTACAATCTTTTTCATGCGCCCAATCCTCCAAGGCATCATCCCGCTTCTTTGCGGCATGACATCCGAATATTTTTTGCGATGCGCCTCTCATCATACCGTTTTCCAGCGCGATTGTCAACAATTCCGCCGCAAAAATACAGATTCCAAACGAAAAAGGGGGCGATACGCCTGATTTTTCCCCGTCACGCGTCGGCAAAGCGCGACAGGATCAGCACATCGCGGTACGCGCCGTCGCGCCACAGCTCCTTTTCCAGCCGCCCCTCCTCACGGAAGCCGCAGGACAGGTAGCACCGCACAGCCGCTTCGTTGAACGCGAACACCGACACGCGCAGCTTGTGCAGGTTCATCTCCCGGAAGCAGAAGTCGCACAGCAGTTTCATCGCTTCCTTGCCGTATCCCTTGCCGCGGTAGGGCTTGCCAATCATGATGGCGAGCTTTGCCATGCGGTTCTTCCAGTCCACGCGGATGATGCCGCAGCGCCCCGCAAGCTCGTCGCCATCGACCGTCTCCACGGCGAACTGGTACTCCCCGCGCGTGTAGCTGGACTGCTGGGACAGCCACTGCTGTTCATCCGCGTAGGACGACGGGAACGGGATGCCGCTCATCATCCCGCGCAAGGTTTCCGGGTCGTTGACGAACTCGTGGTTTGCCGCCGCGTCCGTGCCTTCAAACGCACGCAGGCGGATTTTCTTGCCCTCTATCATGCCTGTTCCTCCCGTTTCGCCCACTCGTCGCGCAGCACTGCCATGGACACAATGTCATGGAACTTGCCGTTCTTCCACGTTTTCTGACGCGCCACGCCTTCCTCGATGAAGCCCGCTTTCAAGTAGCAGAGCCTTGCGCGGCTGTTTTCCGCGAACACGGTCAATTCCACGCGGCGCAGCCCCAGCGTATCGAACGCATAGCGCAGCAGCAGCGAAAGCGCCTCGCGCCCAATGCCCTTGCCGCGGTGCTCCTCCTTCGCCAGCACGACGCCGACTTCCGCCGTGCCGTCGCGGCGGCTGATGCGCTCCAGCGAAATCTGCCCCCAGTATTCCTCGGTCACGGGGTCAGCCATGACGAACATCATGCGCTCGCTGCCGCCGGAAAGCGCGTAATTCAGGAAATCCTCGCCGTTTTTCTCGGTATACGGCTGGTCAAAAATTTCGGTCAGGTAGCGGGTGGCTTCGGTGTCGTTTGTCCACGACAGAATGCCGGGGAGGTCGCTGCGGCGGTACGGGCGCAGCAGGACGTTTTTTCCTCGCAGGATAGGCATCGTGTGGGTGGCTCCTTTCGTTGTTCGTGAAAGCATTGGGAAATCGGTGTTTTTTTCGGGGTGAATTGCGTTGACTTTTCTTTTAAGCTGGACATATTAGCGGCTTCCAGCGGGCAATCGCAGACTTCGTCTGTTTCCATGCCCTTCGGTCGCGCCCATTTGGCGCGACACAGCGCAGATGGTGGAAAGAGCAGCTTGGGGGGCGCGTCTGCGGACGCGCAAAGTTACTGGCAGGGACGCTTCGCTGCCTGCACCTTGCTTGAGCTTTCTCTTTGAATTGGTTGTCCGAGAAACAGTTGGGGCGTTGCCCCAAACCCCACAAGGGACGCTGTCCCTTGACTCTGCAAGGGGCAGAAGAAAAGGGACGAAGTCCCCCCCTTGACCCCTTCGCGCGATTGAGTTGAGCGCACTTTCATACTGCTTCCGCGTGTTGCTTTTTTCTTTTTTACTCCTCTATGGGTGCGCCGAACACATCCACCTTCGGCAGCATCGTCGCCACCTGCCGCAATCGGTCACTCAGCGTCGTATACCGCTTCATGATGTGGTCATTCTCCACCATCTGCCGGATAATCTCTTCCCTGCCGACCAGCACCACCAGCTTTCTCGCGCGGGTCAAAGCCGTGTAGAACAGATTCCTTGTCAGCAGCATCATCGGGCCGTATACCACCGGCAGAATCACCACCGGGAACTCGCTGCCCTGACTTTTGTGCACGGACAGGCAGTACGCCAAATCGAGGTCTTCCAGCTGCTGACCCGTGTATTCCGCGTCCTTTTCGTCGTCGAAGCGGACGGTCAGCGCGTGATTCTCCGTATCCACCGCCGTCACGAAGCCCACGTCGCCGTTGAAAACGCCCTTGCCGTCCTCCCAGCCCAGATTCACGCGCCTGCGCCATTCCATGTCGTAATCGTTGCGCGTCTGCATCACCTTATCGCCAACGCGGAAGATGGTTTCCCCGTAAGTGAGGCTCGGCTTGCCGGGCGCGGGCGGATTGAGCGCCTCCTGCAAACGGATATTCAGCGCCTGTACGCCGCATTCGCCCTTTTTCATCGGCGCGAGCACCTGAATTTCACGCACGGAGCGGCTGCGCCAATCGTCGCCGAACTTCAGGAACCTCGGCAGACGCTGCGTCGTCAGGGCGACGATGGTGTCCGCTGCCTGCTGCAAGCTCATCTGCCGTTCGAAGAAGAAGTCGGTGTTCTTCTCGTTCAGCAGCGGCATCTTTCCCTCGTTGATGCGGTGCGCGTTGGTGACGATGCGGCTTGTTTCGGACTGGCGGAAGATGTCGGTCAGGTGAATCGACGGAATCACGCCGCTTTGCAGGATGTCGCCCAATACGTTGCCCGCGCCGACGGACGGCAGCTGATCAGCGTCGCCGACGAGAATCAGGCGTGTACCCGGCGCAACCGCGCGCAGGAAGGAGCGCATGAGCATCATATCCACCATGGACGTTTCGTCGGCAATGATGCAGTCGCCCTCAATGGGCGTATCCTGATTGCGGCCGAACTGCCCCTCTTCGCCGCCGTACTCCAGCAGGCGGTGGATGGTTTTCGCCTCATGCCCGGTGGTTTCGGTCATGCGCTTGGCGGCGCGGCCCGTCGGCGCGCACAGCACCACCTCCCCGAACTCGGACAGGAGGGAAATAATGCACTTGATGATGGTCGTTTTGCCCGTGCCGGGGCCGCCGGTAATCACCAGCAAGCCGCGCCGGAGCGCCATCAAAATGGCTTCCCTTTGGCGCTGGCTGAACTCGATGTGATACCGTGCTTCAAACGCGTCGATGCTGTCCTCGGCATCTGTGGCGCACGACGGCACGGTGGATGCCATCAATTCGCACAGGCGCGTCGCCACCTCGCGCTCGGCGCTGTCATACGCGGGCAGGTACACATGCTCATCGCCGTCGTCGCCGGAAATCACCAGCTCACGCAGCAGCTGCATCGTTTTCAGCTGATGCGCCACCATCTCCCGCGAAACGCGCAAAAGCGCCGTGCACCGGTTCAGCAGCTCATCCATCGGCAGATAGACATGCCCCATGCTCACTGCCTGATCGCGCAGGACGTACTTGAGCGCAGCGCTGATTCGCCCGTCGCTGTCCGGGGGGATGCCGATGGCCGTGCCGATAGCATCCGCCGTTTTGAAGCCCACGCCGTCAATGTCGTCGCACAGCTGATACGGATTCGCCCGGATGACCGCCTGCGTCCGCTCACCGTACACTTTGCTGATTTTCAGCGCCAGCGACGCGCTCACGCCGTACGTCTGCAAAAACACCATTGCCGCACGCGTGCTCTGCTGCTGCTGATAGTCCTCAATAATCTGCTTCCAGCGTTTTTTGCCCATGTTGGGCACTTCCTGCAATCGTTCGGGATGCTCATCGAGGATTTTCAGCGTATCTTCGCCGAAGCAGTTGACAATATCGCGCGCGGTCTTTGCGCCAACCCCGTGGATGATGCCGCTGGAGAGATACTTCAGGATGCCCTGCAGGGTCGTCGGGCGCTGCAGGTCCACCTTCTGGCACTTGAACTGCCGCCCGTACTGCGGATGCTCCATCCACTCGCCGGAGAAGATGCCCATTTCGCCACCGGACAGCATCGGCAGTGTACCGACGACCGTCACGGTTCTCAGCCCTATTTTCTGCTCCGGCTTCACCGTCACGACGGAATACCCGTTTTCAGCATTGCGGTACACCGTCCCCTCCACCGTTGCTTCGAGCTGATCCATCTCGGCATCCCCCTTAACACTTTCTCAAAAATCAGTATATCACCATTTGCGGAAAAATGGAATGCCCTGAGGAAGGCATTTTTCCGCCTTTGCGGAGGACTTTGTGTGGCTGGCGGAATTGGCTACTTCTCCGCAACTGGTCATACTTGCAAGTTCCAGAGGGCTTTGCGCTCGCCCTCTGGACTCCTTCGCCCCCTCCGGATGTTACTTGAGTTTTATCGGAAGTCTTTAGTTAGTGTACTTTGGGAGCGTTTCATTCCTAATTGCTCATTGCTAATTGCTCATTTCTCATTCTTTTTCCCGTTCCCTTGTGTTTTTACCTTATTAGTGCTAAAATAAAACCCGGTTTCACTTTCCACCCCGAAAAGGAGTTATCACCATGAATGTATGCATCGACGTTCAGGACGTTTCCTTCACCTATGAGGATGCCCCTGAACCCGCTCTCCGCCATGTGTCCCTGCAAGTCCACGAAGGCGAATTTCTCGCCGTCCTCGGCCATAACGGCTCCGGTAAATCCACCCTCGCAAAGCTCCTCAATGCCCTCTATCTGCCCACAGAAGGGCATATCACCGTCTGCGGCATGGATACCCAAAGCGACGAGAATCTCTGGAAAATCCGCCAAAAGGCAGGGATGATTTTCCAGAATCCCGATAATCAGCTTGTCGCGACCGTCGTTCGGGAGGATGTCGCGTTTGGGCTGGAGAACCTTGGTATCCCCCGCGAAGAGATGATTCCGCGCATCGACGCGGCGCTTCAAGCGGTTGGCATGAGCCAGTTCGCCGAAGACGCGCCGCATATGCTCTCCGGCGGACAGAAGCAGCGCATCGCCATCGCGGGCATTCTGGCCATGCAGCCGTCCGTCATTATCGCGGATGAATCCACCGCCATGCTCGACCCGTCCGGGCGGCGGGAGGTGCTGTCCACCATCCGCCGTCTCAACCGCGAAAAGGGCATCACCGTCGTGTGGATTACCCACTTCATGGAAGAAGCGGCGCAGGCGGACCGCATCATCGTGATGAATCAGGGCGAGGTGGCGCTGTCCGGCACGCCGCGCGAGGTGTTCCCGCAGGTGGATACCCTGCGCGAATTGCACCTTGACGTGCCGCACATGACCGCATTGGCGGATTCGCTCCGCCGGGACGGGATGCCCCTGCCGGGGAACATCCTGACCGTTGACGAAATGACCAAGGAGGTGCTGACGCTGCTATGTCCCTCGAAGTAAAGCACTTGACCCACACATACAGCGCCGGCAGCGCTTTTCAGGCAACCGCCGTGCATGACGTGTCGCTGACGATTGAGGACGGCGAATTTGTGTGCATCGTCGGGCACACGGGCAGCGGCAAATCGACGCTGGTGCAGCATTTGAACGGACTGCTCAAGCCCACCAGCGGGCAGGTGCTCGTCGACGGCGAGGACATGAACGGCGAGAACGTCGACCGACGCCGTATCCGGCAGAAAGTCGGGCTGGTGTTCCAGTACCCGGAATATCAGCTGTTTGAAGAGACGATTGCCAAGGACATTGCGTTCGGCCCGAAGAACCAAGGGCTGTCGGAGGAAGAAATCGACCAGCGCGTGCGCCGCGCCATGGCGCATGTGCATTTGGACTACGACAAATACGCCGAGCGCAGCCCGTTCGACCTCTCCGGCGGACAGATGCGCCGCGTGGCGATTGCGGGCGTGCTGGCGATGGAGCCGAAGGTGCTGATTCTGGACGAACCCGCTGCCGGGCTTGACCCGCGCGGCCGCGAGCGCATTCTGGGGATGCTGCAGGAATTGCACCGCGAGGGCGGCGTGACCATCGTCATGGTCAGCCACAGCATGGACGACTGCGCCCGGCTGGCGACGCGCATGATTGTGATGAGCAAAGGCGAACTGGTGCTGACTGACACGCCGCGCAATGTCTTCCGCCAAGCCGACCTGATGCGCTCCATCGGGCTGGGTGTGCCGGAAGCGGCGGAATTGTGCGGTCGCCTGCGCGCCGCTGGGCTTCAACTGCCCGACGACCTGTTCACGCAGGAGGAGCTGCACGACCATCTGCTTCGTTTGTGGAAAGAAAAGCAGGAAAAGGAGGCGGCGAAATGAATCTGAACATCACCATGGGGCAGTATTACCCCGTTGACAGCTTCGTCCACCGCCTTGACCCGCGCACAAAAATCCTTCTAACCATCCTGATGATTGTCGCGGTGTTCATGGTGCATTCGCTCATCGGGTACGCGCTGGTGCTGGCGTTCCTCTACTGGGCGGCGAAATGCTCGAATGTTCCCTTCAAGATGCTGATGAAGGGCATCAAGCCCCTGCGCATCATCCTGATTCTGACGTTCGTGCTGAACCTGTTCTTCTCCAATGGCACGACCCCGCTCATCGACTGGTGGATTATCCACATCACCCGCGAAGGACTGACGCAGGCGGTGCATTACTCCCTGCGCCTTGTGTTCCTCGTCCTCGCGACCTCGCTGATGACGCTGACGACCTCCCCCATCGCGCTCTCCGACGGCATTGAGCTGCTTTTATCGCCGCTCAAGCGCTTTCACTTTCCCGCGCACGAGCTGGCGATGATGATGTCCATTGCGCTCCGCTTCATCCCCACGCTGATGGAGGAAGCGGACAAGATTATGAAGGCGCAGATGGCGCGCGGTGCGGATTTTGAGACGGGCAACCTTTTCGCCCGCGCGAAGGCGATGATTCCCCTGCTGGTGCCGCTGTTCGTCAGCGCGTTCCGCCGCGCGGGTGAATTGGCAATGGCGATGGAAGCCCGCTGCTACCACGGCGGCGAGAACCGCACGCGCCTGCGCAAGCTGGAAATCACGAAAAACGACTACCTTGCCTATGGCGCGGTGCTTGCGCTGATACTCCTGATTGTGCTGGAAGGCGTCGTCGTGTCGCACATCGGGGGAATTTTCTGATGGCGCGGCGGATTCTGCTGACGATCGAGTACGACGGCACGGCGTATTCCGGCTGGCAGCGGCAGTATAACGGCTTGGCGGTGCAGCAGCTGATTGAGGAAGCGCTCACCCGCGCGACGGGCGAGGCAATCACTATCACAGGCGCAAGCCGGACGGACGCGGGCGTACATGCCTTGGGGCAATGCGCGCATTTCGACACCTCCTCCCGCATTCCGCCGGAAAAGTACCCGTTTGTGCTGAACACCATGCTCCCGCGCGACATTCGCGTGCAGGCGGGGCGCGAAGTTCCGGACGGCTTCCATGCGCGCTTCATGACCTGCGGCAAGCGCTACACCTACCGCATCCTGAACAGCCGCCATGGCAGCGCCATCCGCCGGAATACGTTCGCGCACATTCCCGTTCCGCTGGATGTGGACGCGATGCGTCAGGCTTTGCCGACACTGCTTGGTACGCACGATTTCGCCGCGTATCAGGCGTCCGGCGGCACGGCGAAAACGACCATCCGAACCATCCGCATGGCGGAGATGACCGTGCAGGGCGACGAAATCATCCTCCTTGTCGAGGGGGATGCTTTCCTATATAATATGGTGCGCATCATTGCCGGTACGCTCATCGAAATCGGCCTGCATCGGCGCAGTGCGGATGCCTTCACCGAGGCGTTCCGGACGCTTGACCGCCTGTCGCTGGGCGTGACCGCGCCGCCGCACGGCTTGGAGCTGACGAAAGTCTACTACCCGGAGGAAGCGTTTCGGATGCCCGAAGCCGTCCGCTGGCACGAGGAATAACCATTTTTACCCCACAGGAGCTGTTGACCCATGGTAAAATCATTCATGACGAACATGCCCGACCAGTGCGGCGCGTTTCTGGCGGCAAGCCGGATTATCGAGCGCCATCAAGGGAACATCGTGCGCGTGAGCTACAACAAAGCAGTGGATGCGCACGCGCTGTTTCTGGATGTTGAGGCGGACGACGCGGTGCTCAGCGCCATCGAGGGCGAACTGAATCAGGCGGGATTCCTCAAATCCGTGCCGCACGCGAAGATTATTCTGGCGCAGTTCGACGTGCCGGATCATCCGGGCGCGGTCGTGCCGATTCTGGAAGTGCTAAACCGCCATCACGTCAACATCTCCTATATTTCCAGCCAGTCGAATGACAGCGGTCATGCGTCGCTGAAAATGGGACTGTACATCGAAGAGCCGGGCGTGATGGATACGCTGCTGCGGGAGTTGTCGGCGCTGTGCCCGGTGCAGATTCTCTCGTACGATTCCGGCGAAAAGAAGCTGGATACGACCGTGTTTTACCTGCGCTTCGCGTCGGAAATCCGCCGGCTTCTGCGCCTGACGCAGGAGCAGACGAACGAGTTCACCTACTACGCGAACCTCATCATGCAGGAGCTGGACGAACGGAACGAGCCGCCAAGCAAGACGTTTGAGTACATCAACCGCTTTGCGCGCTTCGTGGCGGAGCACAACGGCGCGGCGTACGAGTGCCGCGTGACGCATGTGCCGCTGACGGAGCAAGTTCGGGCGGTTGTGCTGGAGCCGCCGTTCGGGAGCAACATCACCGTACTGGAGGACACAAAGACGAGGGCGCTGCTGGTGATTGACAGCGGCTTCCGGTGCTGTGCGCGCTACACCTTGCGGCAGCTGCGGACGGTTTTTCCTGATTTTGACGAGCGGAAGCGCGAAATGCTGCTGACACACTCGGATTCCGACCACACGGGGCTGGCGGAGAGTATGCCGGTCATCTGGTGCAGCCAGCGGACGGCGGACTGCTTCGCGAACGAATCGCTGGGGCTGCCCTCCCCGCGGGAAGCCAGCGCGACGGGGCTGCCCTACTATCGGCTGAACAAGCTGATTACGGAATACGCCGTGCCGCCGCTGAACCGCCTGCGCATCCTGAACACGTCCCACGGCGATGACGAGCAGCCCATCAGCCCGATTGGCGCATTTCTCTTCGGCGACATGCGCTTTAACGTCCTGCAAGGGAACGGCGGGCATGTGCCGGGCGAAACGATGCTGATTGACCCCGTGCACCGCGTGGCATTCACGGGCGACGACTACATCAACCCGCACAACATGACCCCGCCGCAGAAGGAATTCGACCGCCTTGCCCCCTACCTCGCCCGCAGCGTGAATGTCGACTCTCCGCGCTACCACGCGATTCTCCGCGCCGTCCTCGCCATGCTGGACGGCAAAGGCTACCTGATTTTCCCCGGTCACGGCGGCGTTGTGCAGCGGACGGAAGCGATGTAAAGGGAGAGACGAGGGGCGTTGCCCCTAACCCCCACCAGAGGCTTTGCCTCTGGACTCCACAAGGGACTTCGTCCCTTGACCCTTTCGCGCGATTGAGTTGGTGACGCTATCATGCAGTGTCCGCGTGTTTATGGGGGAACCCAAGGGGCTTTGCCCCTTGACCCCAGCAGGGACGCTGTCCCTGCACCCTGCAAGGGACTTCGTCCCTTGACCCTTTCGCGCGATTCAGTTGGTTACATCTTCATGCTTTGCCCTCGTGTTGATTGGGGGAGACCGAGGGGCGCTGCCCCTAACCCCCGCCAAAGGCTTTGCCTCTGGACTCCACAAGGGACTTCGTCCCTTGACCCTCTCGCGCGATTCAGTTGGTCACATCTTCATGCTGTGCCCGCGTGTTGATCCGGGGGACGGCGTGCCTAATTCCGCATTAAACAAAGGAGTTCCCCATGCTTCGTCTCGATTCTCTCTCCCTCCCCCTCGATTTCACCCCTGAAACGCTGAATGCGCTGATTCTCCGCAAGCTGAAATGCCCGCCGGAGCAGCTCAAAAGCGTCGTACCGCTCAAAAAGGCGGTCGATGCGCGTGACAAGGCGGATGTGCACTTCGTCCTGAGCGTCGCGGTGACGCTGAAGGATGAAGCGAAGGTGCTCGCGCGGCTCAAGCCGGGGGTTGCGGCGCCGTTCACCTTCCCCAAGGCGCCAACACTGCCGAAAGCGCGGTTCGAGCATCCACCCGTGGTCGTCGGGGCTGGCCCGGCGGGGCTGTTTGCTGCGCTGACATTGGCACGCGCGGGTGTGCAGCCGATTCTCATCGAGCGCGGCAAGCCCGTCGAGGAGCGCACAAAATCCGTGCAGATGATGCAGAAGCAGGGCATCCTCGACCCGGAAAGCAACGTGCAGTTCGGCGAGGGCGGCGCGGGCGCGTTTTCCGACGGCAAGCTGACCACTGGCACGAAATCACCGCTGATTCGCACGGTGCTGCAAACCTTCGTCGACCATGGCGCGCCGGAGGACATCCTGTACATCGCAAAACCGCACGTCGGCACGGATTTGCTCAAGGGCGTTGTGCGCTCGATGCGGCAGGAAATCATCCAGCTGGGCGGTCAAGTGCGGTTTGACACGCGCCTAACCGGGCTGATGATGCGCGGCGAAAGCATGGAGGGCATCACGGTGCTCTGCGGCGGCGAAACACAGGAAATCCGCACCGACACGGTGATTCTCGCCATCGGTCACAGCGCGCGCGACACCATGCAGACGCTGTTCCGGCAGGGCGTGCGCATGGAGCAGAAGCCATTCGCCATGGGTGTGCGCATTGAGCATCCGCAAGCGCTCATCAGCCAGAGCCAATACGGCAAATGCTGGACGCACCCCGCGCTGAAGGCGGCAGACTACAAGCTCGCCGTCCATACGCCCGACGGCCGCGGAACATACACCTTCTGCATGTGTCCGGGCGGCGAGGTGATTGCGGCGGCAAGTCAGCCGGATGGTCTGTGCGTCAACGGCATGAGCTACCACGCGCGCGCGGGCGAAAACGCAAACAGTGCGCTGCTGGTGGGCGTGCGTCCGGAGGACTTTGGCGACGATCACCCGCTGGCGGGCTTCGTGTGGCAGCGGAGCATTGAGCAGGCGGCGTTCCGCCTTGGCGGCGGCGGGTACAAAGCGCCGGTGCAGCGCGTGGAGGATTTGCTGCACGACCGCGCCACGACGCGCCTTGGCGACGTGCAGCCGACCTACCGTCCGGGCGTTGTGCCGGCGGATTTGCGCGCATGCCTGCCTGATTTCATCATCGAGGACTTGAAGTTCGGCATTCGGCGGATGGATGGGCAGCTGCACGGCTTTGCGCATCCGGATGCGCTGCTGACAGGCGTGGAGACGCGCTCGTCGTCGCCGGTGCGTTTGCCCCGAAATCGGGAGACGCTGATGGCGGAGCGGGTGGACGGGCTGTACCCGGCGGGCGAAGGCGCAGGGTTCGCGGGCGGCATCGTATCCGCGGCGGTGGATGGGATTCAAACGGCGCTCGCGGCGCTGCATCATCACGCGGAATAAAGCGCTTTCGCCTTTGTGAAACGCCAAGCCCGGTCAGCGACGGCAAAAATCCACATCATCCACAAAATCTACATTATATAAGGAGGGTTTCCCATGTCCAACGTCAAAGAAAATTTCCTGCGGTATGTCCAGATTGAAACGACCTCCAGCGAGACGAGCGGCACCTGCCCGTCCACGCCGAACCAGTGGGTGCTGGCAAAAATGCTGGTGGACGAGCTGCACGCAATGGGCATCGAAAACGCCCGCGTAGACGACCACTGCTATGTGTACGCGACGATTCCCGCCAAGGGCAATCATCCGGCGAAAGTCGGGCTGATTTCGCATATGGATACATCCGACGGCGTGAAGGGCCCGACGCACCCCGTCATCATCGAGCACTACGACGGCCGCGCCATCACGCTCAAAAACGGCGTGGTCATCGACGGCTTCCCGTTCCTGAAGGACTTGCAGGGGCAGGAGCTGATTGTCACCAGCGGCGACAGCGTGCTGGGCGCGGATGATAAGGCGGGCGTGGCGGAAATTATGGCGCTGTGCAAGCGGCTGACCGCCCCCGATGCGCCGGAGCACTGCACGGTGTGCATCGGCTTTACGCCGGACGAGGAAATCGGCAGCGGCGCGGATCACTTCGATGTAGCAGGCTTCGGCGCGGATTACGCCTACACGGTGGATGGCGGCGCGCTGGGCGAATTGGAGTACGAGAATTTCAACGCCGCGTCGTGCGCCATCAAGGTACACGGCGTGAACATCCACCCCGGCAGCGCGAAGAACCAGATGCGCAACGCCCTGCTGATGGCCATTGAGTGGAACAGCATGCTGCCCCCGGCGGAAACGCCCGCGCACACCTGCGGCTACGAGGGCTTCTACCACCTGATGCACATGGAGGGCGACGAGGAACTGGCGACGCTGCAGTACATCATCCGCGACCACGACGCGCAGAAGTTCGATGCGCGCAAGGCGACCGTGCAGCAGATTACCGACTACCTGAACCAGAAGTGGGGCGCGGGGACATTCGAGTGCGTCATCCGCGACAGCTACCGCAACATGCGCGAAATCATGGAGCAGCACATGGACGTGGTGGAGAAGGCGAAAGCGGCGTTTGAGGCAAACGGCGTGACCCCCGTCATCTCCCCCATCCGCGGCGGCACGGACGGCGCGCGCCTGTCCTACATGGGACTGCCCTGCCCGAATCTCTCCACCGGCGGTTATAATTTCCACGGCAGAAAGGAAATGATTACCGTCGAGGCGATGGAAGCAATGGTCAATGTGCTGGAAAGCATCGTCCGCAACGCGTAAATCCGCAATTTTCAGGAGATTTTTTTCGGAAATTTGCAATTAGGCATTGACGTGCGCATCATCTTTTGCTATAATAGCTATACGGTTCGCCATCCGTCTGTCTATGTGGCTGATGTCAAGGCGAGATGAGCGAAAGGAGGGATAACAGTGTCCGAGGTACGCGTCCGTGAGAATGAATCCCTGGAGAGTGCTCTGAAGCGCTTCAAGCGTCAGTGCGCCCGCAGTGGTGTGATTCAGGAAGTTCGTAAGCGTGAGCATTACGAAAAGCCCAGCGTCAAGCGCAAGAAGAAGGCCGAAGCTGCCCGCAAGCGCAAGTATTGATGACTTTTGTCATCATTGCCCCGCGGCATTTCTCAATGGTCCGGCTGTAAGGGTTCTTTGCCCTTCGCCACGAATGTGCTGATTGTGCGCAATGGCATTCCCCTTTCGAGGTTTTTCCTCGGAAGGGGTTTTCTTTTTTAATTCGGAATAATGAATGATGAATGCAGAATTTCGTGTGCATACTTGTTTGCCTTTCCATCTATTCATGGTGAGGCGGCAGCGCTTGCATTGATTTCACAGTCCGCACTTTTTCATTCCGCATTCCAATTTCGCATTCCGCATTATGAAAAATCTTTCCTCTCGCCCCTTGCATAATCGCGTGTATTTTGCTATACTATTGGCAACAGCAGGTTTCTCATGCCTTTCTATATGGTGATTTTGCACTTTACGTCCCTGCTGGCTGATTTTTTACATCATTATTCTTTTTTCGTGTGCCTTTTTTGATACCCTGATTTTACTGCGCTAAGGAGTATGTTTCTTCTATGCAATTTTGCTTGCAGTTAGCCCCACACGCGAATATCCGCTACCGTGACGCGCAGGTCAAACTTGGTCAAGCCGAGTTGACCTGTTTGCTGTGTGCGCTTTCCCTGCCCGCTGAAACGCAGGTGACGACCATCGGCGGCGTACCATGCCTGACTTTCTCTGCCAATGCGCTGACTCCTGAAGCCCTTGCGCTGCTTGGCACGCACAGCACACGTCTGATGCTCTTCGAGTGCGTGGATGACGGTCTGCTGCGCCCGCTGGATTGGGAACGCACTGCCTATCTGCCCGACGACCTCTCGGAGATTTTGAAGTACAAGGGCAAAACGAGCGCCGCGTTCACCCATATGATGATGAACTGTGCCCGTGCCGCGAGTGATTTCGCCCTTGCAGAACAGCCGCTGACCGTGCTTGACCCCATGTGCGGCAAGTGCACAACCGGCTTCGTCGCGCTGCAAAACGGCATGAACGCCGTCTGCCTCGACATAGACCGCAAGGATTTGAAGGAAGCGGCGGATTATTTCAGCAATTATCTGCAATTCCACCGCCTGAAGCACCGCCTCGCACAGAGCAGCCGCACTCTGCAAAAGACCGCCGTGCCGATTGCCGAATACACCTTCAGCGACACGAAGGAGCATTTCGCAGCGGATGATGTGCGCACGCTGATGCTGGCGGAGGGGGACAGCGGGCTTGTCGGCGACCTGCTGAAGAAGCGTCCGGCGGATTTGCTCGTCTGCGACCTTCCCTATGGCGTGCAGCACGCGCCGCAAAACGGAAAAAAGGCGGAGAGCTTCTCCAAGCTGCTGGAGCGCATCCTCCCCGCGTGGCGGCGGGCGCTCAAACGCGGCGGCACAGCGGCTATTTCCTTCAACACGCTGACGCTGCGCAAGGATACGCTGCTGACGCTGCTGCAAAACGCAGGCTTCACGCCGCTGACCGAGCCGCCGTATGATGACTTTTCGCATTTCGTCGAGCAGGCAGTGCACCGCGACTTCATCGTCGCCCGCAATGAACAGCCGTAACGGATAATATAGATTACAGAGATTTGGGAGAGCAAGGAGGCTTTTTCAAGCTATGTCCGAATGGAAGAATCAAGATTTTAGTCAGCTGACGGTGCTGGAGCTGCGCAAGGTTGCCAAGGCCATGGGCGTGCAGCTCGGCGCGGGCATTTCCAAGGCAGGTATCGTCGAGAAACTCGACCGCGCGCGCAACGCGAAATACAGCGACATCCCCGCTGTGCCGATGGATTTCACCCCCATTCCAAAGTCTGACGACAAACAGGAATCCCCCGTGGAAAAAGCCGAGGTTCCCGCTGCCGTGAAGGATGAGAAGCCGTCGGAATCCCCTGCGCCTGCCAACAAGCAGCCCGTACCATCCGCCGCCAAACCGGAAACTGCCGCACCCGCGGGCGCCGCGTCCAAGCCGGAAGCGGAAAAACCCGCTGCGCCCGCACAGCCCGCATCGGATGCGCGCCCCGCCATAAGTGGCTTCCGCCCGGCGTATCAGGCGCCCGCGACGCCGCCGCGCTTCGCCAGCAAGCCTGCATATCAGGCATCCGGCAATTCGTTTGGCAATCGCCCGGCACGTCCGCAGGGGAACGACTTTGCCCGCCCGGCGCGTCCGGTAAACTACACGCGCTTTGGCCCGGCGGCGCAGGCGGATTCCACGAATGACCGCTCGTATGACGCGCCCCGCACGACCAGCAGCTGGGCTGACCGCCGTCCCGCGTACGGCAGCGATCTGCCCGACCGCCGCCCCGCCTATGGCACGGATGCGCCTGATCGCCGTCCCGCGTACGGCAGTGACCTGCCCGACCGCCGCCCTGCCTATGGCACGGATGCGCCGCGTTCCGCCTTCGGCACGGACACTCCCCGCTATTCCCGTTCCTACGATGCGCCGAGCGCCTTTGACAGCGGCCGCGCCCGTCAGCCCAGCTTCAACAGTCCCCAGCGCGACGTGCCGTCAGACTTGCAGAGCATGTGGGCAGGTTCGCCGAGCGATATGCTGTCCCCGGCGGAATGTCAGGATGGTTCGGGCATTCTGGAGCTGCACCCGGACGGCTACGGCTTCCTGCGCGGCGCGTCGCTCACCCCCAGCAATCGCGATATTTACGTCTCGATGGCGCAGGTTCGCCGCTTCTATCTCCGCACGGGCGACTTCGTAACCGGCAAGGTGCGTCCCCAGCGCGACGGCGACAAGTACTCCGCCATGCTCTACATCACCGAGGTCAACGGCTGCCCCGCTGATTCGGTGGCGAACCGCCCCGCGTTTGACGCCCTGACGCCCTGCTATCCGCACGAGCACATCACCCTCGAAGTGGAAGGCGGCAGCAATGAGTTCCTTGACATGCGCCTGATTGACCTCGTTGCGCCGATTGGCTTTGGTCAGCGCGGGCTGATTCACTGCCCGCCTGCCGTGGACAAGGCGCATCTGCTGTCCTCCATTGCCAACGCAGCCAGCATCTGCCATCCGGATGCGGTGGTGATGACGCTGCTGCTGGGCGGCACGCCGGAGGACGCGACGCTCTACCGTGACCACACGCACGGCGAGGTGATTGCCTCCACCTTCGATCAGACGCCGGAAAATCACCTGCGCATCACCGACATGGTGCTGGAGCGCGCCGAGCGGCTGGTGGAAATGAAGAAAAACGTGATTCTGCTGGTGGACAGCCTGACCTACCTCTCCAAGGTTTACACAACCGCGGCTGTTCAGCAGGGGCGGCAGACCATCGGCATGGTGAATCCGGTAAGCCTGCAAAAGGCGAAGAAGCTCTTCGGCGCGGCGCGCTGCCTGCGTGAAGGCGGTTCGCTGACGATTTTCGCCGTCATGAACATCGAAACGGGCAGCCGCGTGGATGACTCCATCGCGGAAGACCTGAAGGGCACGGCGAATATGGAGCTGGTGCTGGACACGGCGGCAGCACGCGCGGGCATTTATCCCCCGGTCAACCTGCTGCTCTCCGGCACGAAGCGCGCCGAACTCATCGCCAGCAAGGAGCAGCTGGACGGCATCAAGCTCATCCACGAGATGCTGGGCAGCCTGCGCGCGGTGGACATGATTCCGCAGCTGCTGTCGATGCTGGAAAAGACGACCAACAATGAGGATTTGCTTGTCCGCATCAAGGACTGGGCGGCGCTGATGAAGCAGTGATTCGCCCTGCTTCCCAAAAAAGCAGAAAAAAGTTTCGGATTCAGAGAAAAAAGGCTTGCAATCCCCCGGCAAATATGATACAATGATTTCTGCGGCTGAATAAGCTGATCATTGCATACGCGAAAGAGGTGAAATCGCAATGAAGGAAAAGATCCATCCCAACTACGGCAAGTGCATCGTTCGCTGCGTGTGCGGTGAGACGTTTGAAACCGGCTCGACCAAGAAGGAACTTCGAGTGGATATCTGCTCTAAGTGCCATCCCTTCTACACCGGCAAGCAGAAGCTGGTGGATACCGGCGGACGTGTCGATCGTTTCAAGAAGCGCTTCGGTCTCAACTAATTTTCGAGACAGCTGCTTCTCACGAGCTATCACGAGAGATAACAGGGCATTGCTTCGGCAGTGTCCTGTTTTCGTTTGCACTTTTTTGCGGCATCAAGCAGGATTTTGCCCTCCCCGCGTTGAACTTGCCAAAAGGAAAGCGCTTTGCAATCTGCTTTCTCATGAGGAAACGACGATGCTTTTCAAATCATCTGCTTCTCCCAAAGAAAATCCGGGCAGCAAGCGCCTCCGCCGTGCGCTGGGGCTGCTGCTGGGCAGCGCGCTGGCAGTGCAGTACAAGCAAGACCGAATCTTCCGCGCGAGCGTGAATTTGCAGCTGGTGATGGTGCTCAACTACCTTTACGCGGCTTATAACCTGCTGATTGGTCTGCAAAGCGGGTCGATGTGGCTGCTGTCGCTGGGTGTCTACACGCTGATGCTCGCCATCGTCCGCACCGACCTGACGCTCTCGCACCACCGCGGGCGGAAGCTGCCGCCGGACGCCCTGCCGCGCCACGAATCCCGCTGCTATCGGCGCGTCGCGTGGTCGCTGCTGGCGCTGAATGTGCCAATTGGCGGCTTGACGCTGCTGATGGTATCGGGGCAATCCGTCTCCGCACTGCCCGGCCACCTGATTTACCTCTCCGCGCTCTACACCTTCGTCATGATGTTTCTTGCCATCTCGAACCTGATTCGCTTCCGCAAGCTCGGCAGCCCGATTCTCTCGGCAGCGAAGGTGCTGTCGCTCGTCGCGGCGCTGTTGTCGCTGCTGACGCTGCAATCGGCGCTGATTGACCGCTTCGGCACGGCGCAGGGTTCTTTCCGGCTGATGATGACGCGGCTGACCGGCAGCGCGGTCTACGCGGCGGTGCTGATTATCGCCGTGTGGATGCTGCGCCGCCCGCTGACAATCAGCGCGAATGGGATTGAGGAGGAGTTGACTGCGCCATGAGCGGCAGGGGGTTTCGCCGCTGCGGAGGCGAAACCCTTGCTTCCAAAAGCGCACTGCATGGGGAAAATCAAAATCCCCAAAAGCAAAAAAATCGCCATCGGGCAAGCAATTCGCTCCCGATGGCATTTTTCATTACGCTTTGACATTCCCCAAGCTCAGCGGCATCAGCACCACCAAGTGCGGCTGGCACGACAAATCTCCCGCCGACACCCGCAGCAGCGGCAGCTCCTCCGCTTTCTCCGGATACAGGCGCAGGAAGTCCGTCACCGGCGCAATCGGCCACGACGCATTCGCCGCCGTCTTGTAGTGCATCGGCAGAATCACCCGCGCGTGCAGCACATCCGCCACCTGCTTCGCCATATTCGCGTCCATCGTGTAGTACCCGCCGACGGGCAGCATCACGATATCCGCACTGCCCAAAAGCAACCGCTGCTCCGTCGTCAGCATGTGCCCCAAATCGCCAAGGTGCATCACCGTCAGCCCTTCCGCCTTCAGGCAGAACAGCAGCGTCTTGCCGCGCAGCTTCCCCTGCTGCTCATCGTGGTACGCCTCAATCGCCCGCACCGCCGCGCCGCCGCCGAGGTCAAAATCCCCCGCCCGGTCAATCACGCGCGGATTCCCCGGAATCGTCTCGACCGCGTTGTGGTCATGGTGCTGATGCGACACCAGCACCACATCCGCCGGATTCGCCGTCACGGGATAGCCGCACGACGCATCATACGGATCAGTGACGATGCGGAGGCCGTTGTCCAGCTCAATGACAAATTTTGCGTGCCCCATACAGCTGATAATCATGGATTTCCCGTCCTTTCTTCTGCCGCGCGGCAAAGGTACGGCAGCAAGCGTCCCGGCAGCGGATTGTGCGTCCGCAAGCGCGCCGCTAAATCCCGATGCAGCATACGGCAGTATTTCTCCATCGCCTGACCGCCGGCATCCGCCGATTTCAGCAGTGCCCGAAGCAGCGTGCCGTCCGCCGTATCATCCGGATGGCGCGCAAGCAGCGACAGGCAGCAGCCGAGTTCACCCGGCGCGTCGGGGATTTTTGTCGGCATATCCGGCGGATTCGGCAGCTTGTCCAGCAGCAGCCAGCCGCCGTGTATCCACGTCCGCCAGCCGCGCTTCTCTGCCAGTCGGCAGAAATCCGCCGTGTCCGCCAAAAGCGGCAAATCCGTCGCGAAGAGCGCGTTCGCGTCCTCCGACCGCCGCAGCGCCGGGCGGCGAAGCGTCGGCACGGTTGCCAGCATCTCCTGCAGCTCCTGCCGAAGCGTCGACAGCATCCTTACTGCGCCCCCGTCGCGCAATAGTCAATGTGGATGGTGTGCATCGCCGTGAAGCGTCCCTGCACATCCAGCTGATATTCGAGGTGCACCATCCCGGCGTCGTCCGCCGCGCGGCACTTGACCTGCGTCGGGAACACCGCCATCGCCATATCCCCGAACGGCGTGTGATACGCGCCCTCAAAGCGCTGATCCTTCACGAACACCATCGTCGTGCCGTATTCGCCGGGACGGCTCATGGTCACGCGGTGCTCGGACAGCGACAGAATTACGTCGCTCGTCACCATCTCGCTGTCATCCTCCGTCGGCATGGACTCCTGATAGCGGATGAGATAGCCGCTGGCGGTTTTCTTAAGTTCTCCGCGGCAGAACAGCTGCATCGGCGCTTCCTGCTCGCCCTCTTCGTCGCGGATGGTGCTGACCAGGTTAATCAGCACGGGCGTTTTATCCTGTTTCTTCACTTCTGCTCCTCTCGGACTGTATCCGAACGTGTGGTTTGCCGCCTTTTGTCGGCGGCGCTTATAGTATAGCACATTTTTTCGCCTTGCACAATCACCGCGTTTGGCGTATGATAGAGGAAAGACACTTTTGTGGAGGGCAAAAGCTATGCTGCGGATTGGAGCACGGGCGAAAATCAACTGGACGCTGGATATTACCGGGCGGCGGGCGGACGGCTACCACCTGATGGACATGCTGATGCAGAGCGTGACGCTTGCCGACGAAATCACGCTGGAGAAGACGTTAGACGGCGAAATCACGCTGACGACGGGCGGCACGCCGCTGCTCCCGGCGGACGAGCATCATCTGGCGCTGCGGGCGGCACGGGCGCTGCAAAAGGCAACAAGCTGTCCGCTGGGGGCGCACATCCAGGTTGTGAAGCACATTCCCGTTGGGGCGGGCATGGGCGGCGGCAGCAGCGACGCGGCAGGCGTGCTGGTGGGGCTGAATCGCCTATGGGAAACCGGGCTGACGCGGGCGGAGCTGGAAGATGTCGGCTTGACGCTGGGGGCGGACGTGCCGTTCTGCATCCGCGGCGGATTGACCCGCACCCGCGGCATTGGGGAAGCAATGCAGGAACTCCCGTGCGGGCAGTGCTTCCCGCTGGTGGTGATTCAGCCGTGCGGCGGACTTTCGACGCGCGACGTATTTGCGGCATACCATGCGCAGGCGGTTTCGTTCCGTCCGGACAATGACGCGGCGCAGGCGGCTTTGGCGGATGGGGATTTGCGCGCGCTGTTCCCGGCGCTGGGGAATGTATTGCAGCCGGTGAGCGAGCAGATGCGTCCAGCAATTGCGGATGCGATTGCGGATTTGCGGAATTTCGGCGCGGCGGCTTCGCTGATGACCGGGAGCGGGTCGGCGGTGTTCGGCGCGTTCGAGACAAAAGACACGGCGGACGCGGCGTTTGCGGCGCTGGAAAAGCGGTATGACAGGGTGTTTCGGTGCGAAACGTGCATGGAGAGCGTCATCGAACAAATTTGATATGCCAAGCAGGTCGGAAGCGCGATTGCCTCCGACCTGCTTGCTTATGGACTCTTCTTCCACACCACTACGCCCGTGCCCGCTTTGAGGGCATCCGGCAAATCGGGATTCAGCCGCCGCAGCTTTTCCTGCGGCACGCGGTATTCCTTCGCCAGCGTCCACCAGTCCTCGCCGGTCTGGCAATAACACAGGTACAGCCCGTCGTCCACCTCATCTGCTGTTTCCTCCTGCGCGTCGGTCAACAGGTGCGCACTTTGCGTCTCCACGCCGTCGCAAGTCAGGCGGAGGACGTAGCGCAGTTCCACGCGGTCGGAGGTAATCGGCACGGCTTCCACTTCGTCCGCCGTCAGGGTAATGATGCTGTCCGGCGCGGCAGAGACGGCAAAGGACGTGCGGAACGGCGTTTCCTGATGCACGGTCACGGGCGCGGTGTTCTCGTCTGTCATGTACAGCAGGGTGATTTCGAGCATCCCCTCGGTGTTCAAGCGGCTGCCCGTGCTGTCCTGCGCGGTCATGATGGGCGTGGCAAACGCGGCGAGCATCCCGCGCACAGGGGGCGTGCCGTCGGGCAGGAGCAGCGTCGTCTTGCCGGATTCAGCGGCAGAGGCGCGCCTTTGCCCCGTGCGAATCACCACGTTGCGCCCGGAAAAGGTCAGCGCCGCGCCCTGATAGGTGTACGCATCGCGCAGGACAGTCAGCTTCTCCTGCGTATCCGCCGTCCCCTGCACGCCAAGGAGGACTTCCGCCCGCAGCGTCTTTCCCCCGTCGCCCGCGTCCTGACTGGCGACCGCGACGTCACGCACGGTCACGCGGGCATCAAGCAAATCACCGCTTTCGCCGCTGAGCTCGAGCGTCTGGCTGAACGGCGCCTCATGGTGCGTGACGACAAGCGGCTTGCCGGGCAAATCGCTTGCGTGCACCGCCGAAATGGTCACCGTGCCTTCCACGCCGATTCTCCCCTGTCCGCCCGTGATATCGCTGATTTGCGCCGCCGCGTCCGCGCAGAGCGTCTCGCGCACCTGCAAGCCTTCCGGCAGCTCAAATTCCTCCCGGAGCAGCGTATCCGCCTGTCCGCTGGCGACGGTTCGGCGCAGGGCAATCTCCTGCGTGGCGACTTCCGCGCCGCCCGGCGCATTCACCCCTGTGAGCACCTCCAGCGCCTGCGTGGACGCGCCGCGGGCATCCAGCTGCACAATCGCGCGCATATTCAGCCGCCCGCCCTGCACGGAGGCATCCACATGCTCCACCCGCGCCTGTGCCTGTACGCGACCTTTCGGCTGCGCGCCCGGCAAATCGCACTGGTGGATAAAGTCCGCCGTCGCCTCCACCACATGCACCTGATTCGGCGTGCCCTGCGTGTAGAGGACGTGGAAAATCACCTTGCCGGAGAGCGTCGCGCGGTCAGCCCCACTTTCGGCGCTGTCCACCACCGCCATCCCGCCCGCGTGCAGGACGTGCGTTTCCTCCCGCAGGCCGCCGGGCAGCGTAATTTCGCCTTCCACCACCGCCTGTGACGCGCCGTGTGCCGTCACCTGCTCCATCGTCACCGTTTCCTTCCGAAGCTGCGCATCCACCGCGTTTTCCTCCTTTCGGTTGTTCGGGACAAGGTATGCGCAATTCTCCCCCGGCAGAACGCGCAAGTTTCATGAAATTCTCATCTTTTGTGCTTTCCTTTTGCCCAGCAAGTGTGCTATAATAGAAAGGGTTGCTGTGTTTTGCGCGGTCACAGTGTATTTTTCAGGCGGCAAAGCGTATTTTTCCGCCGCTTCCCCTTGCGCATCCGCGCCGCTTTCCGATATAATGACAGCATCCCGCGATTGATTGAGGAGTAAGGAGACTTCCATGAGCAAGTCCAAGAAGAAAAAGGAAACCAAAGCGGTTATCGCCGGTCAGATTGCGTTCTGGGTGTCATTTCTGGGGATTATTTCTCTGCCGATTCCCGGCTTCTGGCGGTTCGTCGGCGGATTTGCCATTGCCTCCGGGCTGAAGAAGCTGATTGAGACGATGGCGACGCCGCTGGATGGGCTGCACACCGAGAACGGCGAGCGCGTGAAGGAAGAGCCGGTGATTCAGGTGGGTACGCCGGAGGATCAGCGCGCGAAGGAAGTCGTCGCCGGCGGGCTGGACTTGCTCAGCCAGATTGCCGCCGAGCGCGAGCAAATTGACGAGTTCGTGATGACCCGGCGGCTGAAAGACCTTGATGAATTGGTGCGCAAGATGCTGCAAACAGTCGTCGATGACCCCAATGAGGCCAGCCGGATGCGCAAGTTCATGAGCTACTATCTGCCCACGACGCTCAAGCTCCTGCAGTCCTACCGCACGATGAAAACCCGCGGCGTGTCGTACAGCGAGATGAACACGACGCGCGAGAACCTCATCCACGCGCTGGACATGATTCTGCAAGCCGCGCAGAAGCAGCTTGACGCCATGCACAAGGACGACATGCTGGACATGAGCGCGGACATGGACGTGCTGGAACAGATGCTCAAGCGCGACGGCTACATGGAGAGTGTGCTGTCCGAATCGCTGAAAGAGGCGAACCGGCAGCAGCAGAACGCGTCTGTCCCCTATTCGACGCAGCAGGCGGATTTGCACACATCCGGCACGGCGGCGGCGCGGCAAATGAATCAGGGCGCACCCGTGCTGAAAATGCCGGAGGAGGATATTCCCGAAGCCGACCGGCAGCAGAAGAAGTTCTATCAGGATTAACAATTATCAATATACACGAGGAGGATTTTCCCATGGCTGACCAGTTCCCGATGCTTTCCCTCACGCCGGATGTTCCCGATCCTGTCGCGCCGTCCGCAGCCCCCGCGCAGAGCATTCAGCAGCAGCCCGCCGCCGCATCAACCACAGCTGAACCGCTTGCCGTGCCGACCGCTGCCGCCGCGCAGCCGCAGACCAGCGCCCCAGCGACCGCGCCCCGCCTCGACCAGAGCCAGCTGACCCCCGCCGAGCGCGCCGCGATTGAGGACTTTCTGACCAAGCTGGACATCACCAACCCTGACCATGTGCTGCTCTTCGGCGCGGATGCGCAAAAACACATCAGCGATTTCTCCGAGAGCGCGCTGCAAGCCGTCCGCACGTCGGACACGGGCGAAGTCGGCAAGATGCTGGAAAACCTCGTCGTTGAACTGAAGGGCTTTGAGGCGGACGCGGAAGAACCCAAGGGCATCTTCAAAATCTTCCACAGTGCCGACAACCGCATTGAGCGCATGAAGGCACGCTATAACAAGGCGAATGTGAACGTCGAAAATATCGCGACGTCGCTGGAAGGGTATCAGGCGCAGCTGCTCAAGGACGTTGCCATGTTCGATCGCCTGTACGACCAGAACACGGCGTATTTCCGCCAGCTGACGCTCTACATCATCGCGGGCGAAGAGAAATTGCAGCGCGTGCGCGAGGGCGAACTGAAGGCGCTGATGGCGAAGGCGGCAGAATCCGGCGACGCGATGGACGCGCAGAAGGCGAACGACCTTGCCGCGCAGTGCGACCGCTTCGAGAAAAAGCTGCACGACCTGAAGCTGACCCGTCAGGTATCCATGCAGATGGCGCCGCAGATTCGCCTTTTGCAGAACAATGACAGCTTGCTGGTGGAACGCATTCAGTCCACCATTTCCAACACGCTGCCGCTGTGGAAGAACCAGATGGTGCTGGCGCTTGGGCTGCACCACACGCAGCAGGCGATGCAGGCGCAGCGCGCGGTCACGAACATGACCAACGAGCTGCTGAAGAAGAACGCCGAGACGCTCAAAATGAGCACCATCGAGACGGCAAAGGAATCCGAGCGCGGCATCATCGACATCGAGACGCTCGTGCAGACGAACCAGAGCCTCATCGACACCATCAGCGAGGTGATGACCATCCAGCAGGAAGGTCACACCAAGCGCGTCGAAGCCGAAAAGACGCTCTATCAGATGGAAAACGACCTCAAAAAGAAGCTGCTGGAAACGAAGATTTGATTTTCCCCCAAACCTCCCGGCAGGACGCAAAAAAAACGCCCTGCCGGGGTGTTTTGCTTCATTATCGGTTGATTTTATTGTGCAAAGCGTATGGTTTTGGCAGGCAGAATTGTCGCTTTGCGCTTTCGCTCCCCGCGTGGGGAGCGTGGATTGAAATGCAGTCTTTTGGCGCGCTGATTCGTTTGATAAGCAAACCCGCGCGCCCAAAAGGAGGGATATTCTCATGCGCATCATCGGTCTGACAGGCGGTATTGCCTGCGGAAAATCCACCATTTCGCTCACGCTGAAATCGCTCGGCGCCACCATCATCGACGGCGACCAGCTTTCCCGCGCGCTGACGCAGCCGGGCGGGCTGGCGCTGCCCGCGATTCGCGCGGAATTCGGCAGCGAGGTTTTCCACGCGGACGGCACGCTTGACCGCCGCGCGCTGGGCAGCCTCATTTTCGCCAGCGACGAGCGCCGTCATGCGCTGGATGACCTGATGCAGCCGCTCCTGCGGGAAATGATTGAACGGGAAATCCTCCGCGCGAAGGAGGGCGGCGCGAAAATCTGCGTGCTGGACATGCCGCTGCTCTACGAAGCTGGGCTGGACGGGCTATGCAACACAGTCTGGTGCGCGTCGCTCCCCCGCGAGACGCAGCTTGCCCGCCTGATGGCGCGCGACGGCTTCACCCGCGAGGAAGCGGAAAACCGCCTGCGCAGCCAAATGGACACGGCAGAAAAGGCGCGCCGGGCGAACGTCGTCATCCCGACAGACGGCACGATTGAAGAAACCGCCGCGCTGATTCCCCCGCTTTACGCCGCCGAACTTGCGAAGGAGGGTTCGCATGGAAAACACACCGCGTCCCAGACGAAGTGACCGCTATCAGGCGCAGGCAGCCCCATCCGCGCAGGCAGCGCAGCCGGTGACGCAGCATCCGGTGCAGCCGACGCGGGGCTATCCGCCGCAATCAAATTCACAGAATCCACCGCCCTCGCCTGTGCAGCAAGCCATGCAGCCGCGCTCTGCCGCGCCCGCGTGGTATCAGCAGCAGACAGGGTATTATACGCAGCTGCCGAATCAGCGTCCGCCGCAGCGTCCCGCGCAAATGCCGCCCGTGCGTCAGGCGCAGGCGCCGTATGCGGGCATGAATCCGGCGTATTCGCAGCCGCAGCGCCGCACTGCCCCGCTTCCGACGCAATCCGCCGTGCCGCATCGGGTGAAATCCGTTCTGGCGGAATCCGCCTCGACGGAAACTGCCGACCCGAATCGCCTGCCCCTTTGGCTGACGTGGACGATTGTCGGGCTGTGCATCGTGCTGCTGGGGCTGCTGGCGGCGCACTACCTGATGCAGGCGTACCTGACGACGCGCGCCGAAGAGTGGGAAACCGCGCGGCAGAACACGCTGAGCTACTACCACGTCGTCGAGGGCGAAAGCGGAAATTCCATCACCTACCAGCCGCTGATTGAGCGCTATGCGGCGGAATACAACCTCCGCCCCGCGTTCGTCGCCGCCATCATCCGCAATGAAAGCTCCTTCCGCACGGATGCGGAATCGAGTGTGGGCGCGCGCGGGCTGATGCAGCTGATGCCAGACACGGCAGAATGGATTGCCGGGAAAATTGGGGACAGCAATTATTCCTTCGACCACCTCTACGACGCGGAAACGAACATCCGCTACGGCTGCTGGTACTTGAATTACCTGTCCAAGCTGTTCCGGGGCGACGCGGTGCTTGTCTCCTCCGCCTATCACGCGGGGCAGACGACTGTTACCCGCTGGCTGAGTGACAAGGGCATTTCGTCAGACGGCGTGACCATCCCCGTAGACAAGCTGCCGGACGGCCCGACCAAACAATACGCAGGGAGAGTGACGACATCCTATGGCATTTACGAAGCCCTTCTCTACCCCAACGAAAGCGCGGAAGCTGCTGGCGCTGCTGATGGCGATATTGTGTCTGCCCGTGCTGTCCGCGCAGGCGTCGCCAACCAGTGACGCACTGGTCATCGGCATCCAGAGCAGCAAGACGACAAGCCTGAATCCCCTCTTCCCGGTCGAGCGGGACATGCTTTCCATCTTCGACCTGATGTACGATTCGCTCATCACCATTGACGACAACTATCAGCCGCAGGCTGGTCTGGCGGAAAGCTGGACGCAGACCGGCAACGGCCGCACATGGACGTTCACGCTGCGGCAGGGCGTGCTGTTCTCCGACGGGACGGAAATGACGGCGAACGACGTCGTCGCGACGGCGAACTACATCATTTCCTGCGCCAAGGACACGACCCTGACGAACAAGGGATACTACGCCAATCTGCGCTACTTCGTCAAGGAAATCAAGGCGCGGGACAACTACACGGTGGAGGTGCGCGCTGATCGGCAGTATTACGGCGTGCTGTACGCCATGACATTCCCGGTGCTGCCCGCGAGCGCACTGGAAAGCGCAAATCCCCCCGGCACGGGCGCGTACATGATTACGGCCTTCACGCCCTATTCCAACGGCACGAAGGGCAGCATGACGCTCTCGCTGAACCCGTATTACAGCGGCAAGCCGCCGCAGTTCAAGAATCTCTACTTCGACCTGTACGGCAAGGACGCCGACGTGGTAAATGCGTACCAGTATTCCAACGTCGATGCCATTTTTTCCCGCTCATTGTCCATTGCGCAGTACAAATCCTCCACCAACACGCTTGCCATCACCTACCGCACGAATCAGCTGGAGTGCCTGCTGCTGAACAACTATCTCGGCTCGATGACGAACAACATGCGCACGGCGATTCGCTCCTGCATCAACATTGATTCCATCGTCCAGTCCGTCTACATGAGCATGGTTGACCGGACGAACACGCCCATGATTCAGGGAACGTGGATGTACAATTCGAACTTGTCCGCCTACTTCCAAGTCGATTTGAACAAGGCGCGGCAGCTGCTGGAGGCGGACGGCTGGTACGACACCGATGGCAGCGGCTATGTGGACAAGCCCAACAAAAACAACGAAGCCGCCGACCTCACCTACAACATCATCACCTACGAAGAGCCGGACAACAGCGTGCGCGTGCAGGCGGCGAACATGATTGCCGACATGCTGGGGCAAATCGGCATCAAGGCGACGGTGGAGACGGTGTCGTACAGCACGATGCAGGAGCGCCTGAAAGCGGGCAACTTCCACATTGCGCTGGTTTCCTTCGCCATGGATGTCTGCCCCGACCCTGGCTTTCTGCTGATGAGCGGCAACACCTGCAACTACGTCGCCTACCGTTCGACGACGATGGATGCGCTGTTCAAGAAACTGCGCACGCAGGTCACGCAGGCGGATTACCAATCCGTGCTGTACGACATTCAGGAGCAGTTTGCGAAGGATTGCCCGTTCATCTGCCTATACTACCGCGGCGGCACGGTGCTGACGCGGCGGATGTACACCACCACCCGCGATGTGCGCGAGGGGCATCTGCTGGATGGGATAGAATCGTTCTACGACTGACACAAAAAGCAGGAAAACGCATTGATTTTCCTGCTTTTTTCATAACGATTTTTTGTGCGCAGGCAGATAAAAGTTCACATTGTACAACAAAATACGCCACCGAATCTGGAAATCGTATCAGCCTATGTTGCTTTTCCATGTTTCCTGTGATATAATAGAAATGCAGAAGATGGATGTAAAGGGAACGACATTCTCGTTCTGTATTTATTTTCTATTTTAGATGTGGAGGATATCACACCATGAAAAAGTTTTCTGCCATTCTCTCGCTCATTGTCAGTTTGCTTCTGATTGTCGCCGGCGTCGCGGTCGCTTGGCTCAATCCGCTGGCTGACCTGCTTCCGAACAGCGAGTTTGCAAGCACGGTTTCCGCTTCCGCTCCGGCGGGCAGCACCGCCGTGCAGACCGCGCCTTTCGTTTCGTCCCCGGCGAATTTTGCCGCTGCACAGCTTCCCGTGTTTGCGGCTTCCAAAGAGCCGTCCATCGGCGATTCTACCAGCTCTTACACCATTGTGGATGAGTATCTTTTCAAGTACTCTTTCGGCGCTGATTTCTACACAGAAATCTACAATGCGGTCTACAAGATTTTCAATCAGCTGACCAGCATGTCTACCGCGTTATCCCGCATCAGCACTGCTGCCGCCGACCAGTACCGTGCAGCCGTCGCAACCCTTCGGCAGCTGTCGAGCGTCGAAAAGCAGCTTGTCAACGCTGGCAATGTGCTGAACGCGCAGTACTCGCTTCAGCTGCACAATGCGACCCTGCTGAACGAAGTCACCCGTGGGCTGTCCACCGTCAGCGAACAGCTGCATGAGCTGTCCACGCTCCAAACGAATGCGAATGCGCCGATTGCTGACAATCTGGCGAGAATTTCCAGCATTCTTGTGCTGCTGGTGCGGCTGATTGGCGTCCTGATTGGCGTCATCGGGCTGGTCATGCTCTGCCGCTCCCTGTGGAAATTGGGCGAAGCCTTCGACGCGCCTAAAACCCATTCAGTCGGCGCCTGATTCCGCTGAAAGTCAGCCGTTCCTGAATATTCCTTTGCCCTGCCGGGTTGATTTCGGCAGGGTTTTGCTATATAATCAAGATGGAATTTTCTTTATAAGGAAGGTACACACATGGACTGGATTGAATTGACAATTCATACCACCACGGCAGGCGCGGACATTGTGTCCGAGGCGCTGATGGCGGAGGGCGCGACCGGCACGATGGTAGAGGATCGCGCGGATATTCCCGACCCCGACAAGCCCAATGGCTACTGGGAGATTATCGACCCGAATCTGATTGCCTCCATGCCGGAGGATGTGCTGGTGCACGCGTGGTTCACGCCGGACAGTTCCTTCGCAGACCGGATGCAGGCGCTGCGCAGCCGCTGCGACGAACTGCATCACATGGATTTGGGGATTGACCTCGGCACGCTGGAAATTTCGACGCTGAATGTTCATGATGAGGACTGGGCGGAGGTGTGGAAGAAGTTCTACAAGCCGTTCAAGGCGGGGCGTTCGCTGGTGGTGAAGCCGACGTGGGAGCATTACGACCCGCAGCCCGGCGACCGCATCATCGAGATTGACCCCGGCATGGCGTTCGGTTCCGGCACGCACGAGACGACCTCGATGTGCCTGGAGCTGCTGGAGGACGCGATGCACGGCGGCGAATCGGTCATCGACGTCGGCACGGGCAGCGGCATCCTTGCCATCGGCGCGGCGATGCTCGGCGCAAAGGACGTGCTTGCCATCGACATTGACCCCGTGGCGGTGCGCGTGGCGAAGGAGAACATCGAGCACAATCACCTGTCCGACCGCGTCCGCGCGGTGGAGGGCAATCTGCTGGCGAGCAGCGACGGCGTGTGCGACCTGTGCGTGGCGAACATCATCGCCGACGTCATCTGCATGTTCGCGCAGCCGCTGGTGGATCACATCGTCCCCGGCGGGCTGTTCATCTGCTCCGGCATCATCAAGGAACGCGAACAGGACGTGGTGAACGCGCTGACCGCCGCCGATTACACGATTCTGGAAACGAAGCGCAAGGGCGAGTGGGTCGCCATGCTGTCCCGGAGGAAGAAGTAATGCACCGCTTTTATGCTGACGGGCTGGGTGAAATTGGCAGCCTTGTCACGCTGTCGGAGGAGGACGCGCGTCATGCGTCCCGCGTGCTGCGGATGCAGCCGGGCGACGCGGCAGAGCTGTTTCTGGACGGCCGGCGCTTTTCCGCCGAGATTGCAGAGATGACGGCGGATGGCGTGACGGCGCGCTTGATAAGCGAACTGCCCTCCACCGAGGCGAAATTGCGCATCACGCTTTATCAGGGCTTGCCGAAAGCGGAGAAGATGGAGCTGATTGTGCAGAAGGCGGTGGAGCTGGGCGCAGCGCGGGTTGTCCCGGTCGCCATGAGCCGCTGCGTCGTGCAGCTCAGCGCCAAGGACGGCGCGAAGAAGCAGGAGCGCTGGCAGAAAATCGCCCGCGAGGCCTGCAAGCAGTCCGGGCGCTGCCAGATGATGGCGGTGGATGCGCCGATTGCTTTCCCCGCCCTGCTGGCGGCGCTGAAAACGCACGAAGCCGCCATCGTCCCGTGGGAGGACGCGCGCGGGTACAGCCTGACCGCCTTCCACCGGGAGCATCCGGAAATCCGCGACCTCGCGATTGTCATCGGGCCTGAAGGCGGCATGAGCGCGGACGAAATCGCCCGGATGAAGGACTGCGGCTGCCAAAGCGTGACGCTCGGTCCGCGCATTTTACGCACCGAAACCGCAGGACTTTGCGCCTTAAGCGCCTTGTTCTGCCTATACGGTGAATTGGAGTGAAACCATGAAAACTGCTGCCTTCCACACCCTTGGGTGCAAGGTCAACCAATACGACACGCAGGCGATGCTGGAGAAATTCCGCGCCGCCGGCTATGAAATCGTCCCGTTCGACGCGGACGCGGATGTTTACGTCATCAACACCTGCACCGTGACCGGCACGGGCGACAAGAAATCCCTGCAATTGGCGCGCCGCCTGCGCCGCGAACATCCGGACAGCGCGCTGCTTCTGGCAGGCTGTCTGGCGCAGCGCAAGCCGGAGGATCTGCTTGAAACTGGCGCGCGCCTCGTCATCGGCACACAGCACCGCGGCGAAGTCGTCGAACTGCTGGAAAAGGCGCTGCGGGAGAACACATCCATCAACGCCGTCAACGAGCTGAACGCCACGACCCCCTTCGAGCCGCTGACCATCACCTCGCAGGAGGAACACACCCGTGCGACGCTCAAAATTCAGGAGGGCTGCAACAACCACTGCACCTACTGCATCATCCCCAGCGTGCGCGGGCCGATTCGCTCCCGCCCGGTGGATGAAATCCGTGCCGAAGCCGAACGTCTGGCGCAAGCCGGATTCACCGAGCTGGTGCTGACAGGCATCCACCTGACCAGCTACGGGCGGGACTTCACGCCCCGCCAGACGCTGCTGGACGCGATTCGCGCCGTGCAGGACGTGCCGGGCGTGCGCCGCATCCGCCTCGGCAGCCTTGAGCCGACCGTCGCGACGGTAGAATTCGCGCAGGCCCTCCGCACGATGGACAAGGTCTGCCCGCAGTTCCACCTCGCCTTGCAATCCGGCAGCGACACCGTTTTGCAGCGGATGGCGCGCCGCTACAACATGCGCATGTACCGTCAGGCGATGGAAAACCTGCGCGCCGTCTACCCGATGGCGGCGTTCACAACGGATGTATTGACTGGCTTCCCCGGCGAAACGGAAGCCGAGTTCGAGGAAACGCGCGATTTCATCCGCGAAGCCCGCTATGCCAAAATTCACGTCTTCCCCTACTCCCAGCGCGAAGGCACAAAAGCCGCCGTGATGCCGGGGCAGCTCTCAAACGCCGAGAAGGAACGCCGCGCGCGCCTGCTGATTGCCGTGGGCGACGAAATGGCAAAGCAGTACCGGGAGCAGTGGATCAACGAGGTGGCGGAGGTGCTGCTGGAAGAGCCGGTGAATGGTCATTGGACGGGCTATACGCCGGAGTATATCGCGGTGACGCTGCCGGAGGGGTATGCCGGACGGCAGGGGGAATTTGTTCGTGTCCGCCTGACGGGACTGAATGAAAGCGGCATGGACGGCACGCCTTGCGAATAATAGCCGCGTAAAAAAACTATTAAGGTAACGCGCTCAAGCCGGGCAGCCAAAAAAGGGTCAAGGGGCAATGCCCCTTGCAGGGTGCAGGGGCGGCGCCCCTGCTGGGGTTTGGGGCAACGCCCCAACTGTTTGTCGTGTGACCAACGAAGGAAACGCGCTCAGCCCTGCAACACAAGCGCTGAACAGCGAAGCGCTTTCAGGGCAGCACACAAACTTCGCGCGTCCGCAGACGCGCCCCAGTCGCTTAACCCATTACCTGCACATTGTCGCGCCAGATGGGCGCGACCACATAGCCTATCCGCCAATGTGCACAACAAAATCAATATCAGAAAGGATGATTCTCATGGAAAACTGCCTGTTCTGCAAAATCATCGCCGGGGACATTCCCTCCACCAAGGTCTACGAGGACGACAAGACCTACGCTTTCCGCGACATCAACCCGATGGCGCCGGTGCATGTGCTGGTCGTGCCGAAGACGCACGCCGCGTCGCTGGATGCGGTGGATGCGCTGTCCGACGAGCTGCTTGCCGCGTGCCTGCGGACGTGCCGGACGGTCGCGCATCAGGAGGGTATCGCCGAGAGCGGTTTCCGCGTGGTGAGCAACTGCGGCTGCGACGCCTGCCAGAGCGTGCAGCACCTGCACTTCCATGTGCTGGGCGGCAAGAAGATGGCGGAAGCGATGGCGTAAATCCACCAAAAATCAAAAAGGCAGCGAATTTCCATTTGCCAAAATTCGCTGCCTTTCTTATACTATTTCCAGATAAGAATGCGCCAAGATGCGCCGCGAATTTTTCATTCTGGCTAACGTGAATGAAACGCAGCGTAGCAGCGCTACGCTAAGTGGAATGAGCGGACGCCAGAATGGAAAAGGCGCAAGCAGATGGCGCAGTTGAATCTGGAAATAGTATTATTCTTTTATGTGCTGCCCGCGCAGCCCCGCCGCCAAGTGCTTCACCAGCTCGTCCTGCTGCTCCTCCAAGGTGCGATTGCCGTCGAACATCACCGGCTTCTGCACCTCAAAACAGTGCTTCTTCTGGTCGATATGCACCGGGTAGAGGGTCAAATTCTTGCCCGTCGCGCGGTAGAACATCGTGCAGATGTTCAGCCAGCCCGTGTTGATCCAGCTGTGATGCTCGCCAAACCCGCTGGGCTGCTCCGGGAAAATCACCAAGTGTTTGCCCTCTTTGAGCGCCTTCATGCTCTGGCGCATCGTCGTCATCACCCGCGCGTCGTGGTAAACGGGGATGGTCGGCGCGCTTTGGAGAATCGGCGGCAGCACGGCGGCGGCGATATACGGCAGCGTCGCGTTATACAGCGGCTCCAAGCGGCAGCCCGGCTTCCACCAATAGTCCTGCCGAACATAGGCGGGGCAGGTTTTGCGGTTCATGATGCCCTCGTTGCACCACACGCGCACTTCGTCCCGCAGCGGGAACTTGACCACCATGTCAATCGGCCCGAACGCCCCGACGTGGTTGCACACGAAAACGCTGGGATTGCCCGAAAACGGCTCTTCCCACGTCGTGGTCATGCGGGGCGTGACAGCACGCACAACTGCGCGAAGGCAGCGATACAGTCGACCCATGCTTTCCTCTCCTCTGCTGGACAGACTTTTTTTATCATACCATGAACCGACAAAAATTGCAAGGCATCCCGGCGAAAAAATCCGCATACGCTGCCCCATGGAGGGGCGGACATGAGGAAGAGAATCATCATCTGCGCGCTGTCGGTGCTTCTGCTGATTTTGTCGGGTGTGCTGGCGTTTTATCTGCACGGGCAGAATCGCCCGATTGCGGGGCTTTCGGGGGATAATCGGACGCTCCTGCGCGTGTGGATGCTCCACAGCCCCGGCGGCGCGGCGCGGTGGGTGGAAACGCAGCTGTCCGCCTACGAACGGCAGCATCCGGGCGTGCTGATTTACCTGCGGCAGGTGTCGGCGGATGAGCTGACCGCGGAGGAATCCTTGCTGCCGGACGTGGTGCTCTACCGCCCCGGCGACATCACCGATCCAGACGGGCTTTTCCTGCCGATTTCGGGCGATGCGCCGATTTTCGCGGGGCTGCTGTCCGGCGGGCGGCAGGTGGCGTATCCGCTTTGCTGGGGCGCGTGGGTGCTGGCGGTGGATTCGGCGTATGATCCGCAAACTGCCGCCACGCCCGCCCCGACGACGCTGCTGGGTCGCCCATCATCAACGCTTTCGCCGGAGCAGACGCCCGCGCTGTTTCCGCTGGAGAAGGCGGACGCGGCAAATTGTCCGCTGCTTTCCCCCGGCGGATGCGTGCTGTACGCTCTGCGGGAAATTTTCGTGAATCAGGCGTACCCGCGCTGGACGGACGACTTCGCGCAGCTGCCGTCCGACACGGTGTACCAGCGCTTCCGGGAGCGGAAATGCGCGTCGGCGATGCTGACGACAGGGCAAGTGGTGGCGTTTTCGGGGCTGACAAGCGCGGGCAAGGGCTTTCCGTTCCGGGTGATGGTCGGGCGGACGGTCACGACGGAGCAGGTGCTGCTTTCGTCGATTTGCGCGGGTGCGCAGGATGGCGCGGCGGACTTGCTGTCGTTTCTCGTAAGCCGGGGCGCACAGGAGCAGCTGGTGCATCAGGGGCTGTTTTCGGTGCGGGAGGATTTGGCGCTGTACCCGTCGGGCTGGGCGGCGGAGGTGGAGCAGGCGGCGCGGCGGGCGATTGTCATGCCGGATGCGTTCCAGTCGGACGAGGCTTTGCGGCAAAAAGCATGGCAGGACTTTCGGTGAGTCCTGCCAGTGTTTATACAGTTACCATCAGCATCCCGCTGTTTCCCGCGGGCATCTCCGCCTGAATTTTGCCGTCGCGGAAGTCGACTGCCCCGCCCGCCGCGGCATCGGCAGCATTTTCATCCGCGCAGTAGGGATTGATGAGCAGCACGCGTCTGCCGCACTTTTGCGCCTGTTCCGCGTATTCGTGCTTGATGGTGCTGTTCCATTCATCGGCGCGGTAGTCGCACCAGACGGGCCAGAGCACCACATCGGCGTCGAGTGCGTGCATTTCTTCGGGTCTGCCGTCCGTCCAGAGGTCGCCGCACAGCCCGATGGCGAAGGTTTTGTCGCCATAGGTGAATTTCTCGAAGTGCGTGCCCTCGCGGTAGTGGGCATCCGTCTTTCGGTACTCCTTCCAGCCGATGCTGACGCGGCGGAAGCGGTGGATGATTTTGCCGTCCGCGCCGATGAAGGCGCAGCTGCTGTACAGGGCATCCCCGTCGCGCTCGATGAAGCCGAAGGAGATGGCGGTGGCGTACTTTCGGGCAGCGTCCTGCAATTGGCGGATGGGGGCGGAATCAAGCGGGAGAGCCATATCTCGGTCAGCGGCATAAGACCAGCACAGGCAGTCGAAGCCTTGGAGGGTGGATTCTCCGAACACAACAAGGTCGGCACCATCAGCGGCGGCTTGGGCGAGGGCAGCGGTCATCGCGGCGAGGTTATGCGGAATGTCTTTGTTCTTGACGTGGGCGGAGGAGAGGGCGATTTTCATAGGTGTGTCAGCTCCATTCGCGGGGGCAGCGCGGCTATTCGGTCGCGCCCATTTGGCGCGACAATGTGCAAGGGGCTGGTAGCGCAAGTTGGAGGGCGCGTCTGAGGACGCGCGAAGTTAGGGGCAGGGACGCTTCGCTGCCTGCACCTTTGTGGGCTGTTCCTTTTGAATTGGTCGCCCGTGCGACAGTTGGGGCGCTGCCCCAAACCCCGGCAGGGGCGCCGCCCCTGCACCCTGCAAGGGACATTGTCCCTTGACCCTTTTTTGGGCTGCCCGGCTTGAGCGCACTTCCCTACTGCCTTTCTGCCTTAGTCCCTGATTTCGCCGCACAAATTTTTCGTCAGCAGCTCATCCGTATTTTCCTGCGCCAATGCCCACATGAGTTTTGTCACCGCGGCTTCCGTCGTCAAGTCCATCCCCGACAGCACATCCGTCCGCAGCAGCTGCGTCCCGACCTCATAAATCGACAAATCCGCCTTTTCATACATGCACTGCGTCAGCACCAGTATCCGAACGCCACGCTGCCGCAGCATCCGCAGTTTTTCCACCAGATTCCGCCGGATATAGTGCAGTCCGCCGAGTCCGAACGCCTCAATCACCAGTCCGCGATAGCCCGCCTGTGCGATAAAGTCCAGCACATCGGGCTGCGTACCGGGGAAGAGCTTGAGCAGGAACACGCGGCTGTCAACCTCCGGGCGGAGCTGGTACGGCATGTCAATCCTCTGCGGACGCAGGAAGTGCACGCCGTTGCTGTCCACCATGCCGGAAAGGGAGCGGTTGACGCTGTCAAAAGCATCGAAGGAAAGGGTGTGCGTTTTGACGGCGCGCGTGCCGAGAATCAGCTTGCGGTTGAAGCAGACGTATGTTCCGGCGACGCCCTGACAAGCGGCTTCGATGGCGCAGGAGAGGTTGATTTCGGCATCGGAGAGGGGCGCGCCGAGGGGCAATTGGCTGCCGGTCAGGATGACGGGCTTGGTCTGCCCAAGGAGCATATAGGACAGCGCGGCGGCGGTGTAGCCCATCGTATCCGTGCCGTGGGTAATGACGACGCCGTCGCAGGTCTGCATGGCGCGGTCAACGGCGTGGGCAAGCTGCGTCCACTCTTCCGGCTGAATGTTGCTGGAATCCATCGAAAACACGTCCACAGGCAGGAGCGTCACGCCGTCGCGGCAGGCGATGCTTTTCGCCAGTTCTTCGGCATGGAGCGCCGGAGAGAGTCCATCTGGCGTTTGGCGGCAGGCGATTGTTCCGCCCGTAGCCAGCAGTGCAATGCGCATTCATCGTCACCTCGTGATAGAATTCACCCTGAATTATAGCACAAGGATAGCGAAAAAGCAAAAGCTGTGCTATAATTCAATCGAAAATCTTTTTCGGAAGAAGGGGTTCACGATGGTGTTTCTCATCATTCTGATTGTGCTGATTCTGCTGTACGTCTTTCTGCTGATTCCGCGCCTCCCCCGCCGCGACATGTCCGCGCTGACGAAGGTGGATTATGCCCATCGCGGGCTATGGAATGCGCAGCGGCCGGAGAACAGCCTGTCCGCATTTCGATCGGCGGTCGATGCGGGGTACGGCATTGAGCTGGACGTTCACCGCACGAAAGACGGCGTGCTGGTGGTGCATCACGACGACAATTTGAAGCGCGTGTGCGGTGTTAACCGGCGGATTGCGCAGAGCACGCTGGCGGAGGTGCGCGCGTGCCACTTAAGCGGCACGGACGAGGTCGTCCCGACGTTTGACGAGGTGCTGACGGCAGTCGGTGGGCGTGTGCCGCTGATTGTGGAACTGAAGGTGGAGCAGAATGTGGACAGCCTGTGCAGCGCCGTCCGGGAGCGGATGCAGCGTTACAATGGGCTTTGGTGCATGGAGAGCTTCGACCCGCGCGCGGTGCAGTGGTTCCGGAAAAACGCGCCGGAAATCATCCGCGGACAGTTAGCCTTCGGGCTGGGCGGCGAAGCGGCGCACAAGGGCGTGAAGCCGCTGACGGCGTTCTTTATTTCCACGCTGATGCAGCACGTTTTGAGCCGCCCGGATTTTCTGGCGTACGAAGCCATCAGCGAACACGGGCTGAATCTGCCAATGCGCCTTGTGCGCCTGATGCGCCCGTGGATGGTCGCGTGGACAATCCGCTCGCAGGAAGCGCTCGACCACACGCGCGGCAAATACGACATCGCGATTTTCGAGGGCTTCGTGCCGCCGGCAAAACGCAGTTAAACCCGGTTAAATCCGACATTCCAGCACTTTTTCGATTGACAGACGCGGAAAAAACAAGTATAATGGAAGCTGTCCCATAGTCCCCTCGCACCCGGAATCGCGCTTGCGTCTCCTTCGGGTGCTTCTTTGCGGTTTATGCCGCGATATGAAAGGAGCAAGCCCATATGGCAGAAGAACAGAAACATAATATCATGACAGCGGAATCGCTGAAGAAATTGCAGGAGCGCTACGATTACCTGCTGAATGTCAAACGCAAGGAAATCATCAACGCCATCGAAATCGCCCGCGGCTTCGGCGACTTGTCTGAAAACGCTGAATACACGGAAGCGCGCAACGATCAGGCGAAGAACGAAGCGGAAATCACCCGCTTGAAGGCGTTGATTGAAAACGCGGAAGTCGTTGACGAGAGCGAGCTGTCCACCGACCGCGTGTCCGTGGGCATCACCGTCCGCTACGAGAACACCGACACGGGCGCGCAGTCCGAGTACGGCATCGTGGGCGCGGGCGCGGACGAAGCCGACCCCGACGAAGGCCGCATTTCCAGCGAATCCCCGATTGGCGCTGCCCTGCTGGGCAAGACTGTCGGCGATATTGTGGACGTGGAAATTCCGCGCGGCACGCTGCACCTGCGCATTGTGGACATCCATCGCTGATTTGTCCGATTTTCGCATCGGACTTGTGCGCAGGAGGTTTCGCCTCTGCGGAGGCGAGCAGGGGGCATGAAAACAGACGAAGTCTGCGGTCGCCCCCGGCACCCCTTCGGGTGCGCATTTCCCTACTTTGATTTAATAACAGGAGTGGAATCTACTCATGGCTGATTATCCCGTAACGCCCCATACTCCGGCGCTGTCGGAGCAGGAAATTATCCGCCGCCAGAAGCTGCAAAGCCTCATCGACGCGGGGCAGAACCCCTATGCGGTCACCCACTTTGACGTCACCCACCATTCCAAGGAGATTACCGACAACTTCGAGTCGCTCGAAGGCAAGACGGTCTCTCTGGCGGGCCGCATGGTCTCCCGCCGCGTGATGGGCAAGGCGTCCTTTGCGCACCTGCTGGACGCGCAGGGCGAAATGCAAATTTACGTCACCCGCGACGATTTGGGCGAGGATGCCTATGCCGCGTTCAAGAAGGACGATTTGGGCGACATCATCGGTGTGTCCGGCACGGTGTTCTGCACCAAGACCGGCGAAGCGTCCATCCACGTCAAGTCCCTGACGCTGCTGTGCAAGTCCTTGAAGGTGCTGCCGGAGAAGTTCCACGGGCTGGTGGATACTGACCTGCGCTATCGCCAGCGCTATGTGGACTGCATCGTCAACCCCGAAGTGCGCGACACGTTCCGCAAGCGCAGCCGCATCATCGCCGCCGTGCGCGAGTTCCTCGACGGCCGCGGCTATCTGGAAGTGGACACGCCCGTGCTGCACACGGTGGAAATCGGCGCATCCGCGCGTCCGTTCCGCACGTTCCACAATGCGCTGGGAATCCCCATGTTCCTGCGCATTGAGACCGAGCTGTACCTGAAGCGCCTGATTGTCGGCGGCTTCGAGCGCGTGTACGAAGTCGGCAGAATCTTCCGCAATGAGGGCATGGACGCGACCCACAACCCGGAATTCACGTCCGTGGAAACGTATCAGGCGTACGCGGATTACAACGAAATCATGGAGATGGTCGAGCAGCTCTACGAGTTCGTGGCCATCAAGACCCTCGGCACGACCGACGTGACCTATCAGGGGCAGGTCATCCACCTGAAAGCGCCGTGGAAGCGCATCACGATGGCGGATTCCGTCAAGGAGGCGTGCGGCGAGGACTGGACGACGTGGCAAAGCGACGAGGAAGCCCGCGCCATCTGCGACAAGCGCAACGTGCATGTCGAGAAGGACGCGACGAAGGGCGACTGCCTGGCAGCGCTGTTCGACGAATATGTGGAAGCGAACCTGATTCAGCCGACGTTTATCACCGATTATCCGGTGGAAATCTCCCCGCTGGCCAAGCGCAAGCCGTCCAACCCGGCGCTGACCGAACGCTTCGAGTTCTTCATCACCGGCCACGAAATGGGCAACGCCTTCACCGAGCTGAATGACCCGATTGACCAGCGCCGCCGTTTCGAGGCGCAGGTGGAAGCGCGCAAGGCGCAGGGCATCAACGCCGAGGTGGACGAGGACTTCGTGAACGCGCTGGAGTACGGTATGCCGCCGACGGGCGGTCTGGGCTTCGGGCTTGACCGCATGGTGATGCTGATGACCGACAGCGCGACGATTCGCGACGTGCTGCTCTTCCCGACCATGAAGCCGCTTGATTCCGACAAGAAGGCGGCGGATGCTGCGCAGAACGCGCCCGAAGCTGCCGCGCCTGCGGAAGAAGCAAAAGCGGAAGTCACGCCTGAACCGATTGACTTCTCGAACGTGCAGATTGAGCCGCTGTTCACCGACTATGTGGATTTCGACACGTTCTCCAAGTCCGATTTCCGCGCCGTGAAGGTCAAGGAATGCGAAGCGGTGAAGAAGTCCAAGAAGCTCTTAAAGTTCGTTCTGGACGACGGAACTGGCGTAGATAGGGTCATTTTGAGTGGTATTCACGACTATTATGAGCCGGAAGATCTGGTGGGCAAAACCTGCATCGCCATCACGAACCTGCCCCCCAGAAAGATGATGGGCATTGACTCCTGCGGTATGCTGATTTCCGCCGTGCACCACGAAAACGACGAGGAACGGCTACATCTGCTGATGGTGGATGACCACATTCCGGCAGGGGCGAAGCTGTACTAATCCTGTTTCCAGATGTGCACGCGCAAGCAGATGGCGCAGTTGAATTTGGAAATAGTATCACTCACACCAAACGAATAAAAGCAAGCCGCAGAGCGCATATCCACGCCCTGCGGCTTGCTCATATATTCCCCCTGTTATCCTCTCGCCGCGAAGCCGACCTTCTTCTGCACCTTGCGCAGGGTCTTGTTCGCCAGATAAGCGGCGGTCTTGGCATTCTCGTCCAGAATGCTCTGCAGGTACGTCTTGTCTGCAATCAGGCGCTTATACTCCGCCTGCAGCGGCTCAAGCGCCGCAATCACGCAGTCCGTCGTGCGCGCCTTCAGGTCGCCGTAGCCCTTGCCCGCCATCTCTGCGGCAAGCGTTTCCACGTCGCCCGCGCCGAGTGCGCTCATGATGCTCAGCAGATTGCTCACGCCGGGCTTGTTCTCCGGGTCAAAGCGAATTTCGCCGTCCGAGTCGGTCACGGCGCGCTTGATTTTGCGGCGAATCGTGTCCGCGTCGTCAAGCAGGGAGATGAACGTCTCCTCCGGGTCGGACTTGGACATCTTCTTCGTCGGGTCCTGCAGGCTCATAATCTTCGCGCCGACTTTCGGGATATACCCCTCCGGAATCGTGAACACATCGCCGTAGATGCCGTTGAAGCGCATGGCAATATCGCGGCAGATTTCCAGATGCTGGCGCTGGTCAACGCCCACCGGCACAAGGTTCGTCTGGTAGAGCAGGATATCCGCCGCCATCAGCACAGGATAATCGAAGAGGCCAACGTTGATGTTGTCGGCGTGCTTGGCGCACTTATCCTTGTACTGCGTCATGCGGCTCATTTCGCCCATGTAGGTGAAGCAATTGAGCACCCACGCAAGCTCGGCGTGCGCGGAAACGTGGCTTTGGCAGTAAATCAGGCTCTTCTTGGGGTCGATGCCGCTGGCGATGTAGATAGCGGCAAGCTCCATGCAGCGGCGGCGCAAATCCGCCGGATTCTGCCGGACGGTGATGGCGTGCATGTCGACAATGGAGTAGATGCAGTCGTAGTCGTCCTGCAGCTTGGAGAAGTTGCGGAGCGCGCCGATGTAGTTGCCCAGCGTCAGCGTGCCGGACGGCTGGATGCCGGAGAAGATAATCGGCTTCTTTTCGGGCTTGGGCGCGATATTCGTTTCGGACATGGGAAATCTCTCCTTTCAGAATAGGCGGCGAACGGCCGGGGAGCGATTCGCCATACAAAAAAAGCCATCTCATCCCCTCTTCTGGGGACAGATGACTGCGGTGCCACCCCAATTGCGCAAAATGCTTGCGCCTCTCAAATCCTGTTCACGGGGGAAAGCCGTCGCGGGATACTGGGCATTCGCCGTTCCCCTGCGCCCTCGAAGCCCCACGGTCTGCGCCATCCACCGCCGGACTTGCACCTTCTCCGGCTCGCTGCGGGCGACTCTGCGCATCCCCTGCTTCTCATCGGTTTCATGGCTTTATGATACCACATTTCTGTCCGCATTGCAAGCGCATTCGGCAAAATTTATCGTTTTACGCGATTGACTTTTTCACAAAGATATGCTATATTGATTACAAACTTATGAAGATTTGAAGGAGGTTTTATAACATGAAGCGTCTGTTGATGCTCCTGACCACCTTTTGCCTTTTGCTGATGACAACTGCGCTGGCGGAAACGGAAGCCGAGTGGAACGCCAAGTGCGAGTGGAAAACCGGCACTGGAACGACGCTCTACGCCGTAACCCATGGCACAGCAACTTCTTCGGACTTGTCGGATTTCGTCCCGGTCGGCACGCTGCCTGCGAATACCTACGTCGGCATTCTGGAGCGCAGCGGCAACATGCGCAACGTCCGCTACTGGAACGGCAGCGGCACATCCAGCGGATGGGTGGATTCCGCCGCGCTGGTGTGGGTCGGCTCGAACAGCAGCAAGCCGAAGCCCTCCGGCAGCCGCGCGACTGCCAGCGATTTGTCCCGCAAGCCTGACGACACTTGGCGCAGCCTGACCGTCACCTATTCTGATGGCGACGAGGCGCAGACGGTATCGCTCCAAACGCTTGGTGTCGCCATGAGCGAAATCTACATGGATGGCGAGTTCCTGCGCGTGCCGACCGCTTCCCTCTCGTGGGAAACGGAGGCGGATGACAACCAGCGAATCGCCGTTATCTACGCGCCTTCGACCGGCAAGTGCACCATGCGCGAGGAAGCAAGCAAGAAGGGCAAAATCATCATGACCTGCAAAGCCGGGCGCGTGGTGAGCGTCCTGCGCGTAGGCGATGTGTACACGCGCATTGTGTATGATGGCGTGGAAGGGCTGGTGCTGAACAGCTGCCTGAAGTTCTACGAAACGCCGGACGAGGACGCTTTCACGACCGGTCTGCTGTCCGCAAAAGGCAAGACGAACACGACCGCGACCGTCTCGGTATATCAGCTGACGAAGAGCCGCCGCCGTCTGGACAAGATTCGCGTCGGTGCTTATCTGGCCGTGATGGACAAGGTCGGCGAATGGTACGAGGTGGATGTGAACGGCTGGCACGGCTTTGTGAAGGACGCGAACGTGACGCTGGATGCGCCGCTGCCGGACTAATCCCCTGCGAGTGAAAGAACAGAACCGCTAAACCGAAAGTCGCGCCGCTTCTCTGATTTTTGTCGGAGGAGCGGCTTTTTTTGATGCTTGTTTTGATCGCTTCAGAGGGCGTGAAAATCCGCCAAATTCGGTGATTTATCCATTAGTTTCGGCTAATAAAGGCGCTTTGCGGACTTTTTCGTTCGCCTTTTCATCTTTTTTTGCGTTTTCTGCCGAAAAAATCGACAAAAGCCCTTGACATACGCAAAGAAATATGGTTTAATAAATCCCGCTTTGAGGTTTAGTTTCACTAAACCATTTTTTCACGGCTTTCAGTTTAGTATTTCTGAACTTTGCGTCAATATGGACTGAAAGCAACCGGAAAGGAGCATCCCCATGGATATCGGTGAAAAGCTGCGTCTGCTGCGGATTCGGCGCGGGCTGACGCAGGAGGACATGGCCGACCGCTGCGAACTGAGCAAGGGCTTCATTTCGCAGGTCGAGCGCAACCTTGCCTCCCCGTCTATCGCGACGCTGACAGACATGCTGGAATGCCTCGGCTCCAGCCTGAGTCAGTTTTTCAGCGAGGACAAGGACGAAAAGACCGTCTTTACACCACAGGATATGTTCGTCAAGGAGGACGAGCAGCTTTGCGGCAGCATCACATGGCTGGTGCCGGACGCGCAGAAGAACACGATGGAGCCGATTCTGGTCGATTTGGGCGAGGAAGGGCGGACGTACGAGCTTCTGCCGCATCAGGGCGAGGAATTTGGCTATGTGCTGTCGGGCAGCATCTTCCTGGTGGACGGCGAAACGAAAACGCGCATCCGGGCAGGAAGCAGCTTCTGCCTGCATCCGCATGAGACGCACTACCTGATGAATGCGGGCAAATCCCACGCGAAGGTGCTGTGGATTTCCACACCGCCGTCGTTCTGATTTTAAGTAATTGGAAGGAAGTGTTTTCCCCCATGGTGGAGAAAGAGCATTTGATTGACCTCGTCGGCATCTCGAAGGAGTTTGACGGCGTGCAGGTTTTGAAGAATATCAACCTTTACATCCGCAAGAAGGAATTCATTACCCTGCTTGGGCCTTCGGGCTGCGGCAAGACGACGACGCTGCGCATCATCGGCGGATTCGAGACGCCTTCGGAGGGCCAGGTGCTCTTCGGCGGGCAGGATATTTCCGCGCTGCCGCCCTACAAGCGCCGCGTCAACACGGTCTTCCAGAAATACGCGCTCTTCCCGCACCTGAACGTGTACGACAACATCGCCTTCGGTCTGAAGCTGAAGAAGCTGCCGAAGAAGCAGATTGCCGAAAAAGTCGGGCAAATGCTGGAGCTGGTGAACCTGAAGGGGTACGAAAAGCGCCATGTGGACGCGCTTTCGGGCGGTCAGCAGCAGCGCGTGGCGATTGCGCGCAGTCTGGTCAACGAGCCGGAAGTGCTCCTGCTGGACGAACCGCTGGGCGCGCTTGACCTGAAGCTCCGCAAGGAAATGCAGCTGGAACTGAAATCCATGCAGCAGCGGCTGGGCATCACGTTCATCTTCGTCACCCATGACCAAGAGGAAGCGCTGACCATGTCCGACACGATTGTCGTCATGAAGGACGGTACCATCCAGCAGATTGGCGACCCCAAGACCATCTACGACGAACCGGCAAACGCCTTCGTCGCGGACTTCATCGGCGAAAGCAACCTGCTGCGCGGCACGATGATTCACGATGAGCTGGTCGAGTTTGCGGGCACGGAATTCCCGTGCGTGGACTTCGGCTTCGGCGAGAATACGCCGGTGGACGTCGTCGTCCGCCCGGAGGACATCATGCTCGTCGGCGAGGACGTCGGGCAGATGGTCGGCACCATCAAGAGCGTGCTGTTCAAGGGTGTGCATTACGAAATGATGATTGACACCGGCGCGTACACCTTCAAGGTGCATTCGACGACGATGCAGCCGCAGGGCAGCCGCGTCGGGCTGAACATTGTCCCCTTCAACATCCACATCATGAAGCGGCTGGAGGACACCACGCCCGCGGCGGAGGTGGATGCGGAATGCTGAGCAACCTGTCTCTCCCGTGGTGGGCATATGCGCTCATGGGCACGGGGCTGTGCGTCTTCATCGCGCTGATTGCCATCACCATCCACCGCAACCGCGGTATGCACCGTTCCCTGTTCGCGTCGCCATATGCGCTGTGGATGATGATTTTTACCATCGTCCCGGTCATTCTGATTGCCTACTACGCCTTTACGGATTCCTCCGGCGCGTTCACGCTGGACAACTTCCGCAGTTTCTGGGATTCGAACTACGAATCGAACAAAATCATCCTGGACGCCATGGGCGAAGCCGGACAGGCATACATTTCCCGCGGCACGGTCAACGTGGATACGCTGGTTTACTCGCTGTGGATGGCGTTCCAGTGCACGGTTATCTGCCTGCTGCTGGGCTATCCGGCGGCGCTGATTATGGCCGACCGCGAAATCAAGCTCGGCCCGACCCTCGTCGTGCTGTTCATCATCCCCATGTGGATGAACTTCCTCCTGCGCACGATTGCGTGGATGAGCCTGCTGGAGGACAACGGGCTGATTAACACGGTACTGCGCGCGCTGGGCTTTAACGGTGTACAGCTGATGTACAACTCCGGCGCGGTGCTGCTGGGCATGGTGTACAACTTCCTGCCCTTCATGGTTTTCCCGATTTACACGCTGCTGAGCAAGATGGACTACCGCCTGACCGAAGCGGCGGCTGACCTCGGCTGCAACAACTGGCAGACGCTGTGGAAGGTAACCATGCCGCTGTCCATTCCGGGCATCGTCAGCGGCATTACAATGGTCTTCATGCCCTCGGTGACGACGTTCTTCATCCCGCGCGTCTTGGGCGGCGGCAACACGATGATGTTCGGCGACCTGATTGAGGCAAAGTTCCTGACCGAAGGCAACTGGAACGTCGGCTCGGCGCTCTCCCTCATCATGATGGTGCTGATTCTGATTTCGCTCTCCATCCTGCGCAAGGCCGACCCCAACGGCGAAGGAGGCGGCATCGCATGAAAAAGTTCTGCAAGCGCGCGTATCTGGCGCTCATCCTTATCTTCCTGTATCTTCCGATTATCGTGCTGATTGTGCAAAGCTTCAACGCGGGCAAGAGCCGCGCGAAGTGGGAGGGATTCTCCTTCCGCTGGTACACGGAGCTGTTTCAGGACACGCGCATCATGAACGCGCTGACCGTCACGGTGACAATTGCCTTGCTGGCCATGGTCGTCGCGACGATTCTGGGAACGCTCGCCGCCATCGGCATCCACGCCATGAAGAAGCGGCCGCAGTCGTTCATGATGACGCTGACAAACCTGCCCAACACCATGCCCGACATCGTGACCGGCATCAGCCTGATGCTGCTGTTCCTCTTCACGAAGGTAGACCGCGGCTATGTGACGATGCTGCTGGCGCACATCACGTTCGATACGCCCTACGTCATCCTATCGGTGCTGCCGAAGCTCAAGCAAATGAACCGACACACCTACGAAGCTGCGCTTGACCTTGGCGCAACGCCGATGTACGCGCTGTTCCACGTCATCATCCCCGAATGTATGCCGGGCATCATCACCGGGGCCATGCTGGCGTTCACCCTCTCGCTGGACGACTTCACCATCAGCTACTTCACGACCTCCCCGCTGGTGCAGAATCTGTCCACGCTGATTTACTCCGCCGCCCGCCGCGGCATCGAGCCGACGCTCAACGCACTGTCGGCGCTCATGTTCGTCGCTCTGCTGGTGCTGCTGCTGATTGTCAACCGCCGCACCGCATCGAATAACGACTAATCCACTATATTTTAAGACCAACTATGAAAAGTCAACCCCTCATGAGGGGTTGAGGAGAAAAAGTTGGGGAGTTAAGGCATGGGAGAGAAAGGACGATTTTGGGAAAGGATGGCGTGGATAATGAAGCATAGCTTGCGGGAAACCGCGCCGATGCAGGCAGAGTAATGTTTGCCTTCGGAATGCTTTTTCTCAAAAAAGGCGCCCAGCTGAGCATCAGAGTTGACCGCAATGCGGGCAGCCATAAAGAGGGCTCTGCGCAAATAGGGAGAGCCGCGCTTGCTCATGTGCATCTGAGTCCCCTCAAAGTCGCCGGATTGGGAAACGGAAGCGTCGATCCCTGCGTAGGCTACCAGCTTGGAGGGTGACTCAAAGCGATGAATATCGCCAATCTCGCCCAGAATGACCGCACCCAGCACCGGCCCGATCCCTGGAATGGTCGTGATGGGTGACTGCAGCTGCTCCATGAGCACATCGATCTCCGCCTCCGTATCCGTCACCTGCTGCTCGATGAAGTTCATCTGATTCAGCAGAGCACGGAGCTGGAAAATAAAGGTATCTCGACAATGTGTTACCCCAAAGGAATGCTTCGCGGCTTTCAGCACCTTTTCCGCCTTGGCCGTGCTGCATTTCTTGCGGCTGAGTTGCTCCAGTACCTGTGTGAGCTTCTCAACGGACAGCTGCTCCAGCTCGGCGGGCGACGGGTATTTCAGGAGGAGCTCCCGTGCAGTTGCGCCGAACACGTCGGAAAACAGTGTTTCGTACTCGGGAAACACCTGATCGAGCACGCAGATCACCTTGCGTTTCAGGTCAGCGATGGAATCCACCAGATAACTGCGAAAGCGTGTGAGTGTCCGAAGCGACTGGATGGTTTCATCCGCCAGCTGGGTACTCGAAAAGTCGCCATAGTGGATTAGTTCGGCAATGAGCTCGGAATCAATCTTGTCGGTCTTGCGCTTGCGGATTTCAATGCCCTTGCGCCAGCCGTCGGTCTGGATCGGGTTAATGACATGAATCATATAGCCCCGTTCTGTCAGGAAGGAGTATAGTGCCAACCAGTAATGCCCGGTGGCTTCCAAACCGATGCTGACCTGCGTCGCATCGGGGGCATGTTTCACGATCTGCGCAAGCAGCGCTTCTCCGCCCTCGGTGCTGTTGCTGAACGAGAAAGCGCGGAATACCGCCTTCTTGCCATCATCCAGCATGGTTGCCACATGGTTGCGCTTGCCGATGTCGATTCCCAGATAAAACATGGCGTTCACTCGCTTTCGTCTTTGGGGCGAGGAGTTTTCCTCCGTACCGATGAACGCCACTGCCTTGTGCGAAATCCGAAGCTGCGCATGTGCGTACTTCATCCAACTTATTCGTAGCCTGTTCACCGGGCGGAGGCGTCAGTCTTACTTTCGAGCCTTGCGCTCATGGAGGACCGCCGACGCCTCTCCGCCCTCTGCTGACATTATCTCACGTCTGATTCATGTCAGCAAGTCCTATAGAAGTGTTTCTTACTCCTATAAAACCTGACTATATCATACAAGGAGTTTTCCTCCGTACCGATGAACGCCACTGCCTTGTGCGAAATCCGAAGCTGCGCATGTGCGTACTTCATCCAACTTATTCGTAGCCTGTTCACCGGGCGGAGGCGTCAGTCTTACTTTCGAGCCTTGCGCTCATGGAGGACCGCCGACGCCTCTCCGCCCTCTGCTGACATTATCTCACGTCTGATTCATGTCAGCAAGTCCTATAGAAGTGTTTCTTACTCCTATAAAACCTGACTATATCATACAAGGAGGAACATCTCTGATGAAAAAGCTGCTTTCCCTGCTGATGCTCCTGTGCCTGACGCTGACCGTCGCCCCCGCCGCCCTCGCGGAAGAGGTCGTCAACGTCTACAACTGGGAGGACTACATCGCACCCGAAGTCCTGACCCTCTTCACCGAAGAGACGGGCATCAAGGTCAACTACATGTGCTTCACCACGAATGAGGACATGATTGTGCAGGTCGAGGCGAATCCCGGCGCGTTCGACGTGTGCTTCCCGTCCGACTACATCATAGAGCGCATGATTGCCAAGGATCTGCTGGCGGAAATTAACTACGACAACGTGCCGAATTTCGAGCAGATTATCGACAAGCTCCGCAATCCCGACTACGACCCGGAGAACAAGTACTCCGTGCCGTATATGTGGGGAACGGTCGGCATCCTGTACAACAAGGACATGATTCCCGAACCCAACCAGTCTTGGAGCATCCTCTGGGACACGCAGTACCAGAAGAACGTGTTCATGCTGGACTCCTACCGCGACAGCATGGGCATCACGCTGAAGTACCTCGGCTATTCCATGAACAGCCGCGAAGTTCCGGAGCTGATGGCAGCGAAGAATAAGCTGATTGAGCAGAAGCAGTCCGGCGTTGTCAAGGCGTATCAGGTGGACGAAACGAAGGACAAGATGGTTGCTGGCGAAGCGGCGCTCGCGCTGATGTGGTCCGGCGACGCGCAGTACGCCATTGACCTGAACGACCATCTGGACTATTTTGTGCCCTCTGAAGGCTCGAACATCTGGGTGGACGGCGCGGTCATCCTCAAGTCCGCCCGCAACAAGGAGAACGCCGAGAAGTTCATCAACTTCCTCTGCCGCCCCGACATCGCGCAGATGAACTGCGAATACATCTGGTACTCCAGCCCCAACAAGGGCGCGATTGAGCTGATGGGCGAGGAATACGAGAACAACCACGTTCTGAATCCTTCTCAGGAGGTTCAGGATCGCTGCGAATTCTTCCACGACATCGACGACACCTTCCGCAAGATCTATGAAAACCTGTGGATGGAAATTAAGAACACGAAGTAAGAAAAAAATCGGGAGTCAAGCACGCAAATGAGCGGCTTGACTTCCGATTTTTTTAATGAGCAATGATTGCGTTTGTGCGCCAGTCATTGCTCATTTTTCATTGCTAATTTTACGGTTCTTCACGGAATCTTGGGGGAAAGAGCAGCTTGGGGGCGCGTCTGCGGACGCGCAAAGTTACTGGCAGGGACGCTTCGCTGCCTGCGCCTTGTTGACTTCTTCCTTTGAGTAGGTTTGACGCGGAACAGTTGGGGCGTTGCCCCAAACCCCAGCAGGGACGCTGTCCCTGCACCCTGCAAGGGGCAATTGCCCCTTGACCCTTTTTGGCTGCCCGGCTTGGTTGCGCTTCCCTACTATCCTCTGCCGCAGCTCTTATGCCTTTACCAGCCCTAACAGCCTATCCCGCACCGCCAGCGCCAGTTTCCGATGCTCCTCCGGCATCATATGAATCCCATCCACCTTTGACGGCTGCACAATCTCCTGCGTATTCATCATCTCCACGCCGAGCCACTCACACAAGCCCTTCATCAGCGCCGGGAATTTCCGCGATTCCTGCCCCTTGCCGTACAGCGTGTCCCACTCCGCCACATTCTCGCCAATCTCAATCGGCGTCAGTACCAGAATCCGCGGCTTGTTATCCCCGAACAGCGGCACGCTCGCGGGGTACAGCTGGTCGAACGTCTGAATCGTGCGAATCAGCGTGCCGATACCGTTGGCGCTCGCCTGTGCGGAATGCTCCTTCAGGTCGTTCGTGCCGAGCATGATGATGATGGCGTCCAGCGGGCGCAGGGTATCCAGCGCGTAAGGCAGCGCGCCCAAGCCGGTCATGAAATTCTTGCCGGGTTCAGGAAAGACGGTGGTTCTGCCGTTCTGCCCATTCTCGTGGATGCGCCAGTCTGCGCCAAGTTCATCCTGCAAAATGCCTGTCCAGCGGGTGTGTTCGTCGTAGCGCTTGCAGATGCCGGGGATGAAGCCCCAAGTATTGCTGTCGCCAAAGCAAAGAACGTGTTTCATGCAAATTTCCTCCCCTTTTGCAAAAAGGGCGGCATCCCGCGTGAAAAACGAGATGCCGCTTTTGCTTAAATTTCGATAGTCCCCGTGAAGTCGGTGTTGGCATCGCCAGTCAGCCAGACTTTTCCGTCCTCCTGATAGCGGACGACGAGCGTGCCGCCGGGCAGGCGCACATCAATGTCCGCACCGCGGGTGCAGAAGCCGTTTTCGACTGCCGCGACTGCCACCGCGCACGCGCCCGTGCCGCATGCCGCCGTTTCGCCGATACCACGCTCCCATACGCGCATCACGATGTCGTTCTTGTCCACAATCTGGGCGAACGACACGTTCACGCGTTCCGGGAACAGGCTGTCCGTTTCAATCTGCGGCCCCACCTGCTCCAGCGGGATGCGGTTTACATCCTCCACGAAGATGACAACATGCGGATTGCCCATGCTGACGCAGCTGATTTCGCGCTTTTCACCCGCGAGGAACACGGGGCGCATCATCACGCGGTCGCCGTCGAGCTTGACGGGAATCTTCGCCGGAGCGAATTGCGGGCAGCCCATGTCCACCAGCACGGAGAACACCTGATCTTCGCGGATGAACAGCTTCGCCGTCTTAACGCCGCTGCCAGTCTCGACCGCCATTTCGTCCTTGCGCACATGGCCGTTCTCGTACAGGTACTTGCAGACGCAGCGCAGGGCATTGCCCGCCACCGAGCCTTCCGTGCCGTCGGCGTTGAACATGCGCATCTTCGCATCAGCGATGGTTGAGGGCATAATCAGCACAATACCGTCCGAGCCGACACCCGTGCGGCGGTTGGACAGGCGCACAGCCAGCGATTCGGGGCTTTCCACTGTCTGGTCGAAGCAATCGAAGTACAGGTAGTCATTGCCCGTGCCGCGCATCTTGGTGAAAGTCAGCTTCTTGTGCTTGGTGCGCATGTTGTTGATGTCCACCAATTCGACGTTGCCCAGCGAGTAGCGGCTGGTCAGCGCGTTGGCGAGGGCATTCGCCGTGTCAAGGCTGGTGAACAGCGGGATGCCGCGTTCGACCGCCTTGCGGCGCATCCGGACAGATTCCAGCTGCGGCAGACGCCCCTTGTTGGACGTGGAAATGACGTACTGCACCTGCCCCATTTCCAGCATTTTCTCCTGCGCTTCCTTCTTCACGACGGCGGCGTACAGCCCATGCTCCTGCATGGCGCGCGCCGTGCCAGGCGTGGCGAAAATGTTGAAGCCGAGCTTGGCGAACTTGCGCGCGCAGTCAATGGCTTCCGGCTTGTCCTTGTCGCGGACGGAGACAAGAATACCGCCCTGATGGCGCATCTTGTAGCCCGCGGCGACGAGTCCCTTGAAGATGGCCTCCTGCAGGTTCGTGCCGATGCCCAGCACTTCGCCGGTGGACTTCATCTCCGGGCCGAGGTGAGTATCGACATCCGCCAGTTTCTCGAAGGAGAAGCACGGCACCTTAACCGCGTAGTACGGGCTTTGCCGGTACAGCCCCGTGCCGTAGCCCATGTCGCGAATCTTTTCGCCCAGCATCGCGCGGACGGCGAGGTCAACCATCGGCACGCCTGTCACCTTGCTGATGTACGGCACGGTGCGGCTGGCGCGCGGGTTCGCCTCAATGACATAGACTTCGTTATGATAGACGATATACTGAATGTTGATAAGCCCCAGCGTGCCGAGTTCGAGCGCAATCTGCCGCGTGACCTCAATCAGCCGCTGTGTCATCGCGCCGGTCAGGTTCCACGCGGGATAGACAGCAATGGAGTCGCCGGAGTGGATGCCGGAGCGCTCGACGTGCTCCATGATGCCGGGGATCAGCACGTCCGTGCCGTCGCAAATCGCGTCCGCTTCCGCCTCGATGCCCATCAGGTACTGGTCAATCAGCACCGGGTTCTCGATGCCCTGCGCGAGGATAATGCGCATGTACTCCACAATGTCGCTGTCCTGATAGGCAATAATCATGTTCTGACCGCCCAGGACATACGACGGGCGCACCAGCACCGGGTAGCCCAGCTCGTTCGCCGCCGCCACCGCTTCTTCGCTCGTCATGACCGTGCGGCCCTTGGCGCGCTTGATGCCGTACTTCTCCATCGCCGCGTCGAAGCGCTCGCGGTCTTCCGCCGCGTCAATCATATCCGCCGACGTACCCATGATGCGCACGCCCGCCTGCTCCAGCGCGTGAGTCAGCTTAATCGCCGTCTGCCCGCCGAACGCCGCGACGACGCCAACCGGCTTCTCCGTCGCAATCACGCCCAGCACGTCCTCCGCCGTCAGCGGCTCGAAGTACAGGCGGTCAGCGGTATCAAAGTCGGTCGAAACCGTCTCCGGGTTGTTGTTGATCATCACGACATCGTAGCCCGCCTGTTTGAGCATCCACACGCAGTGGACGGACGCATAGTCGAACTCGATGCCCTGACCGATGCGGATCGGGCCGGAACCCAAGACGACGACGCACGGCTTCTTCGGGCGCTCATCGAGGAACTCCTTCGCTTCGTTCTCATCGTCATAGGTTGCGTAGAAGTAAGGTGTTTCCGCCGCGAATTCCGCCGCGCAGGTATCGACCATCTTGTAGACCGGGTCGCGGTGCATCGGCACTTTTTCGCCCGACAGGCGCTCAATCGCCTTGTCCGGATAGCCCATCTTCTTCGCGCGCAGATACGTCTCCGCGTCGATGTTGCCCTCTTTCAGGCGGCATTCCATGTTGTACAGGTTCAGGTACTTATGGAGGAAGAAGTAGTCGATTTTCGTGATTTCGTGCAGCTTTTCCAGCGTCACGCCGCGCGCAATCGCCTCGTACATTGCAAACATGCGCTGGTCGGTGCACTTGCCGATAAGCTCCAGCAGCTCATCCACGGTGAGATTCGCCATCGACTTCATCCGCAGCGTGTCGCAGCCGATTTCCGCGCCGCGAACCGCCTTCATCAGCGCCTGCTCAACGTTCACGCCAATCGCCATCACCTCGCCGGTCGCCTTCATCTGCGTGCCGAGGGTGCGCTTGCCGTACACGAACTTGTCAAACGGCCACTTCGGGATTTTCGCCACGATGTAGTCCAGCGCGGGCTCGAACGCAGCGCAGGTCTTGCCCGTCACGGCGTTCTTCATTTCATCCAGCGTATAGCCGATGGCAATCTGCGCGGCGCACTTGGCAATCGGGTAGCCCGTCGCCTTCGACGCAAGGGCGGAGGAACGGCTGACGCGCGGGTTGACCTCGATGACGGCATAGTCGAACGTATCGGGATTGAGCGCGAACTGGCAGTTGCAGCCGCCCTCGACTTCCAGCGCGGTGATGATGTCCAGCGCAGCGCGGCGGAGCATCTGGTACTCCTTGTCCGCCAAAGTCAGCGCGGGCGCAACGACGATGGAGTCGCCCGTATGCACGCCGACGGGGTCGATGTTTTCCATCGAGCAGACGGCAATCACGTTGCCGAGCTTGTCGCGCATGACCTCGAATTCGATTTCCTTCCAGCCGGAAATGCACTTTTCGACCAGAATCTGCGTAATCGGCGACAGGCGCAGACCATTCTCAGCGATTTCCGCCAGTTCCTTTTCGTCTTGGCAGATGCCGCCGCCCGAACCGCCCAGCGTATACGCCGGACGCACAATCACGGGGTAGCCGATGGTCTTGGCGAACGCCAGCGCATCCTCCACCGTCTCAACGACTTCCGACGGAATGACGGGCTGGTGGATGGAGAGCATCGTGTCCTTGAACTGCTGGCGGTCTTCCGCCTTTTCAATCGTCTCGCACTTGGCGCCCAGCAGCTTCACGCCATGCTGTTCGAGGAAGCCCTCCTTCGCCAGCTGCATGGAGAGGGTCAGACCGCTCTGCCCGCCCAGCGTGGACAGCAGGGAGTCCGGCTTTTCCTTGAGGATGATGCGGCGCAGGGTTTCCAGCGTCAGCGGCTCAATGTAGATATGGTCGGCGGAGGAATGGTCGGTCATGATGGTCGCGGGGTTCGGGTTGACCAGCACGACTTCCAGCCCCGCGTCCTTCAAGGCGCGGCACGCCTGCGAACCGGCGTAGTCAAATTCGGCAGCCTGACCAATCACAATCGGGCCGGAGCCGATAATCATTACTTTGTGCAGATCGGGATTCAGCGGCATTCCTTATTCCCTCCCATCATGGCAATAAAGCGGTCGAACAGGAAGCGGGTGTCAAGCGGGCCGCCGCACGCTTCCGGGTGGAACTGGACGGAGAACGCGGGCATGTCGGTATAATCAACGCCCTCGCAGGTGCCGTCGTTGCCGTTGACAAAACGCAGGGACGCGTTTTCCGGCAGCGTGTCGCAGTCCACCGCATAGCCGTGGTTCTGGCTCGTCATGTAGGACAGCCCGGTCTTGACGTCCTTCGCGGGCTGATTCGCGCCGCGGTGGCCGTACTTCAGCTTGGCGGTCTTTGCGCCCTGACTGAGCGCCAGCAGCTGATGCCCCAGGCAGATGCCGAAGGTAGGGATGCGGTGGCGCATGAGTTCGCGCAGGTTCGCAATCACGGCGGTGTTATCCGCCGGGTCGCCGGGGCCGTTGGACAGCATCAGTCCGTCGGGATTCAGGTTCAGGATTTCCTGCGCCGTCGCGCTCGCCGGAACAACCGTGACCGCACAGCCGCGCTTTTCCAGTTCGCGCTGGATGTTCGCCTTTGCGCCGAAGTCCCAGAGGACGACGTTGTGGATGCCCCGCTTCTTCGCGGGCTGAACGCCGTCGCACGTCACGTCCTGAATCGACGGATGGAACGGCAGCACCTTCAATTGCGCGCAGATTTCCTCCGGATTCTCCGGCTTCTCGGTCAGCAGCGCGGCATTCATCACGCCCGCATTGCGGATAACGCGGGTCAGCGCGCGGGTGTCCACCCCCGTCAGGCAGGGAATGCCCTGCGCTTTGAGGTAATCATCGAGCTTGCCTTGGCAGCGGAAGTTGCTCGGCTCATCGCAGAGTTCCCGGACGATATACGCGGACAGGCGCGGGCGCGGCGACTCGAAGTCCTCCGGAATCACGCCGTAGTTGCCAATGGTCGGGAACGTCTGAATGACGATTTCCCCTTCGTAGGACGGGTCGGTCAGGGTTTCCAGATAGCCAGTCATCGCCGTGGTGAACACCAGCTCCGCCATGACCGGCTTCGCAGCGCCCATCAGCGTGCCTTCGTAAAGCTGACCGTTGGCCAGCAGCAGATAGCCCTTCATGCTCGTTTCCTCCATTTTTCTATTGGGGCAAAAACCGCGTGTTGCTTACCAGTCTTTCTTGTCCGCCATAACAGCAACCATGACTGCCTTCTGCGCGTGCAGGCGGTTCTCCGCCTCGTCGAAAATCTGGTCGGCGTGGGATTCAAACACATCCGCCGTGATTTCCTCGCCGCGGTGCGCGGGCAGGCAGTGCTGCACCATGCAGCCCAGATGCGCCTTCGCCAGCAGCTCCGCGTTAATCTGATAGCCGCGGAACGCCTTCTCGCGCACCGCCTTTTCTTCCTCCTGCCCCATCGAAGCCCACACGTCAGTGAAAATGACGTCCGCATCCTTCGCCGCTTCTTCCGGGCTTTCGGTCATGACGAACTTGCCGGGGTACTGCTCGGTGAACGAGAGCACCTGCGCGTCCGGCTGATACGCCTTCGGGCAGGCGATGGACACATGCGCACCCATTTTGAGGAAGCCGACAATCAGCGAATTGGCCATGTTGTTGCCGTCGCCGATGTAGCACATATTCAGCCCCTCAATGCGCCCCTTGTACTCGCGCACGGTCTGCAAATCCGCCAGCACTTGGCAGGGGTGGCAGAAGTCCGTCAAGCCGTTGATAATCGGGATGCTGCCCACGCGCGCCAGCGTTTCCACTTCTTCCTGCGCAAAGGTGCGAATCATGATGCCGTCCAGATAGCGGCTCAGGACGCGCGCGGTGTCCTCCACCGGTTCGCCGCGGCCAATTTGCAGATCGCGGCTGGACAGGAACAGCGCATGACCGCCCAGCTGGTACATGCCCGTCTCAAAGCTGACGCGCGTGCGGGTCGAGGACTTCTCAAAAATCATGCCCAGCGTTTTGCCTTTGAGGATGTGGTGCTCCACGCCGGCTTTGGTTTCCGCCTTCAGGCGGTCAGCGAGGTCAAGCAGCTCCGTGATTTCTTCCTTGCTCAGGTCGAGGAGCTTCAGCAGATGCTTCATGGGAATTCCCTCCATCATTCTTCGCAGATGTCGCAGAAGTATAAAGCTGCATATTGATGCACATTTTCTGTATACGTATCATGGTTTCTTTCGTTTTCCCGCCCGAACCGAGGCGCACCGAAATGTGTCGGGTTCAGGGGAAACAACCAGATTCTGGTGAAACTTAGGCACACGAAAATCGGCGCGTCAGCACACCTGCCGAACATTATAGCATAGAATAGCAGCGAGGGCAAGGGATGAAACCACTGCCCGGCGCATAAATTTTGAATGGTGGGCGCAAAACCCGCCGAAAAGTGCAAACAGGAGGGAAACAGGCATGGAACAGCAAGGTCGCAGAGCCATCGGGCGCGTCTGTCCGCGCGGGGCGGAGAGCTACACTTGGCAGGAGGGCGACACCGCCGAGCGTATCGCCCGTACATACGCCACCACCGTGCAGGCGCTGCAGGTCATCAATCCCGGCGTCGATTTCGCCACGTTGACCGCCGGGGAGGAAATCTGTCTGCCCAATTTCATCTATACCTGCATCAGCGGTCAGCCATATGTGGTTGAAGACGGCGACACGTTCGCGTCGATTGCCGCGCGGCTGGGCATTACGACCTTCGAACTCGCCGAGCGGAATCCCGGCGTGTCACAGAACAATCTCACGGTCGGGCAGGTGCTGTGTGTTCCGGCAAAAGCGGACGGCGCCGACGACGCCCAGACGCCCGCCATCCCCCTGCCGGACGACGGTGAGTACCCTGCCCTGCCCGATGACAGCCAGACGCCCGTGATTCCCCTGCCGGACGACGGCGAATATCCCGCCCTGCCTGATACGCCGACCCGTGTCTGTCCGTCAGGATACACGCTGTCCGCGGTGCAGTCGGGGCAGAGCTACGCGGATTTGCTGGTGCAGCACAACGTCAGCTATCGGGCGATGCGCAGCGCGAATCCGCAATTGATGCCGGGCTACCTGATTGCGGGCACCGCGTACTGTGCGCCGCCGTCCGGCACGCGGCAGACGTGCGCCGGCTTGCGCTCGTACACCATTCAGCCGAGGGAGACGCTGGACACGCTGGCGGTGCGCTTTCGGACGACGCGGGGGCGGCTGCTCTCGCTGAACCCGACGCTGCTGCCCAGCGACTTCTCGTCGGGAACGGTGATTTGCATCGGCTAAGCAAAAAGGGCAAGGATGCGTTCTGCACCCCTGCCCTGCTTTTATACTATTTCCAGATAAGAATGCGCCAAGATGCGCCGCGAATTTTTCATTCTGGCTAACGTGAATGAAACGCAGCGTAGCAGCGCTACGCTAAGTGAAATGAACGGACGCCAGAAGGGAAAAGGCGCAAGCAGATGGCGCAGTTGAATCGGGAAATAGTATTAGTTCTGATAGCAAATCCCCTGCTGCTTTTTCAGTTCATACGACACAACTTCGCCGCCGTCCAAATCCACCTTGTGCATGTCCACCGCGCAAATCTGCTGGTTGCCGTAGGTCGTGTAGTAGTAGACCCCCGTGTCGGCGTTGCAGCAGCTTGTGTACACCGTGATTTCATACCCATGCGGCAGGTGGGCGCAGCCGCGCGGGTGCGCCACGCCGCCCAAAATGTGGAAGAACTGCCCGACGCTCTCCTCCTCGCTGTCCCCGGAGACGGAGTTGTTCGTCAGGAACGCCGCGCGGACGAACCGCGACCACGGCGACCAGTCGCCCGGCAAGCCAATCGCGCCCGTGCAGCGTCCGCCGACTTTCAGCGGCAGCGCGGGCGCAAAGCGATTCACCGGCTCTTCCGGCGAAAGCGCCTGATAGTGCGCCAGATTTTCCAATTGCAATGGCAGCGGCGGCTCGTTCGTCATCACGTTCGACCAGTTGTCGTAGACGTGCAGCCCGTCCGCCATCGACTCGACGACGATGCAGCCTTCGCGGTCGTCAATCATCCAGTGCAGCGGCGACGGCGGGAGCTGCTCGCTGAAGCCATCGCGGGTGATGTTCAGGCGCTGGAGCAGCGTTTTCGCCTCTTGGACGCTTTCGCACTGCCCCAGAATGTACGGAATCAGCTCAAAGCTGGCGATGTTCGCGCAATCCGGCTTCACGTCGTGATACACGGCGCTCGCGGGGAAGTTCAGCCCCGCCATGCTCAAGCCCTTCTCGTTCGTCGCTTCATAATATAAAGGCATTCCGCCAACGACGAACGCCATGCCAATCATGGCGAAATGGTCGCTGTTCGTCCCCTCGTGCCGGAAATGGAACGGATAGCGCCGCGGCGTGATGGCAACGGTCTCCTGATAGCTGTACTCCAAGTCAAGGTTTCTGCCGAAATAGTGGTCGCGCGTGGTCAGGCGAATCGCGGTACACATGATGCTTATCCTCCTTCTGCTGATGAGGGTAGTATAGCACGAAATGCGCGTTTGCACAAGCGGTTTCGCGGCTTCTTGCGGAATTTTCCAGCCATCAGCGGCGGATTTTCGCCTGATGCGCGAATTTTGCATTTTCGTCCGCAATGTTCATGCTGAGTACACACGAATCCGCTACAATGTGCATAAGAATCGACAGAAGGAAGGCTTTCCTCATGGTGGAAAAAGTGCTGGTATGCCTGCTGGCGGGCTTAGGCGCTGGCTTAGGCACGGGATTCGCGGGCATGAGCGCCGCGGCGGTCATCAGCCCGATGCTGATTACGTTCTTGGGCATGGAGCCGTATGAGGCGGTCGGCATTGCGCTGGCGAGCGACGTGCTGGCGAGTGCCGCAAGCGCGTGGACATACGGCAAAAACAAGAATCTCGACATTCGCAACGGCTTGCTGATGATGGCGGCGGTGCTGGCGTTCACGGTCGTAGGCAGCTACGTCGCAAGCCTTGTGCCGAGCCGAACGATGGGCAGCTTCAGCGTGCTGATGACGATGCTGCTGGGCATCAAGTTCATCATCCGCCCGGTGATGACGACGCGCGAAGCCATGCAGAACGTGAGCAAAAAGAAGCGCATGGTGCAGTCGATTGTCTGCGGCGCGTTCATCGGCATGATTTGCGGCTTCGTCGGCGCGGGCGGCGGCATGATGATGCTGCTGATTCTGACCTCCGTCATGGGCTACGAGCTGAAAACCGCCGTCGGCACGAGTGTGTTCATCATGGCGTTCACGGCGCTGACGGGTGCGGTCAGCCACTTCACCATCGGCGGATGGCCGGACGGATGGACGCTGGCGCTGTGCATGGCGTTCACGCTGCTGTTCGCGCAGATTGCCGCGAAAATTGCGAACAAATCGAAGCCGGAGACGCTCAACCGGGTGGTCGGCGTGGTTTTGGTGGTGCTGGGCGTTGTGATTCTGGCGGTGCAGTATCTGGGGTGATTGTCGCTTGTTGCAGCGAAAGACGTGCTTGATATTCAATATCAGGCATGTCTTTTTTGCTGCTCTCGTCGCGTCCGCAGACGCGAAACCCTCTGCGACAAAGCACGCAATTATAGGAAGTGAAATCATCCGCATTCAAAAAAGCCCGAACCATCGCTGATTCGGGTTTCTTTTTGCCTTAGTTCATCGGTACATACTCAAAGTCGATTTCAATCGTCTTGATTTCGGCGATGACAGCATCGTTGCGGTTGATGGGGGTCGGCGTTGCGCCGGCGAGGTTGCCGCCGGGCAGACGCGCGGTCTTGGGCACGCTCGTCACCCATTCGTTGTACAGATTCACACGCGTGCACACGCCGTCGTCAGAAGTCGTGTAGGCGCGGCCCTTCAGGCGGTAGATTTCGCCGTTGATGCGCACTTCCTTGATGTTAACGAGGTAGTTCGGGTACAGCGCTTCGCCGTTGCTGATGCCGATGGCGGCAAACGCGACGGACGCGGAGTAACCCTGCGCCGTGCCGGTGAAATCCAGCCCGACAGTGTACTTGCCTTCGCCCGTGATGATGGCGTTGGTCGCGACAAGTCCCTCGGAGATGGCGTCCGCGTTGTAGGTATCGCCGACGCTGTGGGTGAGCGCCCAGCTGCCGTCGTTCCACATAATCCACGCCAGCGCGGTCTGGTCATCCACGACCACGGCATCTTGCAGGAAGGTCACGGGGGCTTCCGCCGCAGCAGCCGCTGCTTCCGCCGCAGCAGCCGCCTGCACATCCGCATAATCCTGACCTTCTTCGTTCGCCTGACGCTTCTCCTGATACATCGCCAGAATATCGTCATCCGCGAAGGTCTGGGACACGCGCTTGTACAGCCCGCTGCAATCCCACAGGCAGTTCGTCAGGTTGTACTTGGTGCAGGCGTCAAGGAACGCCGTGTGGTACGCCAGCGTGTTGTCCTTCAGCCCGTCGCTGCACGGCAGCGCGCCGTATTCGCCGATGACCACGCCGTAGCCCGCCTCGGTGAATTTCGTCATCTTTGCCAGCTGCTGATCCATGTACTCATAGTCGCTCACTTTGCCCCACTTGGTGGCGCTCACCGCGCTGGACGCGCCGCAGTACGACCACGGATCGTAGTAATGGACAGAAACCATCAGCTTGCTGTCCGCGGTGTCCTTGGGCATCTGGAAGCGATCGTCGCAGGTCTGGTTAATGTCGGTGCTGTAACCCGCAATCAGTAGGAAGCGGGCCGCGTTGTTACCGCCCGTCGCGCGGACGACATCCACAAACGTCTGGTTGATTTCGTTCGTCAGCGCGTACCGCTCGTCGTCGGTCAGGTAGGTAACGACGGAATCGGAGCAGTACAGCGGGGAATTCTCGTCGAAGCGGCCGCCGAGCTCCTCGTTTGCGCTCTCGAAAATCAGGTAATCGGAGTAATCACGGAAGCGTTCGGCAATCTGCTGCCACATGCCCTTGTAGGCTTCCATGGCCAGTGCGCGGGTTTCGGCGCTTTCCGAACCGAACATGCCATACCAGCCGCCATCCCAATGGTCATTGATGATGACGTACATACCCGCCTTGCGCGCATAGCGGACAACTTCCTCCACGCGGTCCATGTAGTCGGCGTCGATGGTGTAGTCGCCTTCGTAGAGGTGGGTGGCGTTGGTCATCCAAGCCACCGGAATGCGGATGGTGTCAAAGCCCGCCGCTTTCATGCCGTCAATCATGGCCTGCGTCGTTTTCGGCTGACCCCAGTGCGTCTCATAGCTAAGGGGCGTGTTCGTCTTGATGCCGACGTTGTTGTCGCAGGCTTCCAGGGTGTTGCCGAGGTTGATGCCGTTGCCCATCAGGCGGGTAGCCTCCAGCGCCGTCAAGCCCTCGCGCATCACGCCGTTATCCACCGCTTCCGCCTCTTCCGCCGACCCTACGCAGGGAATCAGCATCAGCACCGCCAGCATCAGGCTGAACAGGTGCAGGAACCGCTTCTTCATATCCATCGTTCCTTTCTTCTGCGTATTTGACCGCAGCTTCCTTTCAATTATAGCATCAGCGAAATCGTTTTGTCAATGGATATTTGTCTGTCTATGCATATTTTCATGCCATATCTGCCAAGTTCTCGGCGAGTTTTCGCTGTCTTTTGCGAAAAAACGGTTTCGTATCGAAAATTGGTTTTCGTTCGACGATTATCTATTGATTTGAAGAAAAAAAACAGCCTCCCGGCACAATTCATGTCGGGAGGTTGTTTTGGACAGGTTGATTATTCAATCGTCAGGTAGAGCGCCAGATTTTCCGCCGTCGCGGGCACGAAGGTCACATCCGCCTTTTCGTTCTGCGCGTTGATGACCGCGGTGAAGGCATCTTCATCCGCCGCTTCGCCGTTCACGAAATAGACGACGGTTCCGTTTTCATCCAGCTTGCTTTCCGCCAGCTCATTGTACTGAGCATCGCGGTTCTCGTCCTTGTAGAAGGTCGCCACGCCGGATTCCAGCGCGCTGCTGCTGAAGGAGAAGGAGCCATCTTCCTTCAGGCCAATCATCGCGCGGTAGTAGAAGCCGTACGCACAGATGACTTCATCGGCGCTGGTCAGCACCAGATAGCCCAGTACTTCGCCGTTCACGGTCACATTCAGCACCACGTCGAGCTTGCCGTCGCCGTCCACATCCAGCACAGCGAAGGAATCATAGCCCGCGCCCTCGGTGAACTCGTCGTTCAGGGCATCCTGCAAGGTCTTGTTCGTCTTGTCGGAGGGAACATAGACCTCGCTGCCGCCGTTCAGCACAGCCGCAATTGCCGGCAGATCCGCCGGGTCGCCTACCATATCCGCAACGGGGCTGGCAACAGGGCTGGCGACCGTGCTGGCAACGGGACTCGCGGTTTCCGCCACGGCAAACGCGCACAGCATCATGGACAGCGCCATCATGATTGCAAGGAACTTCTTCATGTTCATTTTCCTCTCTTTCTTTTCCAGAATATTTTCGCTGCGGAGAGCCGCCGCGAAAGTTTCGTTCCATTCTTTAGGAACAAAAAGCAGTATATCACATTTTCGTCCAATTGTCGATGGCGAATTGTAAATTCTATGCGAAAAAATGGTCATAATTTGTCCTTATTCTGCATATCATTCGCTTTTATGCTGTTTTTTTCTTTCATATTCGGCAAAAAGAATGCGGATGAGGCGCTTTTTTCACCTCGTCCGCATTCTTTTCATTTCCGACTTTACCCCAGCAGCATCCGGTCGTTGTTGATTTCGCTGCCGCTTGCTTTTTCAAACATCACCAGCAGGTCTTCGACGTGAATGCGCTTCTTCGTTTCCGCGTCGATATCGAGGATGATTTTGCCCTCATGCATCATGATGGTGCGGTTGCCGTACTCCAGCGCGTCTTTCATGTTATGCGTCACCATCATGGCCGTCAGATGGTTTTCCGCAATGATTTTCTGCGTCAGCGTCAGCACGTTTTTCGCCGTTTTGGGGTCAAGGGCGGCGGTGTGCTCATCCAGCAGGAGGAGTTTCGGCTGCTTGATGGTCGCCATCAGCAGCGTCAGCGCCTGCCTCTGTCCGCCGGAAAGCAGACCAACCTTGCTGCTCATGCGGTCTTCCAGCCCCAGCCCCAGCGTCGCCAGCTTTTCGCGGTACTCGTCGCGTTCCTTCGCCGTGATGCCCCAGCGGAGCGTCCGCCCCTGTCCGCGGCGATACGCCAGCGCGAGGTTCTCCTCAATGTTCATCGTTGCCGCCGTGCCGTTCATCGGGTCTTGGAACACGCGCCCCAGATACTTCGCGCGCTTGTATTCCGGCAGGTGCGTCACATCCACGCCATCAATGACGATGCTGCCGCGGTCCACCATGAACGTACCCGCGACGGCGTTGAGCGTCGTGGATTTGCCCGCGCCGTTGCCGCCAATCATCGTGACGAAATCGCCTTCCGCCAGATGGAGGTCAACATCCGCCAATGCACGCTTCTCGGTAATCAAGCCGGGATTGAAGGTCTTTGCAATATGATTGATATCAAGCATTCTGCTTCTCCCCCTTTCGAGCGCTGCGGGCGGTAAAAAGCTGGCTCTTCCAGTGCGGCACGGCGAGGAACATCGCCACAACCAGCGCCGTGAGCAGCTTCAGGTAGTTTGTGGGCAGACCCAGCCACAGCACCACCTGCATGACGATGTAGTAGATGATAGCGCCGATGGACACGGCGATGAGCTTCGTGGCAAAATTGCGGAAAATCTTGCCAAACAGCACTTCGCCGATGATAACTGCCGCCAAGCCGATAACAATCGCGCCGCGCCCCATGCTGACATCCGCATAGCCCTGATACTGCGTCAGCAGCGCGCCGGAGAGCGCCACCAAGCCGTTGGACAGCATCAGCCCGACGACCTTCGCGCGCCCGGTGTTGATGCCCTGTGCGCGCGCCATGTTGACGTTTGCGCCCGTTGCGCGCAGTGCACAGCCATACTCCGTGCCGAAGAACCAGTACAGCAGCGCAATCACTGCCGCGGTAATAATGAGCAGCAGCAGAATCGGGTTGTCAAGCGAAAAATTGCGCACGTTGCGCAGGGACACCAGCAGGTCATACTTATTCGCATTCACCGCCGTGTTCGCCTTGTTGCTCATGATGCCAAGGTTGATGGAATAGAGCGCAAGCTGCGTCAGAATGCCCGATAGGATGGCAGGAATCCCCATCCATGTGTGGAACACACCCGTCACCAAGCCCGTCAGCATCCCGACGACGAACGCCGCCACCAGCGCCACCCACGCGTTGCAGCCGCTGATGATGAGCATCGCCGCGACCGCGCCGCCAGTGGCGATGGAGCCGTCCACCGTCAAGTCCGCCACGTCCAGAATGCGGTAAGTAATGTAGACGCCAATGGCCATAATGCCCCATATGACGCCCTGAGAAACCGCGCCGGGCAAGGCGTTGAGCAGCTTCATAATTTCCACGGAATCTTCCTCCTACTATAACGCAAGCGAAGCCATAAGGCGAAATGCCCTATGGCTTCGCAAAATGTATCGATTGATTAGTCCATCGGGACGTAGTCGTCCGGGACGGTGATGCCCAGCGCTTCGCAGATCGCGGCGTTGTACTTCTTGGTGAACTGAGGCGCGAAAGCAATCGGCATGGTGGAAACATCCGCGCCGTTCACGAGGATTTCATACGCCATTTCGCCCGTCTTGTAGCCGAGGTCATAGTAGTTGATGGTCAGCGTCGCGGCACCGCAGCCGCGGCAAATGCCTTCCTCACCCGCGATGACCGGCACTTTCGCCGGCACGACGACGTTGGCAATCGTTTCGCTGTAGGCAGCGGCTGTGTTGTCCGTCGGGATGTAGAGCACGTCGCATTCAGTCGCCTGCTGCGCCATGGACGCAACGTCGTTGGAGTCGGTGAAAGCGTATTCCTTGCAGGTGATGCCCTTCGCTTCCAGCTCCGCCTTCACAACGCCAATCTGATAGGCGCTGTTCGCTTCCGCCGAGCAGTAGAGCAGCGCAACCGTCTTTGCTTCCGGGAACAGCTCCACAATCATGTTCGCCTGACCGTCCAGCGGGGCGAGGTCGCTCGTGCCGGAAACGTTGATTTCCGTGTAGCCCTTCCAGTCGCTGATTTCCAGCGCCGTGCCGTAGTGGGAAATCGACGTGCCGAGAATCGGAATATCCGCCGTCGCGCTGACAGCCGCCTGAAGCGCGGGCGTCGCGTTCGCCATAATCAGGTCAACCTCCGCCGCCACAAAGCCATTGGCAATCATGGCGCAGAAAGCCGTATCACCCGAAGCGTTCTGCTCATCAAAAACAACCTTGTCGCCAAGCTTCTCCGTCAGCGCGTCGCGGAAACCCTTGGTCGCCGCGTCCAGCGCCTCATGCCGCACCAGCTGCAAAATGCCGACGTGATACGTCTTTTCTTCCGCGCTCGCCATCGTCAGGCAGGTCAGCGCCATACACAACGCCAGCAAAACCGCAAACATCTTCTTCATACAGGGAAACCTCCTTCAAATACTACTCGCTTCCGCAAAAGCCGAAGCGTTTCTACGTGGAAAAGTGTACCGTATCCTTCGCCGCGTGTCAAGACCGGGAAGCGGAAAGGACAAAAAGAAAACAAAACAAAAAAACAATGCGGAACGCGGAATTTGTCATTTTCCTTGACAAAGCGCACCAAATGCTGTATCCTGAACACAGCGAAACCGTTTGTTCTTTATCGAAAGGAGTGTTTTTTCATGCGGAAAATCCTCTCCCTGCTGCTGATTCTTGCCCTTTTTCTCCCCTGCGCGCTGACGGAAACGCCGCAGGGCATTGACCTCGCGCTGACCTCCACCTATGGCGACGGTCTCTCCCTGCGGATGACGGCTGGCTTAGGCGAAACGCCTTTCTGCTCGCTGACGCTGCCTTCGGGGCAGATTGACCTCGCCTTCTCGCCGGACAAGGGGCTTTGCGTGCAGTCGGGCGGTCAATGGTCGCAATTGCTGGTGGAAGGCCATCCGGTAGATGCGGCGCTGCTGACCACGCCGCTCAAGCTGCTGGATGGGCGCTCCCCGTCGGAAGTGCTGGGGCTGTTGGCGGAGGATGTCAACAAGATGCTCGATGCGATTCCCTCGCTCTATAACTTGCCAATGACCTTGATAAGAGACCCTGCGTTTGCGCGCCTGTTCAGCGACCTATACATTGCTGCGCAAACAGGGACAATTTCCATCACTTCTGAAGAACTGAATCGTTTGGCGGCTTCTGTTCTGGGAAAGATCTGCAACATGGAGTATCTTGACGGCTTGAACTTCAGCGATATCTACCATCATCTTCTTGCGTCGGTCGTGCAATCTTCGGAGGTTGCACGCGCATATCGTTCCGCGATGCGCGGATACCTTTTCTCTAATTTCAGGCTTTCCGGGCAAATCGGCATTGACAAAGGGGAACTTCTTTTTAGTCAGCCCTACCAAGAGCCATACCATTTGACCTATGAGCAAACCACGCCTAACAGTTGGCATTATCTGCTGACAACTGCGAACAGCGATACCATTGATGGTGTGCTCTATTGGCGAAATGAATACGACTTTGCTTTGAGCGGCTACTCCGAGAATCAGCATACGGCGTTCTCTGTCACTTGCAGTTACGGTTCTGCAAACAACTTTGTGTTTATCGCCAGCGTTGATAACAGCTTCAGCCTGTCCATCGTTCAAGCTGGCAGCAATTTCAGTTTGCGGCTTGACAATGAGAATACCAACGTTTTTACCCTTGAATCCACATCGGATTATATCCGTGTCAAGATATATTCCAATTATTATACGCTTACGATCACCCCTGCCACGGATGGGCTTGATATTGTCGCACAGGCGCGCACTTTCGGCATCTTCACCGCCCACATCCGCACCGCGCTCAACGGTCTGATCTGCACCGGCGTGTACGGCGGCACGGCATACCGCCTTGCCCTGACGGAAACGGCAACTGGCTTCAGCCTGCTGCTCTCCCTGCCGGACGGAGATTTCCATCTGGATTTCGCCGCGCTTTCCGACACCAGCTGTTCGCTGACCTTCACCGATGCCGCCGGGCAGCAGGTATCCCTGACTGGCTCACTCTGCACGCCTGAATCCCCCGTCATTCCGGATACCATCGGTACCATTGAGCTGACGCAGCTGCTGGATGGCCTCTTCTAAATCAACCAAATTCCCTAAAAAAGGCGTTTTCGGATGCACACGTTCCGAAAACGCCTTTCCTATTTATTTCAGCATTTCTGCCGGGATTTCCGCCGCCATCCGCTGATAGCCTACCTTGCTTGGGTGCAGGTGGTCGCCGGAATCGTATTCGGGCAGGAAGAAATCAGGGTGCGCCGGGTCGCGCAAGGCGCGGTCAAAGTCAATGCAGCCGTCAATCAACTCGGTCATACGGATGAAATCATTGTAAGCGTGGCGCAAGTCCTGCCGGAAGGGCGCGTCGGTGCGCCAGCCGCCCATGGGCAGCAGCGTGCCGACGTAGACGCGCAAGCCCATCCCCCGCGCCTGCGTGATGTACGTCTTGAGTCCGCTGATAAGCTCGTCCGCCGTTGGCAGATCGCTCATCGGGCGGAAGGGGTTCACCTGCGTGCCTACAGGGTGGATGATGTCGTTGATACCCTGCTGGATGATAACGGCATCCGCGCCGTCGGTCGGCACTTCATGCGCAAAGCGTTTTGCGCCCATCAGCCCGTAGGATTCGTACGTCAGGCAGTGATATTCGCGCAGAATCCGCGATCCGCTGGTGGCGCGGCGGATGATGGCGGTATGCTCAAAGCCGTCTTTGCGGCAACGGAGCTGCAAATCATCCGGCCAGTCCTGCGCGGTGATGGAGTCGCCATAACAGATGATGGCGCGGTTCTCCGGCGCAGTACGCACGGACACATTGCTGAGGAAGTAGGTCAGCTGCGTCTTGCGGGATGTGTCCATCGAAATATTGAGGTTCTCCGTTTCGTCGCCGTTGGCGTACAGCCCGCCGGACAGCGCGCCGCAGGTGAACACGACGCTGCGCATGAGCGTGAAATCCCGCAAATAGAAGCTGACAAGCAGCTTTTCCCCGGCAGTTACGGGCGTTTCCAGCGTGTCGGAAATCGCATTGCCCTCCGCCGGAAGCGTTACGCGGCGCTCGCCCCCGAACGTGACCGGGTGAAACGCGCCGCCGCAGAAAATTGTCACCTTTTCCAGCGTAACCGGCTCCATGCCGCAGTAATTATCGAACGTCAGGCGCACACCGCTGCCAGAAAACGGCGAGACAATCGGATAGCGCAAGGTAATGTCCTTGGCATACCGCTCCGGGCGATTTTCCGCAATGCTGACCGCATTTCCCCACACGCTGACCCACTTCTGCATCCTTTTGACGCTCCCTTCGCGTTGCTGTTCCCCATCATAGCACATTCCGTGTGCAAATGCAAGTTTCCTATTGTTTCCATATTTGCAACGATTGTTGAGACACCGCAAAATCGGTTGACAACTGCGCATCGAAAATGATAAAATGTGTATATATTCCCCTTGAACAGGAGTGAAAATCGTATGGTCAAAATCATTTCAGACAGCACATCCGACCTGTCGCAGGATCTGCTCGACCGCTATAACATCACGCTGGTGCCGCTGATAGTTCGCTTGGGCGACCAGCAGTACGAAGACCGCGTGAACATCACCTCGGAGGAAATTTTCCGCTGGTCGGACAGCACAAAGAAAGCGCCGACGACTGCCTGTGCGAACGTCTGGACGATTCAAGAAGTTTTCCAGAAGTATCTGGAGACGTATGACGAGATTGTGGCGTTCTCCATCTCCGGCAAAATGTCCGCGACGGGGGCGAACATGGTGGAAGCGGCAGCGGAGCTGGGCGCGTCCGACCGCATCCACGTCGTGGACAGCCAGAGCCTTTCCACCGGCATCGGTCTGCTGGTGATGGAAGCGGCGGTGATGGCGCAGGATGGCAAATCTGCCAAGGAAATTGTGGCGCATGTGACCTCGCTGATTCCGCTGGTTCGCGCGTCCTTTGTCGTCGATACGCTGACGTTCCTGCACCGCGGCGGGCGCTGTTCCGGCGCGGCGGCGCTGATGGGCAGCATGCTGAAGCTGCACCCGAAGATTGTCGTGCGTGACGGTCAAATGCTGGTGGACAAGAAGTACCGCGGCTCGCTCGCCCGCTGCATCCCTGCCTACACGCATGATTTGCACGACGATTTGCTCCGCGCGCGCCCGGAGCGTGTTTTCATCACCCATTCCGGCTGCGACCCGGAGGTTGTTGAGCAAGTCCGCACCTATTTGACGAGCCTGAACTACTTCGATGCGGTCATCGAAACCCGCGCCGGCGGCGTCATCTCCTGCCACTGCGGCCCCGGCACGCTGGGGGTGCTGTTCATCCTGAAGGCGTGACCCCCAGAGGCGCTGCCTCTGGACTCCGGCAGGGCTCTGCCCTGCACCCGCCAAAGGGTCTTCGACCCTCTGGACTCCCTTTCGCGCGATTGAGTTGAGTGCTCTCTCATACTATGCCCGCGTGCTGCTCCGACCTCATCCATCGCTGCGGCGACACCTTCCCCAGAGGGGAAGGCGGGGCGGCTTTCGCGCTGCATTGCTTTTTTCGGCAGCTGCGGCTCAGACGCACACCAAACCTTCCCCTCTGGGGAAGGTGCCGAAGGCGGATGAGGTAGCCTCCGCGCCATCAGAAACAAAAATGGGCTTGCCATTTCGCCCAAAACGCTATATAATACACGCAGAAGCGGCATTTGGTCTTTCCCTTTCGCCGCTTGACACAAAAAGAGGGGGATATTCTCATGGCTATGGAACTGAAAACCACAGGCGTGAACGGCTTCGTGAAGCCTGCGGAACTGACGAACATGGAAACCCTGCTGAATGCAGTCAATGACGAGCTGCTGACCGGCAAGGGCGCGGGCAGTGATTTCCTCGGCTGGCTCGACCTTCCCGTGAATTACGACAAGGAAGAGTTTGCCCGCATCCAGAAGGCGGCGAAAAAGATCCAGGGCGACAGCGATGTGCTGGTTGTCATCGGCATCGGCGGCTCGTACCTCGGCGCGCGCGCGGCCATTGAGTTCTGCAAGGGGCAGATGTACAACGGCGTGCGTGAAAAGGGCATCCCCGAAATCTACTTCGTGGGCAACAACATTTCTTCTTCCTATATCAATGACGTGGTGAAGATTATCGGCGACCGTGACTTCTCCGTCAACATTATCTCCAAGTCCGGCACGACGACCGAACCCGCGATTGCTTTCCGCGTGTTCAAGAAGATGCTGGAAGAAAAGTATGGCGCAGAGGGTGCGAAGGATCGCATTTACGCCACGACCGACAAGGCGCGCGGTGCATTGAAGAATCTGGCGAATGTTGAGGGCTACGAGTCCTTCGTCGTGCCGGATGACGTCGGCGGACGCTTCTCCGTGCTGACGGCGGTGGGTCTTTTGCCGATTGCCGCGGCAGGCATCGACATTGCCGCGATGATGAAGGGCGCGGCGGACGCGCGCGAATGCTGCAAGGAGGGCACGTTGGACACCAACCCCGCCTACAAGTACGCCGCGCTGCGCAACATCCTCTACCGCAAGGGCAAGAACATCGAGATTCTGGTGAACTACGAGCCGGCGCTGATGATGACCGGCGAGTGGTTCAAGCAGCTGTTCGCCGAGAGCGAGGGCAAGGACAACAAGGGCATTTTCCCGACGGCGGCGAACTTCTCCACCGACCTGCACTCCATCGGGCAGTTCATTCAAGATGGCACGCGCAGCCTGTTCGAGACGGTTGTGTGGGTGAAGAATCCGCGCAGTGAGCTGGTCATCGAGGCGGCGGACGAGGACATCGACGGTCTGAACTATCTGGCGGGCAAGTCCGTGCAGTTTGTGGACAGCAAGGCGTATCAGGGTACGCTGCTGGCGCACATGGACGGCGGCACGCCCAACATCATCATCGAGATTGACGAAGCCGACGCCTACCACTTCGGCTATCTGGTGTACTTCTTCGAGAAGGCGTGCGGTCTGTCCGGCTATCTGCTGGGCGTGAACCCCTTCGACCAGCCCGGCGTCGAAGCCTACAAGAAGAACATGTTCGCCCTGCTCGGCAAGCCCGGCTATGAAGCCCGCCGCGCCGAACTGGAAGAACGGATGAAGTAAGGGAACTTTGGCGGCAGGAGGAGGAATCCCCTGCCGTTTTTGGAATAGGAGGATGTTTCATGCTGCTTCCCGCCGCCGTGCGTCCCTATGCCGCCGATGTGGACGGCACAGCCAGCCGCGTCCGCTGTGCAATTGCGCTGAACGGCTCGAAGGAACTGCGAATCCAGCTCTGCGGAAGGCTGAAACGCGGGCTTTTCGGGCGGAATCAGCTTCTGGCGGATGGGGACGTGCTTTGCGTTGCGCTTCATCAGCCAGATGGCGACGTTCCGCTTTTTGACAGCCGATGCGACGGCTATGCGAATGTGCTGGATGACAGGCAGCCGCCCGCGCCGATTCCCCTGCATCCGGCGATTTGCCCGAAGTGCCGGAATGCGGCGTTTCAGCTGCGGTTGTGCTTTGAGTACCCGGAGGCGGAGGAACTCGCGGCGTTTGCGAATCCCGACAATATGTTCACTTGGGTTTGGCTGAGCCTGCGCTGCACGCGCTGCCACGCGGTGTTTCGGGGGAACTTGGAATGCGACTGATGCGCCTTTCGCAGCATCTCCCCCATGTTCGATTTCAAAACCAATCTTGATTTTATCCGCTGCTCCCGTCGCCTCTGCGGAGGCGAAGACGTTACTTTCTGTTGCGACAAAAAGGTTCCAAAGAGCGCCCAGAGGGGGCTGAAGAGGGTGCAAGTCGGGACTTCAGCCCCCTCTGGACTCCCCCCGCCGCAAAAGTTTCTTGTGGGAAAGAGTGGCGGTTGCTGCGCGGCTTGACTGCTTTTCCTTGCGTTCTGGTTTTCAAAACACTTTTGCAGAAAAAATCGCCCTGCCGGAATTTTTCACCCCGGCAGGGCGTTCGTTTTCCATTTTGCCAGCATCACGACAGCGGTTCGCCGTTTTCGGTCTCGATTTCGCGGCAGAAGAAGTGCAGCGCGCCGTCCTCGAAGTCGCTGATTTCGTAGCGCTGGTCGGCATCCCAGCCGTCCGCGCGGTGGTCGCGAATCTCGAAGCCGCAAATCTGCATCGGGATGGCGGGAAAACGCAGCGTCACGTCGCTTATGGACAGGAAACGGAGCGTTTGCGCTTTGCCATCAGCACAAAAGGAGAGTGTCAGCACAGGTGCGCCGCTTGCGGTGTGCAGGCGAAAGTCCGTGATTTCCACATCGCAGGGGAACATTGGCACTCTCCTTACCTGCTTCCCTTGTCGTATGGGATACCCTCGGCCTTCGGCGCGCGGGACTTGCTGCTCGTCAGCGCCAGCACAAGGAGCGAAATGATGTACGGCAGCATGTTGTAGAACGTGCTGGGCAGGTTCAGCTGTGCGAGGAAGTCAAAGCCGGTATAGACGTTGCTCAGGCTGCGGAACAGCCCGAACAGCAGCGCCGCCAGCGCAATCCGCAAGGGTTTCCACTGCCCGAAAATCATCACCGCCAGCGCAAGGAAGCCGAAGCCCGCCACGCCGTTCTCGAATTTCCATTCGCTCACGCCCGCCGTGATGTACACCAAGCCGCCCAATCCGCCGAGCACGCCGGAAATCATCACGCCCGCATAGCGCATTTTGTAGACGTTGATGCCCACGGAATCCGCCGCCTGCGGATGCTCGCCGCAAGCCTGCAAACGCAGACCGAAGCGCGTCTTGTACAGCAGGACATACGAAATCACCAGCAGCATCGCCGCCATGAGCATGAACCAGTTGAACTCGAAACCATTGATATCCACCAGAAACGCCTTTTTGACGTTGATGTAGGTAATGGCGGAGGACACATTCGACACGTCTTCGGCAATGTTGATAGCCTTGACGATGACCGTCGCCGCCGCCGTGCCGAGCAGGTTCATCGCCGTGCCGACGAGCGTCTGGTCTGCCTTGAAGTTAATCGCCGCGACCGCCAGCAGAAGCGAATACAACATCCCGAAAATCATCGCCATCAGCGTCGTCAGGAGGATGACCACGACGACCGCCGTGCCGTCGGGCATGTACTTCATCATCAGCGCACCGCCAAGCGCGCCGAAAACCATGATGCCCTCCAGCCCGATGTTAATCACGCCGGAATGCTCCGAGAAGCAGCCGCCCAGCGCCACCAGCAGCAGGACTGATGCAAACATCAGCATATATTGCAGCAAGAGTGTCATTTGAGATTCGCCTCCTTCCGCAGGTTCGCTTCCGCTTTGCGCTCCGCCAGGCGCGTCATAACCTGCCGGAAGAACAGCACGAAGCCGCACATGTAGATGATGACCGCCGAAATGAGGTCGGAAATCTGTGAAGAATAGATGGCGCGGTCAACATACGCGCCGCCGAAGGTGATGTGCTGGATGAAGAAGGATGCGAAAATCGTGCCAATCGGGTGCAGACCGCCGAGGAACGCCGCGGCAATGCCGTTGAAGCCCATCGCCGGAACCGCCGACTGCGCCACTGCCCATTCCTCAAAGCCAGAGAGGAACATGAAGCCCGCGCCGATGCCCGCCAGCGCGCCCGCAATCCCCATCGTCAGGATGAGATTCTGCTTTTCGCGCATCCCGCAGTATTTCGCGGCATTCTTGTTCAGCCCGGTCGCCTTCAGCTCGTAGCCCAGCTTCGTTTTGCTCAGCAGCACCCAAATCAGCACGGCAATGACAATCGCCAGCGGAATGGCAATGGTCACATAGCGGTTGTTGGAGAACAGCTTTTCCAGCCCCAGCGACGGCATCAGCGCGCTCGGATTGCCCACGCTCAGCTTAACGGTGTAAGGGGTGTTGCTGTCCTTCACGAGCGACAGCAGGCTGTTGACGGCATAGAGGCTGATCCAGTTGAGCAGAATGCAGGAGATGACCTCGTTGACGTTGCAGAATGCTTTGAGCGCGCCGGAGATGCACGCCAGCAGCGCACCCGCGAGCGCCGCCGCCAGCAGGCACACATACCACGGCATGTTCCACGCCAGTGCACAGTACAGCGCTGCACCCGCGCCCACGACGTACTGACCCGCCGCGCCAATGTTGAACAAGCCTACCTTGTAGGCGAACAGCACCGACAAGCCGCACATGAGCAGCGGCGCAGTCTTGACCAGCGTGTTGCCCAGATACTTCATCTGTGCGGTGCTGCTGCCATACTTCCAGAAGTTCTTGATGATAACCAGAATCGCATCAACGGCGTTGAGGTTGCCCGTCTTTTCGCTCACGCCGTGGTCAATCAGCAGCAGCACGACGAAGCCGACCAGCAGCCCCAGCACGATGCACAGCAGCGACGAGAGAATCGTTTGCACGCCGGGAATTTGCAGCATCGACCTGCGCTGCCGGACTTTCTTAGGTTCGTTTGCCATCTTTACCGCGCCTCCCGTTTCGCGCCCGCCATATACAGGCCGATTTCTTCCGCCGTCGTCGTTTTCGGGTCAAGCTCGCCGACGATTTCGCCTTCGTACATCACGAGAATACGGTCGGACACGTCCAGCACCTCGTCCATCTCCAGCGAAACCAGCAGCACCGCCTTGCCCTCGTCGCGCGCGGCGATAATCTGCTTGTGGATGTACTCAATCGCGCCCACATCCAAACCGCGCGTGGGCTGCATGGCAATCAGCAGGTGCGGCGAGCGGTCGATTTCGCGCGCGACAATCGCCTTCTGCTGGTTGCCGCCGGACATGCTGCGGGCGATGGTGGTTGCGCCCTGCCCGGAGCGGATGTCGTACTGGTCAATCAGCCGATTGGCATAGGCGCGGATGTTCTTGCGGCGCAGGAAGCCCGCGCGCGTGAATTCCGGGTCGAAATAGCGCTGCAAAACGATGTTGTCTTCCAGCGAGTAATCCAGCACCAGGCCGTGCTTGTGGCGATCCTCCGGGATGTGGCTCATGCCGTCCAGCGAGCGCCGGCGAATTGACGCGCGGGTGATATTCTGCCCATCCAGGTAGATTTTGCCGCTGACGAGCGGTTCCAAGCCCGTCAGACCGTACACGAACTCCGTCTGACCGTTGCCATCAATGCCCGCAAGGCAGACGATTTCGCCCGCGCGCACCTCCAGCGACACATTTTTGACCGCGTTGTTCTTGTGCACATGGGACGCGACGGTCATGTTTTCTACCTTCAGCACGACCTCGCCGGGCTGCGCCGGTTTCTTCTCGACGTGGAAGTTGACGTTGCGTCCGACCATCATCGCGGACAGTTCCTCCGGCGTGGTGTCCTTCGTGTTCACCGTGCCGATGTACTTGCCCTTGCGCAGCACCGTGCAGCGGTCGGAAACCGCCATAATCTCCGCCAGCTTATGGGAGATGAAGAGGATAGACTTGCCCTCCGCCGCCAGATTGCGCATAATCTGCATCAGTTCGTCAATCTCCTGCGGCGTCAGGACGGCGGTCGGCTCGTCGAAAATCAGGATTTCGTTGTCGCGGTAGAGCATTTTGAGGATTTCCGTGCGCTGCTGCATCCCAACGGTGATATCCTCCACCTTCGCGTCGGGGTCGACGTGCAGCCCGTAACGCTCGGACAGCGCCAGCACCTTCTGCCGCGCCTCTTTCTTTTGCAGGAAGCCGAATTTCGTCGGTTCAACGCCCAGAATGATGTTGTCCAGCACGGTGAAGCACTCCACCAGCTTGAAGTGCTGGTGTACCATGCCGATGCCCAGCGCGGTGGCGTCATTGGGGTTGCGGATGGACACCGTTTCGCCATCCTTCCTGATTTCGCCTTTTTCAGGCTGATACAAGCCGAAAAGGACGCTCATCAGCGTCGATTTGCCCGCGCCGTTCTCACCCAGCAGCGCGTGGATTTCGCCGTGGCGCAGCTGGAGGGTGATGTCGTCATTGGCAATGATGCCGGGAAAGCGCTTGGTGATATGCAGCATTTCGATGGCATAAGGCGTGCTTTCGTCCGGCGTTTGAACGCGCTGTTTCTCCATGAAGCATTTCCTCCTTGATGTTCTGTTTTCCCCATTGATTTCGCCGATTTTGCGGCGGATGATTCCCCGTGTGCGCCGAAAATGCGCTTGATTCTGACAAAAACTTCCGCACGGCAGAGGACTCCCCCGGCGGAAGCTCTTGTCAGAATCCGGGGGACGTTGCCATCCCCCGGAAGGTGAGATTACTTGATGTTGCCGTTGTAGTTGACCACAATGGTCGTTTCCGGACGCACGGTAATGTCGCTGGAAACGGTCACTTTGCCATCCACCATCGCCTTCACCAGCGCGGTGTAGTCATCCACGGTGAAGGTGTCGTTCCATTCCGTGGTCTCCACGGGCAGGCCGACGTAGTTCAGGGTCAGGTCGTCGCCGGACACGAGGCCGAGGTTCTCCACCTTGCCCGCATGCAGGTCGAAGTTGCCCGCAACGGTATCGGTCAGCAGCGTCTTAACCGTCGCCGCCAGACCCTTCATGGCGGAAGTAACCGTCATGCCGTCCGCATACTGGTTGATGATGGGAGACTGGTCGGAGTCAACGCCGATCATCTTGCCGCCGACCTTCGCAGCTGCTTCCGCCGCAGAGGTGTAGATGCCGCCGCCGCAAGCGAACACGACTTCCACGCCCTTGGTGGCGTACCAGTTGTCCATGTACGCCGTGATGTCAGCATCGCCCATGAACTTGCCGCCGTAGACGTACTCGCAGGAGACGTCCGCCGCGATGCCCAGTTCCACCGCCGCGTCATTCGCGCCCTGCACGAAGCCGTAGCCGAAGCGCTGCACCGCCGGAACCTCCATGCCGCCGAGGAATCCGAGCTTCTTGTAGCCCATCTTCACTGCCGCATAGCCCGCCATGTAGCCGGAAAGTTCTTCCTGATACACAGCAGAGAACAGGTTGGACGCCTTGCTCAGGTCAACGCCGTTGGAGGTGAGGTCATACTCGCTCACGTCCAGCGCGATGAACTTCACGTCCGGGTACATCGGCTGGCACTCGCCGATCGCCGCCGCGAACAGGAAGCCGGGCATGACGATGACGTTGTAGCCTTCGTCGATGGCCGCTTCGACCTGCGCGATGCGCTCCGCGTCGGAGTCACCGGTGGGCTTGAAGTAGTTGAAGTCGACGCCGTTGGCCTCGCAGAACGCCTTGCAGGCCTCGTAGGTCGTCTGGTTGAAGGTCTGGTCGGTGATGTCGCCGGAGTCGGTAATCATCGCCACGCGGTAGGTTTCATCCGCAGACGCGAAGGAAACCGCGCACAGCACCATCGCCAGCGCCAGGATGAGAGAAACGAGCTTCTTCATGGATTCATTCTCCTCTCGTGATTTGAGCATCTTCTGCTCTCGTATTATTGTAACAGTTTTTTGCCCGTTTGAGAAGAGGGCAAGCGGCATTTCTTTAAAAAATCCCCCAAAATGCGCAGAAAATGTGGCAGATATTTTTCGATAGCTGATTTTCCCCTGCTTCGCGCCCTTGCGGATACCTTTCCGCTTTCCTTTCGATCCCCTTCCCGCGATTTTTCCGCATTTCCACTTGACAATCCTCCCCTGCTGTGGTAAAATAGTTAGGCTGATGAGCGCCCGTAGCTCAGTTGGATAGAGCGTCAGACTCCGACTCTGAAGGTCACAGGTTCGACTCCTGCCGGGCGTACAGGAGAAAATCCCCCGGAATCTTCGCGATTCTGGGGGATAACTTTGTTTTGGAGAGATTGCGGGTTATGTATGAGGTACATGGTGAGCGTACATTCTAAGCTTCCACACTCCGGAAGATAATCTTGTTCACGAAGAAGAACACGACCATCGAAACGCCGCCATTGAGCACCGTCGTGCCGATGTTGTACAGCCAGGGTGCGACCCACTGACCAGCCACATCCACCCAGATGCAGTTGATCGAGTTGACGATCACAGTCACGATGCAGAAGGCCACAACGTACCACGCGATCTGCGGGCTGACGGGGCGCTTGCTACGGAACACGAAGCTGCGTTGGATTGGAAAACTGATGGCCTCGCCGATGACCACGGCGATCATGCAGGCAATGAAGTAGCCCAGACCACCCATCACTGCGCTGCCTTCCTTGACCGCGTAACCAAAGATATTCAGGTGAAGGGCTGACCGAAAATTTCAGCCTCGATGCCCGGCCAGCCGAAATCTACCGCCCACAGACCTTTGAAGGTCAAGGGCAGGAAGGTCAGGATTAGGTACTTGAACACAGTCACGACATTGCTGACGATGACGAACAAACCGCCCTCGCGGATCCACCTGGATGCGTTCCATCGTGATCATGCCGCCCATCATCTTGCCCATGCCGCGGAAGGTGATGTTGTAGATGAAGAGCAGATTCAGATCGGGCTTGCCGCTCGCAATGGCCTTGTCAATCATACTACCGAGGAGCTTGGCGACCATGCGGCAGATGTGGTTCTGACCTCCAGTGTGCCGCGCAAGCGGATGTCCTCGCTGGACGCGGCGATCAGGATGTCATACGCACCGCCCTCGACCTCGAACTTGTTGGTCTGCACGTTGAAGTAGCGGAATGTATACTCGTCAAAGGGAATCGTGACGGCCTTTTCCTCTCCGGCCTCCAGATGGACACGGGCGAAACCCTTCAGCTCCCGGGCAGGACGGATGACCTTCCCGCCGGACAGGCTGATGGAAGCCGAAGGAGAAGCGGACTTCTTTCTTTGCGGTGGTGGCGTAGCGGTAGCCCACATAGAGACCCTCTCGGTATTCGCTGGCGGCCTCAGTACCGGGATAATACTGGCTGACGGGTAAATCGGCGTAGGCCACCGGGAAGGTCTCACTCAGCTTGCCGCCGGAATTGATCTTGCCAGTGATGACAAAGTGCACTTTTCCGTTAGGGTAAGCTGCTTTGGCAATTGATGAATTTTTCCGTTCATAGCATATCCTCCATACTGACGCAAAGGCAAACCCCGCCCCTACAGCGTCTCTGAACAGAAGAGGGGCGGGGCTGCTTGTTTGTATCCTATGAAATCAGTTGTGCATTTGATCTATCAGGCCCAGTGAAACGGGGCTCTTCCGCGGCACATGCGTCATGCCTTGCTGCGCTTATCTTTCAGGATGAACCAGATATGCACCACAACACTACCAAGTGCAATGACAGCCGAGGCTGCAATCGCCGCCAGCAAAGCCACAGCCCACCAGGGCGTTACAAGCACGACCTGGGAACTGGGCGAAACACCGTTCATGACTGCGTTACCATTCACGGTAACATACAACACACGATGCACAGCCTCACGCACACGGTTGCGGAAGGGGATATTACTCTTCCATTCCTTCAATGCAGTTTTGCTGCCGCTGCCCAGGAACAGATCAGTACCGTTGAACACGCCGTCATCAAAGGTCATGAACAGCGCGCCATTGGAGGATGCCATGTCCGTAATGAAGTAGCCCTGGAAATTCCATTCATTCCGGCTGATATCAAGCTGAAGCGCCTTGGAAGCGCCGGTCCAGAGTGCACCAACACGATTGAAGCTGGACATAGCTCCTAACGCACCTGCACCCATGGAGGGACGCATCGCGTACTCAAAGGGGAGCAGGTAAATCTCACGAGCAGCCTGTTCATTCAACCAGATACCAATACCGTTGCGGGCGGATTCCTCATCGTTGAAGGCGTAATGCTTCAGTACAGGGATGACGCCCTTTTTCTGCATCCCCTTGACCTCAGCCATGGCAGCATACGCAGTCAGGAGAGGATCCTCGGAGAAGTACTCATGCGCACGGCCGCCGAAGGGGGGTCTGTGGATATTGACGCCGGGCGCATACATGGTATCAACGCCGTTCAGCCGCGCATCCTCTGCCAGGAAGTCACCGATACGTTCAATGAGCTCCACGTCAAAGGAGGAAGCCCAAATGCCTTCGTTGGGGAAGGACACTGCGGTGATGGACGCAGACACAGCCGTCGGGCCATCACTGGCCTTGGTTTCCTTTAGCGCAATGGAGTCCAACGCGCTGGTACCGAAAGCAGCGTTGGTCACCAGCAGCGCCTGTTCCTCATAGGTCAGCTGGTCCAGGAGAATATCCCAGGTACTGTGATCATAGGGCAGACCGCGCATGGCAATCAGCTGACTGCCACTGTCAATGTTGTACAGGGGAGAAACCGCCTCGGGATCATTGGGCAGCGGCTTATGGCTGGCCATGTCACTCATCATGCCTTCGTTGGCAACTGAAAGCTTCACTGGCTTCTTCGGCCAGGTACCCGCCCAATCCGCACGGGACAGGTAGGTAACCTGATTATCCCCGCGGTGCTCGTAGCGGTTGATGTCCGCAAAGTCAAACAGGTTGGTAATCGGCTCGCCTGTTTCAGCTGCAACCGCATAGGTAACAGCATCCCGCTGATCCAGGTGCAGGGCCACAGCAGCCAGAGAAGCATTGCCTGCTGCAGTCATCCGGCCACCCGTGCTTTCGGGAGAGAAGCCCTGGCTGGCAAGGATGTTATTCAGCGCATCATGTGCATTGTAGCCTGCTGCAAGGTAGTAATCGCCTGGATCCAGCACGTAGGTCTGAGCCTCCACCGCATCATAGGTGCGGAAGAATTCTCCGTTTACCGTAACGCGAACCGTTTCGCTCTCGCCAGGCTGAAGCAGCTTCGTCTTGGTAAAGCCGGCCAATTCGACGGAGGCCTTTTCCAGGTTGCCTTCGATGTAAGGCTTCTGCAGGTAGATCTGCACAGGCTCGCGGCCGGCAGCGCTGCCGGTGTTGGTGACAGTCAGCGTCACGACGTAGCTGTCCGAATCCGCCTGACGGGTTACCTTCATGTCGCTGTACGCGAAGGTCGTGTAGGACAGGCCATGGCCGAAGGGGAAAGCCACGACCGAGTAATCATACTCGCCGCTTTGATCTCGCCCGATGACGTAGTCCTCGTAGCGGGTTTCGTAGTAGCGGTACCCCACATAGATCCCCTCAACATACACGCCGTAGTACTGCTGCGAGCTGTTCAGGTTCATCTCTGTCGCATTGGCATAGGGCTGGGCGAAGATACCGTTGGGATTCAACACCCAGGATGCCATGGCCGGAGAAGAGAAATTGTCGCGGGTGTAGGTATCGGTCAGGCGGCCGGAGGGATTCACACTGCCCGCCAGAACGTCCGTTATACCCATCGCACCGGACATGCCGATGTTGCCGACCCACAGGCACGCATCCACATCGATGTCTGCGCGGTAGAGGAAGTCAAGCTGCATGGGAACCGCCGCGTTGAGCAGCACGATGACACGCTTGAACACGCCAGACTGCTTCAATTCGGTCAAGCCCTTAAGCAGGTCTTCCTCTTCCTTGGTGATGGACAGGTAGCTGCCATCCAGGCCGTCGCTGCCCTTGGTGGACACGTCGAAGCCCTCACCGCTATCACGGGTAAGCACGACAATGGCGGCGTCACCGAAGTTAGCGAAGGACTCGCCCTGCGCCGCAGTCACGTCTTCCCAAGGGAGCTCGTTGGTACGATAAGTCTTGACCAGACCGTCCACAGTATTCAGGCGCAGACGGGCAGCCTTCTGCGCGTACCAGTCCCACAGGGCTCCGTTAACAGAGAAGCCCTTCTTTTCAAAGGCTGTGCGCAGAGAACCGTAGCCATCCGTTTTGGCAGCACTGGAGCCGGTAGAGCCATAACTCGGGTACACCGCACCCTGTGCAAAGAAGCTGACCTTCGCCTGCTTCGGCAGGGGCAGCGCGCCGTTCTGATTGGTCAGCAGCACCAGACCTTCCGCCTCCACCTGACGGCATAATTCTGCCGCAGCCTTGGCATAGGCTTCCGGGTCGCTGAAATCAGCCTTAAAGTATTCCGAGTCGTAATCCGCTGCAATGTCGGACTCCACCACGCGGTAGCTCTGAATGTTCAGGGCATTGTTGATCATCGCGCTGTATGCAGTCATTACGTCATAGGCAGGAATCAGGATACACAGAAGGGTCACAAAGAGGACGAAAAGCGTCTTTGGCAATCGTTTTTTCATGCTTCTGCGCCTCCTTCCCGCTTCGCTTCCTCAGCCTTTTTCAGCACCTTGCTGCAGCGCATCGCACACACCAGCGCCAGCACCCAGGCGCATGCAAACCCCAGTGCAGTAGCCAGGAATACGAATGAAATCTTTGTGCCATCGATAGCAACGAGGATATTGGTGATGTAGTTCACCTCGTTGACGAGATAGAACAGCCAGGTCAGCAAGCCCAGCGCATACGCTGCATAGATGATCACATCCAGCAGCCGGGCAATCAGCTTGCCCTCGTCATGCAGCAGCGCCGCAACGGCGATGGCACAACCCTCCAACCCGATGCAGGCGCAGCCCAGCCCCAGCACCCTGCCGGACAATTCAGGAGAAAACTCCGTCTTGCCCGTCAGGGCATACAGCGCCAGCGACGCAACCAGCAGCAGCCCTGAGGGCAGCAGCAAACTCCAGATGAGCTTGCGAAGCGTTTGTAATGTCTTCAATTCAGCATCCACCTTTCATGGATCAGCCGTTGTTCACCCTGCTGGGATCTGCAACATTTTCTTCCACGGGAATCCAGGTCAGCGTTGCATCCGTGAAAATGCTCATACAGTCGATCATGGGAGCAGTCGCTTCCATGGTGCCGTCGTAGGGGGCATGGCTATTGTTGACCGTCAGACGGACAACATTCCAGCCCTCCTGCAGGGCAAATTCTGTCGTCATCAGATAGTCGGAGAAGGGACGCTTATCGACCATACTCTGGGAGAAGGTGATCGCACCAGTGATGGCAATGGGGGGGTAATCAAAGGTGCGGGCCTGGTCTGCCACGCTGATGGCATAACCCTTTTCATCCTTGAGGACGTTGCCGGCTTCATCCACCTGCGCAGGAGCAGAAGAGATCGCGAAGCTGTAATAGTCCTCGCCGTTGAAATTGGTGTCTTCGGGCGCGATGTACATGTCTGCCCACTCAGAGGACAGGCGCAGCTGCAGCATGGCATCGTTGATCGCCGCATCAGAATGAATAACAAATTCCACGAAGGCGGTATTGTAATACAGACCGCTGACCCAGAACCCATTGCTGGCTTCAGCCGTGCCGTTATCCTTGAAGATCAGCTTCAGGCCGCTGAAGTTATCAGAGGAGCCGACGCCGGCCTTATTCTCGTCAATGAAGGTGTGCTCCGCCTCAAAGCGGTATTCCTTCATGGGCTTGATGTACAGGTTATAGTCCTGATGGACGGGCTTCTTGAAATCGTAGACCTGGGTATACTCTGCATCCGTGTACCATGTATTGGTGAACTTGTAACCAGCTACCACGGGTACTGCACCGGCAGCAGCCTTCGCACCGGGATCGATTTCACGGGTACGCATCACAGTATCCTTGCCATCGATGATGTAGTGGAAGCGCACCAGGTAGTACTCCACATCCCAACCGGCGTAAAGGGTGATATCCTCGGTAACAGCAGCCGTGAAGTCAAAGGCTTCGCCGCCTTCGGGCGCAGTGAACCAGCCGGTGAAGGTACGGCCTTCCACGTCAGGATCCTGGGGCTTTTCCACGCTATTTCCGCTGACGATGCTTTCCGTGCGAGCAGTCAGAGTGCCGGCGCCATTGTAATCAAAGGTCACGGCAACCATGGTTGCACCGGCCTGGATTTCCGCCCAATGCGCATAGAGCACCACGTCGGCGCTCACGGCCTGGGTGAAATCGTAGGGGGTATCCGCTTCGGGATCGGTGTGCCACTTGGCAAATTCATAACCTTCGCGGGCAGCGGCAGGCGCCATCATTTCCTGGATGGGAGTACCGGCATCCACCACAACCGTCGTCGCCTGAGATGCGCCGTCATTCAGGTCAAACGTGACGCTATACACGGCGGTCCAGGCAGCGTAGACAGTAACATCGCCTGTGATGGCCTCCGCGCTGAAGTCAAAGGCGGTTGTTGCATTGGCGTCGGCGTACCAGCCGCCAAAGCGATAGCCTTCACGCACCGGATCAGAGGGGCGGGCAGCATATGCTCCCGCTTCCACCATCTGCACGGCAGGCGCAGACGCACCCGCATAGTTCAGGTCAAAGGAAACAGCGTACTTCTGCGTTTCAATGGTGATCATGTAGCTGACCTTGAAGCCATCATAATCCACATTCACCGTCTTTGTGCCAACGGTTGCCATGTCGGGCGCACTGATCGTCACACCCTCTTCAGTGAAGGGCAGCTCCTTGATCGTGCCATCATCATAGAAAAGATTCAGGACGCCGGCGGACACATCAAAGGGGTCGCCGAGAATATAGGCGGTCTTCGGCTGCGCCTTGATACCGATGTCTTCCATGGATGCAACGCTTTGCTTGGGCTGAGGCGCACTGCCGCAGCTGCTGAGCAGGACAAGGCACATCAACGCAACCAGCGCCAGACACAAATGCTTCAGTCGGATTTTCATGCTTGTTCGTATCCCCTTTCATGTACATCCTTTGGGATTCTTGCAATTAACGGTCAAGAATGTACAGACCATTCAATCCAGAAAGGCTCCGGATAAACCATTGCGGCTATCCGGAGCCAGTTTTGGCTAATCCTTAGTCAACCGAAATGGAGTTTCGATCCTGTTAACTGTCCATTAGTTGGCAGGACGAACGGTGATCGTGAATTCCTCGGAGACATAGGTGGTGGAGACGGATCTCCAACCCTGTCTGCTGGTGAAGGTTGCAGCGATCTGGAAGGTGTAGGTGCCTTCGGTGGTCGGAGCGCCAGTCAGCAGACCGGTATCAGCAGCAATTTCCATGCCCTCGGGCAGGCTGCCGCCGGCCACGGAGTACGCCAGGGTACCGGTGGCATTGATGTTGGAGGCGATGGAACCGTCGTAGGCCTCGCCAACGCGGGCACGGGTCAGGTCAGCGGACCAGGGAGAGGTCACGGTCACGCTGTAGTTACAGGAGCCCTTGATCCAGCCGTCAACCACAGCGTAGACTGTACCTTCGGAGCTGGCAATCTCCGTGGGCAGACCGCTGATGATGCCGGTGTAGGGATCCAGGGTCAGGCCGGCAGGCAGAGCGCCCTCCAGGACGTACTCGATTTCGCCGCCGTTGAGAGCCTCAGCGCTCAGAGGAGCAGCCACACTGGCAGCTTCCGCCTGAACCAGCTCGACAGCCACATTCGCCATCGCGCTCATGTCAACGCCGTTGCCAACCAGCTTGGAGTTGGCAGCCTTGTACAGGTCCTTCAGCGCCATCATACGCATGTAGTAGTACTGACCGATGCTTTCCTTGGTGATGGCAGCATCGTCGGAACCAAAGGTGACCAGCAGGCCGCCCTTGCCGTCGCGCAGGGTAGCATCCCAGGTGCCGTTCAGACTGCCAGCGCCTCTGCCCATGATGGTCAGACCAGCGTTGCGCAGGATGACTTCCTGGCTATTGAAGTTACCGGCGACCCAGTTGTACTTGGTTTCGCCTTCGGGAGCCAGAGGATTGGTCCAGTTCGCACCGCCCTGGCCGCCGGTGTGGTCGGTGACCCACTCGCCGAACCAGCCCCACTCGTTGGAGAACAGCTCGGTGATGAAGTCGTAGTTGTGAGAGATCTGTTGCTGGCCCAGACGCCAGCAGGAAACCATGGCGCCGGCGGATTCGCCGTCCTGCATAGACTTCTTGAAAGCGGGCAGGTAGTTCTCGCGCATGGTCTGCTCGTCGACCCACACGGTGGTGCCGGCGTTCAGGTCTTCCTGATCATACAGAGCGCAGTGCTTGATGTATACGTTGGTACCCTTGCTCTGAGCGCCGGAGATGGAAGCAGCAGCCATGTAACCGTTCAGGATCGCATCCTGAGAGTAGTATTCTTTGGTGCGGCCTGCGAACTGGGAACGGTTGGTGTTCGCACCGGGGCCCCACCAGCCGCTGGTGCCGGTAATGCCCTTCTGGAGGTCGAACTCACCGCAGATCTGACCCACGCGGCGGATCAGCTCGGTGTTGAAGGTCGCAGCCTGCAGCGGAGCATCCGCCCAGGTGAAGGTCGCGCCCAGGTTCAGGGGACGGTCAGCGTTGGCGTCCTTCTGCTTGCCGATGGAAGCGATGGCCGCGGGAGTGCTGCCCCACAGGCTGGCCATTTCGTCATAGGTCAGCTGGTTCATGAAGTCGTCCCATGTGTACTCAGCGCCGTCGATGATGATGGAGCCGTCCAGGGGCACGCCAGCCATCTGATACAGCTGAACCTTGGTCTTGCCGTTGACGCGGTCAGCGTCGATGGTGGCAGGATTCTGCTGGGTCCAGTTCTCGGGGATGGATTCCACATACCAGGGATGCTCGGGGCCGTCGATGCTGCTGGGCTGATCGGCAACGATCTCGCCGTAGAAGCCGTTGAAGTTGTTGGCAGAGTTCATGTTCAGAACCTGCTTCTCACGGTCGATAGCAGCCTGGTTGAGGATCAGGTCAGCGTAGGTCGGGGGCTGCGGGAAGGTGCCTTCCATGTCAGCACGGGACAGGATGGTCATGCCCGCTTCGGGATCGGCGTTGAACGCGCCGGTGCGGATGGAGTAGTCGATGGCTTCGGGATCGGAGAACAGAGCGGTCACTTCGTTGCCGGAGAAGGTATCCTGCACGAGGTTGGCTACGGCGCCTTCGATGGTGAAGGAAGCGTCATCATAGGTGCCCACGCGCTGAGAACGCAGCACGCTGGAGTTGGCCATGGCACGGAACACATACTCGCCGGGATCCAGTTCCCAACCAGCATGGCCGTTGGCATTGGCATCGTTGTAGTCGAAGGAAGCAATATCCTGCACGTCAATCTCGACGACGACCATGTCGGTCTCGCCGGGCTGGAGCAGTTTGGTCTTGCCGAAGCCAACCAGCTTGACGAAGGACTTCTCAATCTGGCCCTCGTAGTAGGGAGCGGTCAGGTAGATCTGCACGCTCTTCTTGCCTTCCACGTCGCCAGTGTTGGTCACGGTCACGGGGATGTAGATCTTGGTAGCGTCAGCCTGCTTCTCAACGGTGGAAGCGAAGATGCCGCCGTCGATCTTGCCTTCAACAGCCTGGGTACAGGCAGCGTCGGTGTAGATACCGCCCATGTCGAAGGCGAAGTCAGTGTAGGACAGGCCGAAGCCGAAGGGGTACACAACGTTGAAATCATGCCAGGCGTCAGCGATGGCCTGATATTCAGAGGGATCCTTGCCTTCGGTCAGAGAGGTGTTGCCCTGAGCGATTTCGTGCCAGAAGGTCTCGTAGTACTTGTAGCCCAGGTAGATGCCCTCTTCGTATTCCACGCCGCGGATACCGCCGGTACCGGTGGAGCCGGGATCGATGGTCAGGTACTTGCCGTTCTCATCGGGATAGCGGTACACATAGTCGCCGGGGACATCTTCGCCGTAAGCACCGAAGCGGAACTGACGGCCGGTGCTGCTGTTAGCCCAGGTGGGATCGGCGGTGAAGTCACGCACATACTCAGCAGAAGCGCTGCCGGAGGGGGTGATCACACCGCTGAGGATCTCGGCCACAGCCGTCACGCCAGTCTCGTGGATGCCAGGACGGCCGAACCACAGCATGGCGTCGATCTCAGGATCCTTCTCCAGGTTGTACATTTCGAAGGTGTGGGAGGAGTTGAAGACAACCAGCACCTTTTCGAAGTTGGCCTTTGCGAAATCAACCAGAGCGATTTCGGAGTCGGTCAGCTGCAGTGCATGCTTGACTTCCACATTGTCCATCACGCCGTCGCCATTCACGTCAACAGTCGCCACTTCGCCTTCCTCGGCGGGGGACTGAGCGGAATGAGCGTGCTTCCAGCCGTAGGCGTCGGTTTCAGCCGCACCTTCAGCCACAGGATCCTGGATCTGACGGATGCTGTCGTTGGCACGGTTGCCGGCCAGCACGCCATCCACAGGATCGTTGACATCGCCGGTGTTGGTGGTGTGACCGGTCAGAGCCACAGAACCGCCGACGTTTTCCTTCATCTCGCAGCGCTGGATCACGACCACCGCCACGTCGTTGTAGTTCTCAAAGGAACGGTTGACCGCCTCGGAGAACAGGGGCTCGAAGCCGGCGATGCCGACTTCCTGCATCTCAACACGGTTGGGCACGCGCTGGTACCACTTTTCCAGCACGGGGTTCACCGTGAAGCCGGCATTGCGCAGGCCCTCAGCCATGGGAGACACGGCATTGGGCTCAACGAGAGTGCCGTCAACACCTTCGCGCAGGTCGCCGGAGCGGATGCCCAGCACGCTGATCTTATCGGTGCGGGGATCCAGGGGCAGGGTGCCATTGTTCTTCAGCAGCACAGTGCCTTCGGCAACGACTTCGCCGTTGAGCTTCTTGGCTGCTTCGAACACTTCGTCCAGAGAGCTGAACTCGCTGTAGAACTTGCCACCGTAGATGAGGTTGTCGGGACCTGCAAAGTTGTCAAGCTCATAGCCCTTGGCCAGCGCTGCAGGAGCAGCCAGCGTCAGAGCCATGAAAATGGCCAGTGCAGATACCATGGTGCGGAGGAAACCACGTTTTCTGGTCTTCATGAGTCTTTCTCCTGTTACTATATATTTGCCCCTTTCATAACACTATAACCTTTTCACCGCATTCTGTCAATCTCCTTTTGCCAACTGTTGAACGAAAAAGTACTTTACGGCTTAGCCTTAAGGTAACACCGCACAAATGAGGTGGTCGGCTGGCGAATGGATTTTTTCGTCAGATGCAAATGCAAATTTCGAAGGTTTACTGGTGGTAAATCGAGGAATTTGCATGCCGCAGATGGCGGAAAAGGCATCGCCAGACGCGCCGCCGAATTGTGCGGTGGTGCCTCAATGTAATATCCGGTCAATCAACTCGTTTGGTAAAGAAGTATTTCGAAGCTTTATTCACGGTAAAGTATTGTTGGTACACCAGTCAACACAAAAGGATCCTGTTGTAAACATTTTATCTCCAGACATATGTATCGCACATTCGTTCTCTTAACCAACTCCGACTCTGAAGGTCACAGGTTCGACTCCTGCCGGGCGTACAGGAGAAAATCCCCGGAAGTGTAAGGCTTCCGGGGATTTTTGTGCATTTTTTCCGAAAGCGCTGCTGTCTACAACATATTTTCCTGTCCCCATGGAAAAGATCCACCCATACGGCATATTTTCCTCCCTGTCTGCACATCCTATTCCGACAGGACTTCGCCGCGGTGGAAGGAGATGAACGCATGGGGTTTATCGTTTTGGGGATTCTTTGCGCAGCTGCTGTGGTGGTGACCTTGGCGTGCCTGTGGATTAACCGATGAGGGGCGCTGGTTCTTCACAGGTATCTTGGGTGAAGGATTCGTTTGAATCCAGCGGAATTTTGTCAGCGCGTTCACGGCTTTTTCACTGCATAAAAATCCGCATACGAAAAACCCCGGAAACGCAACGTTTCCGGGGTTTTTGGCACAACAGATTGATATTGATACAATCTGCCACAGGTGCACTCTGAAACGCCCGCCGTTTCAGAGTGCACCCTTTTGCACCCGTAGCTTTTACAGAAAGTGATTTGACTTCTGCGCCTTTCAGAGCTAAGATCACCACCCGAAGGAGGTGGTCGTGTGCTCAGAAAGAAGAAACTAACCGTGCTCATGGGCGGCGAAGAAATCCGTACAATCCACCACTTAACGGCAAAAGAACGTCATGACACTTACACACGACTGAGCCACTACCTGCTCTCCATTCACTATCTGAGGAAATGGCTTGAGCAGGAATTGATCAGCCCCGCTGATTACCGACACATGGAAAAGGTACTGGTCAAGAAATACGGCTTCAGCGATAAAAGCATCTTTCGCCCTGAATGCAGGAGGCTGTTGGAGAAATGAACAAAGCAGAGATCGCAACGGTCGAACGGCTCCGGCGCGAAGGCAAAGGGCTGTCAGCAATAGCCGAAGAAACCGGCATCTCCATAAACACCATCAAGTCCCACTGTTCCAGACATGGCATACCGGCTCCTCGGCTTATTCGGACATGTATGTTTTGCAACGCTGAAATCAAAACGACCGATCACTTCTGCTCGGATGCCTGCCGAGCCGGATGGTACGAAAGCCACAGTTCTGATGAGCAGGATATTCTACGTCTCTGCAAAACGTGTGGAAAGCCGTTTGAACCCCGGCATCCGAAACAGGTTTACTGCTCGAAGCAATGCTTCTACAATGATCGCTACCATTCTAAGTCGACCATCACGGAAGATGAAAACTTGCAGCAGGCGCTGATGTCTATACCCCATAAAGCCGCCGTTGCTCTCGTGAAAATGACGATGGAATATCTTATAGCATCCGGTTGGCAGGCACCCGGCATAGTAGAACATTTTGATCCATCAAACGTAGCAGATGCGCTCTACATGAAACTGAGTCTAAAACCCTTGCGAGATTGATACAAAAACACCCCGGAAATCCCTTAAAATCAGGGTATTTCCGGGGTATTCGATGTTTATGAGGTTATCAGAAATGACTTTGTGCTGTCACCGAAGCACAGGTGGTTGCACCTCCAACGTTACTCGATGTTTCGTTGGGGTGTGGTCGAGCGTTTGGGGGTGCGGTTGGAACAACACTATAATGCAAAAGCAATTGATTAATGCTACGAACATTCAGTAGCCTATGCACATAACACGTTCATTTGCCCCACAAACAGGATTTACACACATAACGGCAACCAATGGATCAATATCATGTTCAGTTGCAATAATATGCGCATCAACCATCACTGATGTTACATAGACATCATTCTGCAACGACTTATCTAAAGTCTCTGGATAATGTCCTCTTCTAATTTCGTCATATTGTTTGAATTGTTTTCTAATCTCAATACGTTTACTGGCATCAAGTTCATTATATTTCTTTAATGCAGATTTCTCATCCATTAATGATTTGGCAAAGACATTAGAAATATTAATCCACTTGGTTACCACCGACTTGTCGCGACGTACATACTTTGGTTTATTCATACGATTTCCAAAACTCCTTTACTGATGCGAACCGTAGATGACCATTGCTGGATAGAGTATCAAGTTGCAAACGCACATCTTCTACCTCCTGCTCACTGAAGTAATAGTAGGTGCACATATCAATATCCAGCGAATTGATTGTTTTGAAAAGATGCGTATCATTTTGAGGTGACAACCCCAAAATTTCAAGTTCCCCAGCAAGTGTTTCAAATTCATCGAAATGATAGTTATCGATAAACTGAATATCCGGATGCAATACAACAATTTGGACAGCCCGTCCCAGATTTGATACTAACCTATTATCGTCTTTCGTCCATCCATCAATCGTCTTCTTAATAGCAGGATCATTTGTATATGCTTCAGCAAAGCGACGAATTCCTTTATTAGCTTGCGAAATCTGGTGCACCATAAAATCCTTGTATTCTCCGCAATGTGTTGTGAGCGCATTACAGTACAAATATGAATACTTCGTGTTAATTCTTGCATCCAATAGAGGTGCATCGGGCAAAAAGTTACGGAGTGATTTAGCTTCATAAACGTCTCCAAGAGTGTCAAACGCTCCATGTAGATGTACTACCTGCTTTTTTATGCACATATCCAGATTGGAATCATAATTCGTCGTAAAAACCTTATCAAACGAGCATAAATAGTCCTTGAATTTTTGAGGATACTGCAAATAAATGCTATTGACCATTCCGTGGTTGTAGATTGCATACAAGTAAGCAACGCGCATAGCTTCACGGACAGTGTACTGTTCAGGATTCAACATACCCATCTTATGGCAAAGTAAATCATGTACAAGATAGTAATCTTCAAAGCAGATGTCCGGAATCCGTAAATTCGACAGACGCGAAATATATCGTTTCTTAAAAGCACTAAGTGATTCTCTTTCCGCATCACAAGTAGTGAATTGATCATACTTGTTGCGAAGAATATCTCGTGCTTCTATGAATAACTTTCCAATATAATTCTTGAGGAGAAATGGCTCATCAATGACAATGTCTACGGGATAGTCGTCTTCGTCACAATTCTTCAGAACACGAAGTACTATTTGCTGAGAAGAATTTTCTCTGCCTCCGAACTGCATATTTACGCCATTGCCCACCAATATATATTTTCCTGACATCCTCATTTGCCTCCAAACCGTTCACGATATGTGTATCATATCGTACATGCAGAAAGCAACACCTATCTGGTTATGCCTTCTACATGCACGAATCACGCCTATCCCATGACCTTATTCATCAGTTGCTGGAAGTCATCCACGTGGTCGTATGTGACCATGCCGTTTGACAACGTCGTAAAGAGCTTCTTTGCGCAATCGATCTTTGCTTTCTCAATTGGGCGCAGGTTCAGGCTGTCCATTGTGCCTTTCGTTTCTGCCACGAAGTAGATGTGCCGTACAACACCCTCGTGGAATACGATTGCCCAGTCAGGCGAATAGTGTCCGACAGGCGTAGGAATGGAGAAGCCTTTCGGCAGCTTCGCGTAGATGAAAACATCCTGTGAGCCATCCAGCGACTTAACAAAACGGCGCTCGACGCTATCCTCTGCAGTACCATCAGTGAACACATAATCCTGAATGGCCTTGTCAGCATGGAATGCCTGATCGAAGGTCTTTCCGTGCTTTTCAGCAGTGAAGATACTGCTGTCATAACTGCCCTCGATCTGGTCGTAGGTAATATGCTCCACAATCATGGTCGCCTTCTGTTCCTTAATCAGACGGATAACCTTGGAGATGAATTCCTCCGGGTTATTGCGGAACATATAGAATTTATCCGGGTTAATGCCCTTTAGAACGGCAGCAGCAGTTCGGCGCGTGAGCACAGTGCCTTCTGCAATTTTCCCAACGAGGTCATACTTGATCTGGCTGGTTTCGGCATGCTTCAACGTTTCTGTGTGTGTTTTCGCGGCCTCAAAACTATTGCCGGAGCGCATTTCGTCGCCGGAAATACTTGCCTTTTGCCCGGCAACGGAAACGGTATACTGCAGCTGGCTGACAAACAGCTCGCTGTTGATCGCCGCAATGGCTTTGCGGATCAACTCGTCGCTGTCGAAGTCAACCGTATACGCATACTTGTGATTGATCGCCGTCCAAAGGTTCTGGAATTCCTTTTTGTAGAAGCGGTCATTGAGCGGGTTCTCTGGCGCAGGCGTCTTGTTGCCGTCAGCAAACATCTCTTTGAGCACCTTATCGTCGAAGATTGCCTGTACCAGCTTATGGATGCTTTCGCCCATCGGCTGAAGCCCTTCGGGCAGAGGCTGGAGGCGACCGGCAGCCACGTCATCACGATAGTCCTGCGTAATGCTGTCATCTTCATCCACATAGTTGTTGCGTACAAGATACTGATAGATTTTTCTCGCATCTGCCGCATTGATCTTTGCGGAAGAACCGTCTGCCATGATAATGTTTTTGCCCTCGAAGTATTCGATGCTGGCCTTCCGGGGACGGTCATACAGTACAGCACGGGTTTCGTCCTGCAGAGCACCAACGAAATCGGCATATCCTTCGCTGGCAATAACGGTCAGCGTATTGAGGACGTGGACGTCTTCGCCGACGGTTTCGCTGTCCATGCGCTCGCCGGAAGTATTGACGCAAAGGCGCAGGCCACGTCCGACCTCCTGACGCTTCTGGGTAGAGCTGTCACCGCCGTGTTTAAGCGTGCAGATCTGGAACACGTTCGGGTTGTCCCAACCTTCACGCAGCGCAGAATGCGAGAAGATGAACCGCGTCGGTTCCTCAAAACTGAGCAGGCGCTCTTTGTTTTTCAGGATCAGGTCATATGCGGAAATATCATCGCTGAACTCACTGCCGCGCTTGAGCTGGCTGTCAATAGCACGACCGGTTTTCTTGTCGATGCTAAAATAGCCCCTGTGCGTTGCCTTCGGGTCGATTCCGTCCAGATAAGCCACATACTCCGGGTCGAGCAGAGTACGGTATCCGTTCATGACCGAAACGTATTCTTCCTCAAAAATACGCCCGAATTCACCGAGCACCTCATTGCCGTCTGCATCGTACTGACGATAATGCGCCACTTCGTCGATGAAGAACAACGACAGCGTCTTGATCCCCTTGTGGAACAACTGTGCTTCCTTCTGGAAGTGCGAGATGATCGTCTCTCGGATCTGAACACGGCGCATATCGCTTTCGGAAACATCGCCAACGACCTCGCCCTTCCGCAGCACATCGCCGTTCGTGAAGGTGATTGTTCCGTCCACGGGGTCGATCTGGGAAATGGAATAGCCTTTGTACTGTTCCATTTCGCCGGAAATATAGTAGAGATTATCGCCAACACCGAGCAGGCGTGTCTCTCGGTTGATGGATTTATTGTAGCGAATTTCCAGCTCCAGACGCACCATCGGCGGTTTCTTCGGAGAAAGGACAAAGCTCTCAAGGTACAGATAGCTGTCCGTGCCCCGGAAATTTTTCACCTCAAAGCCTTTGACCTCAATGCGCTTGACCAGACGTTTGTTATAAGCATCCAGCGCGTCCAGCACATAGATCAGGTTATGCTGCTCCTTATGCGTGGCAGAGTAATTCAGCGTGAACAACGGTTTGAAGCTCTTCAGTGCTTTCTGCGTCACATCGCCGCCCATCTTCTGGGGTTCATCCATGATGATGATCGGACGGTTGGCGGCAATCACATCAATCGGGCGGCGGCTCTGGAATTCGTCGCGCTTCGAGTAGATGATACGCGCTTCCTTGCTCTTGCCGTCCTCTTTGAGGGACGCGGCAAAGGCCTGCGTATTGATGATCATGACATTGATGCCGCTGTCGGCAGAGAAGCTGTCCAGCTGATTCAGGTTCGCGCTGGAATAGATGAAGAACCTTGCTTTCTTGCCGTAGTGTTCCATGAAATGGTCAACGGTAATCTCGAAGGACTTCTTCACGCCCTCGCGGATAGCGATGGACGGCACGACCACGATAAACTTGCTCCAGCCGTAACGCTTGTTCAGCTCGAACATGGTCTTGATATACACATAGGTCTTGCCTGTGCCGGTTTCCATTTCGATATCCAGTGCGCAACGACCGAGGCCTTTCACCAAAGAAGCGGATTGATGAATATCATTGCCCTGCTGCACATCATGGATATTTTTCAGCAGCTGCTCATCCGTAAGCTGCAGCGCATCATTCAGATAGCCGGTATCGTCAATCTCATCCAGTGAAAGCTGTGCAGAAGGAAACAGGCTCAACTGCTGATCGACAGGAGCAAGCACGGGTTTTACTTCGCCCAGATCGCGGCGGTAGGATACGCCATCGGAAAAGGGCTGCCCTTTGAATACCCTTACAACGCTCTCAACAGCGTCTGTCTGGTATTCTTGTATTTTGAATCGAAATTTCATTACAGCACCTTCCTTACCGTGGCGGGCGAGTAGGTCTCGAAGATCTGATCGAAGTTTGTCGCTGTGCTGTCATCAGCCATAGAGCTATCACGGAAGACGGCATAATACGGCTGCCGCTTGGCGATGGCGGTAACGGTTTCTGTGGTTACGCCCGCGTCGAAGCAGGCCAGCAGGAAGCCTTCGGCCACATCATACACCTTATGTTCAGCGAGCTCCGTTTCTTTAATCGGGCTGGAAAGGTCGATACCGAGATCGAGCATCACTTGGAACAGCAGGTCTTCGGGCGTGCGGTCGGGCTTGATATTATCCTCCAGCGCAGACAGCAAATCCTGTGTCATTGCAGCGGGGTTGTAGTAAACATCCTGCATATTGGAGGAATCCAGACGCAGGCAACGAAATCCACTATCAAAATCTTGTGACAACATCATGCCAGCGTCTTCACGGATTTTTGCCCCAGCAGCTTTTGCACGTGCCTTGCCAATATCACATATCGTGCGATATGGAGAATTGACATCAATGTATTTATCGGTAGGCTCAGGAATTTGTACCATGATAAAACGCCGATGACCACCATCTTCAGAATTGAGCTGCATGACTGCATGAGCAGTTGTGGCAGATCCAGAGAAAAAGTCCAAAATAATCGCATCCTTGTCTTTACCTGTGCCAGCATATACAGAGTCATACACTGTCCATAAGCTCTTGGGGAAAGTAAAACCGCTATCTGGGACAAGGTCGGCTATTATACGGGTACCGTATTCATTGGCATCATAACGCTTATCAGACCACACCGTGCGTTGTAATCCAAAGGTTTTTCCAATTTCTATCTCGTAACCAGTCGAGGTTTTCTTTGCACGAAGCATATTCCATATACTTTCAACCGTTTGTCGTGCATAGCGCCATTTGCGCTCTATTCCATTTCTGTCAATAGGATATACATAGAATAAATCGCCTTGAGTTACTGTCTGAGCAGGATGATAATCATCAGGAGAAACGTCACCAAAACCAACAATTTTTCCATCCTTCACAATAACCGGGTAAAAGCAGTTCTTTGCATCACTACGCTCAGACTCGCTACCCCAGTTACGCAGTTGAGACCAGTCAACATCTTCTTCATCAATTTTTCGATCAACTATGACCTTTTCAAGCTTTGGATAGACAAATAATGCGTATTCATTGGTATGAGAAAAGTTTTTGCCTTGCTGCTCTCTGGGATTATGTACCACAGTAACACACGTCACTTCGTAATTGCTCTCCCCAAAGATTTCCTTGAGCATCATGGAAAGAGTGTCTACTTCATTTTCATCAATAGCACAAACAAGTACACCATCTTCTGTGAGAAGAGTTTTTGCAATGCGGAGACATGGGTAAATCATATTAAGCCAATCGGTGTGGAAACGCCCATTGGTTTCTGAATTATAAACCATATTGTTGCCGTCTTCATCATATTGTCCGCTATTATGAAGGTAGTCAGCAGCATTTTGAGTATAGTCGTTCTTATACATCAGATTGTTGCCGGTATTGTAAGGCGGATCGATGTAAATCATCTTAATCTTTCCAAGATAAGTTTCCTGTAAGAGCTTGATAACTTTGACATTATCGCCTTCTATATAAAGGTTTTTGCTGTCAAACCTACCGAGTGTACCATCGCAACCTACGCTATCAGCACGGATTGGGCGCAGCGTCGCCGCGATGGGCACATTCGCCGCCAGCATCGCCTTCTTCTTGTCAGGCCATGTAAACTGGTAACGCTCCTCGCGTCCTTCCACAACCTTCGCGGAAATGAGCTGCATCAGCACATCCTTGTCAATCGCCCGGACAACTTCGCCATTCTCATTCACGGTTTCCGTGACCGCTTCCGGGAACAGAGCCGCCAGCTTTCTAAAATTTTCATCCGCCAGATTCGGCGTGCGCATATCCATCTTTTCCATAACATTTTCTCCTTGCATCATTCATCAGTCAGTGAATTAAAATACTGTCTAAGGGAATCAAGCAGTTCTTTCCATTTTTTATCTATCTCTTGCGTGCGCTCATAACCAGCCTGTTCTATGTTCTGTATCCCGGGGCTACTCTTTTCGGTTGTCAAGGGTTCAGAAAAAGAGTAATCGTGTATTTGATGTGCTGCAAGCTCCATAATAGCATGATAGCCGTTATACAGTTCATCATTGATGAATGGAGCATTTCCGCCTAAACGCGAAGCTGCATCGTTGTATTTTTCCTGTGCCGTGTGATACCGTTCGTTACAAATCTCTTTCCATTTTCCTGATGCAGGTGCCCGATCCAGTCCAGATGGGAAAAGCCAATGAACAGCACTTATCATCTGGTAAAAAGATTGACATAGCTCTTTATGCAAAGAAAACTCGGTATCAAACCGTGCTTTTGATATATGCCCTTGGTTGTCCAATTTAGCCTTATATGTTTCCAGCATCTGATCCATTTTGCTTTGGTAATCCATTTTGATTTTTTCTGTAATACCATTGGCAATTGCTGCTGCGAGTTTTTTTGCCACGCTAATTATTATTGCCGCTGCTCCAGCAGTGCTGAAGAATACAGACCCAACAATTTTAAATACTGCTGACCAATCCATCATAATGCCTCCATCTCGGTTTTGCGTCTTTTGATCTCCTGTGCCAGCTCCAGCTTCCGCTTCGGCTGTTTTTCATTTCGCGCCTGCTTTTCAAGCTTATCGATTTCTTTTTGTAGCTTCATCCGCCGATCATCCAGCGCGATCTGCTCGTTGAGCGTGTGCCCAGCTTCGATCTGCAATCCGCCGATTTCGGTTACAACACCTTCCCAGATGGCATCCATGTTCAGCCCCCGCATGGGAAGGGACTGGCTGCCTGCCGGATGCCACTCATTCATGATGAGCTTCGTCTGCCAGAGCGCCAACCGCTCATCCTGCTCATAGGAGAGAATGAGCACAAGGTTCTGACCGAACATCCGAGCAATGAATGTGATGTTCTGTTTATCGAAGTCCTTCTTTCGGAGCGCAACCGCTACCACAAAGAATGCGTGCACTTCTGTTCCATCCGCAATGTTCAGCGATGCAGGTGATATCTCATTGACCAAGGTGATCCGAGCAATATCCGCATCAAAGCTCTTGCGGCGTTCCGCGCTCATTTCCGTGACAAAGTGCTCATACACCTTTTTCTTTGTGATCAGCTTTTTTATCTCTGTCGCTGCAGGGAATCCAAGCATCGGTATCGCCTCACTTTACTACCAAGAAACAGATCAGTTCAAAATCGTCCAGTCCGTTAATGGCTCCGGAGAAGAAGCTCACCTGCTTACCGTTCAGGAAGGAATCGATGTCGCTTTCTTCCTTCGTATGAATGATTGAATCAATCGCTTCGCTGAGCAGCTCAGACATTTCGCCCATATTGCGCCCGTCGTCTGTTTCCGCATTGAACTGGTTACAGAGTACAGGCACAGGTTTCGACTTCCCACGGCAAAGAAGACGAACGGTATCCAGCAGCTTCTTCGGGTTCAGATAGTCGCAGATGACTTCACCATCCATACCCACATACACCATATAGAACGGATGGATGCGGTTCTGGTTATTGATGTTCACGTTGTTGTTGACATTACGCAGGACGAAGATGACGCCCTCCGGACATTCTTCCGTCTGCGGTACAACCGCGTGCAGGCCTTTCGGCTTTTTCTCCAAATCCTTATGGGTCTTGATGTATTCCAGCAGATCAAGCCGGAATTCATTCAGCCCCAAGTCCATAATGGAAATGCCGGAGGACATATCCTCGATATCGACGACCTCCTCCTGCAGCCTCTTTAGCTGCTGCTTGCGGTATTCGAGGTCGCCTTTTTCCTCGGCGTTGATCAGGTCGTCGTCGCCGGTCGAGGTCATGACCGAAATCTTCATGCGCGTTTCGACACGGGACTTGAGGTTGATGTAATCATCCAGCGTCATATCCGGCCAGAAGTTGACGAGCTGGATGTATGCGTTGCGGCTGCCAATACGGTCGATTCGCCCGAAGCGCTGGATAATACGCACGGGGTTCCAATGAATATCGTAATTGACCAGATAGTCGCAGTCCTGCAGGTTCTGACCTTCGGAGATACAGTCTGTGGCGATCAGGATATCAATCTCCGCAGGATTGCCCGGCATAAGTACATCCTTGCTCTTTGAGATCGGAGAGAAGCAGGTCAGCACATTATTGAGTGTCGCTTTCAGGCTGCGGATAGTCGTTCTGCCATCAATAGCGCCGGTGATGACTGCAGTGTCCAGACCGTAGCGTTTCTTCATGTATGCGCTCACATGGTCATACAAATACTCCGCAGTATCAGAGAAGGCCGAGAAGATGATGACCTTGCGGTTGCCCTCATTGATCGGATGCGCCATTTTGGCATCCAGCAATTCAAAGAGCTTCTGCAGCTTGGTATCATGCTCCGGCGTGATATCGTTCATCATCAGGAGCAGCAGCTCCAGCGTATCGGCATCCTTCTGCAGCTCCGTGCGCCACAGCTTGTAGTCCATATCGGCAATGTCGATTTTGATCTTCTTGCCGACCGTGAAAAAGTCTGTGTTTCCATCTTCCATATCGAAGTCGCTCTCGGAAACATCCCGCACATCCATGAGGCCGCTGCCGCCTGTTTCAAAGTTATTGATCGCTGTGATCGTCGAGGTGATCAGCTGCCAGATGCGGTTCAGGGTCAGCCGGAAGGAATAAACGGAGCTTTCCAGACGCTTCAGAAGGTTGATACTCATCAAGCGCTGGATACCGATTTCACGGCCTTGCATGGTCAGGTTATTGCCGCTGTCCAGATCGACATATTTCGCCAGCCTGCTGGGAAGTATGTATTTCGACGGTCTGTAAATATCGAGTGTGAGCAGGTTTAGCTGCTCAAAAATCTCATTATAATTGATCGTGCTGCGCAGGTCAGTCAGGTTCGGACGAAGGCTGATCGGTTTCAGACGTTCCGGGAATTTCCCGATTTCTGCAGCGTTATAGTATTTCTCAATGTGCTTTCTGGAACGGGCGATGGTGACGCTGTCCAGAAGCTCAAAGAAATCAAAGTCCAGCGTGCGCAGCAAGGCGTCCGTAGTACGCTCCGCAGGTTCCAGATTGCTCCAATCATTGAAAGCGCGCTGTGCCTGCCGGAATATCTCGTCTATGGACTTACGGGTATTCAGTTTCTCGTCGATAATTTCCGGGTTGCCTTCATACGCCAGTGCCAGCTGATTGCGAAGGTCATAGAAGCGGTTGTTGACCGGCGTAGCGGAAAGCATGAGTACCTTCGTTTTTACACCGGAACGGATGACTTTCCGCATCAGAATCTGATAGCGGTTTTCGCCCTCTTTCTTGTGTGTACCTGCGCCGCCTTCGCCGTTACGGAAGTTATGCGATTCGTCGATAACAACGAGATCGTAGTTGCCCCAATTCAAACGATCCAGTTCCAGACCGTTGGATTCGCCGCCTTTGCGAGACAGGTCGGTATGGAAGAGCACATCATAGTTCAGACGATCCGTGGCAATCGGGTTATTGACATAGTTATCCTTAAATGTGTTCCAGTTTCCCGCCAGTTTCTTCGGGCAGAGAACGAGGACGGACTTGTTGCGGTTCTCATAGTATTTAATGACTGCCAGCGCTGTAAAGGTTTTACCGAGGCCGACGCTGTCTGCCAAAATGCAGCCATTGAACTTTTCCAGCTTGTTGATGATTGCCAGCACAGCATCCCGCTGGAAATCGTACAGCATACTCCAGATCTTGCTCTGCTTGAACCCGGTTGCTTCATTCGGAAGCACATCCTCGGAAACGTCTTCAAGAAATTCGCTGAACACATGATAGAGCATCATGAAGTAAATAAACTCCGGCGAATTCTCGTTGTATGCGTTACTGATGTTTTCCATCACCATATCAGTAACATCCTGCATTTTCGTGCGGTCATTCCACAGCTGATCGAACAAAAGCATATACTGCGTGGCAAAGGGCGCTTCCATGCTATTGACCATATTATAGCTGTTGTTTCCGCGCTCACAGCCGATGTCAACCGTAGTAAAGCCGTTGATCGGCATATACGCGGTCTGTTCATCGCCGGAAGCGACTGTCATAAAGCCGCCCATGTTTTCGCCCGTGGTATTCGATTTGAAGACAGCTTTACTGCTGATCCATTGGGCACATTCTTTTGCTATGGCTCGCTGGGTCATCTCATTGCGGAGCTTGATTTCGAATTCTGTTCCATATAGGCTGGTTTCACGGCTGAGGCGAGGAATATAGAATTCGCGCTTTTGCTTTTCCTCACGTTCCTGAATAAAGGTGGGCGACGTGAAAATGAAGCGGAATTCATCTACCTGCTCGAGCTGTTTCTTCAGCTCCTCAAAGGCGTACATGGAAAAGCAAGCCGCCGCAATAGATACCCGGCTTCCCTTTTTGATTGTGACCGCAAGATCATCACGGACAATGTCATGTACGTTATCAAAGATTTTCATATAGTAAGCCCTCCAGCGTGTTGCCTCTGCTAATCATTCCAGATATTTACACGCCCCAAGTTTCTCAGAAGTAGTAACACAGAACAGTTTATTCTACCGTTTCCATGATATCTTCCAAGCGACAATTAAGGGCTTCACAAATTTTGATTAGTACATCTGTGGTAATATTGTCGCCCTTACCAAGTTTAGCAATGGACGCGGAGCTGACCCCCGCGAGCTCCTTCAGATCATGCTTATTCATGTTCTTATCAATAAGCATCTTCCAGAGTTTGTTGTAGCTGATTTTCATGGTCACATCTCCTTAACCTATACTAATTGGAACCCATCATCATTTCATAGTGCTGTTCCTGATTCATCAGGGCAAATACCATCTTAAATGTTTCTTTCGTCTGCTCAATATCTACACAATCATCCACAAAATTGATGCCATCATTAATACCGACTGAATTGGCGTTTATATACGAGAGCATTGCGGATGCCATCTGATATTGCGTATAGTCCTCCTTGCCGGATTCATCCCTCTTGATGAACTTATCTTTGTTATCCTTCAAGATGCGCTGCCGGAGAGTTGCTCCATCATAACCACACAGCTGAAGGAAATAGTATTCCAGAATCCTACGAATAACGTTCATCAGTGGTATCGGTGTGGTAACATCCCTATATTCCTCCCACAGAGCCGCATAGGAGTTCTGGACGGGATTGTAGTTGATTTCTTCGGTAAGCACATCTGGGTTCTTCTTCACACAGATTCGGATACCAGACCTGTTGTCAACCTTGGTGATGAGGTAGAAATTCACGAACTGATAATCACGAACCCGGTTGTACGTGATCTCACGATGGAAATACGCATTGTGGGTCAGAATGAAAATCTGCTTGATGTATCTGCCCGATGCAACGGGGTTTCCACCAATTGCGTTATTTGCGCACACCTCAATCATCTCTCGAACAAGGGCACTCACGATAAAGAGTGCGCTGCTGTCCATACTCGATACGGGGTCATCAATAACTACGATTTTTTCTTTCTGGCCTCCGTCAGCGCTTTCGCTTCCCTTGATCTGATGATAGAAATACAGGAATGCAATGAAGTTCCTTTCACCCTCGCTCAAATTTTCAGCAATCGTACCATCCGGGCGGATTACCTCATACACATTTGGCGTGTCAGGTTTTTCACGGATGCTGAAGCCCTGAAAGCCAGAATCACGCAGGAGCATGTTCACACTATCAATGGTAGCACTGGTGTTGATATAGCCCTTGTTGAGCTCGGTAATTTCCCTCGCAATATCTGCCTCCGCTGAACGCTGGGCAGCTATTGTTGCAGTAAGTGTAGACATTTCCCTTTCGAGCGCGGCCTTGCTGGCCTTGTAACGAGACACCTCGTCTGCCAGCATGAAAGCGATGTGTTCCCAGACGGCAGTTTTGCATTCCGCCTGCTTTCTCGGTTTCTCGTCCAGAACCGCGTTGTTCTCACGAATGAGCTTGTTGAAACCTTCGATAATGGCCGAAAGCTCATCCAGCATCGGTGCGACGTCTTCAATAGTTACAACCTTTGAAGGGTCGTTCTTTTTTTCTGCGATAGCCTGCAGATTTGCTGAAATAACACCTTTGATTGCTGCGAGCTTGTCAGTGTACGGCGTAAGATCTATGCCGGGATAAAGCTCTGACGGTGTCCGTTGAAGTGGGGCAAACAAGGTGTTTGCGGCATTTTTATAGCTCTCGTAAAATCCGCCAAGGGCATTAACTGACTCCTGATACTGTGCATCAAAACAAGCCCGGATATCCTCTTCAAAGGTAGCTGGTAAATCCTGCTGGCAGTAAGGACATTTTCCATTGACTGCTCCGTGGAATTGACTGTGCCCCTGCTGAACCCATGTTGTGGCATTGATCGCTTTTACAAATTGTGCGAAAGGTGTGTCGGCGCTACTAACAATGATCTCGCCAAGGATCGCTCGCCCGGCAAGTGTATCCAGAACTGTTGAGTCAGGAATAGTCGTAAATTCGGCATACCGCTTGGCATCAGCAGAATAAGCCACATCGTATAGACGCTTCAGGGCATCTACATCGTGTTCTTTCGCAGATTCGCTTCTCAAAAGAACCTCTTCTGCAAAGCTCCGTTTCTGCATTTTACCGGTCTGCGTAGACCGAAATGCGTTTCTGATATCCGTGGTATTGTCCCAGCACTCAGTTTGGAACGTAGCAAACGCCTGATCCAGCGCATCCTGTTTTTTCTTCTTTTCATCCGTTGCCGTCTTGAAGGCATCCGCAGCGGCTTTCTTTTCCGCATACTTTTCCTCGACCTTGCGCTGTATTTCAGCATTCACTTCATTCACAGTGAAAACGCCGGGAAGGTTGTGATAGCTGGAGAGATTTGCCGTGATGTAGTCTTGGTTGTAAACATGGATCGTATAATCCGACACAGATTTACCGGTTCGCCAAGTCACTCCGCTGTCCACCTTTATGGTCTTTCCGATGGTGGATTTTCCAGAACCATTGTTCCCGAAAAAGAAATTGATCAGCGTAGGAGTGATGCATACGCCACAGTCCTTATAAGTGGCCTCATTCGGAGCAAGGCGGATGATTTCAGACGTTATTTTTTCTCTCACTCAGTTTCTCCTTAAAATCCAAACAGGCTAATTCCGGCATCTTTCAGTTCTTCAACAAGGTTGATACGCTTTATCGCCCAATGAGTATGATTCATTTCAGATATCGCTCGTGTCATATCCTTCATGCCAAGATCAAAACCGATGTTGCTTATCTGCTGCATGGGGATAGGCCACAAAAGTTGGCATCGAATCTTTATGCCATTGTCTTGAATTCGGACGCCATCCACAAAGCCGAAGAAAACTTGCTGTTCTTCTGACGCTTTTGCATAGTAGCCTTCCGCTTCCGGCATGAAGAGCGCTGGAAATGTTTTTATCTTCTCAATCGCTTCATTGGACAATTCGCCAAGTTCAGCCCTAAGCTCGTCCGACGTCCAATACGACGAAAGCGCTCGATCCAGCGGGACTATGAAGTGATCAGTATCAAATGGTTCAGCCCCCAAGATAAAAAGGTTGTAATAGTTGCGGTTGATGTTTCTTGCAGTCGGCTGCATTCTGCCGTCAGGGGTTCTGGCTATATACGGAAAACTGAAAGTAATATTCTGGTTTACAGTATCCGCATGGTCAATATGGACATTCTTTTCGCCGTTCTGATTTACAACGGTTGCAGGGACATTGGCGGCTGGAACCTCCGTGGCTGGAAGATTTGCGCCGGAAACAGGTTGCAGTTCGTTTTTCATCCACGCCTCCGATTACAGGTTGAGGACATCCAAATGTTCGATATGAATATTCTTTTCGCCATTTTGGTTGACGATGGTCGGGTTATTGATGATTTGTATTTTTGCATCCGTATCGGGGATAACCTTTGCGTCAATCGGTTCGGAAGTATCTGCCGATTGATCATCGTCCTTACTATCTGACGCAGAAGCGATATGTTCTATCACGGAACCCCACTTTTCTGCAAGAACCGCACCAGAGGCAAGTATCTTTTCTGTCAGTATGTCGTGTGCTTGTGTGCCTTGATCTGATACATCCTTCGGGGCAGATTTCCTTTTCACTGCTGCCGCTTCCCGGATTATGGTCTCAAAGAGTCCTGCAAGCTGCTCCCCGATATTGAATGAATTCGCATCAGGAAGAACATCTGCAAAAGCCTTTACCAACCCTTCGTGTGCGGCGTCCGAAAACTGATCAATATAGTTTTGGAAACTGAACGGCTCGATGTAGGCCGTTATTTTTTGTGCCATTTTTGTGATTCGCGTATTTCCATTATAGTACGCCTTATATGTCTCATCGCTGTATTCCTCAGTAAGAGCCTGTCCTTCATCGGTAAGGATGGCTTCAAAGATTGATCTCGTAAACGTAGCTGTGCTACTCCCAGCCCCAATCTGAGAGCGAAGTCTGTCCGCAAAAACCGAAAATTCCATGTTTGTCTCCTTTGTACCCAAGCCTACCGAAGCCTACCGGCCACTACCAAGTTATACCGAGGTAATTCTCTATAATCTAAATGTAAGTTCACAACGCGTGGAGCTTATGAAGGGCAAGCAGCGGAGTGCTCACTCTCAAATGATATTATAGCACACTCCCGTAAAAAAATCTGCATCCTTTGCAAATTTAATGTTTGCGAACGCAGCACAGAAGTCGCAATAGCGAAGTTTGCCTTTCGACCTGCCGCAGACCGCACGAACTGATCCCTCGTGGCTCAACGGGAAGCGGCAGACAACTGAACATCACAGCTGCCTTTTGAGCGGGTTGCTGCAATCCGAAACGGAGAGATTCGTTTGGACTGCGGTTGGTTTCATACGCCCATTTTGCAGCTTTCAGCAATTCCTCCGTTTCGAGAAATCGACAATCGGAGGAATTTTTATGACAACCAATCTCAAGAGAATCCCGTTTATCCCCAAGCTGTCCCGCGAGTTCAAGCCCATGAAGCACTACATCTGCGAGACTGACACCTCTGCCAAGCTGATCTCGCGCACGGCATTCATGCGCCAGCTGGCGCAGCAGCCTTGCCCCAAAGGTCAGGTCTTCATCGACTTCGACGACGGCATCGTTTACCTGTTTCCCTTTGATCCGGAACGTGCAGCTCAATTCACAGTTGCCTACGGCGAATTCGAGACCGAATATAAGCGCTTTTACCGGGAACAGGAAGCTATCCGTGCAGGCCGCCGCATGACGGTTGTTCACCTTGACCAGTTCGACGATTCAGAGGCCGAAGGCGATGAGATGCAGAGCACATGGCTGGTATCGGAAGAAACGCCGGAAAGCATCTACCTTACCAAAGAACACGATGCTTCCTTCAAAGCCCTGTCCGATTCCGACCGTGAAATCCTGACCGGCTTTATCAATGCAGGTTATAACGCACGAGAGCTTGCCCGGCGTCTGGGGAAAGACCCTTCCGGTGTGCTGAAGCTCGTCAAGCGTGCCGCTGCACGGCTTGAAAAAAAGATCGAAGAAAATTCCTGACCCCATGTCCACATTCCGCTCCGGCCTGTCCGAACAGGAAGGTGTAAGGACGCTACAGCGCCGGAACGGAGGTG